>Ga0137403_10008399_pt1 | contig 11558 bp, 8 predicted proteins | sample CZOMad2_1_16fung_FD_122057 | JGI IMG/M metagenome (GOLD analysis project Ga0137403, IMG submission 122057) | Vadose zone soil fungal communities from Angelo Coast Range Reserve, California, USA - CZOMad2_1_16fungal (Hybrid Assembly) | ecosystem: Environmental > Terrestrial > Soil > Vadose zone...
TTGTTGGCTTCGGCCTCGCGCTTGAGGATGTTGTATTCCACGAGCTTTTCGGCCATCTGGTTGGCTTCGGCCTTCTGCTGATCGAGGCGCTGAGTCAGCAGAGATTCGCGCTGGCGAACCTCTTGATAGTCGCTTTCCAAAACATCGAGAATCTTCTTTTTCTCTTTCTCAATAGAATCATCCGCTTCCTTGAGCTGGGCCTGAAGACGCTGCACCCTTGGGAAGTTAGGGCCATACTGGCTCAGCGCATCGGCATATTGCGACGATATGTCGGTTCGTTTCTTGAGTGAATCCGTCAGCGCCGAGCTGCTGTGCACCTGGGGCACGGCATCGAGATTACCGGATTTCGCAAACTGATACAGCGATTCCTTCTTCATGCGCTCGCTTTGCGCCTCGGTCAGCTCCTTGTTGACGTCGGCGAGACGCTGGGTGGTGATGTTCTGCTTATCGTCGATCGTCCAGATCTGGTTTTGCCGTTCGTAGGCGATACGGGCGTCTTCTGCTTTTTGAACCCTTATTTTTAGTTCGCCGAGCTGGTCCGCGAGCCAGGTGGTAGCGCGAGTGGTGGCTTCATAACGGCTCCGGAAATTCTGTTCGATATATGTGGCGATATGAGCGTTGACGATCCTGGCGGCAAGCTGCGGGTCGGTTGATTCGAAATTGACGTCCATCAAGCGGCTGTTGGGAACGCGCCTCACGCTGAGACTGCCCAAGAACTCACCGAGTTCCGGCGGGCGCTTCTGGTTCGCCAAGCTGCCAATGGCCACGGCTTCCGACGGCCCGCCTGGGGAGGAAAATTCCGGCCGGGATGAGAGTCCGCCATTGCGGATGGTCTGGAGCGCAAGCGTCTCGCTGGTCAGAATCTTGGATTGCGTCTCGATGTAATTTTCGAGATCCGTCATGAAGTCGTAAGAATCCGCACCCTGGAAAGGCAAAATGTTCGAATTCTCACGGTCCATCTCGATGCGTGCTGTGGCGACGTAAACCGGCTGCATGCGGAAGGTGGCGATCGCAACGATGGTCACGACGGCGAGCATGAATGAAAGAATGAGCCACTGGTGTTTGCGGAGAATCAGGAGATAGTCGTAGAGGTGCGGCTCGCGCGGAGAAAGTTCCCAGACCGGCGGGTGCGAATGGACGGGCACCAGCTCAACGGCGCCGTTCGAACCATTTCCATGGGGTACCAGTTTGTTCTCTTCGTCCATTTGATTTAGTGGTAGGCGACTCGATACAAAGCCACCGCCGTACCTATCGCAATGCCGAATTCCGCGGCCCGCAGCATGGCTTGCTTCGAGGCGCTTTCCGGGACATATAAAATGTCGCTGGGCTGGAGCAGTAAGTCCTCGGCGGAACGCTCCAGGACCTTCTTGAGATTGACGGCGACTTCGTGCTGCTGGCCTTGCGCGTCCTTTCGGATGATCACCGCGCGATCTTTCTTGGCCGTGCGATTCAGGCCGCCGGCGAGGGCCAGGATTTTCAAAGTGGTCATGTGCGCACGGTCATTCGCCAAGACAAACCCGCCCGGCCTGGTCACTGCGCCGAGAACATAGACAATTCCCGCGTGCGGGACGGTTACAATATCGCCAGCCTGGAGAATGATGTTGTTCGTGGCATCTCCGGATTCCATCAGCTCGTTCAGGTTGATGGTGATGGTATTGCCGATGCGCGGTGGTTCATTGGGGGCAGGAGAAGCGGCTGCAACATTTGGGGACGTTGCGGCAGCGGGAGCCGAAAAAATGGGCTTGCCTGCGGCGGGAGTGTCCGGGGCTGAGTCCGCCTGAGTCGATTCATTTGGCGTGGCCGCCGGAGCGGGATCTTCCGGGCCGATCGGAGGTGGATCAGAAGGATCGTACGGATGTTCTTGCATGGGGCGCGTCACGATCACGGTGTCGCCCGCGTCATTGGCGATTCCGCCGGCTTCCGCCAGAACTTCAAGGATGGTGACCGGCCGGTCCGCCTGAAACACCATCGCATGCTGAACCGCCCCGACGACCGTGATGGGCTTACTTTTTCTTTCCTTTACGCTGACACTTACTTGCGGATGAGAAACCAGCCCATTGGCTTCCAAGACCTCAGCGATCTTCTGTTCGGCCTGGACTTCGGTTAGTCCGGCGACGTGCAGACGAACCGGCACGAGCGGAAGGCCGATCGAGCCCGTCTGGCTCACGCGAACTTCACGGCTAAGTTCTTTTACATCAAAAATGTCGACGTCAACCACGTCGCCATTGCCGATGACATAGTCATGCGGAGCCAGGCGCGCCGTCGAAGAAAGCGCGCGGATGCGATCGTTGATTTGTTGTGGTGTTTCGAGAACGGTCTGCGCGCGGGTGGGCGGCGCCGATACCATCATCCCAAGAAGAGCGCTCGTAACGAAACACCACCCCAAAGCACCCAGACTTGCTGGCTGCATACGAGTGGATGACCCCCAAATGGATTATACAGGTAGAAAGGCCAAGTCAATCAAGGATTTGGAGAGCTCCGCCGGCGATGGCTGGAGTGCGGTTGCTGCGGAGGAGCCTGCTGAATTTCTGCGGTGGCCAGATGAGCCATAAGAAAAAACAAGATGGCGTTGGCGGGGATGTGCAAATTGAAATCGACGAGGCTATGAACGAGGAGGCCGGTGCAGGCAATCAAGCCTGAGACTTGCAAAGCTCCGGCAAACGAATTGTTGAGCTCACGCAATCTCCTTAGGGACTCGGACAACAAGACGCCGAGAAACCAGGCGCAGCACAGTCCGCCGAGAAGTCCCGTCTCCGCGAGCGCCTCCAGATAGTCATTGTGGGTGTGGTTGACGATTTTGCCGTCGTAAAGCGTATCGTAGGGTGGGAAGACGACCTGAAGAGTACCGAGACCGGTACCCGTCAAAGGATGATCGAGAAAAATCCGCCAGGTGTCTCGCATCATCGAGACGCGCTTGGCGGTTGTCACTTCAAGGGATTGCAGCGAGGAAAACCGCTGGAGGATTTGTCCTACCCCAAGCCAGGAGACCAGGAGCAAGGCGGTGAGCAAGACGGTGCCTGCGGCGAGTAACTGCTTGCCCAAGGTGCGCCACCGAAGCCTCAACAGAGCGAGCACGCCCAGTTCCACGGCGAAACCAGCGATGCCTCCGCGCGAAGCGGAGAGAAAGAGCGCCCCAATGGGAATAACGGCGAAGAGGCCGACGACGGGCCAGCGTTCGCGGCGGACTCTGCCGAGAACGAGCGGGACGAGAGCCAGCGGCAGGATCAGTTCTGCAAAGCCGGCAAAATGATTGCGGTTGGCATACGGTCCAAATGGAATGCCGCCATAGCGCATCTCGCGAAACCAATAGAGTTTCCCGTTGAAGGTCAGGTGCTGAAGAATGCCGAAGCCGCTGACCAAGAACCCGAGACCCATGCCGAACCAGACAAAGCCTCGCCAGTCCTCCAGAGTCCGGAAAGCTTGAACGGCAAGAAAAAGAAGGATCAGGTAGGCAAGGAGCAGGAGGAGTTCAATTCTTGTGTTGAAGGGAGAGGCCGTGCCGCGAAAAAACAACTGGCCGGAAACGAGGAGCAAAAAGGCGGCGAGAGGCGGGAGGAGAGGGGAAAGAACGGGTTGTGTTTCGCGATGGAAATAGATCCACAAGGCCCAGGCAAGAAAGAGCAGGCCCGCGCCGGTTTCGATCACAGCACGCGCCCAATCCTCGACGCCGCCGTGTGCGGCTACAGCAAACGCAACCAGTGCACAAATACCCACGCGGAGAAACTTCATGGCTTGGTGTGCTCCGCGGATTCAGGCACGAGAGCCACGTCGTCGACCCAAGCTGTACCTTGAATCTTGGAATCAGGCTGATCACCCGGGAAGCGGAGCAAACAAACTTGCATTTCCTGGACATCTTTACCTGAGACCCAGGGGATTGCGATTTGTGTCCAAGGGTGAGTGCCGCGAACATCTGGCGTGACAACGACGGAAGTGTCCTGGGCGTCGAGTGCACGCAATTGAAAGCGGATGCCCTGATCGGTTGTGAGGTCTCTCGTACGCACCCAGGCTGAGAATCGATAGGGTGTGGATGGCTGTACGGGAACGTAATGACAAGCTCCTAGAAAATTGACGTTGGATTTGCCGTCAAATGTCATGCGAAGTGAGCGAGTTCCGGAGTGTTTTTCAGCCGAGTCCGTGCGGACTTGCACGGAGCCGAAGGTATCAGGGAGGTTCCAGGAAAAGCCGCCGCCAAAAACGCCGGATTCGAAACCGCCATCCCACAAGACGGAGTTGCTCGGACCTTGCAGATCGGCCAGGCCTGCAAAGACAACGGCCTGATTCCAGACGCGGCTTGCTTCGGCAATACGCTTTTGCGCGTGCAAGGCACCCAGCAACGTGAATGCATCTTGAATCGGCAAAGTGGGATGAATGGCGGCGAGGCGGTCCCAGACTTTGAGAGCGTTGTCGGTGTGGCCGTCCGCGATTTGGTCCCAAATGATGCTCACATAAACGTCGCGAATCGGCGGGATAGCCCGATTCAGGATGCGATTGACGTCGGGCTCGGCGCGGAAGGCGCGGGAGAAGGCTTCCGCCCCACGCTTCGGATCGGATTCCACGGCGCGGCGCATTTCGGCAAAGGCTGATTCGAGCTCGCCCAGCCGGAGGAGAAAGTTGCCGAATTGCCAGGCGACTTCCGCGGAGAGCGGGTAGGCTTTTTTGGCCTGGAGAAAAGCTTCCCGGGCATGTACAAGATCGCCAGCGGACTCGTAGGCCAAACCTAGACCGAGCCAGGAAACCGTGGAGCGGGGATCGACGGAGACGGCGGTTTTGTAAGCTTGGACTGCTTTTTGCGCGTCTGCATCCTCCAGATTGAACTGCCAGAAGCGGCCCAGAAGGTACCAGTTGCGAGCATCTCCGGGCTCGAGTTGCGTGGCGCGTTCAAGCGCAGGAAGGGTTTGCAGGCCGGCGAAGTGATCAGCACGCGCATTGCGAATGCTAAAGTAGGAGAGAAACACGGCAGCGAGAAAGGCCGCAAGAACGAGTGCCCCGCGTTGAGCAGAACTGGAGAGACGAAGAATCATTCCACGGTACTCTGCCTAGAGCCTTTCGGAGTTGCAAGATAAATGTCGATTGCGTTCGGTGCGCTCGCCGCAAAAGCAGGTTCGACGAAGATTCCGGTCAGGGAGCAGCCGCCACCCACGTTAGCGGGAAAATTCTCTAGAAAGGTCCGCTGCGCGCCGGAATGCTTCGTGCCAGGAGGAAAAGAGGCGCGGGAACCGCTCCGAGGCCGATTGCGCAATTTTCTGCAGGGAGGCGCTTCCATCCATCTTTTCCAACATCCATAGGTCCGCTTGCCCTGCCTCAGAGAGCAGGGGCGCATAGTCCACCGCCTGGCGTCGCAGTGAATGTGGCGAGAAATTTGCGCCCTGAAATGTCGATTGCTGAAAGTGGAGCTCGGCATTCTTGGCTGCTGCAGAGATCCTTGTTTCCCATCGCCAGATGTAATCCTGGCCAACGAGATCGGCGTGCAGCCCTAAATGAATTCTCTGGCCCTTCTCAACCGCCACCGGCTCAAGCCAGGGGAGAAACAGTTGGCCATATATGGTTCCCGCAACCCCTGGCCCGGAGGAATAGCCGATTTCCTCGAACAGCTTTGTCTCGAACCACAGGCACACTCCGTGGGCCGTTCCTTCTCGCGCCGCGTGAAAATCCAATTCGGCAGCCACTCGTGCCGCAGCTCCCACCGAGTAGTCGAGCAAGCCCCAGCTCTGCGCCTGCGTCAGAAGTTGATCATCCTTGAAAGCCGAGCTGTAGGCCTGATTGAGAATTGGCAAAACCGACGGCGAGAGATCTACTCCGGGAACCGACTTCCGCCAGGGGGACATGAGGCGAGAGTAATACTCATCCGCCTCAATCAGGGCCGCTTTCAGCGTGTCGCGCTGGGGAATCATGATTCCGCCCGTCGCCAGTAATCTCTGTCGCGCATCTTCCATTGACGGAATCGCATGGTTATGGAGCGGCAGCACGCCCCGAATATCGGAAACGATGACGTTCGCGCGCTCCGGCAATTCCGTCTTGCGCGAGTCACTTTGGAAGAACTCGATGCGGTCCGTGAAACCGTTCGCGGCCGCAAGCTGCCGCGCGAATTCAATACTCTCTTCCGACTCGATCGCGAAAACACGCCGCGCTCCCGCTTGGCAGGCTAACAGCGAGAACACCCCGGGGCCGCAGCCGATTTCCGCGACGGTGTCACCTGGACGCACCGCAGCCGCAATCGCTTTGGCGTATGCACCAAAGCGCCCGGCATCAGCGATCATCGCTCCGAAATCGCGGAGTGAATACATCTCAGCGGGCGGAAACCCCGGTGGCGGAGTCATGAGCGGCAGATACGCGCTCCGCGTCCGCGACGATCAACTCACAAAGCGCGCCGATACGTCCCGGGTCCAGATGCGGCACGATCCGCCGTACAGGCACCTGCGTGACGAGCTTACTTAGTGCGTCAAACTCTGCGCCGCGCTGTCTCCGGTCCAGCAGCCAATTCATGTAAGTATTCTGCACGAGATCGAGAAGCGCCTCACGAGTGCTTATTGCTTCTATCCGAGGTGCATCGGCCTCTGCAACGCGTGGAGCGAAAAGGTACACCGCTCGTACAACTCGCCGTTGCTCCTCGAATTTCGCATTCCTGCCATCCAGTGGCAGAAAAAACTTCTCCCAACTGGGCGTCAACCGCGGCAACGCGTCCCGCGCGCCAAGCAATTTCTCTACCGCGTCCGGCCAAAGACAAACGCGAGGATAACCAGGTTCAACTTGAAATCTTCCATCCTCTTCGATGAGCGGAGTGATGTCTTCACACAGGACGGGGATTCCTCGCAGCGCGAGGGCCGCCGCCGTCGTGGACTTGCCGGCCTGGCTCCCGCCACACAGCGCGACCGCCTGGCCCCCGATACATACGGCGCTAGAATGGAGTGCCATGACACTCCGGCGTCGCAGAACAAATCCCATGACTGGCCCCAGGAGATAGGTCGCCTCATCCTCATTGGTGAGAGGCGGCAGACAGGTTCCCCAAAGACGTTCCGCCGAACCATCCACAAAGAAGAGTGCCTCATCGCCATAGGCCAGCTCGAAAAATTCTCCGGCTCCGAACGAAGTAAGGGTGAACGGCGAGTTGTCTCGTTCGACTTCTCCGGGCCTGGGATGCTCCACGTGGGGCGGTAGTCGCCTGGCTTCCCGCACCCAGTCCGCTTCTGGGCCGAGGCTCACCACGAGGTCATACCGTTTGGGATCAGTGCGTTCTTGCCGGAGGGCGGAAACTGGAGTGTTACAGCCGAGGGTCAGACCGTATGCGCGATAGGGGAAAATCACTGGATGAGGATTCTCACAATGCAACACTGCTCGAAGGCATGAATCAAGTACGCATGTTCAGCTTCACATTGTCGGGCTGTCCCATCCCCTTCTGAGCGGTCATGGTCAACTGAGTTAAATCGCCGTAAACAATGAGTTTAGGCGGATGATACGGTGTCTTTAGAGGCACTTCTGACGCTCGCTTCATTCATCGACTCCACTTGGAACTCTAGCGAATCCGTTCTTCATTTACAACGCCTTTTAGCCAGTAACACAGGGAAACGGGGCGCAGGCCGACCCAAAGAGTGGAACCCGTGGCGGCCGCCAGAGTTGTGCCGAGCCGGTCCCAATCCACAAATCTCCGAAGCTCGGCAGCCGGCGCAGGAAGCGGCACCGGTCCCCATTTCCTGCTCTCGATAAAATGGTTGATGAGATCACCGAGAAGCGGAGTTTTCGGGCGCACGCGGACTTCTTCCGGCAGCATGCCGCGCATGGCCTCACGGAGTAGCTCCTTTTCCATGCACCAGGGCACTGGCGGCACTCGCAGGAGGAAGCGCAATAGGCGCTGATCGAGTAGGGGCGCACGCATCTCGACGGGCGCGCCGGTCCAGCCTGCGTCTTCACTTTCGAGCACGCTCGACCAAGATTTGCTGGAAAGACCGGCAAAAGCAGTTGGATGCAGCGGATGACTCGTCTTGGGCGATTCCTGAAGTTCCCGCCATCGCCCGCGGAGATTGTGGCGCTCAGCAAAGCGTGGCTCCAGCCATTGCGGGAATTCTCGCAGCGGGTCCTCACGGCCCACCCACCGCCGCAGCCGGGTGCGGAAACCTCCCCGCAGTGGCGGGATGCGTCTATGCTTCAGGAGATACCGTCCAAACGTCTTCACGATGGTCCCGAAAGCCCGCCGGCGGAACAGGTAAGTCAGGTAGGGCCAAGCTTGCCCGGTGAGGATGTCGTCCCCGCCATACCCCGAAAGGACAACGCGCACGTGGCCTTGCACTTGGCGATATTGGCGTTGAGTTAGAAGAAGAAAGGGATCGTGATACGGCTCGGGCGTGCGCACCAGCGAATCTTCCCAGCCTTCGTAGGGGAGACAGGATGCAGCGGGAAGAATTTCAATGTCCATGCCGAGAAACTCTGCAACAAGCGACGCCAAGTGGCCTTCTTCGTCGTTGAACATTGGCCGGCAATCGATCGTGTATGCGCGCAAGGGGCTGCTCGCCCCATCTTTCTTCGCAATCTTGCAGGCCACTGCCGCAACGCTGGTCGAATCGAGTCCTCCACTCAGGAAAATGCCACACGGACGCCGCGGCAGCCGATCGCGAACCGCATGCTCTAGAAGTTCCTGGAATCGCTCTACATATTCCTCCGGCCGCTTGAGCGACAGTGGCTCTTCGACGGAAAAATCTGTATAGCAACGAACGCACAGCTCTCCTTCTGAATAAACCAAGGTATGTCCGGGCAGTAGCCGGTGAATATCCCGATACACCGTCCTCGCCCCGTCTTCACACCACTCTTGCAGGAGAAAATCGCCTATGAAATGCGGGTCGAGTTGCGAAGAGACACCTGGCGCCTGGCGGAGAACATCGAGCGTGTTGCTGAAATAGAACCTATCGGCTGATTGCGCATAAAAAAACGGCCGCGCGCCCGTCAAATCCCGCACACACCAGAGGCGACGCTCGATCGCGTCCCACAGGGCGAAAGAGAGGTCTCCGTTGAGTTTCGCTAACCCATCCTTGCCCCACCGCCGCCAAACCCGAAGAATCAGCTCTTCGTCGGTTACTTCCGCTGTGATGGACTCATTGTTCTGTTCGAGCTGGCGCCGCAGGTCTTCCCGCCCGTCGAGACGCACGTCACCGAGCAGCCAGACGCGTCCATCCAGCGTGCATGGTTGCTCCGAAGATTGGGGCGCAGGCCCAGTCCGGAGAAGTGTGAAGCAAAATCCCGCGCCGGCCCGCGACCAAATCTGCGTGGCATCCGGTCCACGGAACGCCAGACGCGCAGCCATGCGCTCGAGCGAACGCGGGTCCGGAGTCGTCCCGCCGGCACAGACAATGCCTGCAAAGCCACTCATTTCGGCTCCGATGGCAGCAACGCAAGGGCCGCGTCGAAGGCCGCGCAGTGTTGATGTCTCGCTTCCGGCTCGTTCAAGATTGCTCCATCGCGCTCGACGCCGCGCAGAATAAAAAAATTAAGTTTTGCCGCCGCGGCCATATTTGCGCGCGAGGCGAAAGGGCCGGCGGAGCACATCGAGAAATGGGCGCTGGTTTTCCTCCGCGCCGGCTCCCCAATCTTCCTCGGTGGGCGAGAGCAAGAGGCGCATGAGGTAGGCAGGCGCGGAAACCAAACCACCGTGCATTCGAAGACGAAACGCGGCGCGTTCGAATAGACCCGGCGGCGCGTTACCCGCGGCGGGAAGCCAATTCAGAATCTGGTTGGCGAGCCGGGCGGCTGCCCTATCGGAATTGACCTTTGCCAGAACCGCGTCAGGCATTCGCGCTTTCAACAAGGTCGCGGCCAGCTGCAGTCCTACGCGCAACATGCGTTCTGCGCCTACCTCCCGCGCCGAAACAGCGGCTCGTTCCCAATCGAGGTTCGATTGCCGGGAAACCAGAGCGGCAACGTCGGCGATCCACATTAGGCGCTCCCAGAGATGCTTTGCGCCATGGACACAGATCAATACCAGTTCATCTTCCACGGATAACGCGGGCACTTCGCGGGAATCGAGCTGCACGCGGATTTGCCGTTCGAAAAACCTTTCGAGGGGAAGCCGGCGGGGAAAATAGCGGAGCGTAAAATCGTTGTGAAGTTCGATAAGCAATCTTGAATCAGGCTTGGAGAAAAGATACTGGCCGGGAATTTTCCCGGCGTTGATGGCACGCAGCGGCACGGCGGGCTGGTAGCCGCTGGCAATCATCAATTCCGTGGCGCCGCGAATGTCGCGCCGGCGAACGAGCAAATCGAGGTCGCCATAGCTGCGCATCGCGGGATCACCATAGGCCCGAATCGCGAGAACGGGGCCTTTTACGACAAGTGCGCCGATTCCCGCCGAAGCAAACTGATCTAAAACGCGGAACAGCTCCGCCGTCATGCGCAGAGTGACGAAGTTTTGCGTGCGCTGACTATCGAGGAGCGCCTGCCTCGTTTCCTGCGGGACAGGGTCTCCGTCCATCTTGCCGAGACGCGCCGCGAGGAGCCCCAGAACGCCGTGCTCTGCCGCAAGCTCAAGCAACCGCGGCCCATTCGCGGCACGGGCAAGCGCGGAGAGTTTCCGCGCGTCAGGCTGTGGCGAGGCGCATTCGAGCAGGAGCGGCCACTCGTTCTGAATCGAGCTGGATTCGAATGGGGGCAAAGACTTCTCCGTAACGATTCCGTCGTAGTGTACGTGAACGGGCAGCTTATTTCGCGAGGGCTAGGATAAAGACGATTCTGGAAGGCTCACTCGACAGCTATTTGCCCATGGATGCGGCAAGGGTTTCATCACCGCGGCCACGGCGGCGGACATCAATCCCCAGGCGCTTGATTTTCTGATTCAGCGTAGAAAGCGGAATCATGAAACGCTCGGCGGCTTCGGTCTGGTTCCAACCGGTGCGTTCGAGCATGTCAATAATGATGCGGCGCTCGATCTCGTCCATGATTTGAAAAAGGGACGGTTGCGGGTGATCGGCGGCGGAGCGCGAACCGGGTTCACCAGGGAGCGGCGGGAGAAATTCCGAGAGCTGCAGGCGCACGCCGCGAACAATTTCCTTGCTGCGAATGCTTTCCGGCAGCAGATCCACGTCCACGCGCTCCTGCGTGGAGAGGACGACGGCGCGTTCGACAACGTTTTCCAGTTCGCGCACATTGCCGGGCCAGTCGTAATCCATCAAGAGCTTCAGAGCGCCAGGCGTGAATTGCCGCAAGGGCTTTGCGTTCTCAAGGCAGTAGCGCTCGAGGAAATGTGCCAGCAGCAGGGGCACATCCTCGCGACGGTCGCGCAGCGGCGGAAGCTGCAAGTGAATGACGTTGAGGCGGTGGAACAAGTCTTCACGGAAGCGGCCTTCGCGAACGAGCGTAAGGAGATCGACGTTCGAGGCAGCCACGATACGGACGTCGACTTTGATTTGGTCGGTGCCGCCGAGGCGCATGAATTCGCGCTCTTGAATGACGCGGAGGAGCTTGGCCTGCGTTTCCGGGCTGATGGTAGCGATTTCGTCGAAGAAGATGGTGCCCTGATCGGCGACTTCGAAGAGACCCTTTTTGGAAGCGACGGCGCTGGTGAAGGCGCCTTTGACGTG
>Ga0137403_10008400_pt1 | contig 11558 bp, 14 predicted proteins | sample CZOMad2_1_16fung_FD_122057 | JGI IMG/M metagenome (GOLD analysis project Ga0137403, IMG submission 122057) | Vadose zone soil fungal communities from Angelo Coast Range Reserve, California, USA - CZOMad2_1_16fungal (Hybrid Assembly) | ecosystem: Environmental > Terrestrial > Soil > Vadose zone...
CGCAAGGTCTACGACAAGATGGAAAGATATCTCATCACAGAACTCCAAGAAGACACAGTCACGGCCGCCAACGCGGCGGCGGCGTCTAATAAATGCAGGCAGATCGCCAATGGTGGTCTGTACGGGTCAAGCGAACTTAAAGAACACCCTGGTGAACGAGGTGTGTATGACCTCCACGAAGCGAAAGTTGACGCGGTCGAAGAGATCATCGAAGAACTCCAGGGTGTCCCGGCCCTCGTCGCCTACGAGTACGAACATGATTTGGATCGTCTACGAAGACGCTTCCCACACGCGCCTTGGGTCGGTGGCGGCGTGTCTGCGTCACGTTTTGCTGATGTCGAGCAAGCTTGGAATCGAGGTCAAATCCCTGTACTGCTGGCGCAACCGCAATCTGTTGCTCACGGTTTGAATTTGCAAGCTACCCGTGCCGCCGTCATCTGGCATAGTTTGACTTGGGATCTCGAGATCTACGAGCAATTTATAAGAAGAGTCTGGCGCCAGGGCCAAAAAGAGCGCGTGTTCGTGCACCACGTCATAGCAAAAGATACCATCGATGAGCTGGTCCTGAAAATGCTCCAGAAGAAGGACACCACCCAGAGGGCACTGCTGAACGCCCTGAAGGAGCAGTACACATGATCGAACGTCATCGAGTACGTGTTCATAAAACTTTGTTGCAAGATGAATTACTTAGACGGATCACAGAAGCTGTAGAAGCTCAAAGTAAATTGATGGAAGCTCAAACTAAATTGTTTCAAGCACATGGGCAAGAGCACCAAACTCTTGCAGCTTGTATTGAAGCAGATCGTAAATTAATAAAAACTTATTTAGAAGAAATTAAAATTTACGTTGAAGAATTTAAGTTGTTTCGTACTGGTGGAGTAACACAATGAACCAACAAGCAGCGCAAGAACTTCTTGATCTAATCATGCTGGACGACTACGTGGCGCGTAAACAAGCTCTGAATAACTGGTCTCGCAAGTGGATCGCAACCCTGCACGTCGAACATATCCACGACGGGACGTTACCAAATGAGCTCGTCTTCCCGCACGCGCGAAGCATCCTGCTACGTAGCATCCTCAACGAACTGAACAAGGACGAGGTGAGTGCCCTGTTCTGGGGCAAGCTGGCTGATAACCCGCACTCGCTGGTTTGCCAGATGCACATGATCTTACAGAAACCGAGGGACATCAACGCCGGCGCAGAGGCCACCAAGAAGATGCTGGACATGGCTAAGGGAGATAATAGAGGCTAATTAAAACGTCGGGTCATACGGGTAGATGGGGACTAGTTGTAGGAAGTACACGGCCTGTGATTGCCACACGTCGTTCACGGCCACGCTGACAGTGGGCGAAGTCGGAACACGTTCAAAGTACATTTTCAAAACATCACTGGAGAACCCTGGCGGCGTCACGTTGGAGATGTTCATGCCCATGCTGGCGTAGAGCGATCCAGGTTGGCGATATTCGTTCACGCTCTGTGGGAGGCAATAGATCGCTGCGATGGCAGTGTACGTCGGCGCGACCGCGCTGGGGCTACCCGCCGCGCCAGCCGGTTGCAGTACGCCACCAGACGCCTGCATGAAGAAGTCCTGTGATCTACCAACGATCGGGTTGTTTTGACCGTAGTAGCTGGATGCTAGTTTCTTCCCGCCCTGCGGTGTGAACATGTTATCAAAAGCATATTTGAAGGATCCGGTGGTCGGTACGCCCCAGTGGTACAAGGGCCACATCGCCGTATAATACCAGCCGATCACGTCTGCTACGTTCCACTTGTGCGAGTGGAAGATAGTGATCTCAGAACTAGTGAAGCGGTGCACAAGCTGCTCGGTAGCAATAACCGTCGCTCCGGTGTCGGGGTGTGTGCCGTTGATCTGCTGCACGATGTTGATGGTATCGCCGGAGATCCATGCTCCGATTGTCGGCTTGCCGACGAAATCCTGACCCTCAACATCAACGATCAATGAAGTCAACGTTTCATTGCCGTGCACGACGCCACCCATCTGCTGAAAGCTGCTTGCCCCAGAGGGCTTGTGCTGGATTGCGTATTCCACCTGGGAGCCGGCTGACTGGATGATGTGGCTGTTCAGGTCGTAGCTGGAACCAGCCGAGAACTGCCAGGTGACAGTACCGTCAGAACAGGTGCCGGAGCCACAGGTCGGAGCGCTCGCTCCGGCAACACCGCCGCCGGTCGCGAAGTAGAACTTGCCATTGTTCGTCACCCAGTCATCAGTTACGTAGGTGGTTCCAGTCACCCACTGCGGAGTGTGCGTGTTAGTCTGTATGGGGATGCCCTGATCCTTGCCGACCAGACCAAGCCCATTGAAGTAGAAGCGCGAAAGACCGGATACGTTCAGTGGGTTGACATCGCTCATCAGAGTCAGAACTACCGTATGCGATGCGCTGGTCAGGCCGGTAGCGACCTTGACCATCTGCTTGTAACTAAGATCTATTGCAGTGTAGGTGTCGAGGAAGTGATAACTGCCAGTACCGCCGACTGGAAGAACGTTTGCGTTTGCGTCTGACCCATCGATCTGCACCTTGACGTAGCCGCCGTTGGTGCGGCCGATGAAGATGACGTATAAGTCGCCACCTCCGGTGAACGTGAGATCCACATGATTGGTCGCGGTACCACTCCACTTCGCGTGCCCGCCGATATAGAGATCTGCACTTCCAGAGTCCAGATTATTCCACGCGCCGGTGTATGTCAAGCTCGCGTTGTAAGCGAGCGCAATGTACGACACAAACGTCGCGATACGAGTCTGATCCCATGAATAAGGACAATTTGAAGAGCAGCCGACTCCAGTGTTCTTTAGCTCGGCCTCAAGCCAGAACGGACCCCCAAGCGGACGATAAACAAGGAGAGTGTTCGCGTCGGTGCGTGTGATCGCTACCTGCTTGTCGGTGCGTAGTCCGGTCGCTCGCAGCTTGTTGACGTAGTCGGTTGCCAGGTTACGTCCCCTGTCGATGCTCCACCCGTTGTAGGGAGTGTTGGTGGCGTCAGGTGTCACCGAGACCAAAGGTGCCTCCGAACTGATCCATTGTGCAAGCAGGACTGTCAGAAGTGTGATCATCGCACCACCCCCGGAGCACCGGCTGGACGGCCGAGGCCACCCTGCTCAAGCACTCTCACGTCAAGTGTCCCCGACTCCACGATACCGAAGACTGCTATATTGGACCCATACGTGAAGCAGATCGGACCGACACCGGCAGCCAGCGGGATGCCGTTGGCGGTCGTCAATCCTGAGAAGCCCAAGAAGAGAGTGGCCGATCCGTTGTTCCAGATGCAGAGTGTGTCGCGACCCTGTGGCTGAGTGTCGAGTTGTGTGGCCGTAGTGGTGACGATCACGCCGCGCGTCTTGGCCAGGCAACCAAACGGACCAACGCAACCCTCAGCTTTGGCACGCTGGATTGGGATCAGAAAGAGAACCAGAACGAACCAGAAGCGTCTCATGTGACCTCCATGTAAGTGCATGTAGGATAACGCGGTGCGTTACGAAACTACCAGGAGGCTAGTAGGGCGAGCCACCAGAATCGCGCTCCAAGGCAGGGCGCGGCCCACCCTGCGACGCGGTGGCAGACCTTCACCACCGGACCCCAAGCCAGGCCGACGCGCCCAGCACGGGCCCGGCGTAGAGGTCCGCCCGTGCCTCGCCCTGGAGCCCCAGTAGTGGCACCTTGAAGGGCGGCAGCAGGACCCCGGCGCCGAGGCCGCAGCCGGCCGCTGTGCACAGGCCACCTATCTCCATTCCCCACCGTGGCGGGGTCGGTGCCGCGAGCGTGTCCACGTTGGACAGGCCCGACACGAACTTACCAGCCAGGAGCTTGGTCCTGGGCAACGGCGACTCGCGCCAGAACTCTGCGGTGGCTGAGATCAACTTGTTGCCCTTGTCGGTGCCAAGTACGATCTCATCGACCTTGAAGCTGCCGAAGCTCCCAGTATCAAATAAACAGGCAGATTTCTTGGGTGCCGGTGCCTCGGGGCAAATAAACCCGCCGTGACCATCCGGAACATAAGGCTTGTCGCAGGGCGGCAGAGGTGGCGGATGGGCGCTGTCTGGTTCTGGAATCGGGTCAGCCTTGGCTAGAGCCTGTGTCGGCGCCGTCTTGAGCACTGCGGTGCCCTCAACCTTGGCGTCTGGCGCGGCCTTGAGAAGTTCCTCGTAGGCTTCTCTTAAAAGATCATTTTTAGCCAGTTCATCTTTCAAGGACGCTTGAAGTTCACCCTTGGAGTCCTGGTCCGCGACTATCTGATTCGCGAGTGTGAGCCTCATAGCTTCAGAAGATCGCAAGGCGTCGGTCTTTAGATTGTGATCTTTGTTCCAGAAGTGCAGCACACCGAGCAACAAAACGAGCGCGAGGCCCCAGGACTTCCAGGGTACCTCCGAGAACTTCGGCAACTTCGGTATCTGGATGTTCACGGTGACCTCTTTTTTATTTCGTTTCTTGCGATCTTCCAAGCACGTTGAATTATTTCAGAGATGCTACATTGTAACCGTCGCGCCTCTGCCCGGATGTCGCTCAAGTCGACGGTGGAAAAATTTACGCTCTTCCTGCCAGGCGAAGAACCACCAGACCCAGGCAGAGGAGATCCACTAAAAGTGTGCTTTCTGCGCGTCACATCACATCACCTCACAGCGCGAGTTGCAAGTTTGTAAATCATCAAAGCAATCGGCGAAGCACGGATCTCCAGTCTGCTTGCCGAGCTTGTTGCAGATATCTACGCAGTCACACTGGACCTTCTTGCACCTCTGCGGACACGTGACCGGCGGCGGGTCCGGGTTGCCAGCCGAGTCGTGTGCTGGCGTAATTGGCACCAAAGTCAGCCACACCCACAAGAAGATCTTCATTGCGACCACGTACTAAGAACTAGCTTGTAGAACCCGTAGAGCCCACCAGCTCCAGCGACGAATCCGATTCCAAATCCAAACCAAAATAGAGTCATATTGCCTCCACGCAGTGGAAGATCATTTCTTCTTGCAACTGCGCTTGCAGTCGCCCTCCCACTTGTCTTTTGCTTTCGACTCGGCCTTGGTTTGCCACTGCATGTTGGACGGCCAGTCTGGGCCGCAACACTCCAGCGGACAGATGTGATCAATTATGTAACCACGGCATTCGTGTAGCTTGCCTTTGTCCGGGCCTCCTGGACAAGGGTTGGCAAGCCTGAAGACGCGCTTAGACTGCGCAGAGCGGTAGGCGTTGTGCCCATCGCCGTAGCAGGGCGGCTTGGCTAGCGCGAGCAGGAGTAGGAGTATCACTTGAGCGACCTCCACACGAACCAACCCTGTGCGCCACCAGCGGCGAGGCAGAGCAGTGCCCAGGCGTGGTTGTCGGCTCCGACCGCGTGCAGAGCCAATCCGAAGACGAGGGCCTGGAAGACGCCTGACCCGATGCTGGCGACCCAGAGAAAATTAGTGAAGCCCCTCGGTGGCAGTGCGCCAAGTCCGTCTGGCGGTTTGGCGATGGCCGGACCAGGCAGCATGGTGGTGATGGTAGACGCCAGTGCGAACACGATGTGCTGTAGCATGGTTTTCCCGTTCCACGATTCGATCGTTGAGAACCCAAAGACGATGATGGCAAGTATGACGTTGGCGACCATGGCACCAAGACCGACCATGAATCTCTTGGCAGCGTTCTGGTCGAAGAAGAAAGCCCACAGGTAGTGCTTGATCAATGGAATCATACGACGGCACCTCCGTGCCGCATCTCCTCCGCGAGCCTGAGTGCCCGCTTGGGGGAGTCTTCATGTGCCCACTGCGAGTCCAGCATCTCGACCGCAGCTTGATCGTACTTACTAATCATAGCGTGCGCCAAGAACTTCTTGAAGTTCATCAAGCGCGAGATGCCCATCTGGAAGCACATGTTGGCCAACACGTTCTGTCTAACCTCGTCCAACTGACGCCACCAGGGGAGTCGCCGGTCCAGGCTGGCCTCTACCTCATCGATGTCCTCGTGGACCATCTGGTAGGCCGTCGCCTTGGAGATCCCTTTGTCTCGCAGGTTACGGCCAATCCCAATCGTCGGGATGCCCTTGGAGTCCAGGTAGACTAGCAGCGCAGGCGTGTTATTGCGGCACTCGTCCTTGGTGAGTTGGTCAATCAGTTTCTCGCGGTTCACGTGTTTTCGCCTCCTCTCTGATCGCAGCACTGAGCATCATTTCTTTCAGTTCTTCCAGGTCTTCCTTCAATTCTTCCAGGTCCGCCTTTAGTGGTTTGATCTGCACAGCGATGCGCTTGTCTATCCAGGCAACGACGACTAGGGTCAGCCCGATGGTAGCCATCAGCGCGCCCACGGCTACTGCGGTGTTATCCTCCACGATAAAGCCTGTGGCATTCAGGACACCGGAGAGTATTATGCAAGGCAGCAGCAATTTCACAGGATCTCCTAGTATTCGTAAGCTACGAGGTTACAGGTCAGGGTCCCAGTAGCAGCTATCGCCGATTCTGCCAAGCAGATCGCTTTTGTACCATCACCCGATATCTCCAGGCCATCCGGCACGGTCACAGAGCAGGACGACTCACCCTCCGTCGCAGTAGCGGTGCCAAAGCCAGGCGCCAACTCGCAGATAGGCAGGAGCAGGTTTGAGCCAGCCACGCACGCGCCACCAGTGTTGTAGCGCAAGTGTGGCCTGACGATGTTGGCCGTCGCTCCAGCGGTGAACGCGCAGTTAATGCTTTGAATGCGCAAGATCTTGTTGGCAGTGATGGTGTATGAAGTCAGCCCAGCGGTGACCGTGCCGGCTTTGTTCTGGCTGAACGTAATCACAGTTTCAGCGATGGCGGGCGTCACTCCGTCTGCGCCTATGACTACGAACGATCGTCCAGCCCCATCTTTTATGTCCCGGTTGTGCGTGAAGTTCGTCACCGGGTCGCCATCCAGCCTGACCGTCATCGAGGTGTTCGACGTGAAAGCACTGGCGAACACACGGACCTCACGCATGGCCAGGACTGGCACCAACCAGACGCCGTTCGCAGTGGTCGTGGTAACCGGTGACCCAAGCGCTCCACCAGCAATCGGATAAGCGAGAAGCTGGATCGTCGTCAACCAACCGTCGTTGCTACCGAGGAAAGCCAACGTCGCGCTCCAGGTGCCGGCGATGGCAACCTGCACAGATTCAACGCTCTGCGCGTTGACGACTATACACCCCGCGCCAGGACAGTTAGCGGCGCCAGCAGAGGTGATCGCCTGACCTGCCTTGGCCGGGTCACCGGGGTTGGAGCGATGGACATACTGCGCCCAGGTTGGAGTTGACAAAAAGAATATAACAAGAAGTATTCTCTTCATTGAGATCACTGATATGACTTTCACACGCACCTCCTACTGAAGTTTTACTGCTGCGAGTGACCAACCATCGGCTGTGAAGGAGTACGCAGTAGTCACAGATTTGCACGCCAGCTTCAATACATCTCCAGAAACCAACGGTGCGATCACACTTGCCATCTGTATAAGAGAAACACCTGTTCCAGAGTTGTCGGTATATTTGCCACCAGCACCAGTGATGGCCGTGGAATTTTGTAAGATCTTGAGAGTAGCGTTGCCAGTTGCAGCAGCCGTAAAAGTTGCGTGCCCAATAATTAAATACGTGCCAGTCACAGTTATATTTACTGTAGTAATCGGAGTATCTACGATAGTGCTGCAAGATCCAGAAGTAATGCCCTCACTGTGCAGGTTGTTGATGATAGATGGCGTCGTACAAGAGTAAACAGTGCCGTTAGAAGTGAGCACGTCACCAGCAGCACAAGTCAGCGCGCTGGCTCCAGTGCCACCGACAGCCTGCGTCAGTGTGCCTGATGTAATCTTGCTCGCGCTCAAGTTGGGAATGTCACCAGCGACAAAAGCACGAAATGTAGTAACGCCTGACGACGTACTCGGAGTTGACACGTCACCCGAGAGCGGGCCGGTCTGTTTGCTGCTCACACCATACGACTCCTGGACCTGCATCTCGATACGATCGTAGGCCTGCTCGTGGAGGGTCTGGTTGTAGTTGGTTTGGGCCCTGAAGCTGGTTGGCTGCGTCAACGCCGTATTTCTTGCGATCTTTAAAATGTTATTAACTGGGCACTTGGTAGATGGTGAGTTGAGCGTCAGCGTCGCGGTGGTCTGCGTGCTGGTCAGGTTCACGGTGTAGTCAGTGGTGTAGACCAGCGTCGTCACAGACCCACCAGATGTTGTGGTGGTAACAACAAGATCAGTGTACGCCAGATAAGGGAAGCTAACCGTGTAGGTGGCCGTGACTCCATCACAGTTGTATGAAGGTGGAGTGTAAGGACTGTTTATGATTGCTAACAGTGCTGCGAGTAGTGCGATCATTTATTTTCTCCCGATAGATTCAAAAGTCGCAGCAAGAGCCTTGTCGGCGTCGCTGAAAAAATTAGCGTCGTACTTGTCTACGTCGCCATACCAGATCTTTCCAATATCACCAGCATAAGTCTTTGGCGTGCTGCGAAAGTCATTCTGATCAAAAATTCTGTACTTGACTACGCGCGAGAAGCCAACCGCGCTCTTGAGCGGCTGACCTGCACCGAGCAACCGAGCTCCGGCATCCAGGCCAGCAAGCAACGCCTTGCTCGGTCTGCCGTTGTGCAGGGCGTTCTTCACGACCTGCCCCAAGTCGTTCGTGAACTGCTGCATCTGCGAGTGCTCAGGAGTGTCGAAAAGAGACATACGATCTCGATTTGGTACACCCTCGCCCACCAACATGCCAGCGAAGTTCTGCGCAGCGAGGTGAAGAAGATAGCTGCCGTAGGTGTAGTGCTCAATCGTAGTGCGGCCAACCATCTGCCCCCACCCGATCCAACCGTTCTTCTGCTCCTGCTCGTTGCGCCCGTGACCACCGAAAAGATAATAGCCAAGTCCCAACGACGCAGCGACGCCCATCATCTGAGCGTAATACCTGCTCCAGCCTTGCTGCGTGCCACCAGCGATACCGAGTCGCTGTTGGATCTCCATGCGAGCTTTGGAGTTCCAAACTGTGCTCTCGAAGTTGCGCGCCAAGACCCACATGCCAATCCACGGGTTGCTGGCGATAGCAGGCTTGCCGTAGATGTCCATCGAGGGCATCAGACGGTCGGTGTGGGTGTCGGCGAACTGATCGGCTTCTTTTGGCGACAAGCCTCTCGACTCCGCAGAGTGCTTCAAACCGTTGAAGATGATCTGTCCAAGATTCATGTCAGCCATATGCCACATGTACTGACTGGGAGTCCTGAAGACGTTGACGCCTGGCAATGCCTTATCTTCACCCAACACCGCGCGCTCAGTCTCTCGCAGCTTGGGCAACCAACGTTCGCTGCGATCGCGCAAGACGAACGAGTTGTTCATGGCATATTGCCTGGCTTCAGAAGAAAAAATACCCTTAGCGATGCCCATGGAGAGATTCAAGTTGCCACCTTCGATCATCTTAGCGAACGGCAGATGTCCAAGCAGGTTGGCGGCAACCTTGAAGTTCAAGTTGAAGACGGCGCGAGCCGTGTAGCCGCGTGCCACGGCCACGGCGGCGTGGTTGGTTAAAGCGTTGAAGGTCTGTTGCATCTGCCCGGTGGTGACGGTGTTGTGCCACTGCACCAGCGCCTTGTAGTACCAATCACCAAGAGGCTCGACAGCTTTCCTGAACGCTGGGTCGTTAAGCATGCGCGCCTGGTCGCGCACGAAGTCGCCCATCGATACATCCTTGGCCAGCGCGCGAATGTGCATGGGCAGATTGTCAAAAGAGATGTCAGGCACCATGGACACGTCTGGCTTGAGCGGCTTGAGGAAACCATGTTCGGTGTCAGACATGGCCCTGATGCCATGTGTAGGATCTTTCTCGGACATCGCTGGCAACATCGAATACTCACGATGCCAGCGCTCGGGAGCATACCCACCGGTGATGGTCTCCCCGGTGGGCGTCTTGATTGTCCTCGGCGTCTTACGAACCATGGGCAAGCCGGCTCGGTTTGAGTCATTCGCTTGCTCCATGTTCCCCACTTCCTCCGCGTTCTTCCACCAATTCTTGAAGAAGTCCCACTCAGCCGGTGTCTGCGCCACACCGTGCAGCCAGTCTACGATCTGATTTGGCTCAGCTTTCCAACCACGAGACAAGCCTGAGAGACCCTCTTCAGACCCAGAGCGAAGGATCGCGTACCACACATCTCGGCGCTTGATGCTCTCGCCGTAGAATGCACGAGCTTCGGCAGGCATCCACTCTGGCATACTTACATCTTCATTGCCAAGATTCTTTAGATCTTTTGACGTGGCTTCAAATAGCTTGGCGTACCTGGAAAGAAGCTGATTCTCAGCAAAGCGTACCTGCAAGAATCGCGACTCTTGCCCACCACCCCAACGTCCGAGCATGGAGAGCATAGTGTGAAAATCTGAGTAAGAAGCATCGAGCCTATCCAGCCCACCGGTCCAAAGCTTCTCAGCGATCTTCCCAAGTATGCGTCGTCCAGGAGCGTGCGGAGTGCCAGCGATGGCCTTTGCGGTTGGCGCGATGTCATCTGCAATGACATTCTGGCGCTCCAACGACCTACCTTCGACGTACGCCTTATTACGTTCTCGTGCGAGCCAGGTGATGCTTTTCAGGGCATTCTCGACGTTAGCAAGTTCGTCAACTGTCAGATCACCAGGACTCTTATGACGCTGGACCAACTCGCGAATTCCGTCCACGTCGAATTGAACCGGTTCGCCGTTGTCGCGCAGGACATTGACGACTTCAGAAAAATCTCTCGGTCTGTAAGATGCGTCCTTGGTTCGCAGACCCAAAGCTTCCATGATGAGATCATAACCCCAACCGTACTCAGGATGCCCACTGGCCTTGTTGTCATACAGCTTCTCGCGCGTATCGTTGCCTGCCAAATCTTGTAAATTTGAGATAGACTTATCTGCTCGCTTGAGCGCCAGTTCCTTGGCGTCATGCATGGCAATGTTAAGGTCTCTCTGCTGTCGCAGTTCTTCGATCTGTGCAGTATTGTCTCCGGCCTCAACGGTCTTTTCAGTGGCCAGAACAGACTTGTCTTTGGCATGCCGACTGCCAGCGAGTGAGGACTGATACTCGGCGTTTGCCTGCTTCACCTGCTGACTTACGATCTGCTTGACAGTCTCGGGTGTGACGTTGGCATTCTTGACTGCCTTGGTCGCAGCCTGCTTGACAGCCGCATTGACGTAAGCAGCTACGTCGTCCGGAATAGCCGAAGGATCGATTCCAGCCATGCGACCCTGAGTAACGATCCTACGAATTTCATTTGTTATCCGCCGCACGCTGGCGAGATTTGAGGTCTTCAGCGAGACCGCAGCGGAGCGTCCTTTCTCGGCCGCACCAAGCGCCTCGTCGATAATGGTTTTGATGGTGCGCGCGCACCGGCCACATTCGGCGCTGCAGCCGAGGCAGCCATAGAGCTGCTTGGCATTGCGGGGCAGATCTTCCGCTGAGCTGACGGCATGGCGGACATCGTGGTCGCTAAGGATGTTGCAGGAACAAACAATCATGGAGAACGAGCAGGCCTCTCGGTGATGCGGCGCGCATGATATAGGAAATGGTGGCCCGATGCAAAAAGAAAAACCCCTCTTTCAAGCGATTCCAAACTG
>Ga0137403_10008401_pt1 | contig 11558 bp, 10 predicted proteins | sample CZOMad2_1_16fung_FD_122057 | JGI IMG/M metagenome (GOLD analysis project Ga0137403, IMG submission 122057) | Vadose zone soil fungal communities from Angelo Coast Range Reserve, California, USA - CZOMad2_1_16fungal (Hybrid Assembly) | ecosystem: Environmental > Terrestrial > Soil > Vadose zone...
CTTGTTCAAACGAAACCTTCTCGCGAATGAGTAAGGCCCGCCGCGCAAGTGGCTGTTCGACGATCCCGGCGCGCTCGATAATCTCGGCAAAATCTTCCGCCGATCCATCCATGATGGGGATCTCGAGGTTATCAACCTCTATAAAAACATTATCAACGCCGAGCCCACGCAAGGCCGCCAGCAAATGTTCTACGGTCGAGAGCATTACACCGGTGCGCATGAGCGTCGTTGCATAGCCACAGTGAGCGACGGACTCAACGGTTGCCGGAATCTCGAAGCCACCAAGGTCCGTGCGACGGAATACATAACCGGTATCCGGCGGTGCAGGAACGAGACGCACATGGACCGGCACGGCGGTATGCAAACCCACACCATGTGTTTCCACCGGAATCCCCAGAGTAGTCTGTTTGATCAAGATGGGAAGCCCTTTAATCGGAAGATCGATCTTGAAGATACTTCGAAATAACGGGCAAGCAATGTGCCGCTTGCGATACCCCTGGTTTTGACTGTTGCGGGTGATGACTTGTGGCGTTCATGCAACACTAGCGCACAAACTTTGAAGGGCCGTCGCCACAACAGGGAAAAGTGGGGCTGATGACAACGATGTCTGGAATAAAAATTTGAATAAGCGCCATTTGCTGGAGTACACTGCCGTTATAAACCGTATCGGGACGCGATAAGCTTTCCGGCGTAGTGTTTGAATCTCTAAAGGTTTTAATCACAAACAGTGGTTGGAACAAACCCGACGCCAGCGCTCCGAAGAGCAAAGAGGGCAGTACACCTCGATTCTGCTCTCGTGGAGAAACCGCAATGCCAGATCTTGAAATCACGTGTTCGGAATGCAACACGCCCTTTGAATTTACTGAACGCGAACAGGAGTACTACCGAGAACGCAACCTGACACACCCAAAACGCTGCAAGCCATGCCGCGATGCACGGCGCGCAAACTTCGGCGGCTCCCGGGGAGCAGGTGGCGAGCGTCAACGATTCGAGATTACATGCGATCAATGCGGAAAGACTGACTCTGTTCCTTTTAAGCCGTCTACAGGCAGACCAGTGTTATGCAGTGATTGCTTTAGCGCTAATCGCGCGACGCAACAAAGAACATAAGACTTTCGCGCCGAGTTATTGAGAGTAACAAACTCCGACGCAACAAACGCCAAAAAAATAGGATGGGTTTGGACGCGGTTCGTACCTTACGCGATTAACGGTAAAGACCGCCCGGAAACAACCGATGAGTTATGAAACCCTTCAACTCGAGATGCGGGGCGCGGTCTGCCTATTAACGCTCAGCAGACCAGAGCGCTTGAACGCACTCACCGTTGAGGTAGGTAAAGAGTTTCAGGCTGCCGTAGGCGAAGCACTTGAACGGAGAGCGAGAGCGGTAGTATTGACTGGAAGCGGCCGGGCATTTTGCGCCGGCGGTGATTTGCGGGAGATGCAGGAGATTGCCGGACGCGAAGGGCGGCTGGAAGCATTCTTCGACGAGCCACTTCGTATTTTGAACGATGTCATCCTGTTAATTCGCCAAACGCCTTTGCCTTTCATCGCCGCCGTCAATGGTGCCGCTTCTGGTGGAGGTTGTAACCTGGCGCTCGCTTGCGATCTGGTGGTAGCTGCGGAAGGCGCTCGATTCAATCAGGCCTTTATAAAGATCGGTTTGTCGCCTGATTGCGGTGGCACGTTCATATTGCCGCGGCTCATTGGGTGGAAACGGGCGGCAGAACTGATGTTCACTGGCGATATGGTCAGCGCTGAAAAGGCATGCGAGATGGGAATGATTAATGCCGTGGTGCCGGATGGTGAACTGATGGCCTACGTCCTGGCACTGGCGGATCGTTTGGCGGGCGCCCCTACTGCGGCGATTGGACAGGTAAAGAAGCTGCTGGAAGCGAGCGCAACAAACAACTATGAGGCCCAACTGGATTTAGAGCGACAAGCTCAGATTGAGTCAGGACAGACAAGAGATTTTGTGGAGGGCGTCGCAGCCTTTCTTGAAAAACGACCACCAAGATTTGTAGGTGGATGAGTTTTTAGGAAAATGGAAGGTTGCGAGCCGCCTGGTCTAGTGGGCGGCTTTTTTGTTACTGGCGAGCTTTGTCTTCAACGTCAGAGGAGTGGCGGGTCAGTCTAGGATGGCATTCCAGTTGTCAAAACCCAGAACCGATTCGCAATTCACCACACGTTGAGACTTGCACACGATTGACCCGGTCGCTACCGCTCCTCGGTTCTGACGTTGAGTGATACATTCGCTACCGCCGCTAACGTCTCATCGAGAAGAGTCACATGGCTCAGTAACATAAGAAATTGTCAACGCGTCAAAATCGAGGAGTGGCGGGTCAGTCTAGGAAGGCATTCCAGTTGTCAAAACCCAGAACGATTCGCAATTCATCACACGTTGAGACTTGCACACGATTGACCCGATCGCTACCGCTCCTCGGTTCTGACATTGAGTGGCGGCATGATTCAGTGATTCTGGGCCGCCTGAGTGCACAACCCGGATAGCAAAGAATGAAAAGCCAAAAACCAAAGACCAAGGACTAAGACCAACAACAAACTGCAAATGGATTCCCTAACCTACATGCAACTCCTGCGACGCAATCGCTCCTTCAGGCGTTTGTGGTCCGGGCAAGTTATTTCGGAGCTGGGCAATTGGTTCAACTTCATTGCCGCCCTGGGATTGGTGCGCGTTATCTCCAACGCTGCACCGGAAGTGACGACAATTCTACTGATCTCACGGCTTGTACCCTTCACACTTTTCGCTCCCCTCGCGGGTGCGTTCGTCGATCGCTGGTCCAGACGACGAGTAATGATTGCGGCTGACTTTGTGCGCGTGTTAATCGCGCTTGGTTTTCTGTTTGTACGACGACCTCAGGATCTCTGGATCGCATACGTCTGTACTGCGTTACTTTCTTTCTTCGGCGCCTTTTTTGAAGCAGCAAAGAACGCAGCAGTGCCTAACATCACAGGCGAGCGGGATCTGCTTGCAGGCAATGCGCTGATGTTTTCTTCACGCTTTCTGCTGATGTCGTTGGGAGCGGCGCTTGGTGGTTGGACGTCGGCCCATGTGGGCTATCAGGCGGCCTTTGTTATCAACGCTGCATCGTTTCTTGCGTCAGCCTATTCCGTGTGGCTTGTTCCGGAAAATGAAACGCGGCAAACAGCGCCACGAACAATTGCCAAGTCTGCGCGACGGCACACCGGCTACTGGACGGATATTCGAGAAGGGTGGGCCTACATTGTTAGCCACGCTCCTGTAGCTGCGATTCTCGGCGCCAACGTGCTGTGGGCTACCGGAGGAGGGGCGATCAATCTCATTTCTGATCGCCTGGGCGGAGTCGTCTTCGCCGGCTCTAACGGCATACGCCCTGATTCAGCGGTGGCGGCGCTTTATTTTGCCGCCGGCCTCGGATTGTTTGGCGGGATGATGATCGCGCGTCGCGTGGGCGCATATTTTGAGTTAATTGGACGAACAGCGGGCTTCATTGGCTGGAGCCTTTTTCTTCAAGGCGTGGTCTTTGCGCTGATTGGATTAATGCCGACATTGTGGCTGGCGTGTCTTTTGTTGTTTTTCTCCCGGGTGTTGTTGGGAGCAGAGTTTGCCGTTCAGGAAACTCTATTGATGCGTTTGGTTCCAGACAATCTGCGCGGCCGTGTGTCTACAACCGATCGCGCAACAGAGATGTTGGTATGGACCTTTTCAACCGCAATTGCCGGTTGGTCACTCTACACGATCACTCCGCGTACACTCACAGTCTTGTCTGGGCTGCTTTCCGCGACCTCGGGCGTCGTGTGGCTTGCCCTTTTCACCGCACGAATAGTTAGATTACCCCACCGTTTTGGGTCAGAAGAGTCTCGACAACGCGCGAAGCTTCTATCTTCCTCCGATTAAGTTGCCGCGAACGAAAATCCTGCTGCAGATACAGGTCCAACTTACAGAACTATTACAAACAACTTGCTCATCGTTTGTTAGGATTGTTCTGCGTAACGCATCATAGAGATGCGAACGAAAAATCATTTCGGAGTGGGCATGCAAAGAACACTAAAGGCCAAACTTAATAGCGATATCAACTGGAACACTATGGTGTTCATGATCATCTTTCACCTGGGCGCGCTCGCGGCTGTCTTCTTCTTTAACTGGAAAGCTATCGCGGCTTCGTTACTGCTCTCCTGGATTGCCGGCAGTCTTGGTGTCGGCGTTGGCTTTCATCGCCTGTTGACGCATCGCGGCTTTAAGACGCCGAAACTGGTCGAGTATTTGCTGACATTTTGCGGCGCGCTTGCGCTGCAGGGTGGGGCGATCAACTGGGTAGTGACGCATCGCATCCATCACGCCCATACTGAAAAGCCCGGCGACCCGCATACCCCGCGCGAAGGGAACTGGTGGGCTCACATGGGTTGGATATTACGCGGGACCGCGCAGCAACATGACGATGAGGTGATGCGGCGTTATGCGCCAGACCTAATGAAAGATCCCGTTCACCTGTGGCTCAACCGATTGTATTGGGTGCCGCTGGTCCTTTGCGGTATCGCTTTGCTGACATTCGGAGGGTTACCGGCGTTGATGTGGGGAGTGTTTTTCCGGGTTACTTTTGGATTGCACGCGACCTGGTTGGTAAATTCAGCAACTCATTTGTGGGGCAGCCGACGCTTCGAGACAACAGACGATTCGACAAACAACTGGTGGGTGGCGTTGTTAACCTTTGGCGAAGGATGGCACAACAACCATCATGCTTTCCCGAGGGCGGCACGCCATGGTCTAACGTGGTACGAGATCGACGTAAACTGGTGGGGCATTCGCGCACTGAAGTTTTTTGGCCTCGCAAGATCGATCAAGCTCATCAGCAAGGAACAAGTAGTTGCGAGCCACGAATACGGCGCGCTGCGCAAGGCAGCGTAGCAAGTCAGAACAGGGGCAGGAGCAGACGGCAGGGGCAGGAGCGGATCAAGGGTTGTAGATAAAACCTAATTCCCCTGTTGCAAAAAAACTGGAGGCAGCGAAACGAAATTTCGCTGCCCTTCGTTTTTATCCTTCATACCTTCATCCTTCATCCCTCTCGTTCGACCTGCACCTGCCGTCTGCTCCTGCCTATTGGATTTGGGCCGTCTTACCTTACAATCATCCCATGCGCGTCAGGGGCCGTCGTCGTAAATCAGTAGCTTTCTTCGTCACACTCGGAGCTCTGCTCGTAGCTCTCGCCGTTGCGCTGAACGTTGGCTGGGTCATACTCAACTGGCGCGAAGTGGCGCTGCTCGTCTTTGGCATTATCTTCTTCCTGCTGATAATTTTTGGACTTGTTCTCAACACTACCTTTTTAATCCGTGAGATCCGCCGCAACGAGCAGCACGATGCTTTCATCAATGCGGTCACTCACGAATTGAAAACTCCCATTGCCTCGATTCGTCTATATTTGGAAACGCTCAAAACTCGCGACGTCGATGAATCACAGCGCCGCGACTTTTACAACATCATGCTTGCCGACAGCGATCGGTTGCTGCAAACCGTTAATCAGGTGCTGCGGGCAGGACGTACCGGCCATCGCCGTAGACGCATTGCTAACTCAGTCGTTAACGTGGGAGAGATGGTACGCGAGTGCCTCGAGTTAACGCGCGTTCGCTATGGATTAAACGAAACCAGTCTCATCTATACAGAGTCGCCCGGGGCTGCTACCGCGAAGGTTACAGGCGATGCTGACGAATTGAGATCAGCTTTTTCAAATCTTCTTGACAACGCAGTCAAGTATTCAGACGACGAGGTTAGAGTTTCGGTTGAAGTCGCCAATGTGGATGAGAAGCGTGTAGCCGTGAGGGTTGCAGATCGCGGTATTGGTATACCAAGCGCGCAGCGCAAAAGGATTTTCAAAAGGTTCTACCGCGTGCCGGGCCTTTTCATGGCGCGTGTAAAGGGAACCGGACTCGGACTGTTTATCGTGCACTCAGTGGTGAAGAAACATGGAGGCCGAGTGTTCGCCGAAAGCGAAGGATTGGGCCATGGCAGCACTTTTACGATTCAGCTACCTCGGGTCTGAAGAACAATGAGTGCTGTGTTGATTGTCGAGGATGAAAAGCATTTGGCTGATGGCCTGCGGTTCAATCTGGAAGCTGAGGGTTACACGGTAGAGATTGCAGGCAGGGCAGAAACTGCGCTTGCTCTCTTGTTGGACCAGCGAAAAACCTACGATGTGGTGATCTTGGATGTGATGCTGCCAGGCATGGACGGTTTCTCGCTGGCGTCAAATCTGAGAGCTGCCGGACAGTTTGTTCCCATCCTGATGCTGACGGCGCGGGGTCAAGCGGAAGACGTCCTACGTGGATTTGAAGCGGGTGCAGACGATTACCTTCCAAAGCCGTTCGAACTTTCAGTACTGACCGCTCGTCTCCATGCATTGTTGCGGCGGCGCGAATGGTTCCAAAGAGATCGAAGCGGTCTGAAGGAACCAGCTGGTGACGTTGCAAACGAAGCGGCAGCTAAACTTTTCACCTTCGACAATATAACCATTGATTTTGAAGCGTTGGAACTGCGCTCGGTAGCTCAAACAATTCACCTGACTCTGATGGAAGCAGACTTATTGCGATATCTGATCCGGCACGATGGCAAAGTAGTATCTCGCCGCGCGATACTGGAGGATGTTTGGGGATTGCGGGAGGATACTGATACAAGAGCCATCGATAACTTCATTGTCCGACTCCGGAAATATATCGAGAGCGAACCAGCTCGCCCGCGGCATCCCCTGACGGTGAGGGGCGTAGGTTACCGGTTTACTTCCGGCGTTACTCCTGACTAACTGCCGCAGGTCTAGTAGTGTCCTAATCTGTAGGGGCGTCTCCGTGGGCGCCCATTCTTGCCGAGCTGCTCACTTAAGAAGGGGCGCCCACGGAGGGACGCCCCTACAGAATTAAGACACTACCGAAGGTCTCAACTCGTGGCTACGACCACAGAAGCGCGCACGCCCAGCAGATCTGAAAAGTCCTTTGTATAGACCGCATCTACTTTTCGCACTTTGCTAATGTTTTCGACTAGTTCTTCACTGGAGATGAAACCATTTTCTGTGTGAGCGATCGCCCAGGCGGGAATGTGGGCTGCTGTTCGTAACAAATCTTCCACAAAACCAAGATACTGTTGTTTACTCTGCACGCGTGATCCCAGCTTTGCTCCTCGCTCCCTTTCAAAATCCACCCAGAAATTATCGCCACCTCGCAGCCACTCTTCGCGCCAGGCGATAAGTGGGTCCCGATTCGTGGCCGACTGAGTGATGGGCACCGGCAACCTGAGAAACAGCAAGTCGCAGTGATGACGCTCCGCAATGAACGAACGCACGTCCTGATTCGTGCTTTTGTTACTCAGCGTATTGTCGTAAACGGAGGGCAGGCAATCCAACATTATCTGAAACACTTTTGACAATGAGAAGGGCTCCCGCAGTTCGCGTGTCTGTTCGTGAAAGGAAAGAACGTAATCTCCGACCATCATCCCCGCCGTCAGTGCCAGCGCGCGCTTGTGTGATTCGAGTCTCTCAGCATTAAAGCGCACATTATCAAACCACCAGGCGTCAGTCTCATTGAACCATTTGAGCAATGCAGGATTGTCGAGCATGTCGCGCGGGACATAGGCGTCGTCTAGCAAGGTGCTGAGATCCTCTTCGTCGAGCCGGTCTCGAGAATTCTCAACCAGCGCAACGGCTTTTGTGTAGGACCAAATCATCGGATCATTCGCGGCCACTCTAATTCTCCAGCGCTTCAAATGGACACAGATTTCAGGCTCGCCAGTAAAGGGCAACGCGACTGAAGAAAACTTCAGGCTCCGCAGCACACCCAATTCAAAGGCCAACCAACCGTTTGTAAATTGCATAGAATGTTTTTCCAGTTAGCGTGGGCTCGATTTAGCCAACGGATATCAACTTACCGACCTCATGAACGACGAAATTAGATTTCCGCCATTGTTTACTGTGTCGGGTGTGTCGCAATTGAGAGGGGATTCTTCCGCCCTGGCAAACGACTCCAGTTCTTTCATCGGCTCAAGGGAGAGAAAAACCTTTACGACCGCAGGATCAAATTCAATTCCGGCACGTTCGATCAGCAAATTTCCAGCCTTCTCCGCTGTTAGCGCTGGTCGGAAAGGACGCATGTCGGTAAATGCTGCATATGAGTCAGCGACGCGCAGAATTCGCGCGGCCAGAGGGATCTCCTCGCGTTGTAATGCGTCCGGGTAACCCCGGCCATTCCACCATTCGTGATGCCAACGGACCAACAACTGCGCTGCACGATCGGCTCCGGCTCGCGAAGCTTCGCGCTCGCCAATAACTGTGTGGCGTGTCTTGTCAATAATTTCTTCGTCTGTCAGCGCTCCTGCCCTTTGGATGTAATCGCGTTCCATTGCCACTTCACCCAGGTCATGCAGCAGGGCGGCCACTCGCAGGGACCCGCGATCGTGGCGGGCAAGATGGAAAATCCTGGCCATCGCGTCAGCTATAGCAGCAATACGCTCGGCGTGCGGGTTATCATAGCGCTCGAAGCGATCGGCCGCTGCGGCGAGCTGCAGAAAAGCCTCGCCGGCGGCCTTATCGATCAGATCCATACTTTTCACCGCTGACATGCGTCGGTTGTATTTCCTCTCGGTTGCTACGGTCTTCTTTCAATTTCACCACAGAGAATCTGCAGTCGCAAACGACGGACCCGTCAATTAGGGTTTTTCGGCGGATTAATTCAAGGTGCGCAACAGTTCGCGAGCCTCCACGTTGTTTGGGTCAAGAGCGAGAGCGCGCTCGGCTTCGCCGCGAGCGCGACGCGGAAAACCAAGATCGCGATATAACTTGGAAAGCATCAAGCGATATTGAGAATTGTTTGGCTCGAGCTTGAGAGCCGCCTGCAATTCCGTTTCTGCGAGCCGGCGTGTGCTTTCGTTAGTAGCTAATGCATGACCGTAATAGGCGCGAAAGCGTGATTCGTTTGGAGCAGAACTAACAGCTAACGAGAGAAGATTGATGGCCACATTGGTTTGACCCTGCTGCAGAGCGGCATACCCTTCTTTGAAATTGGCTTCAGCACGCTGCAGATCGGCGGACGGGTCGCTCGCAGGTTGCCCGCCCATCTGGGACGAAACACTGGGCTGAACCGAAGCGTTGGATTTTGGCGCGGTCCGCGCGAAATCCTTCGTCACAGCCCGGGCCTTGAGTTTTGAGTTGTAGCCGGCGCGCCGACCCTCATCCATCAGTGTTTCGTAGGCTTGCGTGATGCGCGCAAAGGCTGAGTCGATACGAGCAGTTAGAGACGTAGTGTCTCTCATCCGAAACTTGTCCGGATGATAACGCCGCGCTAGTTCATAATAAGCGTGCTTAATTTCCGCTGGCGTTGCTTCACTTGTGACCTCCAACACCTCGTAATGTGAGTTAGCGGCAGCTACTCGTCCAAGAAACTCATCCAGGTTTTCTTCGGCGGTTTCAGCCTCGCCCTTCGCTTTTAGAGCTTCGTCACCAGAGAGGCCGGCGTCTTCTGGCTGTTTGATCCCCGGCTGCGTACGCGCCATTTCGTCGCTGAGAATGTTTTTCCCGTGCTCGCGTTCCAGTATGCCGGCAACAACGAGTCCATAGATCACTCGCAGAGCGTCCAACTCGCGCATACCACTGAGAGCGACAAGGTCGCTCAGCTTTGTCGGACTTTCCAGCCGAGACAATAAAAACCCTTCTTCCGGTACTAAGTTATTTGTCTCGAGTGATCCTGCAGCTAGAGAAATCAGTTCGTTCGGATCACGAAACCGCGAGGAGACGACATTCAGCGGAGTTCTACGTACAGCTTCCAGGAGGAGTGTGGGCGTATCGATCTTGAAATTGACTTGCTCCCTCAACTTGGCCCGGCTACTAAACTCCCAAGTGCCCGCCGTCCACAGCAACGACACACGAAGCACGTCAGAAACCTGCTTTATTCGCAGTTTCTCCAAGACGGCTGGCGCCAGTAATCCTTCAGTAGAGAGGGCTTCAGCGAACGCCAGATCTGAGCGCACCGTCTGAAACCGCCTCAGCTCGTCATCGGGAATCAATTTGCTCAGCTTTAAGTACTCGCTAAGGCGCAACGTGCGAACATTAGAGGCGGCGTAGATGAGCACACCGTCCCTGAAGTAAACCGCAGCCTCGATGAGGTCGTGGCGCACACGCAATCTACCAGAAATTCGTTTTATGGAGACCTCACGAATTAGTTCGGCAAGAGGTTGCTCGCTTAATTGCCCGTTCATGCTGATGCGGTTGATATCGAGTTGTAATTCACTGTAAAAGCGCCAATCTACCGGAGGCCATAATAGCTTACGCTCGCGAGAAAAAAGAAGCAGGACTTTGACACTCGTGACACCGAAATCTATATTGATACCACACAACATTTCAATTGCCGCTTTGGGGCGATTCAACCGGCTGGTTATACCGGTTGAACGTATCAACACTTTCAAGGACAAGACCGCAGACGAACGCGTCGCGGGATTGAGCACAGGTTTTGAGCGAAGAGAACACAAACGAACGGGTCGAGATTCTGATAGATGAGTTAAAGCAACGGAGCCGCGAACTCGAAGAAGCTAACCGGGAGCTACGCCGCGTTTCGCATTACCGTTCGTTGTTTCTGGCGCGGATGTCTCATGAATTGCGCACGCCGCTGACATCAATCCTGGGCTTCAGCGAGATCTTGCTCGATCAGGAAAAACTTACCGAAACACAGCGGCGCTTTTGCCATAAGATTCAGGATTCGGGGCTGCAATTGCAAGCTCGCTTGAATCAACTGGTTGATCTTTCGCGCATCGAAGCTGGTCAGAAAGAACTTTTCCTGCAGGAGTTTTCCATGCGCGAAACGCTGCGCGAGTCTTGCGCCGCAGTTGCTCGCATGGCACAAAAGCAGCAAGTGAAGCTGGACTACGAACTGGCGCCGGAAATCACTACAGTTGTCTCCGATCAGGGGAAGCTGCGGCAGATTCTTTTCAATTTCATCTCGTGGGCAGTAAGTCGGAGTCAAGCGGAGCAGCTGGTCAAGGTTTCAATACTACTCGAGCAGCCGGCGCAGCTTTGCATTCAGATCTCCGATAGTGGCGAGCCTGTGGAGAATATTGCTCACGTTTTCGATCCGCAGGATACCTCGCTGTCAGGCGAGGCTAACATCAATGAGCTAGGCATAATTATAGGGCGCCGCTTGATTGAGCTAATGGCCGGTGCAGTCAGCCTGCGAAATCGCGATTCGGGTGGTTTGGAAGTGACGATTAGGTTGCCAGCCCGTCCGGCCAAAGAATCGTGACAGCTAATCTCTGTGTCTCTCGATGTGAAAGCCACAAGCTAGTCTCTGGCCACCCTGAGCAAAGGACACAATAAGGAATGGAGGAAGTCGTAATTCGCGAATGCACGACGATCGATGAGCTTGATTGTTGTGTCAATCTCCAACGCGAAGCGTTTGCACTCCCCGACATCGAGATCTCGCCGCGCCGCCACTTAATTGTTTCTCGTCAGGCCGGAGGGTGGACACTGGGAGCTTTTGCGGGGCACCTGCTGGTGGGCTTCGTTCATCACCTGGCGGCGGTTCGCAGTGCAGAGATATTC
>Ga0137403_10008403_pt1 | contig 11557 bp, 11 predicted proteins | sample CZOMad2_1_16fung_FD_122057 | JGI IMG/M metagenome (GOLD analysis project Ga0137403, IMG submission 122057) | Vadose zone soil fungal communities from Angelo Coast Range Reserve, California, USA - CZOMad2_1_16fungal (Hybrid Assembly) | ecosystem: Environmental > Terrestrial > Soil > Vadose zone...
CGCCGCCCGGATCTTCTACTACAACTCCATCATGCGTCGGTACCTGCACGTGCCGCAGATCAGCGCGGTCATGGGGAGCTGCATCGCCGGCGGCGCTTACCTTCCGGCGCTCTCGGACGTGATCTTCATGGTGGAGGGGACGACGTTCATGGGGCTCGGCGGCCCCAACCTGGTGAAAGGCGCGACCGGGCAGACCATCGACGCCGAGACGCTCGGCGGCGCCGTCACCCACACCGAGCTGAGCGCCGTCGCGCATTACCGGGCCGCCAACGACGCCGACTGTCTGGCCCGCATCCGCGAATACGTGGCGCGGCTGCCGCGAGTGGACGGTGTGCGCCACCGGCTCCGTCCCGCGGCCGCGCCGTCCCGGCCCGCCGACGCGCTCTACGACATCCTGCCGCAGGATCACCGGCTCTCCTACGACATGCGCCACGTGCTCGACACGCTGCTCGACGGCGGCGCGCTCGACGAGTTCCAGCCCGGCGTCGCGCGCGAGATGCTGTGCGGCCACGCGCGCATCGAGGGCTGGCCGGTGGCGGTCATCGCGAATCAGCGGGGCGTCATCAAGGGCCGGAAGGACGAGCGGCCGCGGTTCGGCGGCATCGTCTATACCGGCAGCGCGGAGAAGGTGGCGTACTTCATCGAGACGGCCAACCGGGAGCGCCTGCCGATCCTGTTCGTGCAGGACGTGAGCGGGTTCATGGTCGGACCCGAGGCCGAGCACAGCGGCATCATCCGCGCCGGCGCGCGCTTCGTCGAGGCGATGGCCACCGCCGCCGTGCCCAAGATCGTCCTCACCGTGAACCACGCCTCCGGCGCGGGGTACTACGCCATGGCGGGGCAAGGCTTCGATCCCGACTTCATTCTTTCGTGGCCGACCGGCCGGATGGGCGTGATGGAGGGCGAGTCGGCCATCATGGCCGTGCACGGAACCGAGATCCAGAAGGCCCAGACGGCCGGCAAGCCGCTGCCGGCTGAGAAGCAGGCAGCCATCGAGGCGATGCGCACCGATTACGAGCAGCAGCTCGATGCCAGGTTCGCCGCTGCGCGTGGCTTCGTCGATGCCATCGTGACGCCGGAGGAGACCCGCGATCAGCTCGCGTTCCTCCTGCGCGTGGTCGCCAATTATGCCGGACCGCACCTGGGGCCCTTCGTGCTCCCTCCATTCGATGCTGCCACGACGCTCTGATATGCCCCGCATCCGCGCTCTGTCCGCTGGTCTCCTCCTCGCGGGCTTGTTCGCCTGCGGCGGACACTCCTCGGCGCCGCAACCCCCGCCGGAGAGCCGGCCGGTGGCGTCCCGGCCGCCCAAGCCCAACATGGACCCGGGCCGGCTCGATCAGCCGAAGCCGGCGATGCGGCCCGAGAGTACCCTCACCTCGCCGCCCTCGGCTGCGCCGCCCGAGAAGCCCCGGGTTGCTCCGCCCGAGGCGGCTTTCCAGCGAGGCTGGATGCCGTTGGCATCGACCGGGGTGGATGCTTTCCGGCAGGCCCATCCGACGGGCGACGGCCGGGGCGTCCTGATTGCGATCCTCGACACCGGCATCGATCCCAGTGCCCCCGGGCTGGGCAAGACCAGCACGGGCGAGCGGAAGATCCTCGACCTGCGTGATTTCTCGGGAGAAGGCGCGGTCGCGCTCGACCGCGTCGTCCCGAAAGGAGACACGGTGCAGGTCGCGGGTCACCGCCTGGCAGGCTTCGGCCGGGTAGCGGCCCTGAATGCGGCCGGTCCGTACTACGGCGGTGGGCTCCAGGAGATACCGCTGGGAGAGGCGCCGGCCGCCGACCTGAACGCCAACGGCACCGTGGGCGATACGCTCGCGGTCGTGGTGACCAAGGCCAGCGACGGCTGGGTCCTCTTCGCTGACACGGATGGCGACGGCTCGCTGGCCAATGAGAAGCCGATCCACGATTTCCTGCAGGGGTACGAGACGTTCGGGTGGGCGGCCCGCGGCCGTCAACCTCCGGTCGCGGTCGCGGTGAACTTCGCCGACGGCGGGGCCGCTCCGACGCTCGACCTGTTCGTCGACACCGGTAACCACGGGACTTTCGTTTCGGGAGTCGCCGCCGGGCACGATCTCTACGGGGTCGCTGGCTTCGATGGCGTGGCGCCCGGCGCCCAGCTCCTCGGTCTCAAGATCGCGAACAACGCCCAGGGCGGGATCTCCGTCACCGGGAGCATGCTTCGCGCGATCGACTACGCGATCCACTTTGCGGATCGGCGCCGGCTGCCGCTGGTCCTGAACATGAGCTTCGGGGTCGGCAACGAGATCGAGGGCCAGGCCCGGATCGACCACCTCATCGATTCCGTGCTCGCGGCCCATCCGGACCTCGTGTTCAGCGTCAGCGCGGGCAACGACGGGCCCGGGCTCTCGACCATGGGCTTCCCCGGATCGGCGGAGCGGGTCCTTACGGTGGGGGCCACGATTCCCGGTGCGTTCCTCCGCCAGTCGGCCGGTCCGATCCCCGCCGATCAAATCGCGTTCTTCAGCTCGCGGGGCGGCGAGCTGGCCAAGCCCGATCTGCTCGCGCCAGGGTTCGCCTACTCCAGCGTTCCGCGCTACGATGTCGGTAACGAGGTGAAGCAGGGGACCAGCTTCTCGGCGCCGCACATGGCGGGAGTGGCGGCGCTGCTCCGCTCGCAGCTCAAGCAGAGCGGCACCGAGGCCGACGCGCGGACGATCAAGCAGGCGCTCATGGTGACCGCGCGCCCGCAGGGGGACCTTCCCTTCATCGACGAGGGCGCCGGTCTGCCCGACGTCGAGTCGGCCTGGCGGTGGCTCGAGGGGCGCCGCAAGGTGCCGGATGTCGCAGTACGAGCGCTGGCGCACGGGGACGACGCCGCCTCCCGTTGGCAGGGTCTGGCCTCGCCCCGCGACACCCTGCAGCGGTTCGAGATCAGCCGGCCCGGCGCGACGGGGTCCTCGACGTACACTCTCCGCTCCAGTGTCGCCTGGTTGCTGGCGCCGCGAAGGGTCACGCTGAAGGGCGCCAAGGACACGGTCAGCCTCCGCTACAACGCCACGGGGCTCAAAGCGCCCGGGCTCCACACCGGAGTCGTGAGCGGTTGGACGGCGGATACGATGCTGGGTCCCGCCTTCCGCCTGGTCAATACGGTCGTCGTTCCCCATCCGCTGGCCAGCGCCGAGCTGGTTTCGGGCGCGCGGCTCGAGCCGGGCGGCACCCGGCGCGCCTTTTTCGTCGCTGATACGTCCCGGCCGTTTCTGGTGCGGGTCGAAACCGCCGGCGCGCTCCAGTCGGCGCTGACGGCCCTCTACGAGCCCGGTGGCCGGCCGTACCGCGATCGCCCACCCCCGCGGGAGCAGCAGGCGGGCGCCGACAGTGCGGCCGCGGTGTTCTGGGTGGACGCGCGCGATGCGCAGGCCGGGGTGTACGAGGTCGATGCGTTCGGACTGCCCAACTCCAGCGCCACTGTGTCGGTGCGAGTCGAGCAGTCGCCCTTTCGGGTGCACGGAGGGGGGGACGGGTCGGTGGCCACCGCCGAGCTGACCAACCTCACCGGCCAGCCGAAGGAGGCGGAGCTGGCCTACGTGCTGGTGGGTGGCGAGCACAGCCAGGCAGTCGAGGCAAAAGGCTCAGCACCAGTGCGGGTTCCCTTCACAGTGCCCGCGTGGGTTCGCGAAGTGGACGTGGACCTACAGATGGAGCCCGCCCAGTGGGGGCGGTTCACCGACTTCGGCGTTTCGCTCTACGATTCGGTGGGACACGTGGTGGAGAAAGAGCCCATGAACTATGCCGTCAGCCGGCTGAAGGCGGCGCTGCCGGAAACGCACGGCGACCTGCCGCTCGAGCTCCGGCTCTCTCCCGGTCTGGCCGATCCCGGGTCCACCGAGGCCTGGAAGGCGCGCCTGTCGCTTCGCCTCTACGCGGGTGCGCCCGCGCCGCTCGAGATCGAGGGGCAGGGTTCGGCGGCCGTCAGCCTGAGTCCCGGCCAGTCGAAGACGGTGCGCTTCACGCTGGGCCAGCTCCCCTGGGCCTTGCCCCAGACCTTCCAGCCGCTCGGGGTGGTCGTGGCCCATTCCGGCGGCGAAGTCTGGACCCGCGAGACCGGCCTGGGGCCCGCCGCCGCACGATGAGTCGGGTCGTCCGCGTAGCGGCCGGCCAGGGATTCTGGGGAGATTGGCTGGAAGCCCCGGTGCGCCAGGTGCAGGGCGGCCCCATCGACTACCTCATGATGGACTACCTCGCCGAGGTGACGATGTCCATCATGCAGAAGCAGAAGTCGCGCGATCCGGCTGCCGGCTACGCCCGCGACTTCGTGCCCGCCATGGAACGCATTCTTCCCGACCTCGCGGCAAAGGGAATCCGGGTCACCTCCAACGCTGGCGGCGTCAATCCGCGCGGCTGCGCCGAGGCGGTGCTCGAGACCGCTCGCCGGCTGGGGCTTGGCGGCCGGATTCGGGTCGGCCTCGTCACCGGTGACGACATTCTGGATCGGCTCGACAAGCTGCTCGCCCGGGGGCACGAGCTGCGGGACCTCGACACCGGCCGCCCTTTGAGCGACATCCGCGCCCGGGTCCGCTCGGCCAACGTGTATCTCGGCATGGCGCCCGTGGTGGAGGCCCTCGGCGCCGGCGCCGACATCGTGATTACGGGGCGGGTCACCGACACCGGACTGACCTTGGGCCCCCTGGCCCACGAGCTCGGCTGGGGGGCCGACGACTGGGACCGGATCGCCGCCGGCACCGTGGCCGGTCATATCATCGAATGCGGGGCGCAGGCCTCCGGAGGCAACCTGCTCAAGGACTGGCAGCGGGTCCGGGGCCTCGAACGGGTCGGCTTCCCGGTCGTCGAGATGTCGGCGGATGGGACCTTCGTCGTGACCAAGCACCCGGGAACCGGCGGCGTCGTGAACGTCGCGTCGGTAACCGAGCAGCTGGTCTACGAAATGGGCGACCCCCGGAGTTACATCACCCCTGACGGAATCGCCGACTTCACCACGATCCGGCTGCGGCAACAGGGCAAGGACCGGGTGCAGGTGAGCGGGATCAAAGGCGCCCCCCGCACCGGAATGCTCAAAGTCTCCATCGCATACTTCTACGGCTACAAGGCGGTGGGCACCCTGGTCTACGCCTGGCCGGATGCCTTTGCCAAGGCGCGCGCCGCTGACCTGGTCCTCCGGGCCCGACTTCGCGATCTGGGCCTCGAGTTCGAGCAGGTGCTCACCGAGTTCGTGGGCGTCGACGCGACCCATGGACGGCTCGCTGGAAAGCCCGATCCCGATGCCCCGGAAGTCCAGCTCCGGATCGGGGTCCGTGCGCGCGAGAGGGCGCCGGTCGAGCGGTTCACCCGCGAGATTGCGCCGCTGGTGCTGACCGGGCCGCCGAGTGTCACCGGCTTCGCCGGCGGCCGGCCCGCGGTCGAGGAGATCGTCGCTTACTGGCCCGCGCTGGTTGACCGGCGCGAGATCGAGCCCCACGTGCGGGTGGAGATACTGACCGCGTGAGAGGTGAGAGGTGAGAGGTAAGAGGGCCACTGCCCGCCGGCCCGCCGGCCCGCCTGCCCGCCTGCAGCTGCGCTGGCTGGCACATGCCCGCTCCGGCGATAAGGGCAATACGGCCAATGTCGGGCTGATCGCGCTCGAGCCGTCGCTCTATCCCCTCCTGGTGACGCAAGTAACGGCCGCGCGCGTGGCGCGCCACTTTCGCGGCATGGTGAGCCGGGTCGAGCGGTTCGAGTTGCCCAACCTCAACGCCCTCAACTTTCTGCTGCACGACGCGCTGGACGGCGGCGGCACGATCTCCCTCAAGACCGACGCCCAGGGCAAGGTCTACTCGACTGCGCTGCTCCGGATGGAGATCCCGGTTCCGTTCGCGGTCGCGCGGCAGGCTCGGCCGAAGCGGAGCGCCGGATGACTGCGGTCCTCCTCGTCTCGCCCGACGGGGGAGTGCTCACCCTCACGCTCAACCGGCCGGCCAAGCGGAACGCGCTCAACCGGGAGTTGATCGACGCGCTGCAGACGGCGATCGCCGAAGCGGACCTCGACGCCGATGCACGCGTGCTCGTGCTGCGGGGGGCGGGCCCGGACTTCTGTGCCGGTGCCGACCTGGGCGAGCTCCTCGCGTCCGCCGATCGGCCGCTCGCCGAGAACGAGGCCGACGCGTTGCGCCTCGGCGAGCTGCTGCTCGCGCTCCGCAGGATTCCTAAACCGGTCATCGGAGCGGTACAGGGCAACGCGCTCGCGGGCGGGTGCGGCCTCGCCACCGCCTGTGATCTCGTGCTCGCCAGCACCGAGGCCCGTTTCGGCTATCCCGAGATCCAGCGTGGCTTCGTGCCGGCGATGGTGCTGGCCCTGCTTCGCCGCCAGGTCGGCGAGAAGGTCGCCTTCGACCTGGCCGCGACCGGCCGCCTGCTCTCGGCCACCGAAGCCCGCGAGGCAGGACTGGTCTCGAGGGTCCTCCCTCCTGAGACTTTCGAGGACGGAGTCGCGTCGGTCGCCGCGGCCCTGGCGGGCGGGAGCGCAACGGCGTTGGGACTGACCAAGAAGCTGCTCTATGAGCTCGACGGCCCGAGCGTGGCGGATGGCATTCGGCTGGGGGCGAGGGTCAATGCACTGGCCCGCAGCACGCCGGAATTCCGCCAGCTGGTGGCTCGGTTCCTGGGCCGATGACTCGGTGGAAGCAGGTATTCGCGTGGGCTGGCTTCGGGATGGCGGCCCTGGCGGTCGCGGCCGACCGCGCCCCCCTTACCTGGGCTGCTATCTCGCTGTTGGGACTGGCGTTTGTTCTTCGCCTGGTGGCGGCCGTCCGGGCCCGGCGCTCGGTCTCCGAGCGGGACAGTCTGTCCGCCTCGCGGGACGAGTAATGGGCCAGGTTGGCGACCCAACTGAGGCTGCGTGACGAGTTTGCAGGGCTTGCGAGCGGTTGCACGGCGGCAAGCCTCTTGCGAAGCGGCCGGCTGCGCAATTTTTCCATTACGGGTCGTTCGGCAGCTGTCTGGAAGTCTGGCAAACCTCGAAGGAGGCACCTGCGTTATGAAGGGTCTGTTCAAGGCTATTGCAGCGCTCGGTGTGGTGGCGGCCCTGGGGGCGACGTCGGCTCAGGCACAGCAGGCACAGAATGAAAGCGGAAACCTGATCACGGTCGGGGCGGGCGGCGGCATCGCGATCCCGCTTGGGGATTATAGCGACGCGACCAAGACCGGCTGGGACTTGGGCGCGGCGTTCCAATTCAAGCCGGCTAAGAGTCCCGTTGGATTCCAGATCGACGGCGCCTACCAGCAGAACAAGTTTGACCCATCCTCCTTCGGCAAGACCGAGTGGTGGTATGGGACTGGGAACATCGTGTTTTGGCTCCGCGTCGCGGCCGAGACCCGCATCCGCCCGTACATCCTTGGCGGTGGCGGCGTCTACAACTACAAGGTGAAGCCGACTGGGCTATCGTCGATCTCGAAGACCAAGTTCGGCATCAACGCTGGTGCCGGCTTCGACTTCGACTTCGGCCAGAACGCCGGGGTGTACATCGAGGGCCGGTTCCACGACGTCTTCTTCTCGGACACCGACGCTATCTCTGGCGGGAGCAACCTGAAGTTCATCCCAATCAACGTCGGCCTCCGCTATCACGTCAGGTAGTTTCCAGGCCGGCAGGTGCTCGCCGACTGCCCCGCCTTCCCGGCGGGGCAGTCGGCGTTTTTGGGGGTCAACCGGCGCCTGTGGGCTTGACGAAACGAGGACCGTCTCCGAACGTTGTCTATAGCCGTCCACCGGAGCGCAGTTATGCGCCTGCTACGTCCACTTGCCACGAGTCTCGCTCTGTTGCTCGCCGCCGGCCGCGCCGGTGGGCAGCAGCAGTCCCCTTTCACCTTCGGCTTCGGAGGCAGCGTCACCGTACCCGTCGGCGATGCCCGCGAAGGCACCCTGGGTGACCTCGGCCCCTCCCTCGCCCCGGGCTGGCAGGGCATGGGCCTGTTTCAGATCCGTCCGTTTGGTAATACCCTCGGCTTTCAGCTCGACGGCACCTACCAGCGGGTCGGCATGGGCGCCGGCAGCTTCGCGGGTCGTCAGGAGTTCAATAGCACGGCCAATGTCATTTACGAGTTCGGCCACACCCGGACCACCCGGGTGGTCCCCTACGTAATTGGCGGCGCCGGCGTGTATAGCTTCCGGGGGCATTTCGACTCGAGCTCTACCCGCTTCGGGCTCAACGCGGGGGCGGGCCTCAACCTGAACTTCGGCCCCGGCTTGCTGTTCCTTGAAAGCCGGTTCCACAACGTCTTTGGCGCCGGCTTCGGGGCCGACGGGTCCTCGGCCTCGGCTCAGCTGATCCCGATCACCGCGGGATTCAAGTTCACCGGCCCGTAGACCGGGCCAGTCGTGGAGCGACCGAAACAGGGGTTTCGGCACGGGTCGGAACCCCTTTTTGCCGTGCCTTGGCACCGCGTCACCGGCGCGGCGCAGATCCGGCTGTGCCTGTCGCAGAAATGGTGCTTGACGAGCGCCGCGCGTCACGTATGCTAGCAGGACCCACACCATGCATTTTCGGACCCCAGCGGGCAGTGCTGTGCCGTTCTCAGCATGAGCCTCAAGCCCTGTACCGAGTGCGGACAGCCCGTCAGTACGAGAGCAGCCCGCTGCCCCAACTGTGGGCGTAAGGAGCCCACCGTGGTGGGCGATCCCGTGGCGCCGGTGCTGTTTTCGTCCATCGCTGCTGCCGGGCCGGCTGCGCGTTGCCGCGAGTGCGGCGGAGCGGTCCGGGAGTCGGCCAAGGTCTGCCCCTTCTGCGGCGTCAAGGACCCGGTACGTCGTTCGCTGCCGCGCTGGGTGCTCGTGGCCGGCCTGGCGGTCATTACCCTCCCGGTCATCGGCCTGATCGGGTTACGGGTGGCGCAGGGGTATTTCGTGCCCGGTCTCGACTCCGGATTGGTGAGGACAACCCGTTCCGCCGGCTCCGAGTTGCCGCAGATCGAGACGTCGCTGCCTCGGGTGAACACCGCCGCCTTCCCGGCCCGGTGCCCCGCTCCGGCCCCGGTTTACGTCGTCGTCGTGGGCAGCGTTCCCCGGAACTTCACCGTCTTCCTCGAGGTCCGGGGCGTCGCCCAAGGCGACAGCCTCACCAAGGTGTTTGCCAAGAGGTACGACTTCAAGCCGCGGTACCTGGACGCCAGGCGGGGCTTTACCGCGGAGCTCAAGCCTGATGTGGTCAGGAAGCTCCGGTGCGAACCGTCGGTCAAGTCCATCGAGGAAAGGGTCGTGGGTCCTGCCCGTCGGTAGCCGACGCCGTCCCCCCGAGCACCTGAGCTTCGCTACCGAGGCCGGCGCATGAGCCAGAAGCTCTGTCCGGAATGCCGCCACCCGGTCAGCCCCAAGGCTCAGCAGTGCCCCAACTGTGGGTTCCGCCATCCCGCAGCTCAGCAGACCCTGCGACCGAACCTGCCGCTGGTCTCCGCGACATCTCCAGGCATGCCGGGCGCGAGCTGCCGGCAATGCGGGACGGAGCTGCGGGGCCGGGCGGCCGTCTGTCCAGTGTGCGGCGCCAGGAATCCGCTCGGTCGTGCCGTCCCATGGCGGGCTATGGGCAGCGCCCTCCTCGGGCTGCTGCTGGTCGCCGCGGCCTGGGGACTGTACGACCGCTACCGGCGCAGCGGCGATTCGCAGGCCGGGTTCGTCCACGCGGGGCCTCCGCCACCGAGCCAGGTCCCCCGGGTCCGGGCTTTCGGCTTCACCGCCCGCTGCGCGACTCCCGCGGCGGTGTACATCTTCGACGCCGGCACCCTGCCGGAGGCTTTCATCGTCATCCTGGCGGCTCGAGGCGACGATCCGGTCAGCGTCACCAAGACGCTCGCGGACCGATACGGCCTCAGAACTCGAGGCTACGAGCCCGACAAGCGGGGCTTCGCCGCGGGACTGTCGTCCAGCGCGGTTGCCAAGCTCCGCTGCGACCCCGCGGTCGAGGCGCTCGAGGAGGATCCCGCCACCCGTTTCAACCGGGATCGCAAGGCGGAGTAGCCCGGCGCGACCGGGCGCCGGAGTGCGGCGGTGGGGTTGGGCCGGCGCCAGGCCGGGCGCCAGGGTTGGAGAATGGCCTCGCTCGCCGACGCCCGGCAGCTGCTCCTGCGCCACTTCGGCTATGGGGCGTTCCGCCGCGCCCAGCGGGAGGTCGTCGAATCAGTGCTGGCGGGCCACGACGTGCTGGCCGTGCTGCCGACGGGAGCCGGAAAATCCATCTGCTTCCAGGTGCCGGCGCTGGCGCTCGACGGGCTCACCCTGGTGGTATCTCCGCTCGTATCACTAATGCAGGACCAGGTCGCCGCCGCGCGCACGCGCGGGATTCCCGCCGCCGCGCTCCACAGCGCGCTCGCGGCGGCGGAGCGCGAGGCGGTGCTCGCCGGGCTGAGCGATCGGTCCGTCCGCGTGCTGTATCTCTCGCCCGAGCGCCTGGCCCGGACGGCTCCTGCGCTCCGCCGCGCCGCCGGGGTTCCCGCGCTGCTGGCGGTCGACGAGGCTCACTGCATCAGCGAATGGGGCGACGATTTCCGGCCGAGTTACCGGGCGCTGCGCCGCGCCCGATACCTGCTGGGCGAGCCCCAGACGGTGGCGCTCACCGGGAGCGCCACTCCGGCCGTGCGGGACGACATCGTCGACTCACTGGGCTCGGACGGGCGGGTGGCCGCCGCCGCCTAGCGGTTCACGTCGGCTCGTTCGATCGGCCCAACCTCTGGTTCGGCGCGCTTCGGGTGCGCGACGACCGCGAGCGCATGGACCGGCTCCTCGCGCTGCTCGAGTCTGCCGACGGCCTGGCGCTGGTCTACGCGCCCACTCGCCGGGTGACCGAGCGGCTCGCCGCCGCGATCCGGCGAGCCGGTCTCCGCACCGCCTGTTATCACGCGGGACTGGAGCCGGAGCGACGGGCGGCGGTGCTGGCGGGCTTCCTGGCCGATGGGCTGGACGTGGTGGTGGCCACCTGTGCGTTCGGCATGGGCATCGACAAGCCCGACGTGCGCCTGGTTGTGCATTGGGTGGCACCGCCAACTCCGGAATCCTATTACCAGGAAGCGGGTCGAGCTGGACGGGACGGACGTCGGAGCCGCTGCGTGGTGCTGTGGCAGCCCAACGATGGCGCGATTCACCGCCGCCAGCTCGGAGTGACCTTCCCCGATCGGCGTCTGGTGGAGCAGCATCAGGCAGGGGTGAACTTACAAAGTGCTGACGATCTGGAGCTAAGGCATGTTCATCACGAGAGAAGTTGAGGCTAATTCCTATAAATTGAAGACTACGCAGTACATCACGCCTCAAAGATCCTCCTTGCTCTTGTTATGAGCTTCTTCTGGCTGCTCTGCTCTGGGGAGAGCAGCATTTGGGCTGCTGCTGGTCTCTCTCCGACATCCCGTTGGCGTTCGTCTGAGGTGGAGGGAGTCGACGGCAACGATGATGCAGCAGGAGTTGGCAACTCATGTGCCTTTCGAATCGCCAAAGCTGTTGGTTGAACCCTGTCGGGGCCCAGAAGGGCACTTTCTGCACCAGTGTTAGGGATTTCCTCCATGTCCTCATCAACTCCGTGACTCTCTTCAGCAAGCAGCTGTTTGAGCACTGCGCGGGCCT
>Ga0137403_10008406_pt1 | contig 11555 bp, 9 predicted proteins | sample CZOMad2_1_16fung_FD_122057 | JGI IMG/M metagenome (GOLD analysis project Ga0137403, IMG submission 122057) | Vadose zone soil fungal communities from Angelo Coast Range Reserve, California, USA - CZOMad2_1_16fungal (Hybrid Assembly) | ecosystem: Environmental > Terrestrial > Soil > Vadose zone...
AGCACCGAGAAGGCGAGGATGACCGCGAAGAGCACCCAGGCCATCGCGGAGGCGGCGCCGAACTGGAAGAAGTTCTGGAAGGCGGCTTCGTAGAGATGCTGGACCACGGTGCGGGTCGCGTCACCCGGACCGCCGCCGGTGAGGACGAAGACCTGGCCGAAGAGCTGGAACGAGCCGATGACGTGGGTGACCACCACGAAGAGCAGCACCGGGCGGAGCAGGGGCAGCGTGATGGCCCAGAAGCTCCGCCAGCCGGAGGCGCCGTCGAGCGCGGCCGCCTCGTAGAGGTCGCGCGGGATGTCCTGCAGCCCGGCCAGGTAGATGACGAGGTAGTAGCCGGTCACCCACCACACCGTGGTGAGGATGATGGTCCACATCGCGGTCTGCGGATCGGCGAGCCACGAGCGCGCGGGCACGCCCAGCCGACGCAGGTAGTAGTTGAAGGGGCCGACCACCGGGTCGAGGAGCCAGAGCCAGGCGAGCCCGACCGTGACCACCGAGAGCGTGAAGGGGAAGAAGAAGACGCTGCGGAGCAGGGTCCGCAGGCGCCCGCGGTTGAGCGCCAGGGCCAGCGCCAGGGGTACCGCCAGGATCGGGAGCGTGCTGGCCACCGTGTAGAACGCGGTGTTCCAGAGGCTCACGTGGAAGCGCTCGTCCTCGAGGAGCCGCGTGTAGTTGGCGAGGCCGATCCACTGCTCGGCGGAGCGGCCGAGCCGCGCGTTGGTGAAGGACAGCCGCAGCCCTTCCAGCAGCGGGTAGAAGCGGTAGACCGCGAAGAGCAGGAGGCCCGGCGCCAGGAAGGCGTACGCGACGCGCGCCTGGCGCGACACGCCTAGTCAACTCGGAAGGGGGCTCAGCCCCCCTTCCGAACCTCCCCCCAAAGACAAGTTGCGCGGGCGAAGCCCGCGCTCGAAGCGGCCGTGCCGGACCGGCGCGACGTCATCCGCTGGTACCGGGACAGACGCCTAGTCCGGCAGCGCGTTGATCTGGCGCGCCAGATCCTCCATCGCGGCCTTGGCCGGCTTCTGGCCGGTGTAGACCGCCTCGATCACCGGGCGGGTCACGTTCTCGGCCGCGACCCACTTGGGCGTGGGCTGCCCCACCTGCCAGTTGGGCGCCTGGGCGAGGAGCACCCGGAGAACCGGGTCGCCGGTGATCCGCGGGTCGGCGTGGGCCTTACGGCTGGCCGAGACCTGCCCGGCCTTGAGCGTCCACTCGGCCACGTTGTCGGTCATCCAGCGCACGTGCGCCCACGCCGCGTCGCGCCGGGCCCGGTCGACCGCTCCCTTCGGCTTCGGGAAGGTGTACTGGTGCGGCATCGCCCAGACCACCGCCTGCTTGAACAGGCGCGGCACCGGCACCGCCACGAAGTCCACCTTGGCCTCGCGCAGGCCGCTGAAGTTCCAGGAGCCCGCGATCCACATGCCGAGGCGGCCCGCGATGAAGGCGTCGCGGCAGTTGGTGTTGGCGGGCGGGGCGACCTTGTGCTGGTTGGGAAGCGCTTCCCAGAACTCGGCGACCTCCAGCGCGGCGGGCTCGGTGACGCCCGCGCGCTTGAGATCGGCCGCGTAGATGTTGGCGCCGTTCTGCCAGAGCAGGTTGTGGAAGCCCCAGGTGTAGCGCCCCGGGTTCGCGGTGCCGATCGCGACGCCGAAGGTGTCGGCCTTGGTGATGCGCTTGGCCATCGTCACCAGCTCGTCGCGGCTGCCCGGCCCGCGCGGCCGGCCGTCGGCGCCGGCCAGCCCCGCGTCCTTCATCACCTTCGCGTTGAGGTACATGATGTGCTGCGGGACGTCGAGCGGCAGCGAGTACCGCTTGCCCTGGAAGGTGCCGCCCTGCCAGGTGGCGGGCAGGTAGCCGTCACCGCGGAAGCCCTTCGCGCTGGCGGTGGCGTCGTCGATGGCCTCGAGCACGCCGTCGCTCGCGAAGTGGGGCACCTCCACGGTGTGGATCAGGGCCAGGTCCGGGCCTTCGCCCGCGGGCACCGCGACCTGGAGCTTGGCGTAGAGGTCGACCCAGGGCAGCCGCTGCTGCTCGATGCGGATGCCGGTCTCGCGCGTGAAGCGATCGATGAGCTCGTCCATCACCTTGCCGTCGGCGCCGGTGAGGCCGTTCCAGTAGGTGATCGTGGCCTTCGGCTGCGCGGTGGCGCGCCCGGCCCACGCCGCCACTCCGACGCTCGCGGCGCCCGCGACGAAGGCCCGACGGCTGACGCTCTTGCGCGCGACGACGTTGTCGGAGATGTCCATGGGGTTCCTCCGCGCGCCACTCTACGGCCCGGCGCGGCGTCATGTCAAATTGACAGCCCCGGACGGACTTCTTAGACTCTGCCGATGACCACGCGCATCGGGATCGATCTGCGACGACGCCTCGGCACGGTGGACCGCCGGATCTTCAGCCAGTTCATCGAGCACCTCGGCCGCTGCATCTACGGCGGCATCTACGAGGAGGGCTCGCCGCTCTCCGACGCCCGCGGGTTCCGGCGCGACGTCCTGGAGGCGGCGCGGCCGCTCGCGTTCCCGATCCTCCGCTGGCCCGGCGGCAACTTCGTGAGCGGCTATCACTGGCTCGACGGGGTCGGCCCGAAGGACGAGCGGCCGCGGCGGACCGAGCTGGCCTGGTACGCGGAGGAGTCGAACCGCTTCGGGACCAACGAGTTCATCGAGTACTGCCGGGAGATCGGGACCGAGCCCTTCATCTGCGTGAACATGGGCTCGGGGACCATGGACGAGGCGCAGGCGTGGGTGGAGTACTGCAACGGGACCGGCAATACCTCCTGGGCGAACCTGCGGCGCCGGCACGGCTTTGCTGCGCCGCACCGGGTGCGCTACTGGGGCCTCGGTAACGAGATGTACGGGGGCTGGCAGATCGGCAACCTGGAGGCGCGCGACTACGTCAAGCGCGCCCGGGCGTTCGCGATGGTGATGAAGCGCACCGATCCGACCATCCAGCTCGTGGGCTGCGGCCAGACCGGCTGGAGCGAGTGGGACGAGGTGGTGCTGGGCGGGCTGGCCGAGTTCGTGGACTTCCACTCGATCCATCTCTACACCGGCAGCACCGACCACTACACCACCGTGATGCAGTCGCACCAGGCCGAGCGGGCGGTACGGATCTGCGCCGCGCTGATCGAGCGCGTGCGGCACATCCAGCGGATCGGCCACCCGATCCACATCGCGTTCGACGAATGGAACGTGTGGTACCGCACGCGGAGCCACGCGGACCGGGTGGGCGGGGTGGAGGAGCGTTACACGCTGACCGACGCCCTCGCGGTGGCCTCCTACCTGAACGGCTTCATCCGGCAGTGCCGCGTGGTGCGCATGGCCAACTTCGCCCAGCTCGTGAACGCGATCGCCCCGATCTTCACGAGCCAGCAGGGGCTGTTCCTCCAGACGATCTACCATCCGCTCCGGCTCTATGCCGAGCACACCCTGGCGCAGGGGCTCGACGTGCACGTGGACGGGGAGCGCTACACGCTCGACCCGGGGCAGGAGACCGACGCGGGCGGCGGCCGGGTGCACCACGTGGCCGACCTGGGCCCGTTCCTGCTGATCGACGCGGCGGCGACCACGGACGAGGCGGGGCGGGAGCTCTCGGTCGCCCTGGTCAATCGTGACCGGGATCGGGACCTCACCGCCACGGTGGAGGTCGCCGGGGTGGACGTGGCGGGGCCGGTGCGGGTCTGGGAGGTGAACGGGCCCGAGGTGGGCGCGATGAACTCGTTCGAGCAGCCGCGCCGCGTGGACGTCCGCGAGGCCCGGGCCACCGCGCGAAGCGGCGGCCTCGACTACGTCTGCCCCGCGCACTCCATCACGATCCTACGCCTGACCGCGCGCTGACCGTCAGCCCTCGACCGCGACCGTCTTGAAGGCGCGCTCCGCGGCCTCCAGCGTGCGCGCCACGTCATCCTCCGTGTGGGCCGCCGAGACGAACCAGTTGTGGGTCGGGTGGGCGTAGGCGCCCCCCGCGGTCACCAGCCCACACCAGCGGCGGGTGCGCCGGCGCTCGGGATCGTCGGCGAGGCGGATCAGTGGCATGGCGGGCTGGCCCACCGGCAGCAGCGGGACGCCGTGACGCTGCGCCTGCTCGGCGAGGCCGTCGCACAGGAGCCCGCCGATCCGCTGGATGCGCGCGATGGCGTCGGTCCGCGCGAGGACGTCGAGGGTGGCGAGGGCCGCCGCGAAGGAGCCGCTCGCGAAGAAGAACGAGCCGGTGAAGTAGATGCGCTCGGCCGCGGCCCGGAGCGCCTCGCGCGCGAGGCCGGCCGAGAGGGCGTGGCCGTTGGCGATGGCCTTCGAGTAGCAGATGAGATCGGGCGCGGCCCCGAAGTGCTCGCAGGAGCCGCCCAGGTTGAAACGGAAGCCCGCGCGCACGTCGTCCATCGCGAACAGCGCCCCGTGCGCGTCGCAGAGCGCGCGGAGCCCCGCGAAGAAGCCGGGCGCGGGGGCGGCGCCGGTGGCGTGGTCGAACGGGGTCGTCATGACGACCGCGATCTCGCCCGGGTGAGCCGTGAAGAGGGCGCCCAGCTCGTCGAGGTCATTCCACTCGAACTCGAGCAGATCGTCGCGGTAATGCGCGGGCACGCCGGGGAGGTGAGGGAGGGCCCACGGGCGCGCCGCGTGATAGGCGCCCCGCACCCGGGCGATGCGCGGGCGGCCGGTGTGCGCGCGCGCGACGTCCACCGCCCAGCTCGTCGCGTCCGCGCCGTTCTTGCCGAAGACCGCGAAGTCCGCGCGCGGGGTGAGGGCCACCAGCCGCTCGGCCAGCTCCACCATGCGGGGACCCGGCAGGGGGAGGCAGTCGCCGCCTGCGAGCTGCTCGGCCACCGCGGCTTCCACCGCGGGATGGCCGTAGCCCAGGATCATCGGCCCGTAGGCGCACATCCAGTCCACGTACTCGTTGCCGTCCACGTCCCAGACACGGGAACGCTCGGCGCGGGCCAGGAAGCGGGGATGACCGTCGCCGAGGGCGGCCCCGCTCTGGTGGCCGTAGATGCCGCCCGGCATGACCCGGCGGGCGCGCTCCCAGAGCGCGTGGCTGGCGGCGAGGCGCGGGGGCGGGGTCTCCATGGCCGGGCATGATAGCACCCGGCCGGGAGGCTGATCACCCGCGCCCCGGCGCGGGAGGCGCTAGCGCTCGAGTCCCAGCGCCATCACGGTCGCCGCATCCGGCCGGCCCGTGACGTGGAGTCCATGGCGCCGCTGGAACGACCGCAGCGCCTCCGCGGTATGCGGATCCATGGCCGCGTCGGTCGGCCCCGCGGGATAGCCGCGCTCCTTCAGCGCGGTGCGCACGGCCCGCAGGCGCTCCTCGTAGCGGGTCACCAGCACCGTCGGCTCGTGGTCGCGGTAGTACGCCATGCGCTGCATCAGGTCGCGCTCCCAGCGGCCGGTCGTGGCGAGTCCGATCTCGATCACCCCGTATACCGAGAGCACGGCGAGGCCGGCCACGAGAGGAAAGAAGACCGCCGGTCGTGTGATGTGCCTGCGCAGCGGCTCGATCCCTTGGGCAATCATGACCGGGCACCTGTGCATCAGGTGTGCCGCGGTCGGACCCGTCGAAATCCGCGGAAACTCCGCGGCCGCATGGCCGCGCGGGCTTCCCGCGGGAAGAAACGACCGGGGACAGAACTACCGACTATTGGAGGTTCGGGGGACTACAGGTGCGGCAGAACGGTCGAGGCGAAGAGCCAGGTCCCCTCGGGTCGGGGGACGTCGGCGAAGTTCACGGTCAGCCGCCGGGCGCCCTGCTTGATGATGCCCTGCATGGTCTCGGTCACCTGGGCGGGGGTGCCGACGATCTGGATGTCGTTGAGCGAGCGGATGGAGGGCGACCGTTTCAGGCGCTCGACCTCGCGCTCGTTCTCCGCGATCAGGATGCCGACCCGGACGACCTGCTCGATGGTGTCGTAGTCGCGGCCCACGTCGCGGCAGTGGGCCTTGAGCACCTCCTGCTTGTGCGCGTAGGCGTCCGGCCCCTTCCATACGTAGTTCCACCAGTCGGCGTGCCTGGCCACGACCCGCAGCAGGTACTTCTCGCCGGAGCCGCCCACCATCACCGGGGGCACCGGGTTCGGCCGCGGCTCGCAGTAGGCGTCCGAGATCTGATAGTGCTCGCCCTGGTACTCGGCCGGCGCGCCTGCCCACATGCGCCGGATCAGCTCGATGGCCTCCGCGAGCTGGGCGATGCGGATCCTGGCGGGCGGATACGGGAAGCCGTAGGTCCGGTACTCTTCCTCGTTCCAGCCCGCGCCGATGCCCAGGATGACCCGCCCGCCCGAGAGCGCCTGCGCGGTCGCGGCCATCTTGGCCAGGTGGGCCGGGTTGCGGAAGCTGTTGCAGAGCACCTCGTGGCCGCAGCGCTTGTCGGGATAGCGGGCCAGCGCCCAGGTGAGCAGCGTCCAGCCCTCCGCCACCTTGTTGGCGCCGTACTGCAGGTGGTCCGGCATCCAGAGGATGTCGAAGGGGGCGACGGTCTGGTCGAAGTAGGGAAAGGTGTCCTCGACCAGCCGCGACCAGATATTGAGCCCGACGGGAACGGCCATGGCGCGGGTGCCGCTAGCCGCGGAAGTGGCGGCGGTCGCCCGCGCGGAGCCAGAGGCGCACGAGGTGCCGGTGCTCCTCGGGGTTCTCCGCGTCCTGGTACGGCGTGCGGCCGTGCACGATCACGCGGTTGTTCAGCACCTGGATCTGACCGCGCTCGACCCAGAGATCGAGGCGATGGGTCGGGTCGCTCAGGAATGCGTCCATCAGGCGCACGGCCTGAGCGCCCTCCGCGTCGAGCGCGCGGCCGGTCTTCTCGTAGCCGCGCACGATGTGCCGGGCGTTGAAGCGCGTGCGCAAGCGGCCGTCCCACGCGAACACGGGCCGGAAGTTGGTCGCGGCCGCGTCGGCGGCCTGGTACTCCTGGTGATCGCGGTAGAAGACCTCGTACAGGCGGCGCAGGAGCGCGGGGTGCTCGGTCAGGAAATAGTTGTGGGCGGCCGCCGCGCTCGACACGATGCTCATGCCGCCGGCCCGGGCGGGCCGCAGGCAGAAGAGGCTCACGTAGTTCGGCGGCGCCTCGCCCATGCTGCTGTCGGTGTGCATCTCGAGCCCTTCCGGAGTCAGCGCCGCCCGCGTGTCCTGGGTGTACTCCTGCCCGTCGTGGCGCACGTCGTAGATCACGGTGCCCTTCCACTCCTGCGCCACCGGAGGCTCGAGCAAGCTCATCAGGAGCCAGTAGAGCGCGATCGCCTCGTCGCGGCTCATCGTGTCCACCGGCAGCCGGTCCAGCATGACGAAGCCCGGGCCCTCATCGAGCTGGCGGCGCACCTCGCGCATCCACCGCGCGGTGGCGGCCAGCGGGAAGTGCTCGGGCAGCAGCAGCAGGGTCGGCACCGGCGCCCGGCGGAGCTCGGCGACGGCGCCCTCGAGCTCGGTCAGCACCGCGGCGGGGATCGGGATCAGGTAGCGCTCCCGGGCCAGCGTCGGCCCGTGCCAGGCCGCGGGCTCCGGAATGGCGGTGGAGAGCACTTCGGTGGGCGTCACGGTCGGGTATTTTAGCAGCCCCCGGTGCCGCTGGCCGGGCTTACTGACCAGGACCTGATAGACCCTCGCCCACTTTCTCTCGAACCAGCAAACAAAATACTGAAAACGTTGCGTTTAGATCAATAGATCGGCGATCTGGATGCGCCGGCCGGGTAGCGCGAGCGGGGAGACCGATGCGCCGCGCGCGAGCACCGTCACCGCTCGGTAGCGCCAGCCGAAGGGCGCGGCCGGGTCGATCTCCGGGTCGCGGTAGACCTCGAGCGCGCGCTCCGGGAGGTTCACGATCCAGTAGTCGGCAAGGCCGGCGCGGGCGTAGAGGCTGCCCTTGTGCTCGCGGTCCAGGGCGAGGCTGGACTCGCTCACCTCGACCACGAGCACGGGCCGCGAGGGGTGGCCGGTCTGGTAGTCGCGAAAGCTCCCCGGGACGACGGCCAGGTCGGGCTCGGGCTCGGAATCCTCATCAAGCGCGAGCGGGCCCTGGCCGCGAACTTCCCATCCGCGCCCGAATGCGGCCCGCAAGGCCTCCTCCGCGGCCCGGACCGCGGCGAAATGGCCGCTGCCCTGCGGCTCGGCGACGATGAGGTGACCGCCCAGCAGCTCGACGGGATCCCCGGGCCTGAAGAAGCCGAGCTCGATCAGGCGGTCGTACTCGACCCGCTTCCAGCGCCGCGTCTTCGTCTCCGGGTCACTCATGTCCCGAGCCTAACGACCCGGGGGAAGCGCGTCAATGTCCAGGTCTGGAGACACCCGCGTGGAGCGCGGCCCAGACGCGCACCGGCGACATCGGCATGTCGAGCTCGCGCACCCCGCGGCCGGCCAGCGCGTCGAGCACCGCGTTGACCGCGGACGGCAGGGCGCCCGCCACGCCCGATTCGCCCGCGCCCTTCACGCCGAGCGGATTCGTGGTGCAGGGGACGCCGTGGTGGCCGACACGCAGGGCGGGCAGGTCGTCGGCGCGCGGCAGCATGTAGTCCATGAACGAGGCGGTGAGGAGCTGGCCGTGCTCGTCGTAGACCACGTGCTCGCCCAGCACCTGGCCCAGGCCCTGGGCGATGCCACCATGGATCTGCCCCTCGACGATGGTCTCGTGCACGATGCGGCCCACGTCGTCCACCGCCGCGTAGCCCACCACCGCCACCGCGCCGGTCTCCGGATCGATCTCGACCTCGGTGACGTGGCAGCCGTTGGGGAAGCTCATCTGGGGCGAGACGAACTTGGCGGTGCTGTCGAGGCCGCCGGCCAGCTCGGGCGGCAGCTTCGGGAGCGCGCGGGCGCGGACGGCCAGTTCGAGCAGCTCGATCGCGCGATCGGTGCCCTTCACGCGGAAGCGGCCGGCCGTGAATTCCACGTCGAGGTGGGCTGCCTCGAAGTAATGCGCCGCGATGCGGCGCCCGTTCTCGATGGACGTGTCGCAGGCCATCGAGGCCGCGCTGCCCGCCATCATCATGGAGCGCGAGGCGACGCTGGGCGTGCCGGCGGGCACCAGATCGCTGTCGCCCTGGACGAGTCGCACCGCGCTTGGATCGACGCCGAGTCGCGCCGCGATCAGCGCGGGAAAGGTCGAGAGATGGCCCTGGCCCATGGGCTGGGCGCCGGTGTGGAGCGCCACGGTGCCGTCGTGGGCGAAGCGCAGCTCCACCACCTCGTCGAGGATGCCGCCGGCCACCTCCAGGAAGCAGGCGAGGCCGATGCCGCGCAGCCGTCCCGCCCGCTCCGAGGCCGCGCGGCGCTGCCGGAAGCCCTGCCAGTCGGCCAGGGCCAGCGCCTGGTCCAGGATCGTCTCGAACTCGCCGCTGTCGTAGATCGGGCCGTTCGGCGTGCGATACGGCATGGCGGCGGCCGGGATCAGGTTGAGCCGGCGCAGCGCCACCCGGTCCATCCCGGTGGCGGTGGCCGCCTGATCGATCAGGCGCTCGATGAGGTAGAGCGCCTCGGGCCGCCCGGCCCCGCGATACGGCCCGAGCGGCGCCGCGTTGGTGAACGCGAGCGTGACGTCGATGGCGATGGCCGGGATGCGGTAGACGCTCGACAGACAGTTCTTGGTGTTGTTGGTCCCGAACACCGCCGCGAACGCGGTGACGTAGGCGCCGATGCCGACCCGCGTGCGCATCCGCAGGGCCAGGAAGCGGCCGGTCGCGTCCACGGCGAGCTCGCCCTCGAGCATCCCATCGCGCCCGTGCGTGTCGGCCAGGAAGCTCTCGACGCGGGTCGCGCGCCACTTGACGGGCCGGCCCACCCGGCGCGCCGCGAAGAGCAGCGCCGCGTACTCCGGGTAGGCCTGCACCTTCATGCCGAAGCCGCCGCCCACATCGGGCGTGACCACGCGGAGCTGCTGGGGCGGGATCTTGAACACGCCCTCCGCGAGGAGCCGCCGCACGACCGCGACGCCCTGGGTGGAGGCGGTGAGGGTGTAGCGCTGGGCGGCCTCGTCCCACTGGCCGATGGCCGCGCGCGGCTCGAGCGCCGAGGGCGCCAGCCGTGTGTCGTGCAGGCGCACCCGCGCCACGTGCGCGGCTCCGCGGATCGCCGCATCCACGGCGGCGGCGTCCCCGTCGGTCCAGTCGAAGGCCACGTTGTCCGCCGCCTCGGGCCAGATCGGGTGCGCGCCGGGAGCCAGCGCGCGGTCCACGTCCGCGGCCGCGGGCAGCGGGTCGAGGTCGACGCCCACGAGCGCGGCGGCGTCGACGGCCTGGGCGACCGTCTCGGCGACGACGATGGCGACCGACTCGCCCACGTAGCGCACGCGATCCACCGCAAGGGGGGGAATGGGGGCCGCCGCGAGGAGCCGCCCGCCCCGTCCGGGGAAGGCGGCGGCGGGCGGGATCGCGCCCAGTCCGGCCGCCGTCGCATCGCGACCGGTGAGGACCGCGAGCACGCCGGGCATGGTGAGCGCCCGGCTCGTGTCCACGCCGCGGATGATGCCGTGGGCCGCGGTGGAACGCGCGAACGCGGCGTGGACCTGGCCCGGCATGTCCAGGTCATCGGTGAAGCGGCCGCGGCCGGTGAGGAGCGGACCGTCCTCGCTGCGCCGCCCGCCGGCGGCGGAGCCGAAGCGCAGCGAGGACTCGGGGACGGTCAATTCCGGCCAATCAACTCCGGAAAGACGAGTCCGTGCGATCCAGCCGGCGGAGGAGGCCCGGCCATACGAGCCGGCCCTGGCCGCCGTTGCGGCGCTGGTTCGCGACCGCGTTGGCGTAACCCTTGTCCATGACTTCCTTGGGCACCGAGATCAGCTCACCGCCGCCCGACTGGGCGCGCACCTGGATCTGGCAGGAGGCCTCGAGGTAGTACATGTTCACGAAGGCATCCGCCACCGTCTCGCCCACCGTCAGGAGCCCGTGGTTGCGCAGGATGAGGCAACGGTTGTCGCCCAGGTCCGCCACCAGGCGCGGCTTTTCGTCCGCGTCGAGCGCGGGACCCTCGAAGTCGTGGTAGCCCACGCTGTTGAGCACGAACAGCGAGTGCTGCGAGATCGGGAGCAGCCCCGCCCGCTGGGTCGCGACCGCGACGCCGTTCGCGGTGTGGGTGTGGAGCACGCACTTGGCGTCGTGGCGGGCGCCGTGGATCGCGCTGTGGATGATGAACCCGGCCGCGTTCACGTTGAACGGCGAATCCCCGACCTTGTTGCCGTCCTGGTCGATCTTGACCAGGCTGGAGGCGGTGATCTCGTCGAAGAAGAGCCCGTAGGGGTTGATCAGGAACTGGTCCTCGGTGCCCGGGACGCGGGCCGAGATGTGGGTGAAGACCAGGTCCTCCCAGCCGTAGCGCGACACCAGCCGGTAGGCGGCGGCCAGGTCCACCCGGACGGCCCACTCCTCGTCCGATACCTTGCCCTTGAGCGACGGAATCTCGAGCGCGGTGCTGGTCATGGGGTCCTTTCGCTCAGCGGAGGTTGTAGAGCTTGACCACGTTGTCGTAGGTGATCTTGCGCTGGACGCGCTCGGGCAGGTTGCCGAGGTTCTTCTCGAGGTGGCGGCGGGAGTCCGGCCATACGCAGTCGGGATGCGGGTAGTCCGCGCCCCAGATGAT
>Ga0137403_10008407_pt1 | contig 11555 bp, 9 predicted proteins | sample CZOMad2_1_16fung_FD_122057 | JGI IMG/M metagenome (GOLD analysis project Ga0137403, IMG submission 122057) | Vadose zone soil fungal communities from Angelo Coast Range Reserve, California, USA - CZOMad2_1_16fungal (Hybrid Assembly) | ecosystem: Environmental > Terrestrial > Soil > Vadose zone...
GTGCACTGTCACTCGCTGTCAGCCGCAGGGTATAGCTGCCAGCGCTGGAAAATGTCGCCGTCGTGCTGGCAGCATTGGCATCGGCAAAAGTCACCGTGCCGGGCCCACTCACAGCTGTCCAACCGTATGTCAACGCTCCGGGCGGATTCGGAAAACCATCGTCGGTGGCAGAACCGTTCAAGTTGGGAGAGTCTGACAATGCGATGGCGAGAGCAGAACCAGCATTCGCAGAACCAGCATTCACAACGGGTGCCTGATTAACCGTAACAACAACATCATCACTGCTGGAAGCTGCGCCATCATCTGCCGTGAGACGCAAAGTGTAGACTCCGCTGCCCGAGAACGAGGCGGTCGTGTTAGGCGCGCTTGCATTCGCAAAAGACACCGTGCCCGGACCAGCCACCGCTGACCAGGTATAAGTCAATGCTCCCGGCGGATTGGGCAGCCCGTCATCGGTCGCCGACACGGTGAGGGTTAAGGAGCCGGGGCCGGTAATCGTACGCTCCGCGGGTTCTATGCTCACCTGGGGCGGCGTGTTGGAATTGATCTTCTCGCTGTTTCCCCCACGCGTTGTGCGCAGGCGGTCGATCATCCAAACCGGTTTCAGCGTCCCGGCAACTTGAGCGGTTTGACCATGCGCGGTAAGCGTCCACACCAGCGTGCGATCGCCGAAATCCTTCGGCAGGACAACCTTGAATACATCCTTGTGGCGCCTCACCACGAAATGCGTCGGCTGGCCGCGATCGCCTCCAGGCTCGAAATGATTGTCGGGCCCGACAGGGATGTCCACCTCTTCCTCGTAGTTCCGATTCATGTACCCGAACCACATGTTGTAAGAACCGTCGGGATTGACGTCATAGCCTTCGTACACCGGCGCGACGCCCTGTCCGGACCAATGGCGAACCTGTACGAGCTGGCCGCCGGCGGGCTGGAACTGCATCAGCAAGATCAGAAGACCGCGAATTGCAAACCCGGTGTTCATAGTGGGTGAATTATCTCCCGGCGGCCCGCCGAGAGAAAGTTCTTAAAGAAATTCGGGGACAGACGTATAAATCACCTAATTAGCGGTAAGAGGAACTTTGAAGCTAATTAGGTGATTTATACGTCTGTCCCCGAATTTCAAAGCGCTAGGCCCGCTGCAGCAGCGGGCGCAGGTCCCGGATGCTCTTCGCGTTTTCCAGGTCCAGGGTTCTTTCGATGAGTTTCGCGGTGGCCGAGGCCCCCAGGACGGGCGTCATTAACTCCCGGGCTTTGGCGACGACTTGATCGCGCGTCATCGGGTTCTCTGCAGTGCCGAGCACAGCCTTGACGTCCTCGCTCAAGCGCGTCCCATCGGCGAGCACAATCGTGAGCAAGGGCGGCGCCGCGGGATCGAGCCGCACTTTGGCGCGGTGACGGAGAATTGCCGGATCCTGCATCCGTGGCTTGTCGTGAGCGGAACGGAACGTCGCGGTTTTATCGATCAGCATCACGGCGAGCATGTGCTGGATACAGACGTCCGGCATCTCGCGGTTATTGACGACGGATGTACGCGGATCCATGCGCACGATGACTTCCCGCACCTGGTCCGGTTCGATCGGGCGCTTCTTCAGCATGATTTCCAAAGCGTCCAGCGGCGCCTGGATGGGAGTCCCGACGGTCCATTTCTTGATGCTGGTGCGCACGATCTCGTAGCGTTCGCCGAGCTTGTCGATCAGTGCGTTCGCATCGCCATGTGGAGCATTCGCGAGAAGGAAATTGTCGTCGCCGGAAAGGATGTCATCCACGCCTGTCCAGCCGGCGTGAACCAGCAGCGCCGACGTGACACCGCTGCGTGCGGGCATGCCGCCGAAAGCGAAGCCTTTTTCGATATGATCCGAGTCGCGGTCCCACGCGGCAATACCGGAGGACTGCTGTGCGGTGTAATCGAGCAGCCATCGCATTTGTTGCGGATTCAGATTTGCCGCGCAGCCGGCAGCTGCGGCGGACCCGAAGACTCCGCCGATGCTGTGGGTGCTCTTGTGAGTGTCGAACACTCCGGGGCGCAAGGCGATGAGCATGCGAGCCCCAATGTCGTAGCCAAGGGTGACGGCCCTTATGAATTGCGCTCCGGTGATGCCGAATTTCTCGCCGGTTGCGAGTGCTGCGGGCACCACGTTGCAGCCCGGATGCCATCCCGAAGGCCATGAGTCGTCAGTCTCGTCGGCATGAGCCATCACGCCGTTCGCGAGCGCTGCCTCAATTGGACCGCAGAGAATATTCGAGGCGGCAATCGTCGACACTTTTTCGCCGCCGTAAGCACGCGCGAATTGGATCGCCGAGCGGCCAGGAGCCAGCTCGGAGCCCGAAATCATGGCTGCGAACGTGTCCAGGATGTGATGCTTTGCCTTCTCGAGAACCTGGGCGGGCAGTGTGCGGCCCTGGGCCTCGCTCATATATGTACTGAGCCTGGTCATGACCGGACTGGGAGGGTCTCCGGCTATCCCAACTCGAGTTGGAAGCATCGTGGCTGCTATGGCGGCGCCTGCTCCCTGCAAGAGGCTGCGGCGCGTCAGGCGTCTGTCGTTTCTCATGGCTCTGTGCTCCTCGTTATTGGCCTACTCCTGCTCTTCATTTGGGGACTGCTTGCCAAGGGTATCTCCCTTCTCGCCGCCGAACAACATTTCCTGAATATGCAGAGGATCGGCTCCGTGGCTGTCAATTTCGGCTTTCACCTGTCCCGGATGTGCACTCAGCAACAGGGTGCGAGTGCCCACTCGTATGGCTTCGGGAATAGAATGTGTCACGAACAGGACTGTGAACTTCGTTTCGTTCCACAGCTGCAGCAACTCTTCCTGCATCTTTGCGCGGGTGAGCGCGTCGAGCGCGGCAAAGGGTTCGTCCATCAGCAGGATCTTCGGCTCCATTGCCATGGCGCGCGCAATCGCAACCCGCTGTTTCATGCCGCCGGACAGGGTGTGAGGATAGCTGTTGGCAAACTTTGTCAGGTTTACCTTGTGAATGAAAAGCATTGCGCGGTCTTGCGCTTCGCGGCGGGGCAACTTCCCGCTCGCGGTGAGCGCGAAGGTAATGTTTTCGGTGACGGTCTTCCAGGGCAGAAGCTGGTCGAATTCCTGGAATACAAAAACGCGGTCGGGTCCGGGAGCGCTCACCGGCGTGCCATTGAGAAGGATTCGTCCTTCGACAGGGCGGATATATCCCCCAACAGCTTTCAGAATCGTCGACTTCCCGCAACCCGATGGCCCGAGGATGACGTAACGATCGGACTGGCCAACATTGAACGTGACGCGATCAACCGCCGTTACGAGCTGATCCCTGGTTCGGTACTGCAGAGTTACGCTCTCGACGGAGAGGAGCATTGGTGAGCCTTCCACTGTAGCGGCGCTCTATGAGCGCCGGCAATGCAGCAGTTTAAGACATCCTCGGCGGTCATAGACCGCCGCTACAGCGGGCTCAGCTGCCAGGACCTGCATGAATGTCCGGGAAGAACAAATCCTTCCACGAGGCTGGGCGCGTCTTGATGGTGCCGGTATCGTGCATGAACTCGGCGTACTTCATGACGTTTTCCGGCGTCGTTGTGAACTTGACGCTCGGATCGCTGACGACTTCGAGAATCTCTTCAGGGGAGAATCCGCTCTCAGCAGTAGAAGCAAGCAAGAGATCGGCTGCAGCTTTCTTGTCGGCGAGGATCATGGCGATCGCCTCGTCCAGCGCCTTCAGCACCGAGCTGTAGACATTGGGATTCTTCTCGCGGAACCTGGTGGTGGTTGAGAGCATCGTAAACGTCGTGGAACCTCCCATCACATCATCCGATGTCATGATCGTGCGCACGGCTGGATCTTTCCGTTCGCGCTGATGAAATGGCGGTGATGTGAAATGGGCCTGTATCGCATTCGAACCCGACAACAGCGCAATCAGGCCATCCGGATGCGTCATCGTGACAGTGTATTTGTCGAAACGCGCGACTTCGGAGGCACCGTATTTCTTCTTTGCATACATCTGCATGACGATCGCCGGAATGGACACTTTGATCGCCGTGACCGCGATCTTGTCTTTTTCCGTGATGTCATCGAGCTTCTTCAGATGCTCCGTCCGCGTGTTGAGGTACATCGGCAGTGAAGTCATTGCCGCAACGCCCATCACTTTGGCAGAGTCCCGGGTTCTGTCCCACAAAATGATGAACGCGGGCGGGCCGGCCGCGATGAAATCCGCCGATCCGGAAAGCAGGGCCTCATTCATCACGGCGGGCCCGCCGATGTCGATCCAGCGTACTCGCAAATTTCCGGCGCCGGCTTCTCTGGCGTGCTTCTCGATGAGCTGATGCTTTTCCATAACCAGAAGCGGAAGGAATCCAACGCCGCCGGCACCTTTGGGAATCCGAACTTCGGTGACCTCACCGGGAGCGGGACTCGCGTTACAACTGGTCAGCGTCAGGAGCAGGAAACACAAAGCCAACTGTAGCGGCGGTCTATGACCGCCGGATTTTCGGCGGTCATAGACCGCCGCTACAGTTGGCTTTGTGTTTCCTGTAGCAATCATGATTTCGGTAGTGTCGCTCTTACCAGTTCGCCCACATCATCCAGCTCATCGATTCGCCAGCAGAGTTGAATAATGTTCTCGACCTGGGCGGCCGGCAGGTTGAGGACGGCCTGGTCCCGGAATTTCTCTTCGAGTTGCTTGTCACTGAGTGGCTTATGGATATTTCCGAGCGATTGTTCGACAAAGCAACTGATCTTCTGACCGTTCAAGAGTTCGACTTCGATGTGCGACTGATCTTCAGTGATCGAAGCATCACCTGTGGCGATGACACACTCGTGAACCCGTTTGATAAGCGGGTCGTTGATCGCCTCGTCGGTAAACTCCCGCAGGCCGGCCTTTCCGCGAACCAGACCGACAGCGGCGCTGTGGTAGATCGAATACTTGCTCTCGAGCCCTCGCGCAAGGTTGCGCTTGTTGCACAGGTCGAGCACCAGCGGATTGACCCGGACACGGACTGCGCGGATCGTTTCCGGATTGGGATGCCGCTCGTGATGGAGCTGGATTGCGCCATCAATAGTCGGTTGAACCACGATGCCGCACGGATACGGTTTGTACGTGTTGTACCGAATCTGGAAATCGACGCCGAGTCCCGCCGTGATTTTGGACAAGTCGTACCTTGACGCCTGCACCGCCGCAAATCCTCGCGGGCTTTCCAGGGCATATTCACCGGCCGTGAAGCCGGCCTTTGCCAGGACGGCGGAGGCATATCCGTTCCGGGCCGCCATTCCGGCGTGAAATGACTTCGCCATCGAGCCAAACATCTCGCGCAATCCGGAGGCCTGCGTCGATGCAAGGCCCAGGGCCCAGATCATTTCCTGAATCGACAGACCGATGAGCTTTCCGATGGCTGCTGCAGCGCCGAATACACCAGCCGTCGCCGTGATATGCCAGCCGGCCTCGTAGTGCGCGGGATAAACGGCATCGCCAATACGCTCCTCCGCCTCAAATCCCATGAGGAATGCATGCATGAAGTCGACGCCCGATACGCGGTTGGCGCTGGCATATGCGAAGAGTGCCGAGGCCAGAGGCGGAGTCGGATGGATGTAGTTCTTGGGTGTCGTATCGTCGTATTCGTGGACGTGCCCGCTGATGCCGTTGATCAGAGAAGCATGAAGCGGGTCCAGACGTTCCGATCGCGCAATCAGACTTGCAGCGGGTTTGCCCGAATAGGGTTCCAGTGCCCGAAGCGCGGTATCGACCGCCGGTTCGCGGCTGCCGCCCACAGCACAACCCATCCAGTTCAGAACCGCACGCCTCGCCTCGTGGCGGACATCGGAGGGAATATCTTTGATAGTGCTCGATGCAAGATAGGACGCGAGAACCCTGGTTTCCGACATCTATTCCCGCTATTTACCCAGCAAGTGAGGGAGATCCTGTTCGTTTTCCAGGCACACGTAAGGCAGCAGATCCGTATCGAGCGCGATGGTCTGGTTCAGTTTGATCGTCCATGGCGTCGTGAACGTCTGGGGGTCGTCGATTGTGAGATCGATTTCCAGGTTGCCGTAGTTCACCCGGTGAAACCGCTCCGTGATTTTCGCCCCGCCCGACATCGGAGTGCCGCCGCGGTCGAGCCACGTGCCGTCGCGCATACCAACCGTTTCGATAACAAGCGTGTCGCCGTCCCACTTCGCGGACGAATAGCCGAGCCATGTCGGTTCCGGATCGGCGGGCAACGCGCGTCCGTCGGTGAATATCTGGCGGAAGCTCATGTCCATTTCGTTGAGAATGACAAGGAGGCCGGGGATCTGCACGATTTTTCGCAGCAAGGGAGTCGTGTGCAATTTCACCGGGCCACCGGGAAGACATCGCGAGACGGGATCATCCTTCCCATTCTCTTCTGCCCGCGCTCTCTTAACTTCCGCTGCAGCAGGCTGCAAGGGAAGGCCGGTTTTCAGCTTCCAGCCAATGTTCAAAAACTCCTGCGGGACCTGCATGTCGAGACAGCCCTCCGGCGGACACGGCCGGTTTCTCTCCGGCTCCCAGATTCCGGAGAAGTCCGGTTTGCCGTCGGCTGTTCTGGGCGTGGGAGCGTTCAGATTCGGCTTGCCGTCAGCCGTCCGGGGAACTCCGGGAGTGGGGTGATTGAGCCACTGTGCGTGGAGATGGGTGGAGAAAGTAAGAAGTAATGAGACGAGAATTACCGCGTTGATCACGGCTGCCCGGAAAACGTATTCCCCTCCACTGTAGCGGCGGTCTATGACCGCCGGTTCTACCTTACATGCCGCGAAAATCCGGCGGTCATAGACCGCCGCTACAGTAGAGCGAAATACGTTTTCCAGGTTCATGCTTACCTCACTTCGCCAGCGGATCTGGCCTGAGTTGGAATTTTACGACTTTGGTCTGGTTCTTCGTGCCGCCTTCGTTATGAAACACGGCTCGCGTGGCCCAGGTGGACCACAATCCTTTGCCTTTCCAGCCGGCCTTCGGATCGTCGATCCTTCCATCCATGCCTTTCGCAAAGAATCCGTTCGGGTACGGAACGCGGAGGACGGTGAACTTCCCGCTGTTCGGGTCCAGCGCGAGCAGCGCATCGGAGTCGTTTCCGGTTGCGATCGGTGTGTTTTTGCCGAGGCCGAACGTGTCGAACTGATCCACCCAGTCGTAGTAATGAGAATCCGCGCTGCCGGGATCCGTCACGTTTTTGAACTGCGGGCCCGGCGTTTGATAGAGCTTCCAGCCTTCTTTGCACTGCTGTCCAGTAGCATTGGGACCATTCAGCGGCCCTTTGCACTTACGCCGGTCGAAGCTGGCGAAGTGTCCGCTCGAGAGCACGGTCCAGACGACGCCGTTACGATCCACGTCGAGCCCGCGCGGTGAGAAGCCTGGAGCGGGAACATCGTAGATTTCGGCCAATGCGGTGTTCGTGGGGTCCGACCCGGGATTCAGACGCACGATAGAACCAGGATAGCCTAACACCGTACCCCACACTGAGCCGTCGGCGGGACTCGGCATCACACCGTAGAAAGAAGCATTGATGCGGTGGTCTTTCTTGGGATCCACCGGTTGGTCGGGTTCCGTATAGGCGTCGCGTTTTTCGTTGCCGTTGGTGTCGAGCACCAGCACCGTCCAGCCCTGCGATTTTTCCTCGTTGCCCGTCTCATCGAACATCTTGGTGTTCAGCCAGCCGACGACTGCACCGCCACCGCCGCTGGAAGTCCACAGCGTGTTGTTGGCATCTTCGGCGAACACCAGGTGGTGCGTTGAGAAACAAGTTCCAACAAGCGTGACCTTCTTCGTCTTCGGATCGTAGACGGCCAGGTGACGCGTGGCCTGGCTGAGCGGCATCACCTTCGCTGAAGGATTGCTCGAGCCTTCCTTGCAGAAGGCAGGATTGTCATTCGGACGAATTCGGGACGTGAACCATACGCGCCCTTTTCCATCGAACATCGGATTGTGCACATTGCCCTTGCTGGTCCAGATGTTTTCATCGCCCCAATACGCGGAGGGTTTGACCGGCGGTCCCGATGCCGGAGTTGTATTGGGATCGCGAACGGGTACAGTCACCCTGTCTGTCGTGTGGCGCACCGGATCCAGTACGGGCAGGTAATCCGAGCTCAATTCCAGGGAACCGAAAATCGGGCCGTTGGCATTGAGAGTGGGATTTCGCTTGTCCGTTGCGATCTCATCGTGGAGATAAGACTTCGGATCGGCCCAGTCCCACTGCGTGATGACGACGTTGCGTTCCATGCCCTGCGGCCGCGGTGGCGCCGGAGGCACTTCGCCGGCAGCGATGCGATCGGTCCAGTCGGCGAACATCGACAATACGCGTTGTTTGCCCATGCTGTTGATGCTTGCGAGCATCTGGCCGCCCGCCTGTCCTGACTGAACGCGGCGCTCCCACGCTGCTGCCGAGGACGGGAACGTGCCGAGGGCTTTAGGAATTTCACGCGTGCCTTTGCTGCCAACTTGATGGCACGACTCACAACTGTCGGTCTTGAGCAGGTGCAGCAACTCGCCCTGGCTCTTGAGGTTTTCTGCGAGGCCGTTGGCGCCGCCCTTGCCGGGAAACTCGTTCTTGTCCGGAATCTTCATCAGGGAATACCAGTAATTGCCGGGATAGTACTGGGCGGCCGCCCGCGCATCAGGCGCAATGACGGCAGTGAGATTAAGGTTCTTGCCGGGCGCGGACTGAACCGGTTGCGAATCCACAAGGCCGTAGCCGCGCACCCAGACTTTGTAATTGGCCTTCGGAAGATCGGGCACCAGGTAGCGTCCTTGATCGTCGGTGACCACAATCCGGATGAACTTGGTTGGGAGGTCCGTCGTTTCCGAGATCACCCACACGCCGGCTTCCGGGCCCTTGCTGCTGGTGACCACGCCGCCGATGTCGTCGTTATCAACGCGGACCGCTTGTCCGGCTGCCTGTCGTGCACCGAGGCCGGTCAACGAGGCTGTCAGGAACATCGCGACGGCGGCCATCACAATGCCTGCATAGAAAACTCTCTTCGTCCTCATCTCATTCTCCTTTATTAATCTTTTTCGCTGGGCGGACGCCACGGAGCGATGTGCCCGTCAAAAAAGTCCTTGTTGTTCTCTTCGCAGGAATATTCCATGATCCGGTCGTTCGGCCGGAGCGTCCAGGTTTCTTTAATTGTCCAGGGTTTCGTGTAGGTCTTCGGATCATCCAGAGTGTACGTGTGCTCGGCGTGGCCATAGTCGATGCGCCGGAACGTGTTCGTGATCTTTGCCTGTTCACTCATCGGATGGCCGTCGGTATCCACTCGGGTGTAGCCATTCAAATTTGTCGTTTCGATGACGAGCGTGTCGCCGTCCCAATGGCCCGCGGAATCGCCCCACCAGGACGCCGGCAGTTCCTTGTCTTTCGCACGGCCGTCCGTTGGAACAGCGTGGAACCACGAATTCTGCTCCGCGAGGAAGACAAGGAAGTCGTTGTCCTGAATGATCTGGATCGGATGCGGTCCGTAGAGTGTGCGGGATAAACCAAAAGGCAGACAGCTGCCTGTGTAATCGCCCTTGTCAGCGGTGTATTCGTCCCATTGCTTTTTGCCCCAGGCCGTATACGGAAGTTCCGGCACATATCCCGGGATGTTTTTGTTTGTCACGTCGGCTCTGCGCACCTGGCCCCAGAGACCGCTCATGCTCGGTTTGCCATTCGGCAGCCGCGGCGCCGGGTTTTTCATTATGGGCGGCTCCGGTGCCCGTGCGCGCTGTCCGGTTGCGTGCGTCGGTTGGAGTGAAAGCACGGCAACAACCGCGAATGCAGAAATCATCGAATTCAAACAAATCCTCATTTGAATTCCCCTTTCTTAACTTTTAACTGTAGCGGCGGTCTGTGACCGCCGGCGATGTTCAAAATTGCCGAACCGTCGGCGGTCATAGACCGCCGCTACAGGTGAATGCAACCTAGTTAATCGCGAAGCAATAAAACAAGCCGGCGCCGCCGGTGCTGACGAGGTTCGGCTGGCTGCAGCCTCGACTTGGGTGCGCGGAGTTCCAGGAAACATTGCCGCCGCCGGTTCGATCATGATGCCCGAGCTGGGCAGTACCCATGTTATTGCTCGTCCAGTTGTTGCACGTATGGTCCATGCCGTCGGTATAAGCCTTGCCGTCCGGTTGCGAGCCAGTCAGCATGTCGTGCGTATTCGGCATGTCGCCGACGCCGTTGACCGGCATTCCTTTCTCCGTGAGTGCTGTTGCCTTGGTTACGCTGTTGCCGACACGCGCCTGGTCGAGTGTATCGCCATGCAGGTCACCGACGTTCTGAGCGACCCGCGCTCCCCGGGGACCATACCACGGTCCGGCTCCGATGCGATCCCGCGCATTGACAGCGCCCGGACCCTGTGTGCTCATATACGCGTGCCAGGTCTTGTTGCCGGCTCCCGCAGCCATGGCTAAGGACTGACACCACGCATCCGCTCCTGCGATACCACCCAGATTCGCTCCGTCGCCCTTGCCCACACTCGTGATAAAGAAGCTCATAGGTTGCTGAGGTGGTTGCGCACCCCGTTGGCCGCCGGCCTGTGGTTGCTGGGCGAGCATCAGGGAGCCCAGCAGAAACACCACGGCTGCTAGAAACACGATCATCGTCTTCATAGTGGTTTGCCCTTTCGTTGTGTCCAGTTGTTTTTCTGGAATGATGACCCCTCGGTGGTTTGTCTGATTTCCGTGCCACTATAATCCGGCTGAGGCCGCCTGACAACTTCTGCTATTTGCCTTTTAAGAGTTTTTACAAGGCGGACCTGATCTGACCGTCGGCCGCGCTAACATAAAAAGATTCGGCCGCATTACTTCAGGCAATTGTCCTTCTTGACTTTAAAGGAGGCTCCATGAGCATTGATTTCAGTTCCGTCATGCGCGGGCAGCTGGAGCAGCGCCGGGATCGGGTCGCCCGAGCGATTTCTTCCGGTCCGGAACGTACGGCTTGTGCGAGGTTTGCCACGACACCGTGGAAGCCAATCGTCTGATCTCAAACCCTCTGGAGCGCTTCTGCCTGGATCACCTCAATGCAAAGGAACGGCGCGCTCTTGAAGATGATCTGAACCTCGCGTCGCAGGTTCAGCTTGGACTGTTACCCGATCGCGGTCTGCGCTTCGACGGGTGGCGTTTTGACTATTGTTACGAGCCGGCAGGACCGGTCAGCGGCGACTACGTGGACATTGTCCAAACCCGGGAAACCGACATCTATTTCGCTCTAGGCGATGTGTCCGGCAAGGGAGTCGCCGCTTCCATGCTGATGGCAAAGCTTCACGCCGTTTTCCGGAGCCTGATCTCGCTCCGCCTCGGAGTGGATCAGCTCATCGAACGGGCAGGCCGCCTGTTTGGTGAAAGCACGCTGCCGGGTCAATACGCGACACTCATTTGCGGACGCGCATCGAAAGACGGAGAAATCCATATTTGCAACGCAGGGCATCCTCCCGCTCTGCTGATACGCGGCGGCAGAATCGAGCCGATTTCGGCGACGGGTCTTCCGCTGGGCATGTTCCCGGATCAGAAATTCTCCATCGACCGGGTGAAGCTGGAGGCTGGTGACACTCTCCTTTTATATACAGACGGGGTTCTGGAAACTTTGAACAATA
>Ga0137403_10008409_pt1 | contig 11554 bp, 11 predicted proteins | sample CZOMad2_1_16fung_FD_122057 | JGI IMG/M metagenome (GOLD analysis project Ga0137403, IMG submission 122057) | Vadose zone soil fungal communities from Angelo Coast Range Reserve, California, USA - CZOMad2_1_16fungal (Hybrid Assembly) | ecosystem: Environmental > Terrestrial > Soil > Vadose zone...
CCAGCGAGAAGCTGAGGAAGTACCACTTTTTGCCCAGGAAATCGATATTTGTATTGCGAAAAAATTCCACTGTGTTTGACCTTTTGAACTAGATGCTTAAAGCTTCGCCTCGCCCCTTGCGGCTAAGGACAGCATCGAAAATTACGCGGGAAACAAAAACCGCGGTAAACAGGTTGGCCAGAAGACCGAAAATCAGCGTAAGACCGAAACCACTGACTGGACCAGTGCCCACGAAAAACAAAATCAATGCGGAAACAATAGTTGTCACGTGGGTGTCCAGAATCGTGGTCCAGGCGCGATCAAACCCCTGGTCCACCGCTGCTGCAGCGGCCTTGCCGTTGCGCAATTCTTCTCGAATGCGCTCAAAAATCAGCACATTGGAGTCCACGCCCATACCGACAGTGAGAATCACGCCCGCAATTCCAGGCAGAGTAAGCACCGCGCCAAAGAATCCCATGAAGCCCAACAGGATCACCAGGTTCAAAATCAGCGCCAGGTCAGCATTCACGCCTGCGCCACGGTAATAAATCAACATGAAGATCAGGACCGCGGTCATTCCCGCGATCGCTGCTTTGACGCCTGCCTTAATCGAATCCGCCCCCAGCGATGGGCCAACGGTGCGTTCCGTCAGGTAGTGCAGGCTGGCAGGAAGCGCGCCGGACCGCAGTAGCATGGCCAGATCTTTCGCGCTCTCTTCCGTGAAGCCGCCTTCAATGATGCCGCTGTCAGAAATCTGACCATTGATGGAAGGCGCGGTAATGACCCGATTATCCAGCACAATAGCCAGATTGCTGGGATCAGCGCTGTCCTTGCTATGCGCGCCCGTAAAGGCGGCAAATTTCTTTCCCGCTGCCGCGGTCAAATAGAAATTAACGATTGGCTCGTTTGTATCGGACTTGTTCCCGGGATCGGCGCTGCGAATGTCGGTTCCGCTCACCACCGGAATGCGGCTGACAATAATGAAGCCTTCTTCTTCGCCTTTGCGCGGGCGGCGCTGCATTATCACGCTATTCGCGGGCAAAATACCCCCGTGCGCCTGAAGCGCGGCCTGCTCTGTGGGGTAAGAAGTTCCGTGATCCAGCGCTTCACGCAGTTCCAGCCGTGCTGTGGACTGAATGATGTCCTTCACCCGTCCGGGATCGTCCACGCCGGGAAGTTGGACCAGAATCTGATTGTCGCCCAAACCGTTTTTCTGGATCAGCGGCTCGCTCACGCCCAGGCTGTCAACGCGGGTGCGGATGGCCTCAATCGACTGTTCCAGCGTGCGGTCCTTTAGATCAGCCAGTACCTGCGGCTTCATGGTGAGGACCCAGCTATTGTCAGTCCCGGCTGACATGTCATATTCCGGCAAACGGTCCCGGATGATACCACGCACCGTGGAGACTGCATCCACGGGGACACCTTTAATGACCACTTTTTCCGGCTGGTTATCCAGCTTGCCTATATCGGCATAAGCGATTTTGGCTTTTTGCAGCTCATCTTTCAGCAGTTCGCTCGCGTGGTCTGACTGGGCGCCAACAGCATCATTCACCATCACCTGAAGGATCAGGTGGGTTCCACCCTTCAAATCCAGGCCCAGATGGACGCGGTCCAGGAGAGCGGCTTTCAGCCCTTCGCCGCTAAAGAGCTTGGGGCCCAGCATGCCGTAAACAAAAATCAGCAGGATGGCAACAATGATTCCGGTTTTTAAAAGTAGGTTTTTCTGCATGTTCTAAGCGTCACTTCTTTACGATGGTTTCTTTTCTTCTTCGTCACGATTGATGGATGTAATCGATGCCTTGGCCACTTCGAGCCGCAGATTGTCAGGCGGCACGCGCAGATGAACGGCGTCATCTTTTAGCGCGATAACCTGTCCGCGGATTCCGCCACTGGTCGTTACCCGATCGCCATTTTTCACGCTGTTCAGCACTTCCTGCCAGCGCTTGGTCTTGCGCTGTTGGAAATAGAACGTGGCAAAAATAAAAAGCAAGGGAAGCAGCAGGAATATTCCCAGGCCGCCGCCCGCGGAGCCCTGAAACAGAAACATACTTATCGCGTTATTCATCATTCGAAAAGATTGCCTTCACAGCCGCACACACACTCGCCTCTCGGAGTGTGCGAGCCTATACCCTGATTTGTGACCGCTGATCAAACTCCGCCCGGGACTCCGCACATGGCGCGCTGGTGCCGGAGTATTTCGGAGGTTTTCTCTTTTGACGCTTGAATCAGGGAGCTCAGGTCAAGGACACACTTCCTGACAGCATTCCTGAGAGGTCCCCAAGCGTTATAGCATGACGCACTGACCGCATAGTGTCAAGGTAGTACGCCAGATTATGCACCGTGTTGAGCACGCCGGCCAGCGGCTCTGCTGAAACAAAAAGATGCCGCAAGTAAGCCCGCGTGTATCGCACACAGACTCGGCAGCCACATTTAGGATCGGCGGGCCCTTGGTCCTGGGCGTAACGCGCGTTCTTGATATTGATTCTTCCCTCTGACGTGAAGAGCAGGCCGTGCCGCGCCGCTCGTGTAGGCAGCACGCAATCCATCATGTCCACTCCCATCGCCGCATACTGTACGATTTCCTCCGGATATCCCACACCCATGACATACCGCGGCTTGTCCTTTGGGAGTATCTCCAGCACAGCCGCAATCATTTCCATCGTCTTGGCGCGCGATTCGCCCACGCTCAGCCCGCCAATCGCGTAGCCTGGAAAATCCAACTCAACCGTCCGCTCGGCCGATTCCCGCCGCAGGTCCGGGTACATGCCTCCCTGCACAATCCCAAACAGCGCCGGTGCTGCGGGGTAAGCCGTTGGGTGCCCCATCCTTTCCGCGTTTTCTGCGGAAAGGGTGGAAATGGAGTTCCACGGAACTTCATGCTTGTGGGCCTCAAAGTAATCTTTCGAACGCTTGGCCCAGCGTAGCGTCATCTCCATCGACGCCCGCGCACGTTCCCGCTCCGCCGGATGCTCCGTGCATTCGTCGAAAGCCATCACAATGTCTGCGCCCAGCGCGATCTGTATTTCCATCGATCGCTCAGGCGTAAACAAATGTGACGTGCCGTCCAGATGCGAGCGGAAGCTCACGCCTTCTTCTTTCACCTTGCGCAGCTCGCTCAAGCTGAAGACCTGGAAGCCGCCGGAGTCGGTTAGCAGCGCTCGCTCCCAGCTCATGAACCTATGTAGCCCACCCAGCTTGCGCACCAGTTCGTGCCCCGGCCGCAAATACAAGTGATAGGTGTTGCCCAGAATGATCTGCGCGCCCAGATTTTCCAGAATGTCCTGCGGAATAGCTTTGACCGTCCCTGCCGTGCCGACAGGCATGAAAGCTGGGGTTTCAACGTTGCCATGAGCCGTGTGGATATGGCACTGGCGGGCCGGGCCAGCCTGGGATTCAATTGTGAAAGGAAACGTCACAGAACAATATGGTACTAGTTCACTGTCCGACGTTGTTTATCCAATCATGCGAAGCGAGAGATCTGCTCCGCTGCAGCTTTCAATCTTAGGCAGCCGCTTTCATCACCGACACTTTTCGAGGGTCAGGATCTCCTGAGTCCACCCACCACGCCAGCAGAGCCAGCACAACATAAAAAACCAAAGCCGTAATCGCGGCAGCGTGGTCACTGGGTGGCGGCGAGAAGAAGAACGTCCCAAACACCTGCAGCGCGGCCAAGAAAATCACGAAACCGACCAGCCGCGCTCTGTGCGCTGCGGTTCGATACAGCATCGATGCGCCCCCAATCAACACGGCCGTTTCCAGCACAAACGCAGCCCCGCGATAGTTCCACAACTCAAATCCCATCCTGCCCACGCTGCCATAGAGAGCAAGGTCAGGGCGGTGCACGATCAGGTCGAGAATCCAATGAGAGAACACCGCAGCAGCCAGGATGAGCCCAGTTCGCTTCCCACGCAGTTGCGGCACCAACTGGCAGACAACATACGCCAGCACCGACCAGCACAGCACGCCGAGAAGGCTGTGCGTGTACGGCATGTAATACAGGTCGAGCGCGTTGGACGCGGTAATGCCGGGAACGATTCTCACTTTCTCAATCCCCAGCAGAACGAAGATTGACCAGAGCACATCAATGAACTGCACCGCAATGAACAGCAGCCAGAGCGGAATGCGCTTCTCCGCGGCCCTTCCGGCGAAAGCTGACGCTGTAGTGTCCGGTGAACAAAAGCCTCTCCTTACGCGCAGCCTATAAAGATGTGAGGAACCGATAACGCGTCGCAAAACCTACTTACTGTGCCGCTTGGCGTAGCGCTCCGCCACTTGCGCTGGATTCACAATTGCCCGCGTCACCGTACCGCGTCCAATCTCCGCCTTGCCGTTGTGCGCGGTCACGCGAAAAATGTAAAACCGCTCATTGTGCGACTCCAGCACCGCCTCAGTATTTACCCGGTCGCCAATCGTGCTGGGCGCGCGATGCTCAATATTGATGGCCGTTCCTACGCTGATCTCGCCTTCATCCAGAAAAGGCAGCATGGCGTTCGCCGCCGCCCATTCCATCAGCCCGATCATGTTGGGCGTGGAATAAATCGGCGGCAGCTTACTGTTGTGGTGGTTGAGCGTGTGCTTGTGCTCCACGGTTTCTTCCGCTTGTCCGCGAATACCCAGAGGGACCTTCTTTGCCATGCAGAGAATCTATCAAACTCACGGTTCGCGGAAAAACAAAAGGCCAGACGGCGGGGAGTCTGGCCCAATGAAAACAAGAGTTAATACTTATGAACCCTTATGAGTTTAACGGCGATCATGGTCATGATCGCGGTCGTGGTCCCGGTCTCCGTGGTGGCAACGTGCTCGCGCATTTTCCAGGTCTCGGCGGCGGCTCTGCGCCTGGCGGCTGTGTTCCCCGTGCTTGCGTTCAGCATCATGCAACTTACGCTCGGCATTGCGGATTTGCTCCTCGCACCTTCTGTCATTGTCGTGATCACGATCCATCGCCCGTGCGGGAACTGCTCCGCTCAGGAACGACAAAATGACGAACGCCGCAATGAATGTTTTGGCTTTCTTGAACATGCTTTCCTCCTCGGACTGCATAACACATCTTAACTCTGGCTGCAGTCGCCAGGCGCAGTAACTTCCGATGGAAAGACCTGAGTCCGTCAGGGCAGCGACGCAATCTATATCACGGTATAATTAAGAATTGCCCTCATGTCATCCAAGCGATCAGTGAATTCCGCAACAAAACAGCTCGCAGCCAACAAGGCAAAGATACGCTCCACCACGGTAGTGTGCGTGCGCCGTGGCAACAGTGTCGTCATGGCGGCTGACGGCCAGGTCACCCTGGGCGAAGGCGTGATCAAACACACCGCGCGCAAGATCCGCCGGCTTTACAGTGACAAGATTCTGGCCGGCTTTGCCGGATCCACGGCGGACGCCTTTTCTCTTTTCTCTCGGTTTGAAGCGAAACTGGAGCAATATCATGGCAATCTGGGCCGTGCCGCCGTCGAACTGGCCAAAGAGTGGCGCACCGACAAAATGTTGCGGCATCTGGAAGCCCTTCTGCTGGTCGCCGACAACAGCCTGACGTTCCTTATCAGCGGCGCCGGCGACGTGATTGAACCTGATGGCGGAGTGGCCGCGATCGGCAGCGGCGGCTCATACGCCCTGGCTGCGGCCCGCGCCCTGGTTGAAAACACTGAGCTTCCGGCACGGAAGATCGCCGAAGAGGCCATGAAGATCGCGGGGAAGATCTGTATCTACACCAATGAGAATTTCACCATCGAGGAACTCGCGTCGGTCCCGGAAAAGGCGGAAACATCAGCCCCCGCACGTTGAACCCGTCGAAAGCAATGGCAGGCTACTCAGGAACGCCGCTCATCCAGAAAATCGGGATCAAGCCCGGTCACCGGATCATCCTGCGCAACCACCCTGCCAGCTTCGTCAAGGACCTGGGAAAACTTCCCGAAGGAGCGGAAAGCGCGGACAGGCTTTCTGGCAAGGCCAACGTTATTGTTTATTTCACTGACCGGTTGGCGGAGTTGCAGAAAGACTTTGCCCGGCTCTCTGCTTCGCTGGTTCCCGATGGAATGCTGTGGATCGGCTGGCCCAAGAAAGCCAGCGGACGCCCCACTGACCTGACGGAAGATATCGTGCGGCGCGTGGGACTTGAATGCGGGCTGGTGGATGTGAAAGTCTGCGCCATTGACGAGACGTGGTCAGGATTGAAGTTTGTGATTCGCGTGAAAGACCGGAAATAAGCAATTAGCAACTGGCAATTAGCAATTAGCCAAAACGGGAGAGATACGAAGCCACGAGGCCCGTGGCCGCCGAGCGGCTTGATGTAAGGCAGAATTAGTTTGTCTGGCTAGAAAACCGCCGAACTGGTGTGGAGCGAAGCGACAGGAGTAAAAGATGGCAATTTATTTACCAAGCGTGGCTGACGAAAGTGACGTCCTGCTGGACGACCTGACGCCCAAAGAAATTGTTTCAGAGTTGGATAAATACGTAGTCGGCCAGCATGACGCCAAGCGTGCCGTGGCCATTGCGCTGCGCAACCGCATGCGCCGGCAGAAGCTCCCGCCTGACATCGCGGAAGAAATCATGCCGAAAAATATCATCATGATCGGCCCTACCGGCGTAGGCAAGACTGAGATCGCCCGCCGCCTGGCCCGGCTCGCCAATTCTCCGTTCCTGAAAGTGGAAGCTTCCAAGTTCACCGAAGTCGGCTATGTGGGACGTGACGTGGAGTCGATGATCCGCGATTTGGTGGAAATCGCCATCGATATGGTTCGCGAGGAGAAACTGGAAGAGGTCACGGAAAAAGCCGAGCAGCAGGCAGAAGAGCGTTTGCTCGACCTATTGCTGCCCTCAACTCCGGCCGCGACAAATTCCACCGCAGGGTTCGCGCTGGTCACCGAAGAAGGCGACTCCGCTTCTCGCACGCGGGAAAAGCTGCGGAACCAGTTGCGTGAAGGCAAGCTCGACGAACGCATGGTGGAACTGGAAGTGAGAGAACGTTCTACGCCGGCTTTTGAAATCATCTCCAACCAGGGCGTTGAGGAGATGGACATCAACATCAAAGACATGCTGCCCAACATTTTTGGCCAGCGCACCAAGAAACGCAAAATGAAGGTCAGCGAGGCTTTTGAATACCTGGTTCAGGAAGAAGAATCGAGGCTGATCGATATGGACCAGGTCACCCGCACCGCAGTGGAGCGTGTGGAACAATCCGGCATTATCTTCCTCGATGAAATCGACAAAATTGCCGGACGCGAAAGCGGCCACGGACCTGACGTCTCGCGTGAGGGCGTGCAGCGTGACATTTTGCCAATCGTTGAAGGCACCACCGTTAACACCCGCTATGGCATGGTGAGCACCGATCATATCCTTTTCATCGCCGCCGGGGCGTTCCACGTCTCCAAGCCCAGTGACCTCATTCCCGAGTTGCAGGGCCGCTTCCCCATTCGCGTTGAGCTGAAGTCGCTGACCATGTCTGATTTCATTCTCATCCTCACGGAGCCAAAGTCGTCGCTGGTGAAGCAATACACAGCGTTGCTGGAAACTGAAGGGCTCAAGCTGACCTTTACGCGCGAGGCGCTCGACGAAGTTGCCCGCTTCGCCTTCCAGGTGAATGAAGCCACGGAGAATATCGGCGCGCGCCGCCTGCACACAATCATGGAGCGCGTGCTCGACGAGATCAGCTTCAACGCGCCGGATATGGACGAAAAAGCCGTCAACGTCGATGGTGAATACGTGAGGAAGATGCTGGCCGATATCGTGAAGGATCAGGATTTGTCGCGTTATATCTTGTAGCTTTTTTCTGTAATCCCGACCCTGAGCTTGCCGAAGGGGAGGGAGCCCTATCGCGAAAGCCCTTCAGGTGTTTGGTGGTCCTGCCGGGAAGGGGTGGCTCGCTCCGCTCCCGGGGAAGTTGAACCGTCTTGTTGCTTCGCGTATCCTGCTGTGTCACGATTCAACTCAAAGGAACATAAATGAATACTCAGGAATTCCGCAAAGAGCTTAATGCCCGGATCGCCCGGCACGACTTGTTGACGCATCCGTTTTACCAGGCGTGGGCCAAAGGTGAACTCACGCGTGAAGACCTTCGCTGCTACGCCATGCAGTACTTTCATCATGTCGCAGCGTTTCCGGATTACCTCGAAATGTTTGAGTCACGTCCGCAACTCGACGGCGAACTAATGCAAGCCGTAGCTGAAAACCGGGCCGGGGAAGACGGCCATGCAGAGCTGTGGCTGGATTTTGCGGAAGGCATGGGAGCGGACCGCGCCAGGGTGTCCAGTGAGCAGCCGCTTGCGGAGATCCAGGATTTGATTGATACCTTCCAGAACGTCGCCCGCGAAGGCTCAGCCGCAGAGGCGCTGGCTGCTTTTTACGCGTATGAGTCGCAGGTGCCGCGGATCGCCCAGGAGAAGGCCCGAGGGCTGCTGGAGACGTACGGCGCTGATGCCAAGACCTGCGCTTACTTCACCGTCCATCAAACTGCCGACATCCACCATGCGCGCGTGTGGAACGAGCAGATGGAAAAACAGGTATACGGCAATGCTGATTGCCAGACGAAGGCGCTGCAAGCCGCGGAGAGAATTGCCTTGGCGCTCTGGCGGGCCCTGGATGGCATTGAACGGCAGAGATTGGCTAGAAGTAATTAGTTGGCATTGCGCCCACGCGGGAACTGCCCAGGCTCGCGAGAACAGGGTCGGGAATTTCCGGAACCGGCCAGCCTGATAAGATTTCAATTCGAATCTTCATGGCCATAGCGATCTCTCACCCGCTCTTTTGCAAGAATGCGAACACCGCACAAGGCTTCCAGTCGCGGGGTTCGGGATTTCATGCAGCCATCTTCATCCTCGCCCTCTCCGTGCTTATCGGCTGCGGCGTCCCCGGCGCTCCGCTGCCTCCGTCGGCGGATATCCCACGCTTTGTAGGCGATCTGAAGGCCGTCCGCAAGGGAGATACCGTCACCCTGACGTGGACTGTGCCGACCGAAACCAGCGATGGCGAACTGATTCGCAAGCCGGGCAAGATGCTGGTGCAACGCGCGCTGAGATCGGGAGCAAATTCAGACCTTGTTTTTCAGACAATTTCTGAGCTGCCTTTGCAGCCTACGTTGAAAGAGGGTCGCGGAGAACAGGCCACGGCGAAAGATATATTGAGCAACATTCTGAATGCGGGCACCGCTGATTTCGCCATATACGCGGTCCTGGCCCAGGGACACAATGGAAAATCCTTTGGCTTACCTAATCGTGTATCTGTACCGCTGGTTCCCAATCTCTCTCCGCCTCAGAAGGTCTCGGCAAATCCCGTGCCTACAGGAATCATGATCAGATGGGAAGAATCTGGTTCCGCCCAGACAACTTCTCGCAGGCAAACGCAGTATGCCTATAGGCTCATGCGCCGGCTACAGGGTGCGAAAGATCCTGTGCTGGTTACACAGCTGAACCCTGCCGATCCCGCAAAGAGTTTCATCGACACAACAATCGAATGGGAAAAGACCTACCAGTACTGGATTGTTTCCGTTACGCTCTGGCAGGACGGCAATCGCAAAGGTGAAATCGAGGGCGAGGATTCGCCCGTCGTTGACGTGCTGGCCCATGATTCTTTCCCTCCCGCGAATCCTTCCGGTGTTCAAGCCGTCTTCAGTGCAGCGCCGCAGAATTCTTTTATTGACATTACCTGGACCGCCAACAGCGAACCTGATCTGGCCGGCTACAACGTTTATCGCCACAGCGGAAATGAACCGCCTGTGAAGATCAATTCAGAGCTGGTCAAGACCCCGCGCTTCCCTGATCCGCAAGTTCAGCCGGGAAGGAAATATTTTTATTCAGTCACAGCGGTTGACCTGCGCGGCAATGAAAGTGGTAAATCCGAAGAAACTTCAGAAACCGTACCGAAAGATTAGCCATACTATTCATTGGGGACGTGGCACATGCGGCCGCCGGGATTTGACTGTGCCGCGACGGGTAGGCTAGCCTCATTAGCTGGCCTGCAGGCTCGATGTGAGCGTGTGCAGCCCTGCCTTTGGCGGCAAGAGGTGGTCAGCAAGCCTGGCCGGCTTGTACCAGCTCATCGGAGGCCGCAATCAGATGACAGTTCTGCGTAAATTTTTGATTTGTCAGCTAGTTATCTGCTGCCTGCCAGCGGCTGAGCTGAGCTACGCGCAAGGGCTTCGGCCTGTCCACGCCCGCACGGCGATGGTGGTCAGCGTTCACCAGCAGGCTTCCCAGGTTGGCGTGGACATCCTGCGTCAGGGTGGAAATGCCGTGGACGCAGCCGTTGCCACCGGCTTTGCATTGGCTGTAGTCCATCCGTCAGCGGGAAATATTGGTGGCGGCGGCTTCATGTTGCTGCGCAAGGCCAACGGAGAGCTGCACTTCCTCGACTTTCGCGAAAAAGCCCCCAAAGCCGCGACCCGAAACATGTATCTGGACTCCCAAGGCAACGTGGTTCCCAACGCCAGCCTGATCGGCTACAAAGCTGCTGGCGTCCCTGGATCGGTAGCAGGACTGGTTTACGCTGAGCTTCACTGGGGCAAGCTGACTCTGAGAGCGGTGATGGAACCGGCCATCAAGCTAGCGCGCGAAGGCGTCCGGCTGACCTACGAAGAAGCACAGTCAATGCATTACCGGGATTTGGCGCAGTTCGCTGACTCCAGGCGCATCTTCCAGCGCGACGGAAAGTTTTACGAGCCCGGAGAAATTTTCCGGCAACCCGAATTGGCTCGGACGCTGGAGCGCATTGCCGCGAATCCTAAAGCCAACGAGTTCTATAAAGGCGCATTGGCGCGCGAGCTGGCAGAGGAAATCAAACGCGGTGGCGGCCTGATTACAGCGGAAGACCTGGCTGAATACGAGGTCAAGGAACGCCAGCCAATCAAGGGAACTTATCGGGGTTATGACATCATCAGCGCTCCGCCGCCGAGTTCCGGCGGCATCACCATGATGGAGGCTCTGAACATCCTGGAAGGCTACAATCTGGGGAAGATGGGCAATCGCTCGGCCGACGCGATCCACGTTACGGCCGAAGCTTTTCGCCGGGCTTTTTTTGATCGCGCGGAGTTATTGGGCGATTCTGATTTCAGCCAGATTCCCGTGGCCCAGTTGATCGACAAGAAATATGCAGACGGCTGGCGACAATCCCTTGACATGATGCGCTCCACCGACAGCAAAGACGTGCACCGGCCTGCAGGCTTTGGCGAACTTGACCGCCGGGCCGCGTTGCATCAGCCTTTCACTGGCCGCGAGTCGAACAACACCACGCACTATTCCATCGTGGACGCACAGGGAAATGCCGTGGCGGTAACGACTACCTTGAATGACAGCTTTGGCTCGGCCGTGACTGCGGGCAAGCTCGGCTTCCTGCTGAATGATGAGATGGATGACTTTACTTCCAAGCCCGGCGTACCGAACGGCTACGGATTAATCCAGGGCGAAGCAAATGCCATTGCGCCGGGAAAGCGTCCTCTGAGCGCCATGGCGCCGACCATCGTATTGAAAGATGGCAAGCTGTTTATGGTACTGGGCTCTCCTGGCGGTCCGCGGATTATCAGCACGGTAGCCAACATCCTGATGGGCGTGATCGATTACGGGCTGGATATTCAACAGGCAGTCAACGC
>Ga0137403_10006543_pt2 | contig 11553 bp, 12 predicted proteins | sample CZOMad2_1_16fung_FD_122057 | JGI IMG/M metagenome (GOLD analysis project Ga0137403, IMG submission 122057) | Vadose zone soil fungal communities from Angelo Coast Range Reserve, California, USA - CZOMad2_1_16fungal (Hybrid Assembly) | ecosystem: Environmental > Terrestrial > Soil > Vadose zone...
AAATCTGTTTCCGGCACCGAACCTGGCCAGCGGCAGTTGAACGGACCTCAAACCACTGGCCGGACTACCGCAACCTCTCAAACCCCAACACGAGATGACGCGCGACGACGATGTGGCGGTGCCGATGCGCGACGGCGTGCATCTCCTCGCCGACATCTTTCGCCAAGCGCGACAAATTCTTTTCCTTCACGACAACCAAGAGCGGCTGTTTCATGGTTTGCCACTTTTCACTAAACTCTTCGTAATCGAAAATCGCATCGCCCCAAGGAGTGATCAAATGTTTGCGTGCAGCGATCGTGTAATAATTTCCTAAAAACGTGCGCTTCTTGTTACCATGGATGACCAGCCAAATCGGTCTCTCGGTGCGCAGATAGAAGGACATTCCCGCCAGATGAGTCTCATAAAAGACCAGTTGAGTTGACTCACGGATCTGTGGAGTGATTTTTTCCGCCACGGCTTTGGCAGAGCGATCGCTCGAGACCAGGATCACGACCTCCACGGCAAATCCTAGAAACAAGAACAGGGCGAGACCATGAACGATGTAGAGTTGCCGTTGGGTTACTAATCGACGCGAAGTCTTGCTCATGGCTAGATAAGCCAGCCCAAGCACCATTAATGCTCCATACACCCAAAGAGATTGAGACATAGCGCTAACGCCGCTCCGAATTGGGTCTGGCAAAATCGTTGGGTGCATCGATCCGACAACCAAGTGGAGTGCGATCAGGATTTGAGCAAACCAGATCAGCGACAGCGCTGAGCGTGCTTTATCTGGGAGCTTCTGGTGCAGGCTCACGAGCGCCGCCGCTGTTAACATCGATAGTGCGGGAAAGATCGGCAAAATGTAATGGGGCAATTTGGATTTCGAAACAGAGAAGAAAAGAAACGGCAAGGCAACCCAAAGGATCAGAAAAAGCGTTTTGTCGTCCAGACTCTTCTTCCAATATTGTTTCGCCACAAAAGGAAGCACCAAATTCCACGGGAAAAAACCGACCATGCCGACCAAAATAAAATAATACCAGGGTTCCGTGTGATGGAAACTTGGGTTCGTAAATCGGCCAAAGTGCTCGTCCCAAAAGTAATAACGTAGATAACCGGCATTTTGCGCGTTGGCCTGGAGATACCAAGGTAAGACAATCGCGAGAAATATGATCGCGCCGGGAACAAGATAAATTCGCCGTAGGTTCGACCACTGCTTGGTCAGCAGCAAATAAGAAAAGATAACCATTCCCGGTATGACGACTCCGACAAGACCTTTTATGAGCGTACCGGCGCCGAGAGCGACGTACATGGCCAGGGACCACAACCGTCGTCTCCGCGCCTCGTCAGTGTGCACCGCCTCATAGAAAGCGCATAAAGCCAGCGTCACAAAAAAAGTAAGAGGCATGTCGAATATCACTATCCGGGCGAGGGTGAAAAACTCCGCGCAAGTGAGTAGAATCAGCGCGCTCCAGAGAGCCTCCCATCGCCCCCAGTGCACGTCAACGAAACGATAGACAAGAATGAGACAAGCCAAAGCGGCCAACGCGGATGGCAAGCGCGCCGACCATTCGGACACGCCGAAAAGTTTGTACGAAAGAGCAATCATCCAATAAAAGGACATCGGTTTATCGAGAACTGGATGAAAGTTTTCGTGCGGCGTGACCCAATCGTTTAGCACGAGAATTTCGCGGGCCTTTTCGGAGTTTCTACCTTCGTCCGGGTCGAACAGAGCCGCACCACCCAATTGATACATCAAGACGCCAACCGCGGCGGTCCAAAATAGCCAAGGCAGCCACCGGTCTGCCATCCGGAACGCGGCAGTGGCCCTATCGGCGGTTTGTTGATTTAATTTCGCGCTGTTGATTATCACTGAATAGCTCGCGATGAACCTCAATCGTTCACGTTTACCTGACAGCCACCGATTTGCAACCGTGAGGCAATCAATTGAAATGGCTCGCCATCGTTCGTTTCCGGCGTGGGCCGCGCTCTAATTGCGCAGCGCCCGGGACGACGCCAGCTGAGGAATTTCCTACATTGACTTCGCCGAGTCCGCGGCGTAGCGTGATTCGTGCTCAGCGGGAGGTATTTATGTTTGGCAGTCTTGGCGCCCCGGAGCTTCTGGTTATTTTTCTCGTTGCCTTGATCGTCTTCGGTCCGAGCAAACTTCCCGAACTCGGCAAGTCGCTTGGCGAAGCCATCAGGGGATTTAAAAAGTCCGTTGCCGACAGCGAGAAGACTCCTCTCGATGATTCTGCTTCACAGAGTAAACCAACAGACGACAAAGTGCCGTAAGCTGGCCGCAGCGCACATTCAGCGAGTCTTGAAACGATGACACGGTATCTCAGCATCGGCTTGAGCCTGTTGTTAGCTTTGCTTTCCGACGTGAAATCGGTTCCATCGGCACACGCGCAACAGCCGGTCGCAAGTTTCTATTATGACGAGCGCGGCAATGTGACCCGTCAAGAGCAAGATACCAACAATGACGGCAAGATGGACCGTTGGATCTATTATAATCGGCAAGGTCAGATCGAACGGGTCGAGCAGGATATCAATTTCGATGGCAAAGCCGATGTCATCGTCTACTACGAGTCGGGAAAACCGACGCGGCAGGAGATCGCGAGCAAGAACGACGGTCAGATCGATACTTGGCTCTATCTAAACGCCAGAGGTGAAATCGAACGCAAAGGCCAAGATACCGAGCACTCCGGAAAACCGACCCTTTGGGTTTACTATGAAAATGGCCAACCCTTGCGTAGCGAGGAGAACGCCAAAGCGTCGGGTACGGCGACTCGAAAGGTTTATTACAAAGACGGTAAGATCAGCCGCGTGGAAGAAGATACCAAGGGCGATGGCAAGATCGATAGTTTTTCCTATTTCGAAAATGGCCAGCTGGTAAGAAAAGAGTTGGACCGAAAGCACGTCGGCAAGATTGATCTCTGGGGCTATTATCAAGCCGGCCGGTTAGTCAAACAGGAGGAAGATTTGCACGGCAACGGCAAAGTCGGCCGAGTCGTCTATTTTCAAGGCGACGAAGTCATTCGCCGCGATGAAGACACCGCCCAGCACGGTCGCTTGGATATGATTGAGATCTTTTCCCAAGGCCGGCTCACGAAACGTCTGCGCGACGTCAAAGGAACCGGCAAGTGGGACACCGTCTTTTATTTTCAGGATAATCAACTCGTGCGCGAAGAGCGCGATACCAATGGTGATGGAATTTTCGACTTGAGAATCCTCTACGAAAATGGTCAGATCGCCGCCCAGGAGGCCGATACAAATGGTGACCGCCGGGTTGACGTTTGGGTGAGTTTTCACAACGGCGAGCAAGTCGAACAGCTCGAGGATCAAAACTATCAGGGGAAAATCACTGCCCGGTATATTTTTAAAGGAGGCCAGGTGGTCAGTCAGGAACAACTGCCCAATGCCGACCCACCGCGGGCATCCACGCCCTTCGCTCGGGTTGAAGAGGAACTCCAAAGCGTGACAAGTTATGTACCATCGATCACCAACGACAGAAGGACGGCAAGTACGCTACCAGGGATGGAGTCTGGGGCGGAAATAAAGTAACATCTCAACCCTTAGGTAAAGGCCATGAATGGGCGATGCGGTTTCTTCTTCCTCGGGCTACTGCTCGGGATTTACGCGTGCGACGCAGTGCCGGTACAATATCCGCCAGGCTCGGCTCAGCAGTATCCCAATCCGAACGCGAGTGCTCCAACGGCGCCGCAAGCGCCTCAGATTAGCGGCTCCCAACGTTGGCAACACGCCTGGAACAAGGCGATGGAAGGCGTGGTTATGGGTGGGTCGATCGGCGGACCTTACGGCGCTGGTGGCGGCTTAGTCATTGGATTAATCGCCGGGTTGATTACCGCCGATTCACATTACGGTGAGCTCAATCGACAGATTCATTCGGAACAGCAGAAGGATCAGCAACTCGAAGCCGCCATCGAACAAGAATTGGCGAAGCAGCGAGGTCTAGAAAATCAAATCGCTACCGCGACCGCCACGTCTACCACGACGCAACCCCAGGTCCAACCAGCCGTCAGCGCTAAGCCGACTGAACGAGCATTGCCTGGTGGCATACCTCAACCGACCAAACCGCCGGAAAACGTGACTCTGTCATCTCTGGGTAAGTCAGCACCACCGCCGTCCCCTCCCAGTCCCTTCAAGAACGTCGAAGTGAAGGACATAAACGGCGACGGCGTACCGGACCTCTGGATCTATTACAACCCGCTGAAGCCGGGTGAAATCATGCGCCAGGAAGAATCGACGAAGGGCGACGGCCGAGTCGACACGTGGAGCTATTTCAAAGATGGCCGGCTGATACGCCGCGACGTTGATTCGAAAGGAGCTGGCCGGCCGGATACAGTCTTTTACTACGATAACGACATGATCGTGCGCGAGGAGCGCGATGAATTCGGCCAAGGACAAATGACCTATCGCGCGAACTATCAAAATGGCCGGCTTGCGAGAGTTGAAAAAGATACCAGAAATAATGGACGGCCGGATCTGTGGATCTATTATGATGCCACGAGAGACGGCGAAATCGCCATGAAAGAGGAACGCGACCTTAACGGTGATGGCATCATCGATTTATGGTCCTATTACGACAACGGCCGTCTGACGCGGCGCGATGTCAGCGCCGCCGGCCTGGAAATACTCTCCAAACAAGAACAGCTTCCTGCTCCATCCGCCGAAATCATTCGAACGTCAAATTCGGGCAGCTGAAATGATTTACCAAACCTCCGCTGACTGGCGCGAACTGGAAATTTTCTCTCTGCTGCGCAGTCCATTTTTGTTTTCGTCCGTGCTTTTCCATGGATTGCTTTTTTTGCTGGCGTTGAAGTTGGCGGCGCTTGCCGTTATTCCGAAGCCGGAATTGAATACGCCAATTTCGGTGCAGCTTCTAGATGTACGAGACGAGGGCTCTGCCAGCAAAAGTATCGGACCGGGCGAGGGTCCTGGCGGGCCTCGCACAATGCCAAAGTTGGGGACGCCGGTACGGCCGGCCCAACAAACCGGTAAGTTAGACAGCGGCTCGATCGAAAGCTCGGTTGCCAGCAACAACCCGGTTGAAACGGCGCCGCCAGCCAATCCGATTACGCTACCAGGACCGAAAATCTTGGCTGCAAACACGCGTGAGTCGGTAAACGTGAAAGAAACTTCACCCGATTCCTTGGTTCGTCTGCCGACGAAGGAAAGCCCGACAAATCTTCCCGGTAGCGCCGTTGCCGACTTGGAAGCCAATCAACGAAGTCTCGCCGCACTCAAGGGCGCCGGCGAAGGTCCGGGAATTAAAGCGCTCAAGGAGGGCGCGCAGATTCCGGGAGCTCTCAAAGGAACCGGTACGGGTAGCGGTCCCTACGGCGTTCCCGGCGGAAGTAGCAGCGGTACGGGAGTGGCCGGAGGCGGCACAGGAACCGGCACTGGCGGCGGCAGCCTGACGGGACTCAAAGGAATGCCGAGCGCCGACTACAGCCAGTATCTCAATCAGCTTAAGAAGCGTGTTGAGTCCGTCTGGAAATTTCCCGACAACGTTAGCGGAGTACAAAAAGTCGCCATTCGCTTTGCCCTCGATCGCGCCGGCAAATTGACGCTCGCTGAAGTGTTAGAGACTTCCGATTCACGGCTTAACCTCAGCGCGTTAGAAGCAATGCGGCGGGCGTCACCCTTCCCAGCGATTCCAGAAAGCTTGAAAGATCTCGCCAACGAGCCTTTGATTATGCGCTTTGAAGTCGCGATTCGCGTGCGCAGTTGAGCCCGCGCCCAAATCTGCTTTAATTCACTTCGGCCGTTTCATTGATTAAATTTCCCTTTCAGGTAATCTTCGTCGGAGCGAGCCGGAAGGATTCATCATGCAGCCACAAGGTCTGGATCTTATTGACATCATTCACAAAGGCGCCATCGCCACCTATCCGCTGATTCTTTTGTCGATCGTCAGTGTCGCCGTTGTATTTGAGCGGCTCTGGTCGCTCAGAAACATCGGTTCGGCGACATTGAGAGTTACCGAATCGATACTGGAACCGATCAAAAAAGGCCAACGGGACCTGGCGATTGCCATTTGCAAGCAGAACTCTCAATGTCCGGCGGGCAGAATCTTCCTTAATATTTTGGACCGAGAAGCCGCCGGGTTGGAAGGTGCCAATAACATCGCCACGGAAGCGATGTTCGAAGAAACTCAAAAACTAAAAAAACATCTCTGGATCCTCGGCACGGTCGCCAGCAGCGCTCCATTTATTGGTCTGTTAGGAACGGTCGTAGGCATCATCAAGTCCTTTGAGAGCATGGCGATCGCCGGCACCGGCGGTTTCGCCGTCGTCGCTGCCGGCATATCGGAGGCGTTGGTGGCAACGGCGCTGGGCCTGGGAATCGCTATCATTGCAGTGATGTTCTACAATTATTTTCAAACTCGAATCTCCACGCTTAACGGCTTGTTTCGCATTCAAGTCGGCAAAGTTTTGCACAGCATGGGCGCCTGAGGTAATTCCATGGCTATGACCCCGCTCGGCGGCAACGATGGCGACTCTGAAATCGTCGCGGAGATCAACATCACGCCGTTGACCGACATTTTTTTGGTGCTGCTGATCATTTTCATGATCACCAGCTCGGCGATGATCGAGTCTGGCGGAAAAGTCAACTTGCCGAAGGCTGTCGCCACTCAGTCGGAGTCACGCGGCACCACAGTGACGCTGACTCCTAAACGGGAAATTTTCGTTAATCAGAAAAAAGTGGGCGAAGAAAATTTTGAAAAAACTCTTCAAGAGGCGCTGAACACGAGCCCCGACAAGACCGTCGTTCTGCGCGGCGACAAAGACGTGCTGCTCGGAGATACAGTCAAAATCATGTCAATTATCAAGCGGGCTGGCGCGTCGGAGATTGCCATCGCCGCTGAGGCCGAAAGAAAAGCTCGATAGACAATCGCCGAATCATTGGACGGGGCTTAGCGCGGCGGTCCTTCCGTTGGCGGGGGCAATTGTTGTGGCCGTCTCACGCTGTCTTCTCGGTTTCGCTCGACTTCACGCTGGATCTCGGCAGGACTTCTTCCTAGTCGCTCTACCTCGAGCTTGAGCTTTCGTTCCTTCTCCAGGAAAACTTCCAGCTCCAACGATTTCTGGGTTCCCGTTTGGTAATAGACCGTAACGGAATCACGGCCGTTCGATCCATCGCTCGCGCGCGCTACGACTTCGATTTGGTTGCGTCCCTCCACCACCGGCACAGCAGACGAAAAGAAACCGTCGGCGGCAAGTCGAAGTTGCAGGGCCTTTTGGCCGTTGGTCTGATTGATGATCTGAATATAGTCGACACCCACGACCGAGATATTCTCGAGCACCGCAAGTGCATCCGCCGGTCGCACCAGCGGCGTGTACGTCCCACCGCTCTCTTTGGCGATACCGACCGCTGCGGTCGGATATGAAAGAGCTTCTTCCCCCAGAGCAAACACATGAACTTTGATCCCGGCCTTGCCGGCAAGCCGCGCCGCATTGATCGTCAGATTAATGTCCTCGGGAGTCATTCTTTTGCCGCCGCCAATCGGCAGTGACGGAAAACCATCGGTCAGAAGAAACTGGACTTTGATCGCATCGGTTCTTTTTTCACTGCTTCCGAGCCCCAACAACTCGGTTATACCCATGCGGATGCCTTCGACCATATTAGTCCCGCCGTAGGGACCGGCGCGCAAAATTTCGCTAAGAGCTCGACGAACCTGCTCGAAATCATGGGTCAGCGGCTGCACCAGTTTCGCACCCTCACTGAACGTTAACACTCCGACACGCGTAGATTCGCCATTGAGCTGGAGAAGCAGGCGGCGCGCCGCCGCGACCTCCGCTGCCAGAATGGAATTCCTTGGGTTTCGCATTGGCGGCTTTCCGAGACTCATGCCGCCAATGGTAATCTGCGGCGTGCCGAAACCGGAGCTTTCCGGTGGCTGATCAGCATCTCCCAATTCGGCGCCGCCGTACATAGCCGTGCTCCCTGAGATATCGATAACTAAGAAGATATCGACGTTTGCTGATCGCGCCGCGTCACGAACCACTTTGCCGCTAACGAAGATGGCATTCTGATCTTGGGTGATCCGGCTACCATCCTTGGGTGAGACTATTTGCACCTTGGGTTCCGCGGCTCCAAGGTTATGAGCGATGGCGATGATAGAAATAAATAGCCAAATTCCGACGCGCAATACTCGACACGGGTTCATGATAATGTCTCCGACAGCGCAAACGCTAACACGAATAAACCAGTCGGAAAAGAGGCCATCGGATGTCAAAGGCGTGGATGTCACGGATCGCTCAATGTGCTATACTTGGCGCCATGATGATCGTCATATTCCTCGTTGCGTTTATTGGCATCAGTGGCTGGGATAGCTTGGCCCAGGCGCAGCATGTCATCGTCTTAAAAAATGGCCGGCAAATTACCGTGCAGAGCTACCGAGAAGAAGGCTCGATGATAAAATTCGTTGGCCTGGGCGGCGAGATCGGTATACCCAAAGATCAAATCCAGGCGATTTTGAAGCCTGGACAAACGGATCGAACGGGGCTGAGTATTTCAGACTTGGAAGCATCATCGCGGCAATCTGCGACGGCCCCGCAAAAACCATCACCATCCGCGGCGCGTGATGCGTCGCAACGGTCGAGTTCTGAAGAGACAAAGCCCCTTGGCGACATAGAAGAAGTAAAGGAATACCAAAAAAGACTTGCCGAAGTTACTGAGAAACTCGAAGCAGCCAGGCAAGATTATTTTAAGGCCACTCAAGGAGGCGGCACTTCATCCAACGTCAGTCGGGATGGAATGAGAGCTTGGACAATGGATTTTGCTTCCAGAATACACGACTCCCAGAAGGTTCCGGGAGGGGGTGGCCCGCCGAATACGCCGCCCGCTTCACCCTATGCGCCGAATTATACCCCTAAGGAAAAAGAGCTTTCCGACTTGAGGATCAAAATTGACGGTTTGCAAAAGGAACAAGAAAATCTGATTCAAGAAATGAAGAGCAAAAATATCCCTACAGGAGCGCTCTGATCGATTCTACTCGCGACTTGTCATAAATATTCCACAGCCGCCTTCAAGCCTAATAGATAACTCTGCAGTCCAAACCCGACGATCTGTCCCACCGCCACTTCAGCGATAAAAGAGTGATGGCGGAACGGCTCGCGCTTGTGAATGTTAGAAAGATGAATCTCGATGACTGGAATACCCACCGCCGAAATCGCGTCACGCATCGCTAAACTCGTGTGAGTGTAGGCGGCGGGATTGATCAGGATCGCGCCGAATTTCCCCACCGCCTGCTGGATCCAGGTCACTAACTCGCCTTCGCTATTCGATTGCCGGAAATCAACTTCAACTTTAAGCTCTTGGGCAAGAGCGCGCACTTTCTGTTCGATTTCCGCAAGCGTCGCCTTGCCGTAAATTTCCGGTTGCCTTTTGCCGAGCAGGTTGAGATTGGGTCCGTTGAGCACCAAGATTTTTTTCGGCTTTGCCATGGATGCTTCCTTAGGTCTCAGCGCCTCAGCCAATGGGGCGCGACTGGTACCCTATAACCAAAGGTCGTTAGCTATGCCCTTTCGTTTCTTCGCCGCTTGCCGGCAAACGCCGGCATCTGGTAGGAACGAGTTTCAAACCCGCCCCTAGATCTTCGAAGACACGCCACTAGTTCATGGTCACCATTCCTCGGCTTTGCCTCGGAGTTACAATCTTGCCCTCAAACGGACCCCGCCACAGCTATCTCCGTCCGGACCCTAAACGCCGAGCGCGCTGAGAACCTCGGTGGGCGCCAACCAGTGAAATCGGGTTTTGCCAATGCCTTCGCACATGATGAATTTTATTTTGCCCCCGGCGACTTTTTTGTCGACTTCCATTGCTTGAATCAAATTCTGTGGCAAAACGCCCGACGGTATTTCCACCGGCAAGCCGGCCTTTCTAACCAAAGCAGCGACCCGGTTGAAACTCGCCGTATCGCAGAACCCCTGCTGCACCGATAACGCGACCGCCTTTACCATACCGACTGCAACCGCCTCGCCGTGAAGCAGTTGCCGGTAACCGGTCACCGTTTCCAACGCGTGACCGATGGTATGACCGAAATTAAGCACCGCGCGATAATCCTCCTCGCGCTCGTCTGCCTCCACAACCCGCGCTTTGATCGCGCATGAGACCCCGATGACTTGGCTCAGTAGCTCGAGATCGGAGCCGAGAAGCTTCTCCATCCTCTGTTCTAGCAGCTGGAAAAGCGCCGGATCCTGGATAATCCCGTACTTGATGATTTCCGCGAGACCCGCGACAAGCTCCCTGTGTGGCAGTGTCCTAAGGGCAGCGACGTCGATGAGAACCAGCTTTGGCTGGTAAAAAGCGCCGATCAAATTCTTGCCACTCTCATGATTGATGCCAGTCTTGCCGCCGACGCTCGAATCCACTTGTGCCAGCAAAGTCGTCGGCACTTGGACATACGAGACGCCACGAAGGTAAGTCGCCGCGGCGAAGCCGGCGACATCTCCAACAACGCCGCCGCCGAGTGCCAGCACACAAGATTTCCGTTCAAAGCGCTCGCTGATCAAACGGTCGTAGATGCTCACCAGCGATTTGAGATTCTTGTGCTCTTCGCCATCGGGCAGAAGAATCGGCGTGACTTCGAATTCGGCGTTGGCCAGCGCTTCATGGAGCGCATCAAGATAGAGCTGCGCCACCGTGGGATTCGTCACGACGGCCACTTTGCCGCGCACACCGGCCTGCCGGAGCAGCTCGCCCGCCCGCTCCAAGAGTCCCGCGCCAACATGAATGGGATAAGAGCGATCGCCGAGATTGACAGTCAAGGTTTGCATGATTTCAATTCTTAGACTCGATAAATTGAATAATTTTCTCCACCACCTGGTCCAAAGTAAGTTCGCTGGTATCGATTGTAACATCGGCTTGAGCGTATCGACTCTCTCGTTGCATCAACAGTTCCGCAATACGCTCTTTGCGATTGGCTCCTTTGAGCAGAGGACGTTTGGAACCATTTCCCGCCCGGGATAGCAACACATCGACGGACGCGGTAAGTCCGATGAGCAACGTTCGGTCCCGTAGCAACGTCAGGTTCTCCTCATCCATGATGATCCCGCCCCCGGTCGCGATGACCTGTCCTTTTTTTTGCAGAATCGTAGCTAGCGTCTGCTTTTCCAGCTGGCGGAAATAAGGCTCGCCTTTTCGGACAAAAATCTCCTGCACTTTCATTCCCACGGTTTTCTCGATAAGTCTGTCGAGATCGACGAAACGGCGCCGCAATTTCTTCGCCAGGTTGCGCCCAACAGCGCTCTTCCCGACCGCCATGAAACCGATGAGGGCGATGTTTTGAGTCAACGTTTTCGGCAACGGGCTAGTAGTTCTTGATTTGCTCTAGATAGCTCTCATAGTTGCGCTTGATTTCTTGCAACGAGTCGCCGCCGAATTTTTCCAGAAACGCTCTCGCGATCTCGAACGCGACCACGGATTCGCCGACAACGGCGGCAGCCGGAGCGGCGCAAACATCGGAGCGCTCGACCGAAGCGTCGGCGGGTTGTTTCGACCGCAAATCGACCGACTGCAGCGGACTCATCAAGGTGGAAATCTGCTTCA
>Ga0137403_10008411_pt1 | contig 11553 bp, 12 predicted proteins | sample CZOMad2_1_16fung_FD_122057 | JGI IMG/M metagenome (GOLD analysis project Ga0137403, IMG submission 122057) | Vadose zone soil fungal communities from Angelo Coast Range Reserve, California, USA - CZOMad2_1_16fungal (Hybrid Assembly) | ecosystem: Environmental > Terrestrial > Soil > Vadose zone...
GAGGGAGCCGGCAGTCGGATTCGAACCGACGACCTGCTGATTACAAATCAGCTGCTCTACCAGCTGAGCTATGCCGGCATTTATCCTCGTAGAGTAGGCTGAAAAAATCGCGCACGAAAGTCCGTTCTGCCCGCTTTTTCTGCCCACCTTGCGTCTGCCAGTACAACGCCACCGCATCGCGCTACCAGACCAGCCAGCTGCATGGCGCCGTAGCTCATGCGGGTAAGAATCAAATCATCGGCCAGCTGGAATGTGCCTCCCGGCAATGTTGTCGACGTCATACGTTTCGTCCTGGTCTGCAGGTTCCAGCCGTTTCGGCTAAAGAAAAACCGCAAATGATCCCACCGCCGGAGAAGTATCGAACCGCGCAGGCTTCGAGGCTTCTGGATTACAAAGACAAATCGTTAGGCTATTCATCAGGCCCTCGCCTCGGGCTCATTCATTGAACGAGCAGACATTGAAGCAGAACCATCAATTCGGGTTTTGTGCTCGCGCGTTCGTCGTCCCAGATATAACGTTTTTTAAGTCGGGGGAATTTTGATGGCCGATCCAAAGGAGACAGTATCGTCGTCACCGCGACGGCCGCCGGAAGGCGCGATTCCGGTGAAGCTCAAGGTAAACGGGAAGGATTACGATCTGCGAATCGATCCGCGCACGACACTGCTCGATTGTCTCCGCGAACATTTGCATCTCACGGGATCGAAAAAGGGATGCGACCACGGGCAGTGCGGCGCCTGCACGGTGCACATCAATGGGAGACGGATAAACTCGTGCCTCATCTTTGCCGCCATGCACGAAGACGATGAGATCACCACGATTGAAGGTCTCGGCCAGCCGGAAAATCTCCATCCAATGCAGGCGGCGTTTTTGTCGCATGACGCTTATCAATGCGGCTATTGCACTTCTGGTCAGATCATGTCGGCCACGGCATTGTTGAAGGAACCATGTGGGCCGGCTGACGCGGACGTGAAAGAGTGCATGAGCGGGAACATTTGCCGTTGCGGCGCGTATCCAAACATTGTCGCAGCGATTCAAAGCGTGCGCCAAAACAAGGAGAAATCGGCGTGAAAACTTTTGAGCTCACCCGCGCCACCGATGGCGCGCAGGCGATTGCGTCAGCCGCGAAATCCAAAACGGCGCAACAAGGCGCGGACATCCGCTTCATTGCCGGCGGCACGACGCTGATCGATTTGATGAAGTTGAATGTCGAGACGCCGCAGAAACTCGTCGACGTGACTCGTCTCCCGCTGGACAAGATCGACAATCTTCCGGATGGCGGCTTGTCGATTGGGGCGATGGTGCGCAATTCGGACCTTGCTCATCATCCGCTGGTGCAAAAAAATTACCGCGTTCTTTCCGAGGCGATTTTGAGCGGCGCGACCGTGCAGCTCCGAAACATGGCAACGACTGGCGGCAATTTGCTCCAACGAACCCGCTGCATGTATTTCCGGGATACCGCGATGCCGTGCAACAAACGCGAGCCGGGATCCGGGTGCGCCGCGATTACTGGACTCAATCGCGGCCTGGCGATTCTCGGAACGAGCGAACATTGCATCGCGACCAATCCGTCCGATATGAACGTGGCGCTGGCCGCGCTCGAAGCGACGATCCACATCCATGGCTCGAAAGGCGAACGCAGTGTTCCGATCGCTGATTTTCATCTGCTCCCTGGAAACACGCCGCATCGCGAAACGGTTTTGGAACCGGGCGACCTGATTACGCATGTGACATTGCCGCCACCGGCACCGGGCAGTCGTTCACTCTATATCAAATTGCGCGATCGCGCGTCGTATGAATTCGCGCTCGCCTCTGCGGCCGTTGTGGTGACGAACTCGGGCGGAAAGATCACGCGCGCGCGCGTCGCGCTCGGCGGCATCGGCACGAAGCCGTGGCGATCGCCGGAGGCCGAGGCCGAATTAACGAACCAATCAGCCAGCGAGGAAGTGTTTCGTAGGGCGGCGGAGGTGGCGCTGCACAACGCGAAACCGCAAAGTCAAAACGGCTTCAAAGTGGAACTGGCCAAACGCTGTCTCGTGTATGCGCTAAAATCTGCGACGCAAGCTGCCTAACGAAAGATCGACATGCCACAGCAAACCGCGAGGCCATCACCGATCGGCCAAAAGACACCGCGCGTTGATGGTCCGCTTAAAGTCACCGGCCAAGCCATGTATGCGACCGATTTTCATTTTCCCGGTCTGCTCTACGCCGTTCCTGTCGAGGCAACGATCGCGAGCGGCAAGATCGACAACCTCGATACCGCTGCGGCCGAGAAAATGCCGGGCGTGCACGCCATTTTTCATCGCGGGAACATCGGAAAGATTTTTCGTTCGACGCTCGGAGCCGGCTTTGACGGTATTGTCGATGAACGGCGGCCGCCGTTTGAGGACGATGTGATTCGTTATTATGGGCAATACATTGCGCTTGCAGTCGCCGACACATTCGAACAGGCGAAAGCTGCCGCCGACGTTGTCCGTGCGACTTACATCAAGGACAAATACAATGTCGATGTTGATCTAAAACCCGACGACGAACCTGACGTCGTTGAGACATCGTTCCAACCGACCAAGCGACTCGAAAGTGAACGCGGGGATCCGGACAGCGCTTTCGCCGATGCGCCGGTGAAAGTCGATCAGACTTACGTCACGCCAACTGAAACGCATAACCCGATCGAGCTTCAGGCGACGACGGCGATGTGGGACGGCGACACGTTAACGATCTACGAAGAGTCGCAGGGAATCTTCAACCTCCGCGGCGTGTTGGCGCAGATGTTCGGATTGCCGAAAGAAAATGTGCGTGTCGTGACGAAATTTGTGGGCTCCGGTTTCGGGAGCAAACTTTGGCCGTGGACGCACTGTCCGCTCGCGGTGGCGGCGTCGCGCCAGCTGGGCAAACCGGTGAAGCTCGTACTCAGTCGCCGGATGATGTTCCAATCGGTCGGGCACCGACCTCGCACGCAGCAACGCGTTCGTCTCGGCGCTACGACCGACGGAAAACTCGTTTCCCTCCACCACGATTACGTCAATCATCAGGGGCTGCTTGATGGCTACCTTGAAGATTGCGGCGAAGCGACGCCGTTCCATTACAGTGTTTCCAATCTTCGCGTTCACTTCGGCCGTGCCCGGCGGAATGTCGGATCGCCGACAGCGATGCGTGGACCCGGCGCGGTACCCGGACTCTACGCCACAGAGTCGGCCATGAACGAGTTGGCCGATCAACTCAAGATCGATCCGGTCAAGTTGCGCGTGCTCAACGAACCGAAAATCGACGAGTCGTTAGGCATACCATTTTCCTCACGACATTACGTTGAATGTCTCGAGCTTGGCGCGGAAAAATTCGGCTGGGCCAAACGCACGCCGGAAGTTGGCTCGATGAAACGTGAAGGATTGATTCTGGGATGGGGTTTCGCCGGCGCGGCGTGGGTTGCGGCGCGATTTCCGGCCGAAGCAAGTGTCCAGCTTCGCGATGACGGCAGTGCGCGCGTTGCGTCTGGAACGCAAGACATCGGCACTGGCACGTACACGATTCTCGCACAACTGGTCTCCGAAAGGACCGGCGTGCCGCTCGACAAAGTGGAAGTCATATTGGGCGATACATCGCTTCCGGAGGGCCCGATCTCCGGTGGTTCGATGGTCACTGGTTCGATGGTGCCTGCGGTGTTTGCCGCCGCAGATAATGCGGTCGCATCGCTGCTTACGGTCGCGACGAAAACGCCTGGATCTCCTTTTGAGAAACGTACGTCCAAGGATCTGTCGTTCGGTAACGGGAAAGTTTTTGTGACAGCCGACGGCCCCGGCAAAGGCGTTCCCTTCGCGGAAGTGTTGAAGCGAGCGAACATCCGCCTCGTGCCCGGCCACGGAAAAGCCGAAGCGACCTTCGGTATTCCAAAACCGAAATTCTCCACCCATTCATTCGGCTGCCATTTTGTCGAAGTGACATGGCAACCGGAGATCGCGCGGCTGCGCGTGAATCGCGTTGTCACCGTGATCGATGCCGGCCGCATTATTAATCCGCTGGCTGGCCGTAACCAAATCGAGGGTGCCATCGTGATGGGGATTGGAATGGCGCTTTTGGAGGAGACTCATTACGACCCGCAAAACGGCGCGCCGATGAACAGCAACCTGGCCGACTACATGATGGCGGTAAATGCAGATGTTCCCTCGGCAATCGACATCCACTTTCTGGATTATCCCGACAAAGAGATCAACGAACTCGGAGCGCGCGGCATTGGGGAGATCGGCCTGGCCGGCATTGCCGCAGCCATCACCCACGCGACCTACCATGCGACCGGTGTCCGCGTGCGCGAATTGCCGATCACGATCGAGAAATTGATTTGAAGGACGATCCGCCGGCTGCCCGGAGTACGCCCAGCGAGCCAAGAGTCACAAGGTCGAAGTCGCAGGCGCTAGTCACTCAGTCTACGTTTCCAGACCGAAGGAAGTTGCAGCCCTGATCGAAGAAGCTGCCACGTCCGCTCAATAGCCTCTTAGCGCGTCTATCATTCGCGGTGACCTTGCTCTTCTGTTCCGCTTAAGCTTCCAGCCGGATTTGTCCTTCTAAGTCAGCCCGATCGTAAATGCGCACCGAGCGAATGATGGATGTTCCGAGCACGCCCTCGACGGATTGCTCCTCCTCGTTGGTGTAGTCCAGCACATCTCCCCATGCGGCCTCGAGGTGTAAACTGATTAGGCACGAGTCGGCGGTGCCATGTCCATATGGCGATGAAACTCCTCTCTATTGGGGAACACACACTGCATAGGCACCGGAATTTTCACTGTATCTCGAACGAGGGATTGTGAACAACCTCCGGAGTGGCAGTGGAAAATCTCGCCAATGCGAAATAGCAGTGCTCCCTCACGGGCGCGAATGGTTACGCATGAAAATGAATGCATATCGAGGCGACTTTGAAGGGTCCATGTTGCCGTACTCAGCAAGTGACGCGAAGGCCCCGGCTGAGACCGATCGTGGCATGAGCAACCCCATTCCTGTAAGAGGCGATTCAGCGAGTGGCACTGTCGGAGCATCCGTCCGTCGACCTTTCCCGCTCCGGACCCTGATGATTTGTTTCACGATCTGGCTCATCGCCACGCAAGCCATGATTTTCGATCAGGCTAAATTTGTTGAGCGGGCTCAGTTACTCGAGCAAACGGCTCGCTCACTTGGCGCTCCGCAAGTGGTAGTCCCGACCGAACGGCCATCGCATTCATCGAGCGGCACAGAAGTGCAGAGATTGTGAAAATGACAAACTGCGAACCAATCAACTCTGCCATTCCGAAGTCGGTGCAGGCAGGGCGCCTCAGTAGCGGCACGAAATCGCTTGCGCCCTGGCAGAGTGGCGTGGAGACGCCATCCGGTCATACAATGCCAAAGCTTCGTCTTGAGCTCGCGTTTTCCGTTTCAGACGCATTTACCATGTTCAATTTCGTAGGAGCAAAGAGATGATCGCAATCTCAATCGTGTGTGTACTTCTTATTTGCCTCTTTCGGCTCGATCTCAACGAGGTTAGCTCGAGGAGTTAATCTCGAAGCCCGCCGGTCAAACAAACAACAATGCAGATTAAGTAACGCAGTGACGAAAGAGAAATGAAAATACGGCGATTTTCTCAGTTTCTGTGCATCGTATTATTGCTGTTGAGCTGCCGTGCGCTGTCGGCGCAGAGCGAAAAGGGTCGCGTGCGGAATATTGTCCTCGTTCACGGTGCCTGGGCAGATGGTTCAGGTTGGAAAGCTGTTTACGACATTCTAGTCAAGGATGGTTATAACGTCAGCATCGTTCAGGAACCGGAGACCTCGTTTAAAGAAGATGTGTCGGCGACGAAACGCATCCTCGCCCTGCAAGATGGACCATGCATTCTTGTGGCTCACAGCTATGGGGGAGCAGTAATTACGGAAGCGGGAACGGATCCATCGGTTGTTGGCTTGGTGTATATCGCTGCCCACATGCCGGATTCCGGCGAGAAAGAGTCAGACGACGGAAAGCGCTTTCCGAGCGACCTCGCCAAATCGGGCGCCATAAAGAAAACGCCCGACGGTTTCACATATATCGACCCGGCGCAATTTCATGAATTGTTCGCAGCTGACCTTCCCGGCGATCAGGCCGCATTCATGGCCCGCTCGCAGGTGCTCAACTTTGCGGACAATTTCTCAGCCACGATCACCACGGCTGCCTGGAGGAATAAACCCAGCTGGATGCTGGTGGCGGGAAACGATCGAACCATCAATCCGGACTTGGAACGTTGGTATGCCGAGCGAGCCAAGAGCCACAAGGTCGAAGTCTCAGGCGCCAGTCACTCCGTTTACGTCTCACATCCCAGGGAGGTCGCAGATGTAATTGAGAGTGCAGCGCGTGCGGTCTCGAAGTAGATCGAGTTAAGATCATGCGGCTACTCAACATCGAAACCTCTCCCCGCGGATCCAGGTCTGCGTCTATCGCCGTCACCAGCGCCTTTCTCGAAGCCTACCGTCAGGTTTGTCCTGGCGTCATGGTCGATACCTTGAACGTCTGGAAGGAAAAGCTGCCGGACTTCGACCAGGAAGCCATCGGGGCTAAGTACAAAGGCGTGTACAAACAACCGATGGACCAGACCGAGACCGCCATCTGGCACAAAATCCAGGAGCTGGCAGCACGCTTTCAGCAAGCGGATCGAATCGTGCTCGGCGTGCCTATGTGGAACTTCGCCTACCCTTACAAGCTCAAGCAATTGATTGATCTGGCCTGTCAGCGGAACATGCTCTTTACGTATGACGGCAACGAGTACGGCCCTTTGCTGAAAACTCTTCGCGCCTTCGTGGTCTATGCGCGGGGCGGGACCTACGCGGAAGACTCGCCGACGCCCACTTCCCTGTTCGACCATCAGAAAGGATACATTGATTTCTGGCTGAAGTTTATCGGGGTCAAGGAGGTCCATACGCTTGTGGTGGAAGGCACGACATGGCGGGGGAAAGAGAAGGGGGAAGAGAGCATCGCGCGTGGTCAAGCTGAGGCGAAAAAGTTGGCGGCGGATTTCTAACCGTTGCCAAACTTTCGACGCGGACGGTCAGTGATGGGTACGGTGGGAAGAAAGAACAAACGAATGAAGATCCTGGCTAAGTTGCGAGTTATAGGAAAGGCCGTAGTCGCCAGCATCGACAAAATAAGTGCGTTCGTTCTTCGCTACGGCTTAGTCCTGGTGGTTTTCTGGATCGGATGCTTGAAGTTCACCACCTACGAATCCCAAGGTGTTTTCAACCACGCCTCTCATAGTCCACTCCTGGCATGGGCTTATTACTTCCTGGACGTGCGAGATTTCTCGCGCGGCCTCGGCGTAGTTGAGATTACCACTGCGTTACTAATAGCGATTGGACCAGTCTGGCCAAAGCTCTCGATTGTCGGCAGCCTGGCCGGAATTGGAATGTTCTTAACTACGCTGAGTTTTGTCATTACGACGCCAGGAGTGTGGCAGGCAGGGTATGGATTTCCCGCCCTCGCTGGGTTTCCCGGCCAGTTTCTGGTTAAGGACGTTGTGTTGTTGGGAGCGGCCATCTGGACCCTGGCCGATTCTCTGAGATACGTCGTCTCCAGGCCCAAGGAGGTTGCAGCCCTGATCGAAGAAGCTGCATCACACGCTCGGTAGAAAACCTTGTAATCGCCGGCGCTCTCATGATGCTCGATAGCGGACAGATAACAGATAACCAAGGAGATGCTTATGAGTGATCGACAAATGGGGGTTCACGGAGCGAAAACTCAATCGCCCAACGGCAGCAAACCGGAAGAATTCGATGTTGTGATTCTCGGCGGCGGCACAGGGTCGACAGTCGCGGCATGGACCTTTGCCGCGCAAGGGCAGCGTGTCGCAGTGATCGACCGCAAATATATTGGGGGATCGTGTCCCAACATCGCCTGTCTGCCGAGCAAGAACATTATTCACAGTGCGAAGGTTGCATCGTACGTCCGCAGAAGTGAAGAGTTCGGCATCGCTAGAGATAGCGTCACAGTCGATATGCCTGCCGTCCGTGACCGTAAGCGCCGGATGGTATCGGGCTTGAACGAACTGTACCTCGGCAATTACAAAAAGACTGGAGCGGAATTCATTTGTGGCTCCGGCCGCTTCATCGCTCCGCGAACTGTGGAGGTCACACTTCGCGACGGAACAAGGCGTCAACTCCGCGGAACGAATGTGATCGTTAGCACAGGTACGCGCGCTGTAATTGACTCAATTCCTGGCCTCGCTGACGCACAGCCACTTACGCATGTCGAGGCACTCGAACTCGATGAAGTCCCTGAACATCTCCTTGTGATCGGCGGTGGTTACGTCGGCATAGAACTATCGCAGGCCATGCGTAGATTCGGCAGCAGGGTTTCGGTGATCGAACGCAATGACCGGTTGTTGCACCGAGAAGACCCGGATGTGACCGAAGCTCTTCGCAGCCTCTTCGGGGACGAGGGCATCGACACTCTTCTGAATGCGCACATCAAGCGGATATCGGGGAAATCGGGCGAGTCGGTAAGAATAGTTCTCGACCAAGATGGAGTGGAGAAAACGCTCGAGGGCAGTCATGTGTTGGTTGCGTCAGGCCGCACTCCAAACACAGAGGGGCTAGGGCTGGAGTCGGCCGGTGTCGAACTGACAGATCGTGGATACCTGAAAGTCAATGAGCGACTTCAGACGACGGCACCTGGCGTTTGGGCGATCGGCGAGGTGGCAGGCAGCCCGCAGTTTACCCACATCAGCATTGATGATTTCCGTGTCGTTCGTGACAACCTCGCTGGCCGTAGCCATGTGACGACTAACAGGCAAGTGCCGTTCTGCCTTTTCACGGATCCGGAATTCGCACGCGTCGGCCTAAGTGAGAACGAAGCTAAAGCACAAGGCATTGCCTATCGCTTGTTCAAAATCCCAATGGAAGCGGTCCTGCGTGCGCGCACACTTGGTGAAACACGAGGATTTTTAAAGGCGCTTGTTGAAATCGATAGCGATCGCATCCTTGGCTTCACCGCTCTCGCCGTCGACGGGGGCGAGATCATGTCTTCGGTTCAAATTGCCATGATTGCAGGGCTGCCCTACACCGCATTTCGCGATGCCATCCTCACTCACCCGACTCTTGCCGAGGGGCTCGGCGCATTGTTCTCGTCCGAACCTTCGACGGTGAACATCGCAGCGGCAGCGAACTGAGGTGCCTTTAGACGAAACTGGTGTTGAATTTGATGAGGATAAGATCGATCGAATCGTGAGTGATGTTCGCGCCGTCGCTCACCTGAATGCTCGTCGCGCAACTTGAGGTAAATACGAATAGGGAGCCGGTTAAATTATGAGAAAAAATCCGCTGAACAAAGGTATCATAATGGAGAACGCCGCTGGCATCGGGACGGTGACGTCTGAGATGGTTGAAGCCCGTGCGCGCGAGTTAGCCGCGATTAACGGTCGTCCTTCTTCCAAACCGTCCGAGGCTGACTATCAACAGGCCAAACGTGAGCTGACAGGAGAAGCGGAAATGGATCCGCAGGAAGAGAGCAGTGAATCCACACCCGAATCGGAGGGTTGGGATCCCGTGCCGGGCTCAACCGGACGACAAGCAGCAGACTCCCTCGGAGAAGATGAAGATGCCGAGGGACGAAGCGAGAGTGCGCAGATGTTCGAAGAAGGCGTCACCGAAGCGGAGCACGAGTTACAATCGCCAGTGGCGGATCAGAGCAATTGCGGCGGGGTCAGAGTCGGAGTTGGGGTAACCGAGGCGGATGGTAGCGGCGAGGCGGATTGCCCCGCCGTCGAGAAATTTTGGCCAAGGGGGCTGTTGTTAGGCGATGGGCTGTTAATTGGCACCGGGATGAGTTGGGGCTGAATAGCATTGACACTGACAGGCCTGGCAGCGGCGGCGGCAGCGTGTGCTCCGGCGTTCGTGCTCGCCGTGGTATTCGTGCCAGCCCGGGCATTTGTCCCAATCTGTGTAGTCGCTGTCGAGTTGCCGCTTGAGATACCAAGTCCCCCAGTCGCGGCGGCGGTGGTCCCAGCGGTTTGATTTCTGATCCCGGTCTGCGCACCAGCGTTTATCCCGATGTGTCCTCCGACATTCGTGTTCGGCGCGGTAATCGTACTACTCCGGGAATTTAGTTGGGCGGCGCTGGTAGAGTTGCCGCTCAAGCCGCTGTGGCCCGCGGCTGTGCCGATGGTGCCAGCGGTTTTATTGCTTCCGCTGGTTCCGGTTCGAGGCGTTTGCGCCAAGCTCAATGATAGTGTGGCAATGCAAATCGCAATCAATCCAACTTTAATAGATGTAATCTGAGTCATATCATTTTCCCTCCGTCCCACGTCGTCCTTGGGTTGAGCGACGTATCTTTCATCCCCAAAAATTCTGCTCGAGCAGATCCGGCGCTATTGCGCGCGCGGAGGATTTTTCAATGCTACCGCCGAGGTGGGCGGCGCTCCCTCGTTCGAGATAGGATGGAGCCGGACCTCGTTGGGCACTCGCGCGATCGCCAAGTTTCGCTGGAGTTCGTCTACCGATGAGGTCTGGAATGTTATCGATGGCCAGCTTGAGATCACGATAGCCGGAGAGACGCAGGTGGCCGGTGCCGGATGTGCCGCGGTTGTTCCTCCAGATACTCCTCATTCCGTCAAGGCCCTCACCGACGTGCGAGTTATCGTTGTCGATTACCCACGGCGTGACTCGATAGGCGACATCGCGCTGTAGCTCACGGATGCTTCAATGCAGCCACGACATTTCTCTTCGGACCCCCACTGAATGGCGGCACGATTTCAACGAGAAGAGAAAATTTCATGACGATCAAACTGCCTCGGATCATCAACGATTATGTCAACGCGAGTAATGCCCACGATGTAAAGTCCATCCTCGCCTGCTTTTCGGACGACGCCGTTGTCCATGATGAAGAAAAAGAATTTCGCGGGAAAAGAATGATCGAGGACTGGATTGCGAAGACGATCGAGAAATACAAATTCCAGTTCAGGCCGGTTACCTTCAGAGAGGACAATGCACAAGTGATCATCGCGATGGAAGTATCGGGAACGTTCGATGGAAGCCTGATTACCCTTGATTATCGGTTCATCGCCACTGATGAAAAAATCACATCATTGACGATAGATTAGCCAATCCGGCAACTCATCAGTCGGACAGAAGTCGTTGCTAACGCAACGCTGCGCGGCTTGATTTAGCTGTAGGCGCAAAAGGGCCCCAGAACTCGCCGCTGATTCTCTCGTTCGCACATCGCCGCAACTGTTCCAAGTCTACCTCAAAATGGGGAGCGGCCGTCACTTCTTAAGTGGTATTGCAAAATCCTGCCATCACGCAATGGCGGCAGATCCGACGGCGTGCGAAGCATGTCCGATAGAGTGAATCACCCAAATAGGCAGCACAACATTCGACGGGAAGTGCGGAATCGCGTTACTTCGCGATCCACGCCAAACAAATTGAACGTGAACACTATTTTGAGCCCTACAGCTAATCGCAAGAAATCTTTGCAGGACATTGCGTTGGACTCGCCAGGCCGATTTCCGATCGCTCGGTGGGCTCCTATTCCGTTGCGGCTTATCGTTGGCTTTGGTTTCATGGAGCATGGTTTCGC
>Ga0137403_10008412_pt1 | contig 11551 bp, 7 predicted proteins | sample CZOMad2_1_16fung_FD_122057 | JGI IMG/M metagenome (GOLD analysis project Ga0137403, IMG submission 122057) | Vadose zone soil fungal communities from Angelo Coast Range Reserve, California, USA - CZOMad2_1_16fungal (Hybrid Assembly) | ecosystem: Environmental > Terrestrial > Soil > Vadose zone...
GGCAGGAATGCGAACCCCATCGCGAGGCTGCAAAGTGCTGCACTGCCCAGCAATTTTCTGCTTCGGAACATGGTTGCTCCCATGGCACACGGATCACAATCTCTTCGTTTCCTTGTCTACTTTACGGCGGCGGACTCTGAAATTCCATTCTACTAAACTTTCGTTGCTTTCGAAGGCAATGATCAAGGCAGCCGCGCGACCGCGATTCGCACAGCCGCAAGTTTTGTCACGTCCATGATTTTGTCGCCGTTCAGGTTGTCGATCTGGCTGTTCGCAATGAAATAGAAATCACTGCCGCGGATCGCTCCCGTCGTGGGAAGCGCGGTGAATTGCGTGCGATTCTCCAGCACCGTGACTTGCGTCACGCGATTGCCGTCATTCGAGAGCTTGAAAGCAGCGACACGCGGCGAGCCTATGCCGTTCTGCACGGCGATCAAGCTGCCATTGCGCCAATACAGCCCGTCGGCCCCCGCCATCGTATTGCGCGGGCCAGGATCAACGTCCCGGCTGCTATTGTCGGCCAGATCGATCTTCACGACGCCGACGCCATCGGCAACATACAGTGATCGGTCATCCTCAGCCAGCGCAATGCCATTGGGATAGAAAAGCACTCGATAGACGGGCAGAGGAGTGAACGCATGCGATCGAGGATCAAAGCGAAACACCTGGTTGCTCAAGCTGTCGGTTGTGATCACTTCACCACCTTTGCGTACCACCAGGTCGTTGAAGCCGTGTTTCGCGCTGTCCTTCGGGGCAAAACGTCCCAGCAATTTGCCGGCGGAATCGAAATGCACGAGTTCCGTCCGGCCCGCGTCCTCAAAGGTATTGGCCCACACCGTCCCGTCCGTAGGATCAATCCGGATTCCCAGCACCGGCAAGAGACCGTAGCGATCCGCGGGCACAAAATCCGAAACTCTCCCCTCCGAATCAATCTTCACGATTTTTTTCCGGTTCAGGCTCCCCAAGTAGAAGAGGTTTTGCCTCGCGTCGTAGGCCAACCCTTCGGGGATGAGATCCTTTTCGTCTGTGACAAAAGCAAGCCGGGCCTGAGCGATTACCGGAAAGTCTCGGCGCACGGCAGCGACCAAATCGTCGAATTCCTTCGTACCCTTGAGACCGAGAAATGACGGGGAACCTGATGGGTCAAACCCTTCACGCAACGCCATACATTCCTTCAGCAATGCAAGAGCCTCTCGCGCTTCCCCCAAGTGTTGCTTGGCTGTTGACTGGAAAAAGAGTACGGCGCCGCGGTCCGGCACGACCGGCTTCAGTTTCTCTACGATGGCGATTTGTTCGCGGACCTCGGCAGCATCAGCCGGCTCCGCCAGGATGCCCTTGATTTGCTCTTTCTCTTTTTCTTGCGAATTCGTGGTAAGCGGCAGACTCGGGAGAGCTGCTATCAAACAAGACGAAAGGAAGAGGGACCGCGGAATGTATTTCATCACGCCTGTTCAGACGACTGAAAAACCATTTCGCGTGAGAACGCAGCCCTCACGAAACCAGTACAGACGTGACAGCGGTATGCGCCGGCGGCTGAGCGGACACGGAAGGGCTAGTTTCATGATGCTTGGCACGGAGGTGCCGCTGCACGCGCCGGCCCCAGCTCCGCACAAAGGAGAAATTGAGCGCGCCCCCGATGGCTGAGCTAGCAAGAGGAATCAGGCGGCCGGCCCATTTTTCCGCAGCCTCCGCGCCGATCTTGGCGGCGAAGCGCCCCACGATGCGGGGAACCAGTTTTTCCAGAATCTGTTTTTCTGCAAGATCTTTTCCGTAGTCGATCCCGGCGGCTGCCGCCGCGGCTTTCCACATTTCCATCCGCTGATCGCGCCCGTGCGTTTCGAATCCGTAGAGCAGAGAGAGCCGCTGGATTAACCGCAGCGTGATTACGGTCAGAATACCGGCGTCCGGCAAAAACGTGATCATTCCACCCAGGCCGAATCCTGCGCCTTCGGCAAGCGCCAATCGCTCGGAATCGCGAATCAGTTGCTTGGCGATGGCATCTAGGCGCTCCACCGGAACGTCCTTCATGCGTGAAAAGTTCGGCACCCACAGCCCATGCTGGTCGGAGAGTTCGCGCCGGAAGTCTTCCGGGTCGATTTCGATCGAGCGAAGTCCACGTAGGATGCCAAACCTCAAGAATCGCCCGATGGTACGTCCCGCCAGCGAGCCGCTGCGCGTGTCTTGTAACCTAGCCATGCCTACAAACATCCTACGGCGGTTAGAACCTGCGAGCAACCACCGCGTTGCAAGGACTGTCTAATCTGTTGCTAGCGATTGAACCAGGGAAAGGGGGGAGTTACCCGGACGCGGCAAGATACCTTCAGTCCTACTTGACGCGGACAAGTTTTTGAGTAAACTGCATTTTTCTCCATGGCCACGATGCCACAATTCGTTCCCGTCGAAGTCGTCAACGATTTTGACTTTCCCCAGCGGGAAGCCGCTTTTTTCTACGGCCTGTTCCTGCGCGGCCATTCCCCGGAGCAGTTGCGCAGGGATATCGAGGTTCCCCCTGCGGTCCTGGCCAAATGGCATCGTGAAGCGGAGCGCGACCCGCAGTTGCGCGACATCTTCTCCCGCATGGCTGATTATCGCCGCCACGTACTCGCCATTTTCGATTCCCTGGTGGGCTCAGACGGGCTTCCCAAACGCGTCCAGTAGCTTGTGTTTCCTGTTGTAAAATCCCCTGTACTCTTGTTCAGGCCAAAAACTGTCAGGCAACCAATCCAAATAGCGCGTGTTCTAACCCATTCCGGGGAACAAGTGCCACAAAATGAAGGGGATTCCTCAATTGACGGGAAGCTTGTCCGGGGGTTAGAATCGCAACGTCCTAGACCTTGAGGTGTATTCATGTCACGGGTAGCACGTACCCTATTTGCTTCCGCTTTTTCGCTCTTCATCGCCCTTCCATCGCTCTTCGCCCAGCAGGGGCCAGATCCTGGGGCCGCTCCAACGCCACAAAAGCTAAGCAAAGATACAAAAAGGAAAATGAAGCGCACCCTCAAGGAGCTGGACAGCTCCTATAGGCAATGGCTCAGCGAAGACGTCACCTACATCATCTCGCCGGATGAGCGCAACGCTTTCCTTCAACTGGACACCAACGAAGAGCGCGAGCAATTCATCGAGCAATTCTGGCTCCGGCGCAGCAGCAATCCCGATCTACCGGAGAACGATTTCAAAGAAGAGCACTACCGGCGCATCGCCTATGCTAACGAGCACTATGCTTCCGGCATCCCGGGATGGAAGACGGATCGCGGACGCATGTACATAATGTGGGGCCCGGCGGATGAGGTTGAATCCCACCCGACCGGCGGCACCTATGACCGGCCGGTGGAAGAAGGCGGCGGTTCAACGTCTACTTACCCGTGGGAAACGTGGCGCTGGCGGTATCTGGAAGGCGTCGGAGAAAACGTCATTCTCGAATTTGTGGATCCCAGCGGTTCCGGCGAATATCACATGACCATGGACCCGGGGGAGAAGGACGCACTGCTGCATGTCCCTGGGGCGGGTCTGAGCCAAATGGAAGCCATGGGGATGGCGTCGAAGACGGATCGATTTACACGCTCCGATGGCATGACTATTCCGAGATCCATGGGAGGCACGCCCTCCAGCATGAATGAGTTCAGCCGCCTTGAGCTCATGTCGAAGGTGAATAGACCGCCCGCCGTGAAATTCAAGGACCTTGAAGCTGTAGTGACTTCGCGCATCGTTCGGGATCAGGTGCATTTTAACTGGCGAACGGATTATCTGAAGGTGACGAACGACACCGTGCTCGTGCCCGTGACCATCCAGATACCGAACGGCCAGCTTTCCTACACGTCGAAGGAAGGAATTCACTCCGCCTCCATCAATATCTTCGGACGCATAACCACGCTCACTGGCCGCGTGGTACAGACCTTCGAGGATTCCGTAAGCCGCGACTTCCCCGATTCGCTTTTCCAACAGTCCCTGAAGCTGCAATCGATTTACCAGAAGGCCGTGCCCTTGCGTCCAGGACTGTACCGCTTGGATCTGGTGATCAAGGACGTGCAAAGCGGAAATGTTGGCGTGGTCAACAGCCGACTGGCGGTGCCGCGCTACAACGACGAAAAACTGGAAGCGAGCTCGCTGATTCTCGCCGACCAGATCGAGCATGTTCCCGCCAAACAGATCGGCGCAGGCCAATTCGTCCTGGGCTCCTCCAAAGTCCGGCCCCGGCTCGAGGGTGATTTCACGACGGCTGACAAGCTCGGCGTTTACATGCAGGTCTACAACCTGAAGCCCGACGACACAACGCACAAGTCGAATGCCACGTTCGAATACACGGTCAAGAAGGGCAATGAGTCGGTCATGCAGTTCAAGGAAACTTCGGTGGAGATGAAGCAGACCGGCGACCAGGTCACGATTGAACGCCTCCTCCCGCTTGCCACTCTGCCGCCGGGGAAATATACGATTGAGATCAACGCTACGGACACACTTTCGAAACAGACGATTTCGCGAACGGCAGATTTCACGGTGAAGGCGGCGCCGGAGACCAAGACGGTGGCCAAAGCCACACCGGGGAGGTAACAAAACGTGAAAGAGGAAAGGCTCCGAATCCTGGGGGCCCTGGTCCTGACCGCCATGATTTTGGCCTTCGGGACGCCGTCGGCGGCCGCGCAAGCGAAGCTCGTCCCGGGAAAGCTTGCGGGAGTGGTGCGGGACTCGACGGGAACGCCGCAGTTGGGCGCGAATGTCGAGTTGATCGCAGAAACGGGAGCAGCCGCTTCGCGCGGCTTCTTGACGAACACGCAGGGCATCTTCCGCGGTGAGAAGCTTGCCCCCGGGCTTTATACCCTGCGCGTGACTCTTGCTGGATTCCTTCCCACGCTTGAAAAACACATCCGCGTCACTTCGAATTTGACAACGGTCGTCCGCGTCGAGCTCGAATCCATGTTTGCCTCCCTCGATCAGTTGCGGCGCACTCCCTCGAACACTTCCGTCCAAGCGGACGATTGGAAGTGGGTGCTGCGCTCCGCGTCTGCCGTACGCCCGGTTTTGGAATGGATGGACGACGACGCACGGATCGCCTCCCGGGTCAGCGTGGAGTCCACCGTTCCACGCGGTCCTAGATTCCGCCTGGAATTTACCGATGGAGCGCGTCGTCCCGTTTCGGCTTCCAGCATCGCCTCGTCGCCTGCCACGGCTGTTGCCTACGAGCAGAAGCTTGGCGGCACCAGCAAGATGATCCTGGCTGGACAGATGAGCTATGACCAGGATGCACCCGGGGGCGGAATTGCCACCGTGTGGTTGCCGACGGGGACACTCGGCACCGGTCCTCATACCGCGCTGGTTTTGCGTGAAGCTAAGCTGGGACCCGAGGGGCGGACTTTTCGTGGTGTTCGCATCGATCAGGGCGGCGCTTTATCCTTGGGCAATCGAACGGTTCTGCGATATGGCGGCGAGTACGTTTTGGTTGGTCTCGGAGCTGCGGCATCCTCCATACGGCCACGCGCGGAACTCGACATCCGGATTTCCGACGATTGGAGCACCGCGCTGATTTTTGCTTCGATGCCCAGTGGACCCGCTCCACTCGAAGCAGGTGACGCGCAGCCGGGTGGTGCGTTGGCCGCTGCACTGAATGAATTGGATGCCTTTCCCGCGTTGCTCTGGCGCGGGGGACGCCCGGTCTTGCAGAACGGCAAGCACGAGGAACTGGCGGTGGAGCGCAAGATCGGAACGCGCGGCAAATTGCAGATCGCCGGTTTTCATGATGACAACCGCCACGTTGCCGTCTTCGGGCGGGGCAACGACCTCCCCCCTGCCGATTATTTGCAGGATTATTTTTCGGATGGATTTGCCTATGACGGAGGTTCCTCCAGCAGCTGGGGCACACGCGTCGCGCTGAGGGAAAAGCTCGATGGAGATGTGGAGCTGACTGCCGTTTATTCTTTCGGCGGCGCCCTGGCACCGTTGGAAGGAACGGACGGATCGCTGCGCGACGTACTCCGCACCACGCAGCGGCATTCGCTCGCGGCTAGCGTCTCCGCAAAAGTGCCACACGTCGGCACAAAGTTGAATGCCGGATACAAGTGGGTGAACGGGGTCACTGTTTCCCGCGTGGACGCATATGGCGAGTCTCTTTTCCAGTTCGATCCCTATCTGCACCTGAGCGTCCGCCAGCCGCTGCCGAGGTTGTCTCTCGGCCGTTGGGAAGCCATCGCCGACTGCGACAACCTTTTGGCGCAGGGTTCCGTGTCCGCGACGAGCAGAGATGGTCGCGTGGTCCTGCTCCCGGCTTTCCGGACATTCCGGGGTGGTCTTAGCGTCCAGTTTTAGGAGCCGTCAAGGTTCTTGAAAGCTGTATTTGTACTTCCAGAAAGTGGATGCCACCGGAGAATCCAGCCTCGGGCCTCCGTAACATGTTCAGGACACTAGAGTTCGGGGAAGCATCATCTACCAAACATTGGACATTGGTTTGCACCTGATTTCTTGCTTGGGGGTGTATTCCAGCTCCTTTGGGTCTTTTTGAGTCATGAAGCAGAACTTGCGAGTCAGTCTCGGGGCGGTCGTGCTGGCGCTAGCAACGCTGGCGGCGATGATTTTCGCCTTGCTGAACTTTGACCAGCGTGCCCGCTACGAGCTCGCCTACGACGGTGTTGCTTGGCTCGACACGGATCACGGCGTACAGGCCAAGCAAGTTTCACCGAATTCGCCCGCCACTCGCGCGGGAATTCACGCGAACGATGTTTTGCTGAGCATTAACGGTGCTCATGTCACAAGAGCTACGGAAGTTGCGCGGCGCCTGGATCGCGCCGGGCTCTGGACGCAGGTGCGTTATAAGCTTTCGCGCAACGGCGAAGAGTTTGAAACCCCGCTCGTCACCGCGCCCGCGGAGAAGCCTCTCGCCACGGAAAACTATCTGCGCGTGGTTGGCCTGCTGTTTTTGTTCATCGGTCTGTTCATCTTCATTCGCCGTTGGAACGCCCCTCGTGCCGTGCACTTTTATGTTTTTTGCCTGGTTTCCTTTATCTGCTGGTCCTTCCACTACAGCGGAAAGCTGGACACCTTTGACTGGGAAGTGTATTGGGCGGAGGTGGTGGCGCGCCTGCTTGCTCCCGCGCTACTTCTTCACTTCGCGCTGGTTTTTCCTGGGCGAACCGAAACAGCCATTCGCTCTTCTTCCAAACTCCTGGCTGTTTACCTGCTGCCCATCGCTCTGGTTTTGGTCCATGTCAGTACGGCCCTGAATGCCTTCGGCTTTGTGCCCTGGCTCGGTGCGTACATAGTTCTTGAAAAGATCGAATTCAGTTATCTCGCTGCCTGCTTCCTGGTTGCCGGGCTTGTTTTCTACCGGAGTTACCGTGAATCGCCTTCCGGTGTCCTTCGGCAGCAGTTGAAGTGGCTTACGGGCGGAACTCTCATCGGCAGTCTGCCGGTTTCCCTGTTCTACGTCCTTCCGATGGTGCTCGATGTGAACGTCGAACTGCACCCTTGGATGAAGCTCTCCGTTGTGAGCTTGGTGCTGATTCCACTGTGTTTCGGCTACGCCATCATCCGCTACCGTTTGATGGACGTGGACATTATCTTCAAGCGAGGTCTGGCCTACACCGCCGCCACCGCGGCTGTCGCCACCGTCTATTTTGCTCTGGTGGCCCTCATTACCTACATCTTTCACGCGCAGACCACTGGCCCGGTCGGCGGCATGATCGCCATTGTTGTCGCGGCGTTCTTGTTCCAGCCGTTCCGCGAGGGGATTCAGGCGCGCCTCGACCGCTTTTTCTACCGCGACCGTCTCGACTATCGCCGCACGCTGATTGAATTCGGGCGCACTCTGACGAACGAAGTGCGCTTCGATCCCATGCTCGGCTCGGTCATGGACCGGGTCTCCCAAACGTTGCTTGTCGATCGGCTCGCGATTTTTGTGGAAGATCCCCTTCAGCCCGGGCGGATGCGCATTGCGCGTTCCATGGGTGTGCGGCTTTCCGAATCCCTGGACCTGAGCTTTCTCGAGCCGGCCCGGCCCGAGTTCGCCCGCGGGGCGCTCTTTTTCGAGTCGCCCCGTGCGGCGCGTGACGTCGGCGAGACCGTCCGCCGCACCCTCGAGCAGTTGGATCTGAATTATTTCGTCCCCTGCCGCATCCGCGAACACACCGTCGCGGTGCTCGGCCTCGGTAAGACGGTCGACGGAGACTTCCTCTCCAGCGACGACGTCGAATTGGTTGAGACCATCGCGGGGTACGTTGCGGTAGCCCTGGATAACGCCCAGCTTTACAGCTCTCTCGAGCAAAAAGCGCTCGAAATTGCCCGTCTCAAGGACTTCAGCGAAAATATCGTCGAATCTCTGAACGTCGGTGTGTTGGCGGTGGACCTGGACGGCATCGTCGAATCCTGGAACACGCGGATGGAGCAGCTTTTCGGCGTGGCGCGCCAGGAAGCCGTTGGCCGGCAGCTTTCCTCACTCTTGCCGGAAGAACTGGCGCGCGAAATCGTGGCGCGGGGTGACGCAGAACAGGTCACCGGCATTTATAAGCAGCGGCTCCAACATCAGGGGAGATTGCTGACGCTGAACGTTTCCATCACGCCTCTGGTCAGCAAGTCCAGCGAGCGCATCGGCCGCCTGCTGCTCTTCGACGACGTGACGCAGCGCGAGCGCATGGAAGAACAGATGTCGCAGACAGAAAAATTGACCTCGCTTGGGCTCCTCGCCGCCGGCGTCGCTCACGAGGTGAACACTCCATTGGCCGTCATTTCGAACTATATTCAAATGCTGGCAAAGCAGATGCCGGAGGGCGATCCTCGCCAGTCCATCATCGATAAGATCGTCAAGCAGACTTTTCGCGCCAGCGAAATCGTCAACAACCTGCTCAATTTTTCGCGTACCGGAGCGGCGGAAGCAGTCGACATCGACGTCAATCGCGTGGTCGAAGAAACCCTTTCGCTGGTCGCCCACCCGCTGAAGACTTCGCAGATTCGCGTGGTCAAGCAGCTCGGTGAGACTCTGCCGCCCGTGCGCGGCTCCGCCAACAAGCTGCAGCAAGTTTTCCTGAATCTATTCTTGAATGCACGCGACGCCATGCCGAGCGGCGGCATGCTGGAAGTCCGCACGACAGCGCATAACGGCAGCGTGGAAGTGGAAGTCGCGGATACCGGCGCCGGTATCCCCCGTGAACACATCCATCGCATCTTCGATCCGTTCTTCACCACCAAAGCCAGTGGCCGTGGCACCGGCCTGGGTCTTTCCGTGAGTTACGGCATCATCAAGGAACACGCCGGAAAGATTGATGTTCGCTCGACGCCCGGTAAAGGCACTTCCTTCCACGTCGAATTCCCTGCGGCCAAGAAAGCGGTCCATGTCTAAGGGTTCTATTCTTGTAGTTGATGACGAATCGGAAATCCGCGAAGGCCTCGAAGTCCTTTTGAAGAGCGAAGGTTACGGCGTCTCCAGCGCAGAGACCGGCGAATCCGGCCTCGCAAAGCTCGAACAGCACCCTTTCGATCTTCTGTTGCTGGACGTCAGCTTGCCGGACCGCAACGGCCTGGATATCCTGAAAGAGATCCACCGCCGCGATCCGCAACTATCCATCGTTCTGATTACCGCATACGGCTCGATCGACATGGCTCGTGCCGCGTTCAAAAACGGCGCCATGGATTACATCACCAAGCCCTGGTCCAACGACGAGCTGCTGGCCCAGGTGGCTCAGGCCGTGGAGTCCCGCCGTCTTCGCGACGAGAACGTTCAGCTCAAGCGCGCCCTCAAGCAGCGCTTCAATTTTCCAAGCATCATCGGCAAGAGCGACAAGATGCAGACGCTCCTGGATCTCGTCACGCAGGTAGCTCCTTCGCGCTCCACCATCCTTATCAGTGGAGAGAGCGGCACCGGCAAGGAGCTCATCGCCAAGGCGATTCACTCCGCTTCAACGCGCGCCGACAAGGCTTTTGTACCCGTAAATACCGGCTCGATTCCCGTCGATCTCCTCGAATCGCAGCTCTTTGGCCACGTCAAAGGCGCCTTCACCAGCGCCGTCGCTTCCAAAAAGGGTCTCTTTGAAGTTGCCGACCAGGGCACCATCTTCTTCGACGAAATCGCCACCATCAGCCCGGAAACGCAGGCCAAGCTCCTGCGCGTCATTCAGGAACGCGAATTCATGCGTCTCGGCGGTACCGACCAAATCAAAGTGGACGTCCGTATCGTGGCCGCTTCGAACGTGGATCTCCTCACGCTCGTTCGCGAAGGCCGCTTCCGCGAAGACTTGTTCCACCGCCTCAACGTCATTCACTTGCAGCTTCCGCCGCTGCGCGACCGCCGCGAGGATGTGCCCCTGCTGCTGGCACATTTCCTCGATCGCTACTGTCTCGAGAATGCAAAGCCCTTGCGGCAATTCACGCCGGGCGCTCTGAAGCTCTTGATGGATTACGACTGGCCCGGCAACGTGCGCGAATTGGAAAACGTTGTCGAACGTGCTGTCGTCCTCTCAACGCAGGAGCGCGTGGACGTGGATCTATTGCCGGAAAGCATTCGTAGCAAGGAAATTGTCCGCGGCGTGCGCCTGCAGCTTTCGGAATTCTTGCCGCCGCTTCCCGGTGAGCCGGGTTCGCGCACCGCCGCCGATCACCCGCAACCATCGCTCTTTCAAATCATGGACGAGATCGAGCGCCGCATCATTATTGACATGCTCGAACGCACCGGCTGGAACCAGACCGAAGCCGCCGAGCGCTTCATGATCCCGCTTTCCACGCTGAATCAGAAAATCAAGCGCCTCGGGATCGATGTCCGCCGCCGCGGCCGTAGCGATGAGACTCTTTCCGCCTCCATGGGTAAGTAGCCGCAAGGCGGGTCTTCTAGAATTGCCTCCATCTTCGCCTCCGCGAAATAGATCGCCTATTCACGTACGCTACGATGGAATCGCCACGGAGAAGTGGTTGCCTCCATTCGAATCAAGTTCGTTCCAGAACGAGTGGCCGGTCCTGCTCGAATGCGCCTCGCCTCAGCCCGATGCGCAAAAGCTCTGCGCCCTTGTTCAAGCGGCGAATGGGCCTCGCTTGCTTGAGCTTGCTGAGGAGCACGGTGTTTTGGGCCAACTCGCGGCGCGTCTCGGCAAGCTGGACCGAGACTCTATCCTGCGGGAAACACAGCGGGCGCTTCTCGATGGTCAGCGCGCGCAAAACTTTGTCACCCTGCGCATGACGGCGGAGCTCTTCCGCGTTTTGGACCAGTTTGCTTCGGTGGGAATCGGCGCACTAGTCGTGAAGGGCCCCGTCCTCGCGGTCCGGGCCTACGGCGACCCCGCGATGCGCAGCTATGGCGACCTCGATCTCCTCGTCCGCCAGCGGGACATTCGCCGTGCCACGGAACTCATGATGGCAGCGGGATACCATGCGGCAGTCCCCCTCGCCGCCATCGACGCCGGTAAAATTCCCGGCCAGTATCTTTTCTACAGGGCGGATTCGAAACTGCTCGTCGAACTGCACAACGATTTTACGCTCCGCTATTTCCCCCGCCGGCTTCCGCTCGAAAGGTGGTTCGAACGGCAAGCCTATGTGCAGCTCGATTCCCGCGAAGTGCCCGCCTTATCCGTCGAGGATGAGCTGGTAT
>Ga0137403_10008414_pt1 | contig 11551 bp, 11 predicted proteins | sample CZOMad2_1_16fung_FD_122057 | JGI IMG/M metagenome (GOLD analysis project Ga0137403, IMG submission 122057) | Vadose zone soil fungal communities from Angelo Coast Range Reserve, California, USA - CZOMad2_1_16fungal (Hybrid Assembly) | ecosystem: Environmental > Terrestrial > Soil > Vadose zone...
CGGGAGTGAGCACTTCGCTCTCGTCGATGAAATCGACTTCCAGCGCTTGCAGCACTTCGGCTTCGGCGAAATGGCCGATGCGGACTTTGGCCATCACCGGAATCGTGACGGTCTTCATAATTTCGCGAATGACCTTGATCGAAGCCATGCGCGCCACGCCGCCTTCCTTGCGAATGTCCGAAGGCACGCGCTCCAGCGCCATCACCGCGCAAGCACCGGCTTTCTCGGCGATACGCGCCTGCTCGGCGTTGGTGACGTCCATGATGACGCCACCCTTGAGCATTTCGGCCAAGCCGACTTTTACGCGCCATTCATTCGAGCCTTTGTTGCCGTTGCCGCTGCCGTTTACTTTTTTCGGATCCATTTCACTTCTCCTCTCGCTAATTCGATTGCAGCTTTGCTGCGAAACTTGCCGCTTGCCGAAGACGGGCACGGCAATGCCGTGCCCCTACCAGGTCGCCGCCCCGCACCTAATGCGACTTTTCGCCGAGAATTACGAAGCGAGCGCGGGCGCGCGCCAGCAAAACGCCATCGGCATCGCGAATCTCGCCCCACTGAAACAGATTGCGACCGCGTTGCGCCGTCTCGAATGCTTCGACGGTGATTTCCTGGTCCACGCGGATGGGCTTGATGAAGTCGATATTCATCTCCGCGGTGACCGCGCGGGCGTTGCGGAAGCGGCAGACCTTGCCCATCGCTTCATCGAGCAGCACGGCGATGATTCCGCCATGCAGATTTCCGCCGCCGCCTTGATAGCGCGGTCCCAGCGTGAATTTGCCGACGATGCGGCGGTTCACATTGTCTTGCTCGAACGCCAGCAGCATGCTGTGGTCGTTGTCTCCGCCGCAACCGAAGCACTTGTTTTCAGGGTTCGGATCGAGACGGATGATGTCGGGTTCGCTCACGTTTCCTCGTTGAGAAGGCATGCTGAAAGGCATAGCAGCACTCAGACCAACGCCACGCGGCTGCGCTCGGCGCGGCGCACACCACGCTGGCGCTTGCGCATTTCGATGCGCAGCAATTCGGCAAGGATGGTGACGCCGCGAGCGATTTGCTTTTCGTCGAGGCCGGCGAAGCCCAAGCGCAGCGTGTTGGGCAGCGGGTTCTGCACGTAGAAGTAGCGGCCCGGAGCAAAGAGGACGGCTCGCTCCTTGGCGTGAATGAGCAGTTCGCTAGCGTCAAATCCGGGCGGAAGTTCCAGCCAGAGACACATGCCGCCTTCGGGACGCGTCCAGCGCGTGCCTTCGGGCATGTTCTTGCGCAGAGCTTCATCGAGGACGAGCAAGCGCGAAGCGTAGACTTTCCGCATCTTGACAAGATGCTTGGTGAACCAGCCGCGGCGGAGAAACTCGGCAAGCGTGGCTTGTGCTAGCTGGTCGGTATGCAGGTCAGTGGTCTGCTTGACGATGCGTAGGCGTTCGATAGCGACAGGAGGAGCTACGATCCAGCCTACGCGGAGACCGGGGAATGCGACCTTGGCGAAGCTGTCGATGTGAATGACGATGTTCGACCGGTCAAGTTGCTTGAGCGAGGGGATGCGTTCGTCGCGCGCGTGCAGACGAGCGTAGATGTAGTCTTCCACAACGGGCACCTGGTGGCGCGACGCCAGCTCGAGGACTTTGCGGCGCGAGGCTAACGGCATGGAGACGCCAGTCGGGTTCTGGAAATCGGGCGTGAGAACGATCAGCTTGACGCGATTGGCCGCCAGCGTAGCTTCCAGCGCTTCCAGATCGATGCCTAGCGATGTGCCGGGCTCGGGGCGCGTGTGGACTGGGACGCCGAGACAACGCGCGCGCGCACCGTTGAAGATGGCGAGAGCGCCGGGATACGTGGGATTTTCCAGGATGACCGAATCTCCCGGGCGGATGAAGGCTTTGCTGATGAGGTCGAGAGATTGTTGGCAGCCGTCAGTGACCAGGAGATTTTCGTCGCGAGCGACGATGCCGTCGCCGCGAAGCATTTCGAGCAAGGCTTCTTTTAGCGGCGGGTACCCGTCGGAAGGACCGAGGTTGAGAACGTCGGTGGCCTCGCGGCGGAGAGCGGCGTTGACGCAGGTCTGCAGTTCTTCCACCGGGAAGAATTCCTGGGCTGGGCGAGCCATTACGAAGGAGAGTGCGTCGTCGGGAACGTGCGCGGTTAGGCGAGTGAGAATTTCTTCGCCGCGTTCGTCGGCGAAGAGCAATTCCCAGCGGATGCCGCGGTCTCCGTTCAGAACGGGGGGAGCTGGCGGCGTAATCTTCAGGCCGTTGCCATTGGCCCGGATGAAGGTGCCACGGCCGACGTGGCCCTGGATTAGGCCTTCGGATTCGAGTTCGGCGTAGGCGTTGGCTACGGTGGTGCGGTGGACGCCGAGCATGGTGGCGAGTTCGCGGCTGGCGGGGATACGGTCGCCGGGACGCAAATCGCCCGCGTGGACCAGGGAACGGAGCTGGTCACGAAGCTGAACGTACAGGGGAACGTGGCTTTCGGGCTGTAAGTGGAGTGGAAGCATTGTCTCTCACCTTGGGTTGATTTTAGCAGGTATTGGACTGGAGCAAGAGCCAATTTGTCTTTTTGCGATTGGGGGACAGGAGAGCATTGGAAATGCGAGGTCGAGGGTCCAGGCATTGCAATGACTGGGGCAGCAGTGCTGCGCCCCCACCGGACCGCCGTAAGGCTACGGGGAGGGAGGTGGTGGAGTGAAGGATGTCGTGTCGCCTTCGTGGAGGGGGCGGAGACAGAGTTTTGTGGGGTCGCGTGGGTTGCACTGGTATAGCTGGGTCAGGGGCGGGTCGGTGTCCTGAACTTCGTAGGAGCCGCCTTCCATGTCTTGGGCGTCGTCTTCAGAGGAGGTTACGAGGGGGCTGCCTTGGGGGATGGTGCGCACGCGGAATTGCTGGGAGGGAGCTTCGTAGTTGGAATACGTGAAACAGTGGGCGATGCAAGCGCGGTCGGCGATGTGGTTGATGAAAGGAATGCGCCAGTCAGCGGGAGCAGCGATGGTGGGGACGATGCGAGCGCCGGGAGGCAAAGTGGAGAGAACGGACTGGGCGTTGGATTCGAGGCGATTGATCCAGCCGGTGTCCTGGTAGAGGAATCCGAAGAAGATGGCGGCGAGGGCGGCGAAACCAGCTAAATGCCACCTGCGCGGCTTTAGAAGGCCGAGGAGGCATAGGCCAAAGATGGCGGTGATTATGGTGAGGCGGGAGACAATCAAGCCAATCCAGCCGGCGTTAAGAGTGAGGCGGAGGTTTTCGGGCAGGAGTGCGGTGGCTATGAAACTGACGGCGTAGAGTTCGAAGAGGGGTAGCGCGCTTTTCAGTCCGGAGTTGTCTTTGCGACGGAAAACGACTTCGGCGATTACGCAGAGAAAGATCAACGCCAAGACAATCCAATGGAGCGTGGAGTAGCGGTTGCCGTAGAGGATAAGTTGATCGGCTCCGGTGAGGAGATAGATGGGAGGCGCTTCCCAGTCGACGGGAAAGGTAGCGCGGTGGAGGAAATACCAGTGCAGGCCGACGAATGCAGCGATCACGGAGAGCGGCAAAGCAAGTTTCCAACAACCGAAGAGGTTTCGACGGATGAAGCGATAGGCGAGCGTGGCGACCAGCCAGAGAAAGCCCATGGGATGGGCGAGGAGAACGACTGGAGCGATAAGAAGGGTAGCTAGCCAATTCCCTGCCCCGCCTCGCCAGGCCCAGGCGAAAGCGAAGCATGCCAAGCCGATTGACAGGTAGTAGTTGAAGAAACCCATGTTGAAGGAATATCCGTAAGCGAGCATGGCTATGCCGGGTGCGAGGAACCACGGTGGACGGTTCGTGGCTGCATGAACGAAGGAAAAAACGCCCCAGAAGAAAATGAGCACGGCGATGGCTACGACAATTTTTTCGGCGGCGTGCAGGCCAAGATTATTGGCGGCGTGGAATAAAGCGAGGTCGAACAGTACGTTGTCGTAGCGATGGACGAGGTAGAGGCCGGGAGCCTGGCCTTTGGTGATCAGCTGGGCGAGCCAGGCGTTATAAACGTGGCTGGGGAGATCACCGGCTTCGATGTGGGGATGCCAGAGGCATGGAACCAGAAGCAAGAGAGAAATGAGAAGAATGGCGACGAGATGCTGGCGCAAGAACTGAGAAAGAGACAGAGAGGAGTTGTCTTCGTTGGTCATTCCGCGGTGTAGCTGGTCGATTGGAGCGAACCGTCGGAGCCGCCAGCGGGTGTCGATAGTATCATCGGCGTGGCAAACGGGTGCGAGTAATGACGTGATTAAAATGTTGCCGAGATCGGGCGCAGCAGTGCTGCAGTCCCTAAAAGGGGCGAAGAAAAGAGCGGCCCGCCCCAGAAGGCAAGCCCTATATTAACTGGCGCGCAGCAGAACGATGTCAGCGGGAGAGTTGGGATTCGCCAAGACGCTTGAGGCGGTCGCGGAGGCGGCGCTGGAGCGGAGTGGGCGTGTTGGGATTGAAGGCAACCAGATACCAGAGCGGTTGGCTGCGATCGCGGCTGAGCCAGGTTAGGGTGTTGGCGTCGGCGTTGGGATGGCGGGCGACGTTTTCGCGAATGGCGCCGTAAGGATGCTTGGCGAGGCGATGCAAAGTCTTGGCGTTGGCCCGCGGATGCTCGCTGATAAGGCGGAGCAGATAGAAATCGGTTTCGGGCGCCTGCTTGACGAGCTTTTCGAGCATTTCGGGCTTGGCGTCGGCGCTTAGAACCAGGCCAATTTTTTCATCCCAGGCGGTGTTGATGTGGTTGAGTTCGCGGGTGCGGGCATGGATGAGCTCTTCGAGAGAGCGGCGTTCCTGCTGCATGCGCGCGATGGGCAGTTCCGTGCCTTCGAGAGAATCGAGCACACGGAGAAGATGCTGGCGCTCGCCGAAAACAATTTGAGAAGTGCGAGTGGTAGCGCCCTTGTCTTTTTCCTTGTGCTGCACCAGGTCGGAACGTCGCATAGCTTGGCTGCTCCCGATCATTCCCGTTCCGAGAGGTGTGAGGGAATGGATGTGTGCCGCGGAACTCATAGGTAAAGGCCACGCGAACGGAGTGAAACAATCCCTTGTGGCTTTAACGGATTATCTTCCGCGAGGTGGGTGGGGTAAAGTTTGGTGCGAGGGATGTGTGCCCGATGTGGCACGGGCGGCGGCGTTGAGGAAAGGCCGCCCTCTGAAGAGGGCGGCTACAACAGCGGGAAGAGGGCGGAATGTCGGCGTTTGAAAAACATCAGGAAGAATTGGAACGATTTGAGCAGATGTACGGGCGGGAGCGCGGGAGGCTAGCGGTGTCACTGGACCGGATGACCAATGCGCTGGTGCTGGTGGGGCAGCATGGCGTGTATTGCACCAGTCAGAGGAATCCGACGTTGCCGGCGATGGATTTGCGGATGATTTCGCAGGAATTGGTGCATGCGAAGGAGTTGGTGCAGGCGGTGATGGAGGAGTTGAGGAAGGGGCGCGAAGCGCAGCGGGGATGAAATTGGTCGGCAGGGTGCAATCATGCCCTGATCGCTCACTCCGCGCCCTGGCGCTCGAAAACACGAGCGCCGGGACACTCCGGTCGGGATGAGACACATCCGGGCTGCGCCCAGTCGGAAGCGGGGGGAACTGGGCATAGGTGGTGGCGCGTCAGGCGGAGACGAGGAAGGGATTGGACTGGCGTTCTTCGCCGATCGTGGTGGCGAGGCCATGACCGGGATGCACAACCGTGTGATCCGGCAGCTGCATCAGTTTGCCGCGCAGCGAATCCATGATTTGCTCCATAGAGCCGCCCCAGAGATCAGTGCGACCGATGCTGCCGGCGAAAAGCGTGTCGCCAGCGAAAAGCTTGGGATTGGGGAGCGTGAGATTCACGCCGACATTCGGGAGATACAGACACACGCTGCCTGGAGTGTGCCCCGGCGTGTGAATCACTTTTGCTTCGAAGAGGCCCCAGCGGAGAGAATCGCCTTCCTTGAGCAAATGATCGACCTTGGTGACTTCAGGCGGTGCCACGCCGAGAAATGCCGCTTGCATGTCCATACCCTGGTAGAGCGGGAGATCTTCGCGGTGCATGAGGACAGGCGCTCCGGTGAAATGGTGGAGCTTAGCGAGGCCTCCGACGTGATCGATGTGCGCGTGAGTGCTGACGATGGCTTTTGCAGTGAGCCGGTGGCGGCCGAGGAGTTCGAGGATGCGACCTACTTCATCACCGGGATCGATGACGATGGCTTCGCGAGAAATGGGATCGCCGACGATGGTGCAATTGCAGTGCAACATGCCGACCGGGATAGTGATCTGGATGACGCCGTTGGGATCGGCGTCGAGAAGTTGCGGTAACTCTGGTGTCGTGTCTTCCATTTTGTTCGAGTATAGCATTTTGACGCAGATGACTTAGTGCAGGCAAATCCGGATCGCTGGCGCGGTTTGGTAGAATAAACGAGATGAGCGGGAGCACCTTAGCGATTGAGACGCCGCTGGCGGCGCTACACCGTGCCGGTGGCGCGAGTATGGGCGAGTGGTTTGGGTGTGCGCTGCCGAGTGATTGGGGAAACGCCGCGGCGGAAGAGCGCTTTGCGGTGGAAAGTGTGGCGCTGATTGACAAGAACTACCGCGCGTACCTGGCGTTTGCGGGGCCGGATCGCGTGCGGTACCTGAATGCGATCTTGACGAACAGCGTGAGGGAGCTTGGCGAGGGTCAGGGGATCGTCTCGCTGCTGCTTAATCCGCAGGGGCGCATTCTTGCGGAAATCGAGACGTATGTTTTGGGGGAGCGGCTATTTTGTGTTTCTTACGCGATGATTCGAGCGCGGCTGGTGGAATGGCTGGAGAAATATATCATCATGGATGATGTTACGTTGACGGATGAGACGGAACGGTTCGGCATGCTGGCGGTGGAAGGCCCGCGATCAGGCGAAGTGGTGAAGGAGTTGACGGGGCTGGAATTGCCGGCGATGGGCGAGTTGCGATTGGTGGACGTCAGCGTGGACGGAGTTTCGTGCAAAGTGATGGGGCGATCACCGGGCGGGGTGATGGGCGCGGAATTTCTGGCGGAGCGCAGTGATCTGGAAAGGCTTTGGGGCGCATTGTCGAGCGCGGCGCGAGGCGCTGGCGGCGGGCCGATGGGCTACGCGGCGTTGAGCGCGAGGCGGCTGACCCAGGGGATACCGTGGTTTGGCTATGACTTTGGCGAGCAGCAGATTCCGCACGAGGCAGGGCTGGAGCTTAGCCATATCAGCTATACGAAAGGATGTTACACCGGGCAGGAAATTGTGGAGCGGGTCCGGTCGCGTGGGCAGGTGAATCGGCGAAGAGCGCGGCTGCAGTTTGAGGGCGGAGTGGTGCCATCGGCAGGTGCTTCGCTCGCGGTGGACGGGAAGGAAGTCGGGCAGGTCACCCGCGCAAGCAGGAGTTTTTACCCACCGGCGATTCTGGGCATGGGGTACGTGCGCAAGGAGCACGCCGAAGCGGGTAGCATCGTGGAGTGGTCCCTCGGACAGGCGAAGGTGCTGTAGGCAGAACTTGGATCAGGCGGCCAGGCGACGCAAGTATTGACCCAGCCGGGCGCGATCTTCCTGGGTCATGGCGACAAACTCGAGGCCCATGCCCTTCTTAGCGACGACGCGGCGGACGATGGCGCGCGCGCGAAAGTCGCCATTCGGGGCTTCGACGAGCAGACGGACCAGGCTTTGTGATGCGACTGGTTCTTCGGTGCGGATGAAGAGACCACCTAGCGCGATGGTTTCGAGACGCGAAACACCTTTGTTGCTTCCTGTTTGCCAGGCAACGAGCAAATTGCCGGGAGCGCTTGTGCGGGGATAACGCCTTCGTTCTATGACAGACACTTGGAACCTTTGGCTAGCGGCTGGGCAGAGAGACTAGCAGTGAATTAGCAATCGAAGCGGCGAATGGTGCCGCCTGTAGGCCAGGAGCGACATAGTGTGCTCCAGCGGAGGAGGCGGCGCAACCGAAAAATGTAGTGGTGACCGCGGGCTCCCGCTAATCGAATTCGCGGCGAGGGGCGGACTGGTCGGGCCCTAGACGACCGATGGAGATGTCCGCTTTGTGGTAGTTCTCGCCCTTGATTGGAGAGCCGGCCAAGCGGCGGAGCATGGTTAGCTGGCCGACGTGATTCAGTGCATCGGCAAGGGGACCTTGCAGGAGCCTCTCGGGCGATTCGTGGAGCGGTTCTGCCGAGGCGAGATAGTTGTCGAAGCTCTCGAGCGATTTGTGGAAGCGGGCGATTTCGGCTTCCCAGTCGCGGGGCGGGGAGTTCTGCCAGGTCTGCTTGCCTTGGACAATGGATAGCGCCCAGTCGAAGAGGTCACCGATGTGGGCCAGGATTTGCGCGGGAGTGCGCGTTGTTTCGCTGGCTCGGAATATTGCGAAGGAGGCTGGGGCTCCGCGCAGGGCTTTGCTTCCGCGGTAGGCAATCGTGGCAACTGTGTGGCGTAGAAGCGGACGGGCGGAGTCATTGGTGGCGGTCATTGGATTGCAGCTCGCAGTGATTGTTGAAAGGCACCCGCGCAAACCACGCGCGGCCGCTACAAAACCGGCTAGGCGAGATTCAAGGCTCGCTTGAAGGAACCCTTTTCGCTGTCGATTTTCTTTTGTAGCTGGAGAATCGAGTATAGAAGAGCTTCGGGGCGGGGCGGGCAGCCTGGCACGTAAACATCGATGGGAATGACCTGGTTGCAACCCTGGACGATGGCGTAGTTGTTGAAAACGCCGCCGGAAGTAGCGCAGGCGCCCATGGAAATCACCCACTTGGGCTCGGGCATTTGATCGTAGAGCTGGCGGACGACCGGAGCCATTTTTTGCGAGAGGCGGCCGGCTACGATCATGAGGTCCGCTTGTCTGGGTGACGGGCGGAAGACCTCGGCGCCGAAACGGGCTACGTCAAAGCGAGCGGCAGCCATTGACATCATTTCGATGGCGCAGCAGGCCAGGCCGAAACCGAGCGGCCAGATGGAACTCCTGCGCGCCCAGTTCACGGCTTTGTCCAAGGTAGTGAAAATGATGCCTTCGTCCTCGAGGAGCTTGCCGAAATCGTCGGGCTTAGTTAGCGTGACGTGCTTGCCGAGAGTTGCGCTCATGATGCCTCGCCAGCCGCTATTTTCGCACACGGGGAGGTTGTAGACAAATCGGTTCGTGTGATGGGCCGAATCATGGAGTGAATTGATAGTCGGACGGAGAGACGGAACTCGTGCGGCGGATATATGAAACGACAGAGCCCGGCCAGAGAGTGGTGACTTCGCCGGTTTTCTGGTCTTGATACCAACTGTGGCAGCCGCCAGATAGCCAGACGGTGCGGGTCATGCGGCGGTAGATGTTTTCGACGAAGCTTTGCTGCGCTTCGCGACGGACTTCCATTACGCGCTGATTGCGGCTCTTCATGAGTTTGAGGCAGTCCATGACGTAGCGGACTTGGGCTTCGATCATGAGGACTACGGAATTGTGGCCGAGGCCGGTGTTGGGCCCGAGGAGGATGAAGAAATTGGGAAAGTCGTTGACCGTGATACCGAGGTAAGCGCTCATGCGCTTTTGCCACGCGTCGTGAATCTCGACGCCGCTACGGCCGACGATGCGCGCGCCTATAAGCGGCTCGGTCGCGCGGAAGCCGGTGCCATAGATCAGGACGTCAACTGGGCGCTCGGTGCCGTCTTTGGTGACGATGCTGTGCTCACGGACTTCTTCGATGGAGTCGGTGACTAGCTCGACGTTGGGGCGATTCAATGAGGGGTAGAAATCGTCAGAGACGAGAATGCGTTTGCAGCCTAGCGCGTAGTTCGGGGCAAGAGCGGCTTGCAACTTCAGATCCGGCACTTGCCGGGCGAGGTGACTGCGACCGAACTTCTCGAACGCCTTGCGAAGAGTCTGATTGCCCAGGAAGGCGAAGACGCGGACTTCTTGGCGCCAGAACAGGAATTGTCGGAAGGCCCAGCGCAAGAGCGGGACATTGCGGAAGCGATTCCTCCCTTTTTCCGATAGAGGAAAATCCATTCGCGGCAAGATCCACGCGGGTGTGCGCTGGAAGAGATACAGTTTGCCAACGCGCGGAGCAATTTGCGGAACAAACTGAATGGCACTGGCCCCGGTGCCGATTACGGCCACGCGCTTCCCCTGCAGATCGACAGCATGGTTCCAACCCGAAGAATGGAAGGAAGGGCCGGCGAAGCGATCCATGCCTTTCAGTGCGGGAAAGCTTGGTACGTGGAGAGCGCCCATGCCGGAAACGAGAATGCGAGCGTTGATTCGCGTTCCGTCGGCAGCGGTGACGCGCCAAAGCGAGGCGGCTTCGTCCCAGACCGCGTCTCGAAATGCAGTGTTCAGGCGGATGTGTGGAGTGAGGGAATTCCGTTCGACGCAGCGCTTCAGATAGTCGTGGATTTCCTGCTGGCCGGGATACATGCGAGTCCAATCGGCGGATGGCTCGAACGAAAAAGAATAGAGATGAGAAGGAATATCGCAGGCACAGCCGGGATAGCGGTTCTCCCACCAGGTGCCTCCAATGTCTGAGCTCTTTTCGATGATAAGGAACGAATTCATGCCAGCTTCGCGAAGCTTGATGCCCATGCCGAGGCCGGAGAAACCTGCGCCAATGATCAGGACGTCAACGGACGTTGTATCGGTAGCCGGAACGGAAGCAGAGTCGATCATCATGCGCTTTTGATCCGGGCGTGCAAAAATGCGCCGCTCTCTTGCAACGATTGGCGAGCTTCCGGGACCAGGGGAGCGGCCAGCTGCCAGGCATGCGGGACGACCGGCCAGATTTTGATTTCGACGGAAGCGCCGGCAGCTTTGGCGCGCTCGGCTAGGCGCGTGGAATCGTCAAGCAGAACTTCATCGGCTCCCACATGGATGAGCAACGGCGGCAAACCGGAAAGATCGGCATAGAGCGGCGACGCGAGCGGGTTGCGGGGATCTGCTTCGCCCAGATAGTAGCGCGCGGTTGGAGCAATATCCGGGCCATTGAACATGGCGCAGCGGCGGGCGTTAGTGCGTACGGAATCGCCGGTAGCGGCCAGATCGGTCCACGGCGAAAAGAGCGCGGCCGCGGCGGGAAGTGGGAGTGATGCTGCGCGCAGGGCAAGCATCAGGGAAAGCGTAAGTCCGCCGCCGGCGGAATCGCCGGAGACCACCAGGCGTTGCGGAGAAATTCCGGAAGCGAGAAGTCCGCGGTACGCGGCCGTGGCGTCATCGACTGCTGCGGGAAACGGATTCTCGGGCGCGAGACGGTACTCCGGCGCGAACACGCGGAATGCTTGCAGCGCGAAGCCGACAGTGATGGGACGATGGCTTTCCGCCGAGCAGCCAAAGTAGCCACCGCCGTGGAGATAGAGAAGGACAGCATCGCTCGATTTTGGCCCCTCGACCCACTCGCCGGGGGTACCGCCAACTTGGGCCGGCGTTATGCGAATCGTGGAAGGTACTTTGTACGGGTCGGGGCGAAGGATTTTGCGCGCAACGCGGTAATCCCGCACGCCTTTCAGGCGGCGCTTGACGCGCCATTTGACAATCCACACCGCGAGATGCGCTTGAATGCTGGCCATAGGACTTCGCGTCCGCTCTTCCGAGACGCTGGTGCGCCCGAGAATATCAGATAT
>Ga0137403_10008415_pt1 | contig 11550 bp, 11 predicted proteins | sample CZOMad2_1_16fung_FD_122057 | JGI IMG/M metagenome (GOLD analysis project Ga0137403, IMG submission 122057) | Vadose zone soil fungal communities from Angelo Coast Range Reserve, California, USA - CZOMad2_1_16fungal (Hybrid Assembly) | ecosystem: Environmental > Terrestrial > Soil > Vadose zone...
GACCACGCTGTTTGGAAATCGCCCGAGGGATTTGTAGAGCGAAACGTTTCTTGAATGAGCTCTGGCCCTTCGATTTTCGGGCCGCCGAGCAGCGCGTTGAGCAATTCTATTTCTGAGAGGCCACCGAAGATGGGCAAAATCATCGGTTGGATCGACAAGTGATCACCGTCGGCAGTAAGCGCGTCTCCCCATGATTCAAGGTAATGCGAAGCAGGAACGTGCCATTGGCTTAACGCTGATGTGGCGTCCTCGTGATAGCCGAGCCGCACAATCTCGGGTACGCGTTTTTGCAGCTCAGCCCAATCGAGCGGCAGATTTTTTTGCTTGTCCTCCGCCAGGCCGCGCGGCGCGTTATACACCGGATCGCCGCCAAGAATGAAAAGGTGTTTGATCCGACCGTCGTTAATTTCCGCTGCAAGTTGAGCAATCTCAATCGTTGGCGAATTGCGCGGCATTTGGCGAACAAGCAATGTCTGGCCAACGTTTTTGAGGGCTGAGTTGATAGCGTACACGAGTAATTGCACGGCAACCGGCTGGGATGGACCAGCCAGCACAAGACTCGCTCCCGGTTTTGCCATCAGGTCGTTTGCCAAACCGGTGATCCATTGATCATCGAATGTGTCACCGCCGAATGCCGCCGGGCCTTGGCCACTTCCCATCACCGATCGAATGCCCGGGTCGTTTGTTCCCGCGAGAATTTTAGCTGCAAGAGCGTGCGTTATCGCAGCGATCTGGCTAGCCGGACAACGGAGCCGATGGTCTGCCATCGCGCCCGTAAGCGTGAACCGGCTTTCCACAACATAAAGCCGGTTCATGTTGTCTTTGGGCGTGCTCACACGCCGCCGCGAGCTAAATGCGCGGACTGACGCCAGATCGCCCTGGCCGCAATCAAGAAAATCGCTGTCCAATGCTAGGACCACATCGGCGCGATCGAATTTGGGAATCACGCGCGCACCAGCGCCGAACGCATTCTGCGTGGCTGCGATTGTTCCCTGACTCAATAGCGGCTCGTAAACACACCAGCGCATACCTGGAAGATTTTTTTCCAACTCTCTCCGCAAACGCTCGCGCGTTGGCGAATTCGTTTCTTCCACGAGAAACGCCACGCTGGCGCCGTGATCAACGAGAAGCTTATTGCGAAGGTCCTTGAGGTAAGCGTCGAAATCTTCGCGTTTGCTCGTTTTCCCATCACGGACGAACCGTTTGGATCGGGTCGGGTCGTATAGGTCCAGGATCGACGCCTGCGTGAACGTGTCGGTTGCCCCACCAGTAGTCGGATGCAACGGATTGCCATCCAGCTTAATTGGACGCCCGTCCACTGTGGTGGCGAGAAGCGGAATGGCGCCGTTGCGCCGCGGCATTGCCGTTGCGTAGTACAGAAATTTTCCGGGAATCGTCCATTCAACGTTCTTTGTGAATGGAACGAGGTGCAGCTCCGGCCTGCGACAACTCGTTAGGCCAACCCCTGCCAGGGCCATGGATGCGCCCATCAGTCTCAGGAAATCGCGTCGCGACCACTCGTCGCCGTTCAGCTCCGCTGCGCCTGCAGGGAATTCACGTTCCAGCCATTGCCGGAATTCGGGCGAATTGCTGTACTCGCCCAGGCCACGCCAGTAATGCTTGCCAGTTGATGGCTCCGGTGGATGTTGGAAGACCCGTTTCATCGGTGGCACCCCTGACAGTTCGTCGGCGGATTGATGTTCCAGTGCTCTTTCAACGTCTGGCCAATCTCTGCCTGGGTAAGTTTCTTTTTCTTGGAAAAGTCCTCGCCAAAATCATGCGGCTGTCCGTACTTCGCCACAAATTCCGCTGGTTTCACATCGTCCGGTTTCCAATCGAGATTGAAAACCTGATCGTCGGGTCGCAGGAAATTTTCGGGGTGCCGATGGCATTCCAGGCACCACGCCATGCTATGCGGCTTGGCCAGATACACCGTCGACATATGATTGACAGAACCGTGGCAACTGAAACAACTGATGCCGCGGTTCACGTGGGCCGCGTGATTGTAATAAACGTAGTCGACGGTGCGATAGATCCATACCCACTCCACCGGGTTACCGGTTTTCCAGCTCGTCCGCACCGGCTCCAGTTTCGGGTTATCTTTTTGCACCTGTGTATGGCAATTCATGCAGGTCTGGGTATTCGGCACGTTGGATTGGGCCGCCATTTCCACAAAGCTGTGACAGTAGCGGCAATCCATTCCCAATTGCGAAACGTGGATGTCGTGCGGAAACGGCACCGGCTGGATCGGTTCGTAGCCAACCTTTGTGTACTTTGGCGTCGCGTAATACCAGGTCGCCGCGCTCAATCCACAGACCGCAAGGATGCCGCAGATCACCAGTTTCAGCGGTATCCAGTTGGTCCAGCGTGGAAAGAAGTTGGCCATGGGATATCACGCAAATGCGGCTACGCCGGGCATCACCGGCCACCACAACGAATCAAAGTTGAAATCGGAATGCGCTGCGTTCAGACGGTCCAAAAGGGTTAAGGTTTTCGCCTGAGGGGAAACTATGATTCTATAAATCTGTTTCGCGGTAGCAAAATAAAATTCATCATTCATTTCATGCGACAAAGCGTTCGGCTTTTCCGATACAGAAAACCGAACAATTGACAAAACTGATGACGACAAAACTTCGGCGAAACGTCAAGCCTGGAAGCACGATATTTGATTCTGCAGGAGAGGTTGTCAGTATGATTCCTGCAGCATTTAGTAGGACAGCCTGTGAATTCGACACGAAAACGACGACTGATTTTCTTTCTGGCAGGATTTTTCGTCGTGGGAATGGCACGCGCTGAAGATGTCGATCTTCTTCTGACGAGCGGGAACGTTTACACCGTCGCGGAGAAGCAACCAAAGGCCGAAGCGGTGGCGGTAAAGGCCAACCGAATCGTTTTCGTTGGCTCAAATGAAGACGCGAAAAGATTTCATGCCGTGAGGATTGTCGATCTTCACGGTGGCACGGTCGTGCCTGGCTTCACTGATTCGCATTGCCACATCTTCGGGATCGGCGAGCGCGAAATGCAATTCAATATGGAAGGTATAAATTCGCTTGAAGATTTTCTGGCCAGGGTGAAAGAGCGCGTCGACAAAACGAGCCCAGGCAAATGGATCGTTGGACGCGGCTGGATCGAAACGTTCTGGAAACCGCCGCAATTTCCAACACGCCAGGACCTCGACAGGATCGCTCCAAACAATCCTGTATTTCTTACACGCGCAGACGGCCACGCCTCAATTGCTAATTCGGCGGCGCTCAAAATTGCCGGAATCGACAGGAAAATGCCGGATCCATTTGGGGGGCAAATTTTAAAAAAGAACGGTGAGCCAAACGGAATGCTGCTCGATCACGCACAGGACCTTGTCGCAAAAAACATTCCAAAAGCTACTCAAGCGGAGCGGGAAGAGGCGCTGCTGCGCGGAATCGACCGCGAGATCAAACTCGGCTGGTGCGAAATCCAGAACGCCGGCAGCCACAAGGAAGACATTGATGTTATCCAGAATGCATTCCGGGCCGGCAAAATCAAAAGTCGACTTGTAAACGCCGTCTACGGTCCCGGCCAAGACGCGCAGAATTTCTTGCGCGAAGGAGCCACCATCAACGGGTTCGATTACCATTTCACCCAGCGCACGATCAAAGTGCTGTTCGACGGCGCCCTTGGCTCTCGCGGCGCGGCTTTGTTGAAGCCCTACAGCGACGCGCCCGAAACTTCCGGTCTTCTCAGGGAGAAATCAGACGACCTTCGACCAATGTTCGAAGAAGCGTTGCGCCGCGGCATCCAGGTGGAAACACACGCGCTGGGCGACCGGGCCAACCGACTAATTCTCGATCTCTACGAACGTGCGTTCAAAGCCGTGCCGGCCGGCGAGCGGAAAATTCGCGAACCACGCTGGCGAGTCGAGCACGCTCAAATTGTCGATGCAGACGATATTCCCCGGTTCGCAAAACTTGGCGTGATCCCCTCCATGCAGCCATCACATGCGATCAGCGATCTGTTTTTCGCTCCGGCTCGACTTGGAATGGATCGTCTCGTCGGCGCGTACGCCTGGCAAAGTTTCCTCAAGAGCGGCAGTATCATTGCAGGAGGCTCCGACGCGCCAGTCGAGCGTGGCGAACCGATGATCGAATTTTACGCCGCCGTCGCACGCAAAAGCATCAAAGGCAAGTCAGGCGAAGGCTGGCATCCCGAGCAAGCCGTCTCGCGTGCAGACGCGCTGAAAATGTTTACGATCTGGCCGGCCTACGCCGCATTCGAAGAAAAGGACAAAGGCTCAATCGAAGTCGGCAAGCTTGCTGATTTTACTGTTCTGTCACGAGACATCATGAAAATTCCTGAGGCGGAAATTCTTGAAACGCAGAACGAAATGACAGTGATTGGCGGTGAGATTATCTACTCCCGCTGAATGCACCGGAAATCTTAACTTTTTCATGAACCATCGGCACGCGCACCAGCTTCTGAAAACGAGTCATCCTCGAATGGCAGAGTTGATCGCGCGCTCGCGTCGCTACAACATCACGCCGGCAATTTCAGTTCGGCCATTCGACGCACTTGCAGAATCAATCGCTTACCAGCAACTGACCGGCAAAGCCGCAGCCACAATTTTTGGCAGGGTCCGCGCTCTTTATCCCAAAAGAAAATGGCTCGATCCCAAACAACTTCTCGCGACGCCGGATGAAACGCTTCGAGCTGCTGGTCTTTCACGCGCAAAAACTGCCGCGTTAAAAGATCTGGCCGCGAAAACCATCGACGGCACCGTGCCATCGGGCCGCGCGCTTCTCCGCATGACCGATGATGAGATCATTACGCGTCTGACTATGGTGCGCGGAATTGGTCGATGGACGGTGGAGATGCTTCTTCTCTTCGATCTGGGCCGGCCGGATGTCTGGCCCGTTGACGATTACGGAGTGCGCAAAGGGTTTGCGAAAACTTTCCGTCGACGAGAACTCCCCACTCCAAAACAGCTCATGAAGCTCGGTGAAAAATGGCGTCCGTACCGATCGGTAGCCGCCTGGTATTTCTGGCGAGCGCTGGATGCGCCGGAGAAGGCGAATCGGGTTAATTCGTAATTCGTTACATCGTGAATCGCGATTCGTCCGATCTCGGCCCACGAATTTCGAATCTCTAATTCCGAATCTCGAGGTAGTGAATCCCGGTGCGAAACGCGCATTTAACTTGCTCTTGCCTGTGGGCCTAACTAAAACGCCATCATTATGGCGATGATTCATGTTAATCGGGGCGCAACAAGTTTGGGCGTATTTTCCGAAGAAGAAGTTCGCGAAGGTCTGCGCACTGGCCGTTTCGTTCCCACGGACATCGGGTGGCGCGAAGGAATGGCAAGTTGGCAGCCACTCTCGCAGTTCCCAGAGTTGGGAGCAGCGGCGCCTGGTGCACCGCCGGAGCAGATCAGCGCAGCCGCGACCTCGGAAGCGGCCGCCCAGCGTAGCGGCCTGCCGTGGGAGCACCGGCAAGAGCGTGGCTTTTTCAACGCATTCGTCGAGACACTGGTAATGGTGCTCACGAAACCGGGTGAAGCATTCGCAGTAATGAAACGCGAAGGCGGTTTGGGTGGGCCGCTCATTTACGCGCTCATCGGTGGGTGTCTCGGCGGCATCGTCTCGCTTCTATTCTCGATGGGACTGCAGTCCTTCGGGTTCTTTGCCGATCGTCACGATACGTTCGGGGCGATGGCCGGCATGGGCGCTGGCTCCGCGGCATTTATCGTTCTGATACCGTTGTTCGTCGTGATCGGACTGTTCATCGGCAGCGCAATCGTGCATCTCTGTTTGATGATCGTCGGCGGCGCCAATCAATCGTTTGAAACCACTTTCCGCGTTCTCGCTTTTTCTCAAGGCTCCGCCGGTCCTTTGCAAATGGTCCCGATTTGTGGCGGACTGATCTCCGGCGTTTGGGGGCTTGTTTGCAGCTGCATCGGATTGGCGCGCGCCCATGATACCGACACTGGTCGCGCTGTTCTTGCCGTTTTCCTGCCGCTAATCGTTTGCTGTGGCGGCATAATGCTCATTGCATTGATGTTTGGTGGATTAGGCGCTTGGAGCGCGTCACACCATTGACTTCCGGTCAAAATGCGGCTTCGCGTCCGGCGCCTTTCCCCAGGTGAAATCGATCACGAGTTAATCTGGCTAGGCGTCTCACTTGCATCGCTGGGTCTTGCGGCAGCCTGGCTGACAATTGGCTTGCCATGGCCGCGCTGCATTTTCCATGAGATTACCAGTCTGCCATGCGTCACATGCGGCATGACGCGATGCGGGATTCAATTCTTTCACGCTCACTTTCTCGCTGCATTGAAATGGAACCCTCTCGTGTTCATGGCGCTGTGCAGTGTGACGGCGTTTGATCTCTATGCCTTTGCCACGTTGGCAACGCGCGGGCCGCGTTTACGGATCTGTTTTTATAATCAAACGGCGAAAACATTTGTACGCGGCGCGGTCATCGCGGCGCTGGTGTTAAACTGGATTTATCTGCTGATGCACTGGCGCAATTTTTAGGTTGTCTGTGTCAGCCCCGAAGGCTTTCGGGGTTCACAGAAACGGCCTGCAGCGTGGCCGGTCTGAAAATCTGTGTCCATCGGTGTCCATCTGTGGCTAAGTTGGCACCATGCGAATTCTGGTCACTGGCGGGGCGGGTTTCATCGGCTCCCATCTCGTTGAAGGCCTGCTTGCGGCCGGGCATACGGTCGCAATCCTCGATGACTTCAACGATTTTTACGATCCGCGAATCAAGCATTCAAATATCGCCGGTTTCGCCAAAGATGTGACCGTTCACCATCTCGATCTTCGAGATGACGCGTCGGTGCGGAATCTGTTTCATCGCGAGAAATTCGAGGTGATCGCGCATCTGGCCGCTCGCGCCGGCGTTCGACCATCGATCCAGTATCCCCAGCTCTATTACGATACGAACGTCACTGGGACATTGCATCTGCTTGAAGCCTCGCGCGTGACTGGTGTTGAAAGATTTATCTTTGCCTCCAGTTCGTCAGTTTACGGCACCTCGGAGATCGTGCCGTTTTCTGAAGATCAACATCTGACCCAAACGCTCAGTCCGTATGCCGCGACAAAAATTGCCGGTGAATTTCTTTGCTCGACTTACTCACACCTTTACCAGTTGCGTGTCGTGGCGCTGCGTTATTTCACTGTGTACGGTCCGCGCCAACGGCCCGATCTGGCGATTCATCAATTCACCCGGCGCATTCATGCTGGGCAGCCAATCGAGCAATTTGGCGACGGCGCAACGCGACGCGATTACACTTATATTGATGATGTAATTCAGGGAACGATGGCCGCGCTCAAATACGAAGGACCGCGCTTCGATATCTTTAATCTGGGTGAGAGCGACACGATTCAGTTGAAAGACCTGATCGCTGCGATCGAAAACGCGCTCGGGAAAAAAGCCAGGATTAACCAGCTGCCGGAGCAGCCGGGCGACATGCCCTTGACGTGCGCGAACATCTCCAAAGCAAGGGAACTGCTCGGTTACAATCCAACCACCAAATTCAGCGAAGGCCTGCCTAGTTTTATCGATTGGTTTTTGCGAAGCCAAACAACGGCGCGCACAGAGTGACGCGCCCTACCAACTAAGGACCATGCATCCGTGAGGTAGGGCGGGCAGTCCTCTGCACGCTGTTATTACCATTTCGCAGACATCTGTTGTAATCTTCGCTGTGATTTCGAGTCTGCCATTCGATCAACGCGCTTGTTTTATTGCAGGCCAGGCGAAATCAGGCACCACGCTCTTGGTGGCGTTGCTCGATAATCACCCGCAGTTACTGGTGTTGCCGGAAGAAACCGCTTATTTCCCAACCGTTCTTACGAAATATGCGCCGCGCGGTCGTCGCGCGCAGTTTGATTATCTGACCAAACAATCACTGTCGAACGTGCTCTTCGGCGGGCCATGCAAATGGGGCAAGCGGAACTATGCGACTTTCCCGCGCGAGAAGTTTCTGGAGACGTTCGAGCGGGCGGCATTTGATCCTGCCAAGCTACAGGAAGATCTGCTCGTGCTAATGGTCAAAGCATACGCGGCAGCCTTGGAGCGTCCGCTCGAATCCATCGGGCGGTGGGTGGAAAAAACTCCTGCCAATCGCAATCACATTTCAGAAATTCTGCGGCGTTTTCCCCACGCGAAAATTCTCGTCACAATGCGAGACCCGCGTGCCATTCTTGCAGCGCAAATCGCGCTGGAAAAAACAAGGCAGACAGGAAGGTTCTCGACTTACTATGTGATTGCCCATTGGCTGGTCGCTGCCGCACTGGCACGGCGTGTGCGCGATCGTGAAATTCCAGGCTTTGTAGTGCCGTATGAGCAATTGGTCTGCGAACCGGCCAGGACAATGGAAAAGGTCTGCGCTTACCTCGAGATCAATTTTGATCCCGAAACGGTGCTGACACCGACGAAGGTGGGCCACTTTTGGAGCGGTAACTCAGCGGCACGCATCAACTTTTCGCAGATCAGTCCAGAACCGGCAACGCGCTGGCAGCGGGAACTATCCGAAGACGAAATTGGGTGGGTGGAATGGCACTGTCGCGATCTCATGCCGGAATTTGGGTACGAACCAAAACTGCACCGGCCCGAGCTGCGATCGTTTGTGCGGCCAATTCGTGGCGAACGTCCACGGGAATACATAAAGTCGCGCGTGTATTCATTGCGCGACCAAATCATCCGCTAATTGTCATCCCGAGCCGCGAAGGCGGCCAAGGGACCTCACAGTCGAAGTGTGCGCTACACAGACTAACTAGTGTGCTCTATCAGCCTATGCGAGATCCTTCGCTTCGCTTAGGATGACAGCGCGAAGATTGATAGTCATTGTGTTTGCTTGCAATCAGCCCGATTCAAGCCATACTTCGGCCGAGATGCCGGGAATGTTGTTCGATGTTCCGAGCTTCCGTTTTCTACGACGATCCAGTTTTTTCGATATCGTGATGCGAACTTTTGCATCTTTGCTGCATCGTCGGTTGAGTGCGCGGGCTTGTGATTCAAGAGAAGAGATTTCCCGGCTCGACGAGGCGGAGTTTCCAACGGCGTCGCAGAGTGCCTTGTTTGAATGGGCTCTGAGTGATTGGCGCGCTGCGGACGGTGCATCGCTCGATGCGCTCCGCCAATTGAACAATTGGACTAAACGTAAGGACCACCATGAACTCTTATTCAACTGGGAGACGCTCGCACCGTTCGCGCGGTGGCTCCCGACGCCGTGGCAACAACCCTGCGCGTCGTCAGCGAGAAGAAACGAAACAGCAAAAAAAGACATTCTGGCAACGGATTGCCGCATTTTTTGGAAATGGCGCAACGAAGGCCGAAACAACCGTGCGCAATGGCGCACAGTCTTCGCGACCAGCACGCAAACCTGAACGGATCGAAGTTAGTTCGCCGCGTCTGTACGTTGGTAACTTGTCTTTCGACGCAACCGAGAGCGATCTTTTTGAATTGTTCAACGGAGTCGGACACGTTCAAAATGCGGAGGTCGTAAGCTACCGCCATAACCAACGTTCAAAAGGGTTTGCCTTTGTGCAGATGCAAACCGTCGATGAAGCGAAACGCGCCGTGGAAGAATTGCACGATAAGGAATTCCTCGGCCGCAGGTTGGTGGTCAGCGGCGCCAAATCCGGCGAGCACCGGGCGCGCTGACAACCGCGATTATTTTATCGGGAGGGCACGCGCCTTGTACGCGGCTCTCCAGATTTTTTTGGAGTGATGGCGCGCATTTGTCAATTAAGCCACCATCGGGCCTGCCCAATTTGGACAGGCAGCGTCTCTACCTTTTGATCTCCAGATAGGTTCGCGACTGGACGCGATTAGTCCCGGGCTGCAATTCTTCGATGCGCATTTGTTTTAAGAACCAGCGACCTTCAATCTTCTGCGCGGAAACGACTTCGAAACGCTTGGCCAACTGAGCATTCCAATCGTACCCCTCCATGCGCATGAGCGCGCCACTCGCCTTGTCTATCCACAGTAGCACGTTGGAATATTGCGCTTCGCGCGAGGGCGCGCGCAGTTGCAGCTTCCAGCAATTGCGAGTGCGAACATTTTCCTCACCTAAAACTCGCGCGGCCGGCCAGTAGAGAAATTTGAACGCCAGATCCTCGTAGGTCACACCGGTACCGCGAATTTTTTGCTCGAGCTTCGAGGCCGCAAATTGCTCGGTGCCGTTATCGGTCACCAGATCAAGGCGTGAGCTCTTTTCACCGAGACGCAATTGCAAAACTTCATCGGGATTTGCGAACGAATAACGAATCAGTGGCCCGTTTTGGACCAGGTGAAATGGAACCACATTATTGTCCTGGCGAAGTTGTCCCTGGAGATCGATCTGTTGTCGCGATTCCATCATGCGTACCGAGGCGAGAATGTCCTTTGCCGAAGGCGGGGACTGCGCACGCGCCGATAAGGGCATCAATAAAGAAATGGTTAAAGCGCAATGACAAATGACGAATGACGAATGGCGAAATAATGTCGAATGCTTAAATGACGAACGCGTTCTCCGATGCTTTCGTTTCGACAATTGGGGTTCGGGCTTCGTCATTTCTTCGTCATTCGTCATTCGTGCTTCGTCATTGCGCCGCATTTGTTTATTAACAGGTAGCGATTAAAGCTTAGGGACTGTTTCACTTTCATCGCATGGATCAGTCCATCTTTCATTTCATTAATCAACAATGGACGGGTCCGGCCCTTGACTTGTTCATGGCGGCTCTGAGCGACAGCTCGATTTGGGAGCCGCTGTTTATCGCGATTGGAGTGAGCGCGCTCTTACTTGGGGGATTCAGAGCACGCGCGTTCGTCATCTGTCTGATCTTATCTCTCTTGATTACGAGTCAGATCACAGGTTTGCTAAAATCGGCGGTGGACCGCCATCGGCCCAAACACGTGGAGAATGTGCGGATGGTACAGTTGCAACGGACTCGTCCGTCGTTCCTAACTTTGTTTAAAAAACCGACCATTCGCTTTTCCGATTCGTCTGATCGCAACCGGTCGGGGCCTTCGTTTCCCTCGGGGCACGTAACCACCAACACTGTGATTGCTGTTTTTTGCACGTTCTTTTATCGACGCCTCGGCTGGCTTTACTGGTTCGTCGCCTTAGCCGTTGGTTATTCGCGAATTTATCTGGGTTCACACTGGCCCAGCGATGTAGTCGCTACGTTCTTTCTGGCAGGGGGTGAAACACTGCTCTTGCTCGGCTTGTTTGAATTGATTTGGAGGAGCGCAGGCCGAAAATGGGCGCCGCAGATTTTTGCGCGCCATCCAAGTTTGATTGCTAAGCCCAATGGCAAGGGGCGATCGCCGGATGCGGCGCGACACTCGGTATGAGTACAACGCGCGCGGTGTGGCTCTTCGTTGTCATTCTGACGGTGATTCGATTGTCGATGCTGGCTACGACCGATCTCGAATTTGACGAGGCACATTACTGGATGTGGTCAGAACGGCTGGCTCCGGCCTATTTCAGCAAAGGGCCAGGCATCGCGTTTGCTATTCGCGCAAGTACTGCGGTTTTTGGAGCGAACGAATTCGGAGTGCGCTTTTTCAGTCCTTTGCTCGCCGCCGGAACGA
>Ga0137403_10008416_pt1 | contig 11550 bp, 9 predicted proteins | sample CZOMad2_1_16fung_FD_122057 | JGI IMG/M metagenome (GOLD analysis project Ga0137403, IMG submission 122057) | Vadose zone soil fungal communities from Angelo Coast Range Reserve, California, USA - CZOMad2_1_16fungal (Hybrid Assembly) | ecosystem: Environmental > Terrestrial > Soil > Vadose zone...
CGCGGCTGATCGCCGGTAAGTTCAGCCAGGAGCCGCGCAACGGGAGTATCTCCGTGCCGGCTGGCCCAATCGAGCGGGCTCTCGGGGTCTTTTGCGAAGCCCTGTTGGGTGTGAAGATTCGCTGCCCGAAGCTTGGGATCCACTCGCAGCATGGCGATTTCACGAATCACTTCCGGAGTAGAGCTGTCGCTTGCAGCAGCGGCCATCATCAGGTCCTGGCCGAACAAGTTTCGAATCGAGGGATCGGCGCCTTTGGCGATAAGTAAACGAAGCGCATTGAAATCACGATAGGACTTAGCAAAGTTGACCGTGGTGAATCCCGCCTCATCACGAATCTTGCTATCGGCTCCCCGCGCCAGCAACATCTCGACCATTTCGCTGTTGCCCTCAGCGGCCGCTACCATCAGTGCTGTAAATTTGAATTTATCGTCACCCGCTCCCGCGTTGACGTCCACCGCGTGGTCCACTAACAACCGTAAGATCCGCGGATCGCCGCTGGACGCCGCGCGGATCAGGGTGGTTTCACCTTTGTTATCTCGAGCCTTGGGGTCGGCACCCTTCTCGAGCAACAGCCGAACTACCGCGGCGGCACCGGGTCGCCCGGAGGCAATCAACAGTGGCGTCCTGCCACTCAGCTTGGCCGCGACGTCGACGCGCGCGCCCCGCTCGAGAAGCAGACGAACCTTGGCTTCGTCCGGTATGGCCCATATGAGGGCGGTCGCGCCTGCGTTGTCGGAATGGTTCGGATTCGCGCCCCGCTCGAGAAGCAGACGGACAATAGAAGCGTCCGAATCCAGGACGGCATACATCAGCTCACTCGATCCGAACTCATCGACTGCATCGACCGGCGCCCCCGTTCGAATGAGACCGTTAATAACCGCCGCGTCACCGTTCCGCAATGCATTGAGCAGTTCCTTGCCGGAGGGCGCTCCCCAGCCGAGGCTGGAGAAAAGTGCCAGGAGTGTGACAATGCATCGAATGCCGGGCTTGAGCAGGATCTTCTGCGGTGATGCAAACATCGCTATCGACGTTCTCCGGTGCTGTCGTCTCCCTGCTCGCGGTTTCCTGCTTCCAAGGCCACCTCCGCTGTCGCGGTGACGGCATGCACCCCGGTCAGCGCGCCGGCGCCGGCATTATGCACGACGATGTCGGTGACCGCTGCGGGAACACCTGCTTGGCCGGGCGTCACCGTGACGTGAAACACGCACTGGCCGGGTGTTGTTGAGATACCTGTATTCGTGGCTGTTGACATCACAGAAACCAAAGCCACACCCGCCTGGCCGACTAGAACTTGCACACTTGCCGGTGCCGCCGCGCCGGCTGCGCAGTTCGATGTGGCGTCCGTCACGGCAATGTGCGCGCGCAAGATCGAATTCGGCGTGGTGTCGATAAAGGGAAAGACAGCGCCCGGTGCAAGACCGGCCAACAGAGCGTTGTTCGATATCAGTTGACCATGGCCAGGGCCCTGCGCCGGATGCGGTGCCGCCATCAACGCCAACGCAACAATGGCGCAACCCACGACTGCGAGCACGTACTTCTTATAGCTCCCCATTTCGTCCTCCCTTTCCGAGCAGATCCGGACGAGTTATATCATTGGCCTGCCTTGCGTGGCAACGGTACCAGAGATGCAGATCACGTGTATCCTACGGAAATCGACAGGTTGCCGCGGGCCAGTCGCGCGGGCGTGATCTCCGCCTTTGTTTCGGCAGGCGGCGCCATGGCTGGCTTGCGCAGATACAGATAGCTGAAGCCGCCGATTGCCGCTTTCAAGGAACAACGCGGCCTGGCCGTGAAAAATGGCTCAACGCCTGTTTACTTGTGTGTTTTCTCGAATCTGGCGCGGGATCGGGTGGGCTATAATTCTCGTAACCAACCGAGTACGAGGACCTTACATCTTTGAGCACGTCGCCACAGGCTGTCACGCAGTTGCTGGTGGATTGGGGCAATGGAGACCGCCAGGCTCTGGAGAAGCTCACGCCGCTGGTTTACCAGGAGCTAAAACGCTTGGCAACACGGCACTTACGGCGGGAGCGCCGCGAGCATACGCTGCAGAGTACTGCTCTGGTCCACGAAGCCTGGCTGCGGTTGATCGATCAAAATCATGTGCACTGGCAGAACCGCGCCCAGTTTTTCGGCATTGCCGCGGAGATGATCCGGCGAATCCTGATCGACCATGCGCGCAATCGCCAGGCTGCCAAGCGAGGCGACGGCGCCATCAAACTATCGCTGGATGAAGCGCTAGGCGCGCCGGATCGCCGCGACTTCGATTTGGTGGCCCTCGACGATGCCCTCAAGGACCTGGGCAAGCTCGACCCGAAACAGGGACAGCTGGTGGAACTTCGATTCTTCGCGGGACTGTCCATCGAGGAGAGCGCCGAGGTGCTTGGCGTCTCGCCGGCCACCGTGAAACGCGAATGGGCAGTGGCCAAGGCGTGGCTCTATCGGGAACTCAGCGCGCGAGGTCACCGGCCATGACTTCGGAACGCTGGAAAGAAGTCAAGGAACTGTTCGCGTCGGCTCTCGAGCATGACGCCGGCAAGCGCGCGGCGTTTCTGGACGAAGTCTGCCGGGGAAACCCGGGGCTGCGGCGCGAGGTGGAATCGCTGCTGGCCTCGCATCAAGAGGCCGGCGAATTCATCGAGACGCCGGCGGTGAGCACGGATACTTTCTTGCCGGAACCCGGCGAGGAGGAAGACGCCGATATTGGACGCCGCATCGGCGCCTACCGCACGGTGAAAGAGATCGGCCGCGGCGGCATGGGTTCGGTTTACCTGGCGGTGCGCGACGACGATGAATTCGAACGGCGCGTGGCCATCAAGCTGATCCGGCGCGGCATGGAGATCGACTTCATCGTCCGCCGTTTCCGCAACGAGCGGCAGATCCTCGCCAATCTCGACCATCCCTACATTGCCCGCCTCCTCGATGGCGGCACCACCGAAGATGGCCTGCCATATTTCGTCATGGAGTACGTGGAGGGCAAGCCGGTTCACCGCTACTGCGAGGACAGCCAATTCCCAGTCGCTGACCGCCTCAAGCTTTTCGAAAAGGTATGCCAGGCCGTAGCCTACGCCCACGACCATCAGGTGATCCACCGCGACCTCAAGCCCGGCAACATCCTGGTCACCTCCGATGGCGTACCCAAGCTGCTGGATTTCGGCATCGCCAAACTGCTCGATCCGGATGTCCCGGCGCATGCCGCCGAGCCAACCACCGCCGGATTCCGCATGATGACGCCGGCTTATGCCAGCCCTGAGCAACTGCACGGCGAGCCGGCGACCGCCGCGAGCGATGTGTACTCTCTCGGTGTGCTGCTTTGCGAGGTGCTTACCGGCCGCCGCCCGGAGCGCTACGGCGCGGGAGGAAGCACGTATGTCCCTTCAGCCATACTCACCGGAGGGCTCGAGAACATTCTCGCCAAGGCCATGCGGGAAGACCCCGGTGAGCGCTACCTGTCGGTCGGGGATCTGGCCGCGGATGTGCGCCGGCATCTCGCGGGACAACCGGTGGCAGCCGCGCCCTACTCGGCTCCAGGAGGTGTGCCGGCCGGTCAGGAGGCTGACCGCTCTACCGGACCGAAAAGCATCGCGGTACTGCCGTTTCAGACGCTCGGCGCCACCGACAAAAGCGACGAATACCTGGGCGTCGGCATGGCGGATGCGCTGATCACCAGGTTGAGCAATATCCGGCGCATGGTCGTGCGGCCTACCAGTTCCGTTCTCCGGTACGCGCAAGGCGACCATGATCTGCTTGCGGCCGCACGCTCGCTGGATGTGCATTACATTCTCGACGGGCGCATCCGGCGCGCCGGCGACCGCATCCGCATCACCGTTCAATTGGTGCGAGGAAGCGATGGCGCACCGCTCTGGGCGGCTAAATTCGACGAAAAGTTCACCGACATTCTGAACATCGAGGATTCGCTCTCGGAACAATTGGCGCAGGCCATTGTCCACCGGCTCACGGAAGAAGAGCGCGGCCTGCTGCATAAGCGCGGCACCGATAATGCGCAGGCGTATCAGCTTTATCTAAAAGGCCGTTATTACTGGAGTTCGTCCACCGAGGAGGGGCTCTCCAAGGCGTTGCTGGCTTTTTCCGAGGCCCTGGCGCTTGATCCGCATTTCGCCCTCGCCCAAGCCGGCCTTGCCGACTACTACAACTGGCTGGGCGTCTTCAACATGCTGCCGCCGGCGGAGTGCTTCGCCGCGGCGAAGGATGCCGCCCTCAAGGCCTTGAAACTCGATCCGACGCTCGCGGAGGCTCATAACTCATTGGCGTTCGCCACCTGGGCCCTCGATCGGGATTGGAATACCGCCGAGCGTGGCTTCGAACGAGCCATCCAGTTGAACCCGGACTACGCGACGGCTCACCAGTGGTACTCCTACCTGGCCAGCACGCGAGGTCAGCACGACGAAGCCATTGAGCGCATCGAGCGCGCCCAGCGTTTGAATCCTCAGTCGCCTGTTCTCAGCGTGACCGCGGCGTTTGTTTATTACAACGCGGGGCTTTTCGACCGGGGCATCGAAGAGCTCCAGCGTACCGCCCGCACCGATCCACGGCAGTTCATGGTGCAGCAGGGCTTTGCATGGTTTTACACCCAGAAGGGCATGTACGGCGAGGCCGTCGCCGCCGCTGAAAGGGCGCTCGCGCTTTCACCGGACAACCCGTTGGTGCTCTGGACCATGGCAAGCTCGCTCGCGGCCGCCGGCCGTCCAGCGGAAGCGCGGGCCGTTATCGCGCGGATGATCGAACTCTCCGAGACCCGCTACATTTCTCCCTTCTATTTCGCGGTGACGTACGCCGTGCTGGGCGAGACCGAAGCCGCGCTCGACTGGCTCGAGAAGGCATACGAGAGCGGAGACTGGTGGCTGGTATGGATGGCCACGGAGCACCGTCTGGCGAATGTGCGCCAGCATCCCAGGTTCAAGAAGCTGGAGGAGCGCATCGGACTGAGCGGGGCCGCTGCCGCGGGCTACCAGCCGGGCGAGCAGACGCCAGTGGCAGGTCCGGCGCAGGTGGTGACTCGATCGGCCGCGATGGCTTCGGTACGAACACGCAGGAGCGTTACGGTGTATGCCGTAGGAGTCCTGTCCGCGGTAATCGCGATGGCCACTATTGGGAAATACGTGGCGTCGCGTGACGGACCGCCGTTCCAGGAACTCAAGATCGTCAAGCTCAGGACAAATGGCAACGCGATCAGCGCCAGCATTTCGCCCGACGGCAAGTATGTCGCCTACACGCTGGTTGAGGGGGGAAACCAGGGCATCTGGATCCGCCAGGTGGCCAACGCGACCAGTGTGAACATCGTTCCGCCGGCCAATGTCGTATACGGCGGGCTGACGTTCTCACACGATGGCGCCTATCTTTACTACTCCGCGCATGAAAGGAACAATTTCGAGCACGGCACGCTCTACCAGGTGCCGGTGCTCGGCGGCACCCAAAGAAAACTGATCAGCGACGTACAGAGCGCCGTTACGCTTTCACCCGACGGGAGGCAGGTGGCCTTCCTGCGGAACCGCCGGGCCGAGGCGCGCGACGATCTGATGCTTGCGAGCCTGGATGGCGGCAAAGAGCGCACGCTGGCATCACGCAACCATCCCGCCAAGTTTGGTTATGCTTCCGCGCCTGCCTGGCGGCCGGACGGCGACGTAATCACGGTCGCCTACGAAGACTCCGATGACCGTGGAAGATATACGACTCTGGCCAACATTGATGTGCAGACCGGCGCCCAGAAGCCGCTGCCATCCCAACGCTGGCAGTTCGTCGAGAGGATGGTCTGGCTGCCCAACGGTTCCATGCTCTTGGTAATCGGCCAGGATCCGGAATCCACTTTTCAGCAAATCTGGGGCGTGCCGGCGCGCGGCGGAATGCCCCGCAAGATCACCAACGATCTGAACGATTACATTGGTTTGAGCGTCGCCGCGGATTCACGTCACCTCACCACGCGGCAATTCCAGGTTCTCACGAGCATCTGGTTTGCCGCCAAGGGCGACACAAAAGCAGCCCAACAGCTCACACCTGGCGCGGGCCGGTACTATGATCTGGCCTGGACGCCCGACGGGAAAATCATGTACTCCGCCGATGCCAGCGATACGGTGGATCTCTGGGCTCGCGACGCCACCGGTTCCGCACCGAGGCAATTGACGTCCGCCGCGCGCCGAAATTACGCGGCCGCGTCAACGCCCGATGGCAAGCATATTCTGTTTCACACTAACCGGACGGGCACTTGGAACATTTGGAGAATGGAGCCCGACGGCGGCAATCAGCGTCCTGTGACCGCCGATTCCAAGATCGATAGCAACTGGCCGCAAGCTTCGGCCGACGGCCGTTCGGTTATCTTCCATCGCCCGGCTCCGGGAGGAAGCTTCCACATTTGGAAGACGTCCATCGAGGGCGGTGAGCCCGTCGAAATATCGCAGGAAATTTGCATGCGCCCCGCTGTCTCGCCCCGTGACGGCGCCATTGCCTGCTGGTATAGCGAGGCTGGCCCCAAACCGGTCTGGCGCATCGGCGTGTTCCCGCCTGACGGAGGCCGGGTGATGAAGGTCTTCGAGTTTGCGGCCACCGTGTCTGTCGATAGTGCATTGCGGTGGACTTCAGACGGCCGTGGCGTGAGCTATGTGGACAACCGCGGCGGCATCTCCAACATCTGGATCCAGCCGCTGGACGGCTCGCCCGCGCGTCCGGTGACTGATTTCCATGGCGGCGAGATCTATTCCTTCGCCTGGTCGCGCGACGGAAACCTGGCCATCTCGCGCGGTATGCAGACCAGCGACCTGGTTCTCATCAGCGACGTGAGGTGAAAAGCCCATACCCTCGACGGAACAATGGCCGTAGCATCGTCTTTCTGGTGACGCACGACACGCGGCCATTCATCGGCGATCTGCAGCCGGAGCGGCGCACTGCGCTATACTGCCCTCAAGGAAACCGAATGGACGAAAAGACTACAGGCCAGACGCCGAAGGCAAATCTCTATCAAGCCGAATACCTGGGCAGCGGCACGTTCCGCATCACCAAACCCAAACGCTCCAGCGTCAAGCGGCGGCAAGCCGCGTTGAAGAACCGCCGCCGCGGCTCGCGCAGGTAAGGTAGCCAGGACAGACATAGCAGCTTGTCCATTTTCCACCGCGGGCACGAGGAGCAGGCAAGATTGCCCGCGCAACCTTGGCTGCGGACCAAGAGTCCGCCCTACCGCACGGTCGCCAGCATTTCTTGCAATGTCAGCTCCAACTCTTCGTCTTTGGAGTAGAAATGCGGGTCACGCGAGAGTAGGGCGGACCTCCCGGTCCGCTGGCGACCTCCCGGTCGCCCACCCCGCGCTCGACCACCGGTAATGCCTCGCCTGCCTTACCAACCCCGCGCGTACGGGATTTTCTTCGATATAGAACTTGATGCGCTCCCACTCTACGGAATCTCGAACCAGATGGTCATAGCTTTCCTCTTGCCAGAAAGGATTTCCCGTACGCGCCAGAATTTGGTTAGCCCGCTTGGCGGTAAACCCCTTAAGGGCTTTGGTGAGTCGGGGAAGCGGCACGTTGGGGCTCACAAGAATGTGAACATGATTCGGCATCACGACGAAGGCATGTAGCGTGTACCGCCCGAGGACGTTCGCACAGTGGTGGATCACCTCCACGACCATGTCGGCGATCACTGGTTGTCGCAGATAAAACGGGCCGGTACGGGACTCGTCCAGCAGGCGGTCTAAGACCGCGAACGCTCTTCCAGAGGTGACCCCGGCCGCCGGGAAGGAGCTATTTGGCGGCAGACTGCCGTAGAGGCGCCAGGTCAGGAATACGGGTTGATCGGCCTGATAGAGGTGGGGGAGCCGGCGGCGGTAGAAACTCACGGAAGGGATAGTGGGAGAGGAACGGTCGAGTTCTCTTGGGAGCTAGGGCCGACCGGGAGGTGCCAGCGGACCAGGAGGTCCGCCCTACGTAAGGGGTAGGCCGGGCGGCTCCGCGCGCGGCGACTTTCAGGCTAGCGCGGGCACACCCAGGCTCTTGGCCTTGAGGGGCGACATGGCGGCTTCGGGGCAATAGCGCGCGATCATCTCCTTGGCCATCTCGGCGCGGCGCACGCGTTCGCGAGAGAGCGCAATCACGGTGTTCTCCAGATGCGTGCCGCTGGGGTACACATCGGGCGCATTGCGCAATCCGAATTTGAGATAGATCGGCGCGGCGACACGGATCAGCTCCGGGATGTCGTAATAGCGTAGAAAACCGCCGATATTGTCGGGAGCTTCCACGTAGAAATCGATGGGCGTGTCGATGGCGGCGCGAATGGCGGCAATCTGCGAGATGGTGAGATCCGACGGAATGTTGATGGTATTGGCGCCGAGCAGTTCGATGATGCGCGCCGAGGCCGGATTGGTTGGCGCCATCATCACGGAAGTCTTGATGATGAGATCGATGGGAAGCTCGCCGGCGGCGCGCATATTGGCTACGATTTGCAGGATGCCGATATCGGAAACCAGCACGCTGCGCAAGCCCAGGCGGACGGCGCGTTTGACGTCCTCCATGGCGAAGACCAGTTGATCGGCGCCGCGCAGCGAGAGGCCGAGCGATTTGCCGGCGGCGGAGAAAGCCTGCGCGCCGATATCGAATGTGGCGCGGGGGCCGATGAACAGATTGACTTCGATGCCGGCCTTGCGGCCCAGGTCGAGCATCTCGGAGATCTCGGCGTCGGTCATGAGCATGATGCCGCTGCCCTGGCTCACGCGATGCACGGGCACGTTGCGCTCCTGGGCTTCGCTCAGCACCGCGGCCAGCGCGCGTGGACCTTCGGTGGAAGGGATCTCGATCCGGTATTGTCCGCCATCGGGAAACCGCTTAATGGAGCTGGGGCAATCCGCCGGGTCGTGGCCCGGCAAGCCGCGGCGTTCTAAAAATTCGCGCGAGCTGTTCATGGTTCAGTTCCTTCCTGTAATTGATAGCCGCATTCGGCGACGGGTGCGTGCAGCACTTCCGCCGCGTGCCCGTGCAGCGCGAAGACTTGCCGCACGAGGTCGCACACCGGTTCGTAACCGCGCTCGAAAAATACCAGGATAGACGGTCCGGCGCCGCTCAGCGTGCAGCCGAGCAGCCCGGGCGCGCGCAGCTTTAGAATATCTTCGAGGCCGGGCACGAGTGGAGCGCGATAAGGCTGGTGAAACTTGTCTTCGAGCGCCGCGGGAAAAGCGCCGGTTGAGCCGGTGGCGAGCGCGGCGACTAGCAAGGCCGCCCGCTGCACGTTGAAAATGGCTTCCGCGCGCGGATAACAATCCGGCAGGACGGAGCGCGCGTGAGAAGTGGGCAGCATGAAGTCCGGGACCACGACGCCGACACCAAAATTCGCCGGCATATTCAGACGCACGGTGCGCGCCACGCCGCCGGAATCGATGGCGCTGGCCACGATCGATCCCAGCACGCAGGCGGCTACGTTATCCGGATGGCCTTCGAGGCGCGCGGCTTCGTCCAGAACGCGCAACGGCTTCCAGCGCAGGTCGAGCAGCCGGTCGGCAATGACGACGCCGGCAGTTAACGCGGCAGCGCTCGATCCAAGGCCCTTGCCGAGAGGGATCTGGTTATGGATGCGCAGATCGATGGGCGGCATGGTCATGCGCATGTCGCGCGCCACGGCCAGCGCGGTTTGCCAGATCAGGTTGTCTTCGCCCGTGGAGATCGCGCCTGCGTCGCGGCCTTCGGCTTCAATCGAAAGCTGACGGCTCTGGCGGAACCGGCATTCGAGGTACAGGCTGAGCGCGAGACCCAGCGCATCGAAACCGGGTCCGAGGTTGGCGCTGGAGGCCGGCACGCGGAGCGAAGTCCAGGGCATCATGTTATAGCGTAGGACAGGCGTTCCTGCGTGTCCATTGCTAAAGAAGCGGGAATTCGACAGACGGAAGCGCGCCGCCTACTTCCTACGCCCGGCTGCCTACGCTGTTACCGCGGCCTCTTCGATCACAAGCTCGCCTTTGTCCGCGTCCAGCTCCGCCATCACGCCTAGGGGCAGCGTGAGCTGGTCGTCGGTGTGACCGATGGTCAGTCCAGAGAGCACGGGAACGCGCAGGCGGCCCAGAATTTCGTCCACCACTTCGCCCACCGAGAGTGTGGATTCGTACGATGGCTTGAAATCGCGCGGCCGGCAGTCCTGGCATTCGCCGAAGATGATGCCTGCGGCGGCGGCGAGCTTGCCCGCCAGGCGCAACTGCGTCAGCATGCGATCGATGCTGTAGGGTTGCTCGTCGACATCTTCGAGGAACAGAATGCGGCCGCTGGGTTCAATCTCGTAGGGCGTGCCCATGGTGGTCGAGATCAGCGTGAGGTTGCCGCCGATCAGTGGTCCGCGCGCCCGGCCGGGGCGAACCGTCCGCAGGGTGTGGGCGGGCCGTAAGGGGTCGGAGTCCGGCGGGTTGGTGATACGGCCCAGCGGCTCGGTTTCGAACAGCGCCCTCCGAAAATAAGTCTGGGTATATGGCGTGAAGCGGGAAAGCGTGATGGGGCCATGAAAAGTCACCAGGCCCGCGCGTTTCTGAATGGCGAGGTGCAGCGCGGTGATATCGCTATAGCCCAGGAAGATTTTTGGATGGCTCCGGATTAGGTCGTAGTCGATGGCATCCAGCAACTGCGCCGCCCCGTAGCCGCCGCGAATCGCGAATACGGCCTTGACTTCGGGATCGCGGAACATGGCGTGCAAATCCTCGACGCGTTCCCCGATGCCGCCGCCCAAATATCCTTCGCGCTTGCGGACGTTCTTTCCGAATTTCGGAACCAGACCGAAGTAGCGCGCGGTGCGCTCGGCCAGCGCTAACCGGTCGGGATCGGAGACATAACTGGAGGGCGTGATCAGGCCGACGGTGTCGCCGGGGCGTAGGGCTTTGGGACGAATCAATTTCCGCTCGGTGGCCGCGGCCAGAGGCAACGCGCACGCTGCACCCATTGCCCCGGTTGCTCCAAGAAAGCCTCGACGGGTCATCAATCACGGGCCCTGGCCGTCGATTCGCGCACCACCAGTTGCGGCGAAATCTGATATTCCGCTCCCATGCGCGTGGTGTCGCTCAGCGAGGCCAGCAGCGCTTCGAAGGCCTTGCCGGCGATCTCCTCGCGCGGCAGACGGACGGTAGTCAGCGGCGGCTCGGTGAATTCCGCCAGCTTTATATCGTCGAAACCCACCACCGAGATGTCGTCCGGCACGCGCAGCCCTTTTCTGCGGATGGCGCGCAGCGCGCCCAAGGCGGTCAGATCGTTCGAGCAAAGCACGGCGGTCGGCAGCGGCGTCCGCTCGAGTATGCGGCTCATGGCCTGGAACCCGCCGTCGATGCGATGATTGCCGGTCTCGATCCAATTTCGGTCGAAACAGCGGTTAAACGCAATGACGCCGGACGCTCGGAATTGTCGAACTCAGTCGACTATGACAAGGCGGCGCGCTCCATTCCAGCACCAACAAACTTTTTTGCATACGTCGACGTGCCGCTTCTTTACGCGCGATTGGACGCTGCCTTGCGGCCGATGTTGTTCGTGAGCGCCGCTTTCCTGCCCTGGCTGTCGGACTATGTCGATCTGGCCAAGTTGCCGCCGT
>Ga0137403_10008418_pt1 | contig 11547 bp, 9 predicted proteins | sample CZOMad2_1_16fung_FD_122057 | JGI IMG/M metagenome (GOLD analysis project Ga0137403, IMG submission 122057) | Vadose zone soil fungal communities from Angelo Coast Range Reserve, California, USA - CZOMad2_1_16fungal (Hybrid Assembly) | ecosystem: Environmental > Terrestrial > Soil > Vadose zone...
AGGAGTATGAGGCGAGCTATCCTGAGCTTCTCGAAGCAGCCGGCGCGCCGATCGACCCAAAACGCCGCACCAGCGAGCACGCGAGTTGGATTCTCGAGGCGCTTGAGACCGGCCGCACGTATCGCGGCCACTTCAATGTCAGGAACGGCGGCCTCGTCACTAATTTGCCGGCCGATGCGATCGTCGAAAGTCCCGGATTTGTGGACCGCTTCGGCCTGAACATGGCCGCTGGCATCACCCTGCCCGAAGCCTGTGCAGCCACCTGCATCGCCTCGATCAACGTGCAGCGCATGGCGGTGCATGCGGCAATTTCTGGCGATGTCGAGCTTCTGAAACTCGCCGTCCTGCACGACCCGCTGACCGGCGCCGTCTGCTCTCCGGAAGAGGTCTGGCAGATGGTCGACGAGATGGTCGTCGCCCAGGCCGAATGGCTGCCGCAATACGCCCACGCGATCGACGGCGCCAAGGAGCGCCTGGCGCGGAGAGGCGACGGTCGGCCTCGCGCCGGGCGTGTTCGGACCGTCGGAGACAAGCCAGGCGAACAGGCACAGGAGGTCAAGCCGCGCGCCGCGCTATCGGCGTGAGGAGAAGGTCCACGGCCGGCCGCACGAAGCGGTCGGTTTCGACAAGGCGGCCCGCGAAATGCAGGAGCGGGCCGCAAAACTTCTGGGAAAGTCCCTGCCGAAAAAGCCCCTGGTCTGCACGTTTCATTCGTTGTGCGTGCGGATTCTGCGGCAGCACATCGAGAAGCTGGGATACAAGCGCAATTTCATCATTTACGATGAATCGGACCAAATCAGCGCGATCAAGAAAATCCTGGTTCGCATTTCAGCCAAAGGAGAAAAGACCGATCCAGCAGCGATTCTTTCGCTGCTGAGCAAGTTCCGGAACGGCGGGGAGCGCGCTACGGCGTTTGCCGACGTAAGCATCAGGGCCATGGCGGAGCACATCCGAGGGCGCTACGAATCAGCTTTGCGTGCATGCAACGCGGTGGATTTTGATGATTTAATACTGCTTACCCTCCGGTTGTTTACCGAGCATCCTGCGGCCCTCGAAACCTGCCGGGCGAGATATCGCTACGTAATGGTGGACGAATACCAGGATACCAATGCCGCTCAATTCAAGCTGATCCAGGCGTTAACTCAGGAGCATCGCAACCTCTGTGTTGTCGGCGATGACGACCAAAGCATTTACGGTTGGCGCGGGGCGGAGATCTCCAACCTGCTCGATATGGAAAACCATTTTCCCGAAGTGAAGGTTGTCAAGCTCGAGCAGAATTATCGATCCACAGGCACTATCCTCGAGGCCGCTAACGCGCTGATAAAGCATAACGTGCGACGACGCGGCAAAAGACTCTGGTCGCAGAAGGGCGCGGGCTCCAAGATCATTCTACAAATGTTCGCCAACGAGGACGAGGAAGCGCGAACAGTCGTCGAACAAATTGACTATTCACGGGTGTCCGGTCGCGCGCCCTGGTCCAGCCAGGCGATTTTGTTTCGCACGAATGTGCAATCGCGGCCCTTGGAGACGGCATTGCGCCAGGCGGGTGTTCGGTATCATTTGGTGGGCGCGCAAAGCTTCTTCGATCGACGGGAGGTTCGCGATTTCCTTGCTTATCTGAAAGCATTCCTCAATCCGGACGACGATGTCAGCCTTTTGCGAATCGCCAACGTGCCTCCGCGCGGCTTGAGTGATGTGACGATGGAACGGCTGCTCGTGGCCAGCCACGAAAGGAACTGTTCGGTGTTTGCGGTGATGAAAAATGCGGTGGTCGCTGCCACGTTTCAGAGTAAAACACGGCAGAGTATCGAGCGCTTCGTGGAGTTCATCGAGCGGACCCGGATGCCTTTGACGTCTATCACCGGTCACTCATCAGTCTGTCTCGCGACCTGGGCTGATGCGTTCCTGGATGAGATTAGTTACTTCGACGAACTGCGCCGCTCGGAAAAATCTCCTGAAGCGGCGGAAAGCAGGATTCGCAACCTGCAAGAGCTCATGACCACGCTGGCCGGCGCGGGCGAGTCAACCGACGCGCCCTTAGATCGGTTACAACTGTTCCTCGAAGAGATCAGCCTCGATGCCGACCGCGAGGAAGACAAAGAAAACTCAGGCGATGCCGTCACGCTCATCACCATCCACAGTTGTAAAGGATTGGAGTTCCCCCACGTCTATATTGTCGGTATGGAGGACGGCCTCTTGCCCCACTCTCGCTCCAAGCTCGAAGGCACGCTCGATGAAGAAAGGCGACTATTTTACGTGGCGGTGACCCGGGCTATGCAGACGCTGACCATCAGTCATTGTTCCGGGCGCAAGAAATACGGTGAAACCAAACCCTGTCACCCTTCTCCCTTTCTCAAGGAACTGCCATCTGAATTGGTGGAGCATGCCGATGAAAAGGCAAAGCAGCCAGTAGCGGTCGATTCCGGAAGGAACATGTTTGAAGTGATGCGCACGTCCTTGGGCTAATCGCTGTGCGGATTCGACCTGAAAGTCAATCAACGGCTGAGCCTCGGAATACCTGAACAGCCGTACTTGACCACCTCGCGCCGGTCGTGCGCGCGTGGATGTTTTATCTGTGTTCAACTACACTGGTCTCGCTTAAACTCCGGGCCATGAAAAGCCGAATCAACCGCCGGGACTTTGTAACTTCAACCACCATCGGCGCGCTGGCTGCTCCTGGAGTTCTGGCCTTCGCCCAGGCGCCGCAGGCCATCACGAAGCGAACCACTAAGCCAGTTGTTATCTCTGCCGCGAACGGCAATATCTCAAAAGATGCCGAAGGTCTCACCTGTGTCGCCAGGGCATTTAAGATGATCACTGCCGGGGCGGACGTGCTCGATGCTGTTGTTGCGGGTGTCAATATCGTCGAATTGGACCCGGAGGATACCAGCGTCGGCTACGGCGGCTTGCCTAATGCCGATGGCGTTGTTCAACTGGACTCTTCCCTGATGCACGGTCCACTAAAGCGGGCGGGAGCGGTTGCGTGCCTCGAAGGCGTGCGCACTCCTTCATTGGTGGCAAAAAAGGTTATGGAGGAAACCGACCACCACCTCCTGGTCGGCAAAGGAGCCCAACGATTTGCCCGCAATATAGGCTTCAAAATCGAAGACGATTTGAATACGGAGAAATCGCGCAAGCTTTGGCTTGAATGGAAACGCCGCAGCGACAAGGACCATTATCCGGATCCAAAAGAGCGCGCCGAAGCCGGTCGTCGTGCAGCCAGGGAAATGCTGGCTGAAGGCCTGCTGGACCCCAATCACTATTACGGCACTATCAATTGCAACGTCGTCAATGCCAAGGGACAAATCGCAGGCGTCACCACAACCAGCGGATTGGCATGGAAAATCCCGGGCCGAGTGGGCGACTCGCCTATCCTCGGTGCAGGACTATACGTCGATGGTGATATTGGCGCCGCCGGCTCGACCGGTCGCGGCGAAGCCAACCTTTTTTCGCTATGCTCTTTCTTAATCGTCGAGCTGATGCGGAATGGAAAGTCACCGAAAGACGCCGGCATGACGGCACTGAAGCGCGTCGTGGCAAACACGGTGGAAAAACGTCTGTTAAACGCGCCCGGCAAACCGAATTTTAACATCTCCTATTACATTGTTAACGCCAAAGGCGATCACGCCGGTGTTTCCTTGTACTCGATGTCAGGCAAGCAACCCACCCGATTTGCTCAATGCTCCGAGGACGGACCAAAGACGGTGTCGATGGAAGCTCTGATCGACGGCGATCCCGAGACCTAGCCGACTCCATTCACGTAGGCTCAGGACGAAGCGGCGGCCAGCAAGGAATCTGATTGAAAACTTCGGACGCCGGTCTCAATCTTACGCAATGCAAAGCGTTCTCAGTGGACCAATTTACGTGGTGAAGGATAACATTGATACCGATCAAATTATTCCCGCACAGTATCTTAACCTGGTCCCGACGATTCCGGAAGAGTATGAACAGCTCGGCTCGTATGCGTTGTGTGGCCTGCCGGAATCGCTCTACCCGGAGCGTTATGTCAAGGAAGGTGAAATCGATAGCCGGTACCCAATTATCGTTGGTGGCCGCAACTTCGGGTGCGGGAGCTCGCGCGAGCACGCGCCAATTGCTCTGGGCTCCTCCGGTTGCAAGGTCGTCCTCGCAGAGGGCTTTGCGCGCATTTTCTTCCGGAATTGCGTTGCGACCGGAGAACTATATCCCTGCGAATGCCTCGACCGGTTATGCGACAAGCTACAAACGGGACAAATCGTCACCGTGGACCTGGACGCAGGCACAATCATAATTCAAGACACCGGAAAGGTTTTTGGATTCAAGCCACTCGGAGACGTGCGCGCTGTCGTCGACGCGGGAGGTTTGTTCAATTATGCTCGCAAAGCAGGAATGATTTCGCGTTAATGGTTGTAAATGGGGCCGTCCTGATTAGTAGGCAGTCGTCCGCTGAGTCATCCACCATCAGCACGAGGTATTTCTCGCTGGACAGCTTCGCCATATCCCCAGTTTACATCAAAGCCGGCTTGCAGTAAACACCAGCCCCCGCAGGACAGCGGGCCTTAAAGCTCTCTGATCCGTTGCTCTGATTTTGCAATCATGATGAATAGCTACCAGGCATAGACGCGCCGCTCGGCCAAGACGGTTGTACATATCCTCTTTACTACCGGCCCACCTTCCAGGGCCAACAGGTGTTCCGTCCAAATCACTGGCCGCACTCAAGGAGTCCCGTGCATGTTCTATTCCCAGTCTCTCGCGGTCAGCGCTTACCCCGAGCACGGTTGCTGCGCCTGAGCCGGGACAGCATAATACTCCTGACCGTGGCTTTCAGCAGGCTGTGAGCTTTGGCCAGCGCCTCGTCCAAACGAGCGCAGTCTTCTAACTCCGCATGCTTGACTCGCTCGCGGCTCAGCAACAACTGCGCAACTCTGCAACAGCCCGCACGGGTGGCATCGATTTCGAAAGCAATCCGAGCGGTGGCCCCTATGGGCAATGCCGTGTGACCTTTGGTTGGTTTCACTTTCTTAACTCTGCCAAATCGCATAAACGATGCCATCCAGACGAATTCTAATTTTCGGATAGGTGTTTGTCTTACATTCTCAGAAGCTGAGCGAACGCCAGCCAGCCAAAGCTTATGACCCGGCGCCCTTTTGCAGCTTATGCCGGTACTTGCGCTTGAATCGAAAACAGGACGCGAATTCACTTCGGCCCTCATCGTTTTCCCACACTTCGTCATACCGCGCCTGCCGCGGCTGAGCCCGCAGCGGACGCTGTTTGTAGATGTTTCCCTTTTCGTCCGAATCCAATTCCAACCACCTGGGTTTCTGAAGAGGGCTCAAGCGATTCGAGAGAATAATCAGTATCTTCCGCTTCATTAATTTGGCGCAGATGACAACATCAACGTCGAGGGAGGTCAATCATTTTGAGGCTTATGCCCCTGTTCCAGGGAGCCGTCGCCATAATCATTCAGCCATCGATCACCTGTGCCTGTGCGCCTGTCTTTAGGGCTTTCCCGCATATCCCGGAATGCATGCTGACGTAAAATAAGAGCAGTCCTATGAAAAAACTCCGGATATCCGTGATCATGTCCGGCGCGATCTTCGCAGTGCTGGGTCCGCCGGAGTACACGGCGGCCGCCTCCGAACCTGCAGGGTCCCCTTTTGGGCCTGATGTGTGGCCCTTGTGTTATCAACAGAGGGTACATTTGCCACCCGTCGCAGCATCCGTCTTAGACTCACTCAAGAGTTCGCCCGAAAACAATCGACGCCAGCAAATTGGCGTGGGGCGAGCCTTCCCGCAGCCGATTATGGTTAACCAAAACACTGTTCCGATTTCGCAATGGACTGTGCTGCCCAATGGTTGGAGCATTTGGTCCGCCGAGGTTGGCTCGGAAGGCGCAGTCGGACTTCGGCTTCATATTGAATCTTTACGTTTGCCCAGAGGTGCGCGCTTGATTGTTTATGATCCTGCAAAGCCCCAGCCGGACCCCGAGCCGATAACCGCGCAAAGTCTCGGCGGTCGCCGCGAAGTATGGACTGGAACTTTGTTTTCGCCGCGAGCAATTGTGGAGTGTCAGCTTCCGCCGGGCGTCGATCCGCGGGGGGTTTCATTCGTTATTTCTGGAGTCTCTCACCTTTATGCGCTGCCCTTGGCGGGGACAGACGTTGCGCCGAAGGAAGGCTCCTGCCATAATGATGTGACCTGTTACCCGGAATATGCTGATCAAGCCTCCGGGGTGGCCCGCATGTCGTTCGTCGAGGGAGGAAATACTATGGTTTGTACCGGCTGCCTCCTGGCCGGAAATGACCCGAGTCAGGCTTTCTTCCTTACCGCAAACCATTGCATCTATGATCAAACACTTGCTTCCACGATCGAATGGTATTGGTCTTACCAGACCAGTTCTTGCAACGGATCTCCTCCTTCGCTCAGCAGTGTGCCCCGCACGGGCGGCGGTGCCGATTTACTCGCGACCTCCAATGGGAACGACTTTAGTTTCATGCGCTTGCGGAATACGCCACCTTCCGCCGCCGCTCATCTCTCCTGGAGCACGAGTTCACCCTCCTCGAGCGAAACCCTGGCTTGCATTCACCATCTCACAGGAGCTTACAAGCGAATCAGCTTCGGCAATGAGATTGGCGCTACCGCGAATTTCTGGGGCGTCCGCTGGTCGAGCGGAGTCACCGAACCAAGCAGTAGCGGCAGCCCTTTGCTCGATCAGAATCATCAAGTCATTGGTCAACTCAATGCTGGCTTCAATGGCGGAGCAGGCTCTTCGTGCAGCTTTCCGACGGCACCCGATCAATTTGGAAGATTCGACGTCACCTACCCAGCCATCCAGCAATGGTTGAATAGCAGTTCACCACCTCCTCCACCCACCTTTGCGAAGGGAACCTACACTGGTCTGTTTTCCGATCAGGCCAACGGCCCGTCGCTGCCGAGAGCCGGTTCATTCACCGTCGCCATCACCGTCAGAGGACGATTCAGCGGCAGGCTCCAGATCGGTCCTGCTCGTTACTCGATCCGCGGCCAGCTTGACTCTAGTGGCACCGCACAATTCAGCATTCCACATCGTACTTTGGGAGGCCAATTGCAAATCGATCCCAATGATGCCGATCACATCACCGGCTTTATCAGCGACGGCAATTTTACCTCGCAAATGGATGGCGATCGAGCTGTGTTCAATGCCCTGACCAACCCGGCCGAACAAGCAGGCCGATATACCGTCGTCATGCCTTATGGGAACGATCCCGGCAACTCGCCTGGTGGCGACAGCTACGGCCTGGTGACGGTGGACAGATTTGGACGCATTCGCCTCAGTGGCGCGCTGGCCGACAACACCAAATTCAGCGAGGCTGCCATGCTCTCGAAGGATGGGCGCTGGCCGCTCTATACCCCGCTTTACCGGAGTCAAGGTTTTGTGTTTGGTTGGATCGTTTTTGCCAGCACCAGTACCGACGATCTGAACGGCCACGTGACCTGGTTCCGGCCGACTGTCGCAACTGCGAAGGTCTATCCTCAAGGCTTTACCTATCAAGCGACTTTTGCTGGCTCGCAGTACATCCGGCCGCCAGCCGGCAATCGGACTCTGGATCTTCCCGATGCCATGGTGTTGTTTAGCGGGGGAGATTCCAATTATAGCCTCACCGATGCCATCACCATCGCTCCAAACAATCGAGTAACTAATTTGGGGGACAACAAATTGACTCTGGCGTTCTCTCCTACCACTGGTTTTTTCCATGGCGCGGTGCTCCCCCCGGATGCCCGTCGTGCCACGGCTTTCAGCGGTGTCGTGGTTCAAAAACAAAATACTGGCAATGGCTATTTCCTTGGCGGAGCCCAAACGGGTTACGTCTTCATCGGCCCGAACCAGTAGCCCTTCAGCTTTTCCGAAGGAGACCCGAACAAGCAACAACCAGCAGCAAGGCGATTCCAAGCACACAAACGATCGCGGCGCCAATGGGCAGATCCACCTTGGCCGTCAACAACAGGCTCACCAGGCTGCACAGCGTGGCTATTCCCCAACCGAGGGCAAAGCGGGCATAGAAAGACTTTACCAGATATGCCGCGCAAACCGCCGGCACAACCAGGTACGAAAACACCAGCAGCACGCCGCCAATGTGGACGAAGCTCGTCACTACCAGCCCGAAGAGCATATAAAATACAAAATCCCACCAGCGCATATTCAGACCGCTGGCCGCCGCCTGCTCCGGGTTCGCAGAAATAGCCAGAAATTTCTTGCGCAGAAGGAAGTGTGCGATGCCGACTGCGACGAACAGAACAAAAGTCTTGAGAACATCGGAGTACGGCACAACCAGCAGTTCGCCCACAAGAGAGCGTTGGAGTTCCTCTTTGCCGCCGCTGCTTCGGCTCAGCGCGAGAATGGAAGCCGCCGCAGCCATCACGTAAACAATGCCGATGAGTGCTTCCTGAGGCACGCGCTGCCGCCGAGTGCGTGTGAAGGTAAGCACAACAGCGCCGACAAAAGTAAATCCCAACGAAAAAGCGTAGCTTTGCCAGTCATGCACGTCGTAGCCGACCAGCATCGATACACAGGTACCGAAGGCGGCCATTTGCGCCAGGGCGAGGTCCACGAAAATTACTCCGCGCTGCACGATGTGCAGCCCCAGATAAACGAGCAACCAGGGCAGAATGAGGCTCGCGATCAGCGGCCACTTCATCAACGAGAATAGATCAGTCATGAGGCATCAACGGTTGAGTTGTGAATTGGTTCGCAAACTCCCACAGAGCGGCGCAGTTCGATTTCGGATTTCGCGTTCATCTAATGCGATTGGCCCAGCGCCCGCGCAATGGCATTGACCACGCGATCGATCAGTGGGACATAGCCCCCTTCGGTGCCTTTGATACCGCCAGGAAATTGAGACACATCCACGACTGTCGCCCCCGTTTTCTCCGCGACAGTTTCAGCGGTCCGGCGATTCAGGTACGGATCAACAATGATTACGTGCACCTTGTCCTGGCGCATCTTCGTAATCACTTCGGCGAGATGAGTTGGGGTAGGTGGAACCCCTGGTTTCGGTTCGAGGAACAGGTCAATTGTTAAACCGAACCGATTTCCAAAATAAAGCCAGGAGTTATGGTAAGCCGCAACCTGCTGGCCCTTGAAGGGCGCAAGTATCCGCTCCCAGTCGGCTAATTTCGCGTCGATAGCTTCATTGAATTTTTTCAAGTTCGCGCGATAGGCGGGGCAATCTTTTTCGTCCTGAGCGCAGAACGCATTCGCCATGTGCTGCGCAACAATTTTCGCGTTCACGGGGTCCACCAGGTAATGGGGGTTGCCGGCAGCGTGAATATCACCGCGCGAGCGGTCGAGAGAAGTAGGCACCTCCATTAAAGCGACGCCCTGGGCGCACGCGACATGACCCGGCGCACCCGGCGCGATCTTCGGGTTGCGCGATTGATCCAGCAATGCCGGGAGCCAGCCGATTTCCAGTTCCGCGCCGCCTTCGATGAGCAAATCCGCGTGATTAAGCTTCACAATAAAGCTGGGTTTGGCATCGACGAAATGCGGGTCTTCTGTCGGCTTTGCCAGAGTGGTAACGTCAATGCGATCCCCACCAATCTCCTTCGCAATCGAGGCCAGATCCGGCGTGGTAGCGACGACGTTTAGCTTGGCGTAAGAAGTCACGGGCAGAGCTGTAAGCGCTAATGAACAAATCAATTGCAAAATGGAGAATCTCATAAAGTTTCTTATCGAATTATTTACTCATTGAACTGTTAAAACTTGTGCGCTCCGTGCGCACCCAGGAGGAATTCCATCTGCAGCCAGACTGAATGTTCCGTGCCGAAAAGCTCGCCGTGATCGTAGTTGTATTGCAGGCGTATCTTCGAGAATTCACTCGGGTAAAACGTGAGGTTCGGCGAAATCCGAGTGCGCTCGCCTCGAAACACATCATTCGCGTCAGCAACGCCCTTGTTACCATTGACATATTCGCCACGCAGGCCGGCAACCCAGCGCGGCTTGAAACCCCAAAGCACCTGCGAGTAAAAGCCCCAATCCCTCAGCGTCTCCGCCGGGAGCGAGTCAGCTAAATCTGTGCCGGCCGCGAAGCGTTGATACATCGCTTCGGTCTGCCAGGACACAAAAGGAAAACCAGCGTCCGCATTGGACGGCTTCCATTTCCAATAAAGATCAATGCCATAAATTTCCGTGCGCCGGTCTGTGCCCGTGTCATTGGGTCCAAATGCGGCAGAAGCTCCCACGACCATAGTTTGCGAATCGCTCAAATCAAAAGAAGAGGCGATGCGCGGCGCGTATAACAGATCGCCTGGCCCGCGCAGATGCCGATCAAGAGTGGCCCGACGGTGGAAACGAGCGGTTCCGCTTCCGTCATCTTCTCCCGGGTTTCGGAAGCTGAAAGCTGTGCCACCCTGGCCATCGAACACGCCCAGGAATGCTTCCGTATAAAAAGGCGTAGGCACCAGCCAGGAAACTTGAGCTCCGATGTTTCTCAGTCCCTCGGGCCCAAACGCGCGGTTCAGGATCAACGGTTCATCCACAAATGCCCATTGATGCGGATGTTGCGGGTTTTGCCGGCCGAAGTTGGCAAAAAACTGGCCGGCTTTGAGCTGAAGATTTCCCGGCAGCGCGGTGGATTGCAAATAGGTTTCTTCCAGCTCGATGTCCGTTCCGTTGTTCTTGTCAAGCTTAAGGACGATATTGGCAAACCCTTTGAAATATGGATCCACTGCTCCATCGACCGCAATTTCAGCGTTCCGCAAAGAAAAGCCGCGTTTGATCGGATCATGATCCCCGAGCTGCAAAAAATTCGCAGGATCAGGAGTCGTGGACCAACCGAAGTCCATTAGGGCATCGAAACTGATGTTCATGTAGGCCGAGCCGGCGCGGGCTATTGTCAGCGGCTGCGCAGGCGACCAGGTTGTTGAAGGTGGCTGGGTTGTTTGGGCAGGCATCGCCGCCTGATTTTTCGACAACTCGGTTGCCAGGTCTTGTTCCAGTTTCTTCTTTTCAGCCTCCGCAGTTTGTTGCTTCGTCAAGTCGTCGAGCTTTTTCGTCAGCGACTCAATTTGCTGCCGTTGTTCGCGCTGCACTTTTTCAAAGTTCTCCTGCATTTGCTGTATTTGACGTTTCAACTGCTCCAGTTCATTGGTCTGTTGCGCCTGAGCAGCCAGGGCACTTAGGCAAATGGCAGAAAACCAGCCTGCAAGTTTTCTTGAATCCATAATTTCTCTTCAATTTTCAGCGGCTGCGATAGCATCCACCGAAGGTTAAGACTCCCATCGTCCAAAAGTAGCGGGAGGGTTGAAGGTTGAGAGCCGAAGGCCGGGAGTCTTTACCCGGGCCTCAACCTGCAACCGTGGCTGAAGAGAAAGCGACGGGAGGAGCGCGGCTGGGAGAAAGCCGATAATCGGAGCTGGAAACAATTTGAAATTCGGAGCCACGGATTGAAGACAGCGTGAATGCCGGAGGCGCAGGAGCAGCGACAATCGAAATGCCGGAAAGGAATGAATGCTCTCTTACCTGAGTAACGACGCAATGGTGGTTTGGGCTTTGCGCATCCGAATGCATCAGCCGATGCAGTTCCGGAGATG
>Ga0137403_10008419_pt1 | contig 11547 bp, 10 predicted proteins | sample CZOMad2_1_16fung_FD_122057 | JGI IMG/M metagenome (GOLD analysis project Ga0137403, IMG submission 122057) | Vadose zone soil fungal communities from Angelo Coast Range Reserve, California, USA - CZOMad2_1_16fungal (Hybrid Assembly) | ecosystem: Environmental > Terrestrial > Soil > Vadose zone...
TGATCGAGGATCTGGGCGTGGCTCCGGATGCCATCCTCGCGGTCACCTTCACCAATAAAGCTTCGGCGGAGATGGCGGATCGGGTGGAAAAGTTGGTGGGCGGGCGCGCCCTGCGCAATCCTGTAATTGCAACTTTCCACTCTTTCTGTGTGCGGGTTTTGCGGCGCGACATCGAGGCGCTGAAGTCGGGCGTCCGCAAGGATTTTGCAATTTACGACGAAGCCGACCAGCAGGCGCTGGTGAAGGCCGCGATGCGGCGGCTGGGCGTTGACGACAAACAGCTCAAGCCCTCAGCGGTGCTTTCGCATATCTCGCATGCCAAGAACAAGATGCTCGATCCGCAGGAGGTCTACCCGCAATCGGCGGACCCGAAGACCGAGCGTGTAGCCCACATCTATGAGATTTACCGCAAAGAATTGCTGAAGGCGAATGCACTCGACTTCGATGATCTGTTGCTGGAGACGGTGCGGCTGCTGAAGGCTTCCGCCGAAGTGCGCGAAAAATATCAGCGGCGGTTCGAGTATTTGCTGATCGATGAATATCAGGACACCAACCGTCCGCAGTATGAGTTGATGACGCTGCTCGCGGGCAAACACCACAACGTGTGCGCGGTCGGCGATGAAGACCAGTCCATTTATTCGTGGCGCGGCGCCGACATCCGCAACATCCTGGAATTTGAAAAAGATTTTCCCGAGGCCAAGATCATCCGGCTGGAGCAGAACTACCGCTCCACGCAGGTCATCCTCGAAGCAGCATCCGCTGTTGTCGCGCGCAACGCGCAGCGCAAGGGCAAAAACCTGTGGACGGAGCGGGAAGGCGGCTCGCGCATCGGCTACTACGAGGCGCCCGACGGTGAGAACGAAGCCCTCTTTATCGCCGACTACATCCAGAAGTATCTGCGCAACCAGTTCGAGACCATCGAGGAGTACAACGCCCATGCCGGCGAGGTGGCCGAGATCAAGCATGCCTCGATCCAGCCTGCCAGCATTGATGTCATTAAAGCCTACCTCAAGAAGGGGAACTGATATGCCTCGTTCGACCGGAAACGCTTCTTTCTCGCGCGCCGGATCAGCCGCGAGCCACTCGCGATGTTTCAGGGCGATGCGGCACAGATTGTGGTCCGCGATCTGGGACGCCAGGAGGTAACGCCACTGGATGATCTGAAGCCGTAGCGGCGGCCTCTTCTTGGCTTCCTGGTAGTCCAGCCCCGGCGTGCCGAGAGCTTCATCCACCTTGGCGCCGATACGACCGCCCTGTGCCATCGCGCCGAGATTGGCGCGGGTCATCAGCTTGACCTGCCCCGGTCCGGGTGTGTTGACGACGCTACGGCCAAGCTCAAAGCCGGGGAGTACACTGATGTGATCGAGTTTCCTGATTCGTGCTACCTGGTTCTGGTCGAAGAGACGCGCCCAACTCATGTCAAATCCCTCGGCGAAGTGCGTGGAGAAATCGAAAAGGACCTTTTAAGCCAGGAACGCGCTCGTCTCGAAAAACAATGGATCGATCGCCTGAAGAAGAAGACATTTATCCAAATGTTTCCGTGATCAATTAAACGTGAACCGGGCTGGATTGTTTCACGTTTCACGTTTCACGTTTCACGCCTCACGTTTCACGCATCACTTACTTTCTTTCATCTCGTCGTAGACTGTCCCGACATTTCCCGGGAAGCGCTGCTCGTATCCGGTGTACTTCGAATACTGGTCGAGCTTCACGTCTTTGACAGCCTGCTCCCGAGACAAGCCTTGATCGACCGCCTTCTTTACCGCGACGCGCAGATCAAGCAGATATTGCTTGAAAGCTTTAAGGTCCGCGAGATTGGTGACTTCGCCGTGTCCGGGGATGAACTGGCAAGCGGGATCGACTCGCACGACAACTGCATCGATAGTCTCGGTCCACTCGGCGGTCGAGGCGCCGTGCGCGCGGTCGATGACCGGGATGACCTTATTGAAGAACAGGTCACCCATGTGAACGACTTTGCTTTGCGGGAAATAGATGATTGAATCGCCGTCGGTATGTCCGCGCTTCAAGTGAAACACTTGAACCTCCCGGCCGCCCAGATACAGCCGGACCTCGTGATCGAAAGTGATGTTAGGAGCCGGGATGTCCGCGATCTTCATCGAGCGCGCGCTTTCGAGATTCTTCTTCGCAGTGTCCAGTTGTGTGCGCAGCCCGGCGAGGTCTTTCGATTGCGGATCATCCTTCTCGAGCTTGTCCACTCGCGACTGGAGGCCCTCGATCTGGCGTGGTGCGCTGGCGATGGTCTCCTGCGGCGCCTCGAGCATGTGTTTGCGCACGTTGTCGTGAGCGATGATCGTGGTCATCTTGATGAAGAAGCCGTTGCCGCCAGTGTGGTCGCCGTGATGATGAGTGTTTATCAGGAAGCGCACCGGCCTGGGGGTGACTGATTTGATCTGCTCGGCAATGCCCGGAGCGAGATCCGCGAATTGATCGTCAATCACGACGACGCCTTCATCGGTGACCGCAAAGCCGATGTTGCCGCCGCGCCCGTAGAGCACGTAAGCGTCGTCGGTGAGCTTCTTTAGGGTGAACGGACCTTTGTCCTGAGGAGCAGATGGATCGTGAGCGTAGGCGCAGCCGCAAATACAAACGAATGCTACAACGAGAGCCAAAGGGAAGAGTTTCTTCATGATCTCGACCTCATTTCTCATCTTCAACGGGACGTTCGCGGGATTCACGAGCCCTGATTCGAGGAAGCAGATAAGATGGCGCGGCCTGGCAAGCCGCGCCACCCAAAACTTGCAGATACCGATAGGTGGGGAAGGTGAGCCAGACCTACGGTTTCTTCTCGGGCGGTTTCGCCGTTCCATCCGCCGGGTGCTCGTGCGGCGCAAGGTAAGGCACTTTGGCTTCGGCCGACACGCGCGCCTTGCCGTATCGTGCTTCAATCGTAAACGTGTCGCTATCGTTGTCGGGCCGGAAGTCGAAGGTCAAGTAATTAGCTGACGGACCATCCGTCGCGAACTGCAGCGGGATGATCAAATCTTTCCCGCCGCTGCCAAGCACCAACTTGAAGTTATCATTCGCATCGAAATTGATGCCCAGGGTGTAAGAGCCCTTTGGCACCTGCACGCCGGCGATTACGACGGCGAAATCGGTGTCGAATTTGCCGATCGCTTTCCAAAGTCTATTGAATTGCACCAGCGCCGGCCCCTTTCTGGCATTGAAATTAGTGTCGTTATAGTGAAGCGATTTGTAGCTGAGCGTGAGCTTGCCTGCGCCTTCGAGAGTAAGCGTGTGTGAGAAATCTTTCGAGACGGTTCTCGGATCGTGCGCTAAAGCGATTGCCCCGAGCATGATCACCAGCAGTAACGAAAACAGAGGTTTCTTCATGAGTATTCTCCCTTCTGAACTTTTCTATTGTCCTTCGAGCCGTTGACGGAGGGAGGATTATAGTCGCTGGCGACAGGGTGTGACAACGGGGCCGGAGAAAAGACATGTGCGGAAAACGCCTTTAGCCGCCAATCGCGCAAACGTCAGGAGCGGGCTGACCCTTCCACCCCTTCATGAATTCGACAAGCTGCTTCTCGATCTGAATGTTGCTTTGACGGTTTATCAACATCCACTTTAACTGAACCAGAACCTCGCTTATGAGGCCGGGGTCCTGTGTCGCGTACACCAGCCGGTTGTCTGCCTCCAGTTTCAACGCGGGCACGTCGATCGTCTCGAAGCGGGAGGGGAACTCGGCCTTACGGGCTTCTCTGTCCCAGGGTGGCGAGATGATTTGCAATCGCCAGTGTTTTGAGTCCTCGCCGCGCACGATCCCGGAAGCGTGATAGGCATCGGTGATTTTTCCTTTTACCCACATGCAGTCGGCACAGTAGGTGTGCTGTACGATGGTGAGGACGTATTCGGGTTGTCTTGGTTCGATCATATTTTTTGTCCGTTGAACTTAGAATAGTCGCGGGCAGCAGCCGTCTTCCGCTTATAAGGCAGCCTGTGGGCATAGTCAACAGTTTGTTTTTGGTCAAAGAGTTGACGCGCGTCGAGAGCCTAACCTAGTATTACTTTTGTTGAAGGACACCAACGTCAAGGCACGGCTTAGTGCTTGCCTGTCTCCCTGATAGTTGGCCCAAGGAAGAGGGATAAACATGGGAAGCCTGGGAATGCCGGAGATTCTGCTAATACTGGTGATCGCGTTGATCATTTTTGGTCCGCGCAAGCTGCCGGAGCTCGGAAAAACTTTGGGCCAGAGCCTCGCACAGTTCCGCCGAGCGAGCGAGGACTTCAAGCGTCAGTGGGAAGATGAGGTGGCGATCGAGCGGCAACGGATCGAACCGCCGCCGCCGGCCCCGATCGAACACGCGAGTTATTCTGCGGCTACTTCAACAAGCGCCGAAGGGACCCTAACGAGCACATTGGAAGAACCCTCGCAGGTCCCAACTGCCGGCGAAGCGCCAGTGACGGCTCACCACGAAGAGACTCCCGCTCACGAAACCAAGCGCGATTGGATGTAGCATAGATTAGTCTGTGAGACCGTTCATCGGCGTTAATCGCCCCAGGACACACAGACTGAAGTCTATGCTGGCTACGACCCAACTATGGCCACCTACACGCAAGCCTACGATGAAAGGGAGCCGTTAAGCGAAGAAGGAACGATGTCGTTCCTCGATCACCTCGATGAGCTCCGCAAACGCCTGATTCGCAGTGCGCTGTTCATCGCGGCTGCGTTTGTCGTCTGCTGGGTCTTCTCCGGTTACATTTACAACTTCCTTCAAGTGCCTGTCCTGGCCGCGATGCGCGAGGCCAAGGCGCAGATTTCCCCGGTGATCAACGGAACCACGGTGGTGCTGTCGGACTTGGCGGATGGGACTGACGTGATTTTTACTTTGCCTACTGACGCCAAGATCGGCAACGTTTTGATTGCGGCGGGGACCGCCGTCCCAGCCAAAGTCAAGCGCGATGCCGACGGCACGCTACAGCTCATCACCGCCAGCTATTGGGTGATAAGCGACCGGACGGTCATTGAGAAGGACACGGTCATTCCGCCTAAGCTCTATGAATGGGCCACCACACTTATGGGCCGCGACAATCAACTAGTCGTGCCAACCGTCCAGGGCGCATTCAACCTGTACATCAAGGTCTCTTTTTATGCCGCGATCTTCTTCGCCGTGCCTTTTCTGCTGGTCCAGGTTTGGGGCTTCGTAGCGCCGGGGCTGTACCCCCACGAGAAAGGATATGCTGCGCCGATAATCATCATGGCTTCGGTGTTCTTTCTCATAGGCTGTGCGTTCGCTTATTACATTGCGTTTCCGCGCGCTGCGAATTTTCTACTCGGCGTTGCCACCGGTGGGAACCTCAGACCGCTGGTGACGGCGGACGAATACTTTGACCTGATCATTATCATTATGCTCGGGCTCGGCGTGGTGTTCGAGATTCCGACCATAACATTTTTTACGTCGCGACTGGGGCTGGTTTCGCCCGGACTGCTTCTGAGGGTTTGGCGCTACGCGGTGGTCGTCATATTCATCATCGCGGCCGTGCTATCGCCAACGACTGACGTTCCGAACCTGCTTGTATTCGCGGCGCCGATGCTGCTTCTGTACTTCCTGAGCGTTGGCATAGCGTGGGTGTTTCACCGCCGGCGGCAAACCGAGAAGGAATACCAGGCTTCAGAGCGCAAGGGGAGTTGAAACTAGCATTCTAAGACTGGGCGCGGATGTGCCGAATCAGACGCCCAGCCGCCATACAGGCGAGCTTGACCACCTGGAGCAGGCTACGTAGACTTGAGCTTCAGGTAAATAAGCGCTCACTTTAAGTGCCTTTTGTCGGGAGTCGTTTCATCAGCGAAAGGAGCAATGGTTATGAAGAGGGATGTCTGTCTCTTCGAGAGAATCGTCGGCGTCGCAATGATGCTCGTGTTGTCGGCAGGAATTATCCCGAGCGTCCTCGCTCAGGAAAAGGACCAGGACAAGAAACAGGGTAAGGACCGCAACGAGCGGAAGAAGAAGGAAGAGCTGAAGAGCGTCTACAAGAACTGGCTCGACCAGGATGTCTCGTACATCATCACCGACGAGGAGCGAAAGGCCTTCAAAGCGCTGAAGACGGACGAGGAACGCGATCAGTTCATCGAGAATTTCTGGCTGCGCCGCGACCCGGATCCCGACACTCCCGAGAACGAGTACAAGGAACAGTACTTCGAGCGCATTCAGTACGCGAACGAAAAGTTTTCATCGGGCATCCCTGGCTGGCGCACGGACCGGGGCCGCATTTACATAATGTTCGGCAAGCCGGACGAGTTGGAGTCTCACCCTTCCGGAGGCGCATATGAGCGGCCTTCGTGGGAAGGCGGGGGGTCTACCTCAACCTATCCGTTTGAGACCTGGTGGTATCGCTATATCGAAGGCATCGGTTCGGACATCGAGATAGAGTTCGTCGATCCTTCGGGTTCAGGCGAATACCGAATCGCTCGCAGCCCTGACGAAAAAGATGCGCTGCTGCACGTACCGAATGCGGGACTTACGCTTGCTGAAAGTCTAGGGATGGGGAACAAGGCGGACCGCGTCACCGGCATGGGCAACTCTCAAAATGGAATGTTTGGCGGTGGAAGGGCGAAGGACCAGCCCTTTGAGAAGCTGCAGTTGCTGGCCGATCTGCAACGCGCGCCGGCAATCAAGTTTCCCGACCTCCAAGTCAAAGCTGATTTACCCGAGATCGCTTCAGACATTTTGCCCTTCAGCGTGCGCACGGACTTCTTCAGAATTGGCAGCGAATCGGTTGCTACTTCGTTCACGATCCAGTTCAATCACGCCGACATCTCATTTAAGAACCAGGGCGGAATCTACTCGGGCAACGTGAATATCTACGCGAGGCTCACCGGGCTCTCAGGCCGCAGGGCAGGCAACTTTGAAGACGTCGTGCAGACGTCGCGATACAGCGACGACCAGTTGGCGGTGGCTCAGACTCAGCAGTCCATCTATCAGAAGAATGTCGTGTTGCCGCCGGGCCGCTACAAGATAGATGTGGTTGCTCGCGACATCGTCAGTGGAAAGACCGGCATTCTTCATCACTCGTTTGAGGTGCCGCGATATCAGGAGAAACAGTTCGCGACCAGTACGCTGATCCTTGCTTCATCGATCGACAGATTGGACAACCAATCGATCGCTGCCGGCCAGTTCATCATCGGCCGCTACAAAGTCAAACCAATGGTTAGCGGAATCTACAGACCCGGGCAGAATCTCGCGCTCTTCCTTCAGGTTTATGACGCGGATATGGACCAGGCGACGCTCCAGCCGGCTCTGAGGGTCGAGTACATCATATCGCGGGGAGGGCAGGAGCTCGCGCATATCGTTGAAGATGGAAAGACAAAGATGGGCCTCATCGATATGAAGGGCCAGCAGCTCGTAATCGCGCGCGGGGTCCCGCTTCAAGACAAGCTTGGTGAACCGGGCGAGTACCTGGTAACTGCCAGGATCACCGATCTGGTCTCGCAGAAAGTCCTCACGCCGCAAGCTAAATACACGGTTGTGAGCAAGTAGTGTTCGTTGACAACGTGTGAAACTGGAAGCCGGGCTTGCTCTCGAAGCCCGGCTTTTTTGCACACGCGAGTAGCATAAGACTCGGTCTCTGGTTTGTGGTCTCTGGTTCGGTTGGTCTTTCGAACCAGAAACTAGAGACCAGAAACCACAAACCGGGTCTACGCTACATCGTCCATTCACTTTTCGTTTCTCACACCGATTGTTATCATCTTTTCTCAAATCGAGGGCCGGCTTTAAGCGTTATGAACTTTTCAATCAACCCATTCACTGAGGACCTGGCAGTCGATCTAGGCACGGTACACACCTTCATCTACGGGCGCGGACGCGGCATGGTTGTCAATGAGCCATCACTCGTAGCCATCGACAAAGTTTCCAGTGAAGTGATCGCCGTCGGCAACGAAGCACTCGAGATGCTGGGAAGGTCACCTGAAGATGTCGAGGTGGCTTATCCGATGCAGGATGGGGTGGTCGCCGACTCAGAGCTGACTCAGACCATGCTCAAGAAGTTCATCCGCAAGGCGCGAGGCGGCCGCGCCCGGTTCTCGCGCCGGATAATTCAAAGCGTGCCCGCCGGCATAACTTCGGTTGAGCGCTTCGCCATTCGTGACGTCGTAAAGGGAATTGGCGCAACCCGCGTCTACCTGGTCGAAGAGGGGCTTGCGGCGGCGATCGGCGCAAAGTTACCGGCGGCCGAGATGACCGCCTCGATGGTTGTGGACATCGGCGGCGCCACGACTTCCATCGCAGTAGTTGCGAATGCAGGTATCGTCGAGTCCGAGACGTTGCGGTTAGGCGGGCTTGATATGGACCACGCAATTACTGACTACATCAAGCATCAGCGTCGAGTGCTGATCGGCGAACGCACCGCGGAACGACTGAAGATAGTTCTCGGTTCGGCGACCGATCCGGTCGAGGATCACAAGAGCGTCGTCAAGGGGCAGAACGTCAGCGAAGGCGGACCTGAAATGATCGAGGTTTCTTCGTTAGAGGTGCACCGCGCGATTGAGCCCGTCGTCAAACAGATCGTCGAAGCCGTTCGGGAAGTTCTCGAGCGCATACCGCCGGAGGTCGCCGGCGACATCCACGATACGGGGTTGGTGCTCACAGGCGGGATCGCCTTGTTAGCGGGAATGGACGCGCGAATCAGCCAGACAACCAAGCTTCACGTTGCGGTTGCCGAGAGTCCCCGACAGTCGGTAGCGCGAGGGCTGGTTGCTTTGTATGATCAGCCGTTGCTGCTCCGCCGCGTCGCGCGAAATATCGAACTCGCTTGATTACCCCTGAGCAAGGGCCTGCTCACATCATGGACTTGATCTGCACTGGCTGAACAGTTGCCCAACTGGAATTGGTTTGGAAATCCGGCCTCGATTCCTCCGTCTGATTAAAGTATTGCGCTCAAACGGCAAGGATAATATGATGGCCACTGGTCGCTTCATCATTGTGAGACCAGTTCCCAGCGCAATGCTCCCTGAGTAGAAACGATGGCATTCTGTCCCGACTGCGAAGCCGAGTATAAAGCGGAAGTTACCGTTTGCCCTGATTGCGATGTCGAGCTCGTTCCGGACTTGACCTCGGAGAACAGAGTCCACGGCAAGAGCCATCACGAGTTCGTGCCGCTGCGGTCGTTCAAGAACAGCACCGAAGCCCAAATGGCCTTCGAGCTGCTCGAGCGGAACGGGATTCGCGCCTTTGTTAGGGCCGGCGAGGTTGGCATCTTTGGCTCCTCCTTCATAGGAGGCGCCGTGATGGTGGACAAGCGGGACCTGCCGCGCGCGATAGAGATCTACGAAGCTTTCTTCAACGCTGAACCAACTGCCCCTCCCGAAGACAATCAAACCGACAGTTTCTAGTTTTTGGTTTCTCGTTTCTGGTTTCCGGCTTCTGGTTTGCGTGTTGTCTCAAACCAGGAACCACGAAACACGAACCAGAAACCCACCAACCAGAAACCAGAAACTTTTCTATAGAGGGGTACGCGATGAAGAATCTCCTTCGCACATGCGCCATCGCTTCAGCAGTACTTGTGCTGGCGTCGCTGGCTTACGCCCAGGAAGGCTCGACTCGGGCCGAGTTCGAGTGCTTGTCTCTTGCAAACTCTTCGCGAGTGGTTGCCGCCGGAGAGCGATCTCCATTCGTCTCGTTTCATCACGTGTGGACGCCGGGCCTCGACTACGGCACGTTCGTATCGAACGGACTCAAACTGACTTATGAAACGCAGGGCAGCGGCGACGAGGTTGTGATCGTCGTCCACGGTGGCGCCGGACTTCCACACGAGTACTTCCATCCAATGCTGTACAACTTGAGCCGCTACGCGAAGCTGGTCTTTTTTGACAGGCGCGCCGATATGCTCAGCTCAAGGTCAGGTCGTGGGATGGCTTCCGTCGACGAAATGTCCGACGACATAGACGCTCTGCGTAAGACGCTTGGGCTCGATAGAGTGACGCTGTTGGGACACAGCTTCGGCGCAACGATCGCTCTCAACTATGCGCTGCGACATCCGGCCAATGTGAAGCGCTTGATTCTCGTTAGCGCCGCTGGCTGGGTTGAAAATCCGTACGAAGGTGAGAAGCGGATACTAAAGACGCTTTCCAGAATCGAGATGGCGTCCTACAGATCGAGCGAAGGCAGCACGGGTGCAACCAAGCCGTGCGACCGCGTGCGAATGCGTTATTCCGTGCTGTACAAGCACTACTTCCACAAGCTCGTTCCTTATGAGTTTGATCGCGGGGTGTATACGGTCTACTTCGACGCACTGTCGAAGAAGGAGGCGCTTGCCGTCGACTCAACCGTGCTGGATGTTCGCGGTCAACTGAGCGAGATCCAGGTGCCGTCGCTGGTCTTCGCTGGACGTTACGACCCGGTGACGCCGCCCGACCAGTCATTCGAGCTTGCCGCCGGGCTCCCGCATTCGAGGCTGGTGATGATGGAGCACAGCGGTCACTTTCCATTCTTCGAGGAGAACTATCTGTTCACGGAGTGGGTGCGCCAGTTCATGACTGCGACGGCCGGCGGACACGACGACAGGACAACTCGCGGTCCGCTCACTGAGTCGTCAGGCTCGCACTAAGAACAGCCTCTAGCTTGTATGGGCGCCCAGTGTGGGCGCCCTACTGACGCGATCAACCATGCGCGAATAGCAGCGACCGGCGCCTACGATGGGTACTTGGCGAGGCCGCTGTTCGCGCGAACGATCGCTATTCGCAGTCAAAATCAGGTTCGTGGTATAAGAGAGCGCAAGACCGCTGAAGCCAGGCGTTCAGACCATGAGCCACGAAGTGATCGTTTTCGTCACAACCGCGAATAGCGACGAGGCCGCGAGGATCGCCGACGCTTTGGTATCGGAACGATTGGCTGCCTGCGTAAACATCGTTGCCGCCGTCGAGTCGATCTATCGTTGGGAAGGGAAGGTCACCCGCGACAGCGAAGCGCTGATGATCATCAAGACGACCGATGAGCGATATCCTGAACTGGAGCGCCGGGTCAAAGAGCTTCACAGCTACAGCACGCCTGAAGTCGTGGCATTAAGAATCGAGCGAGGCTCGGAGCAATATTTGAATTGGTTACGTGATTCGACGGCGACCGATGAAACTCGGTAACGCACAGATTGACTCGCGCACGATCAACCCGAGGGTAAACGTTCGGTCCCCGCTGCGCGCGCTCCGGTCCAATCGCTAGATGTTAGGTTGCGTTGGGACGGACAAACTCGCTTCAACGCGCTCAATCCTTTGGTACAAGTCATTCAGAAGCTCGCCAGACTCCGTTTTCCACATTATCCAACCATTAGCAGTCCGCCTGGGACTTCCCGCTTTCTGAATACAGTGCACCGCAGCATAGCTCGGTGAATAGACCGTTCCATCCACTTCTATGCCCTCACTTCTTACTACTCCCTGGAACGTCTGCCGCGGTTGGCCGCGAGGCCCGTAGCTCAGGTATAGGACGTCTCCTTCCGAGAGTAGCCTCGAGTCAAGCAATTCTTGATAAGGCTGCGATCCTGTAGCAGTCACTGCCGACAGGGCTGAGCCAGGTGTTGCAGTAGTGGTCAATGTCGGTAGGT
>Ga0137403_10008420_pt1 | contig 11546 bp, 11 predicted proteins | sample CZOMad2_1_16fung_FD_122057 | JGI IMG/M metagenome (GOLD analysis project Ga0137403, IMG submission 122057) | Vadose zone soil fungal communities from Angelo Coast Range Reserve, California, USA - CZOMad2_1_16fungal (Hybrid Assembly) | ecosystem: Environmental > Terrestrial > Soil > Vadose zone...
CCTCCACGCGGCGTCGCTCCTTCAGGGTTTCCCCCATTGAGAAAAATTCTCGACTGCTGCCACCCGTAGGTGTCTGGGCCGTGTCTCAGTCCCAGTGTGGCTGGTCGTCCTCTCAGACCAGCTACCCGTCAAAGCCTTGGTGAGCCGTTACCTCACCAACTAGCTGATAGGCCGCGGGCCCCACAAGAAGCGTCAGGTTGCCCCGACTTTGATTTTGAATGGATGTCCACTCTGATCACATGCGGTATTAATTCGCCTTTCGGCGAGCTATCCCCCACTTCTCGGCAGGTTGCCCACGTGTTAAGCACCCGTTCGCCGCTAGACTTTTCCCTGTATTGCTACAGGAAAAAATCTCGCTCGACTTGCATGTCTTATCCACGCCGCCAGCGTTCGTTCTGAGCCAGAATCAAACTCTCCGTTAAAACGGCTCGGTTCCCGTAAGGGAGACCGAAAGTTTGAAGCCCCGCGTGAGCGGGACCGATCTGACTTTCATTCCTGAAGTTGTAGCCGCTGCCGTTAGCTGCGGCCTCTGCTTCAGAGCTTGTCCGATCTAAATCTTTGATTTCAAAGAAGATCGACAGATAACGCACAATTCAATGTTTGCTGACTTTGCTCTACCACATTTCGAATTTCCTCTGTAGCGGCGGTCTATGACCGCCGAAACGTCGTGTTGGAAATTCAAAACCGAACTGTCAAAGATCGACGATTCTCCCCGGTACAAGGCAAAGCCCGACCTCGTCATCGATCTGACCAAAGTCGGCTCGACCCTGAGCCTCGAAGAACACCAGCTCCACGCATGGGCCGGTCCGCTTTTCGCGGGACTCATAAAATAGCCTAGTGGGGCTATGCGTCAATGAAAATCCGCAAATCCTTTGCAAATTTTTGCGAGGACGCCTGCTCGAATTTCAGCGCAGCGGAAGCCACGACTGGAAGCTGAACCATTAGGACAGGAACGCACGCATTCCCACCCGCGCACGCGAATCCCAAGTGGAGGGCACTGAATAATGTCTCTGGGCATGAAGCGGACAATTGTTTATTTCGCGGTCGCTGTGTGCGTCGCAGGTTTGATGCGCGCCGATCAGACGACTCAATCCGTGCAGCAAGCGCTGAAAGATCAAGGCTTTTATTACGGCAACGTGACCGGCGACAAGAGCGCTGAGACGACCGCGGCGATTCGGCGTTACCAAATCCGCAACGGGTTGCAGGTCACTGGCGAGATCAACCCGGAGACTCTGAACTCACTCAACGTAAGTGGGAAGTCGAATTCGGTCTCGTCGTCGCAGGCCAGTTCAAAGCCTGCCGTCGCTCAGTCGAACAACGCTCGTCCTGCTGAAACGCCGCGTGTCGAGCAGAATTCGTCAGTGCAGCCACCAAGCGAGCCAGAGCGTCAGCTCTATATGCGCCCGACTTTCCCCGGCGCGTTGTATCAGCCGGCGCCGCGTCGAGTCGACAGGCGCATCGTTGCCGCGGAAGTGCAACGTCAGCTCATGAGTCGCGGATATTATCGTGGCTCCATTGATGGCAGATATGGACGAGGGACAGCATTTGCCCTCCGCGAGTTTCAATTGCAATCGGGACTTCCACCGACCGGCCGCTTCGACATGAGCACACTGAACGCGCTCGGACTATCCAATCAAAATTTAGCGTCTATGCAGCCATCGCCTCGCTCAAATGACAGGTGGATACCCATCACGAAGTTCAAGCACGGGAAGTGGAAAGTGAAATGGAAGAAATATCACCGTGACGAGGGCGACGAGTACGGTGACAACGATCAAGGCGAAAACCGTGGTGCACGGTGGAACGGCGACGATCATGACGACTAGCTGTCGATTCATGCTGTAGCGGCGGTCTCTGACCGCCGGCTCTATTGTGGTCTCGTGATCACGTACTTCACGTTGAGCGCCGCCGGATGATTTCCATACTGCCTTTCGACCAATCCGATTTTGGTCGCCCCAATTTTTTCCATCGCTTTTTGCGAACGGGTATTCTTTTCGCCGACATAGAAAACCACGTTATCAACAAACCTGAACGCGTGATTGAGCATTAATTGTTTCATTTCCCGATTGTACCGCCCGCCCCAATATTCTCGCGCCAGAAACGTCCAACCAATTTCGATCTCTGATTTCTCCGGGTCATGACCATAAAATCGCGTGGACCCGATGATTTGCTGACTGTTCTTATCTATCACGGCAAACGCCCCGCCCGATTCCAGTGCTTCTCTGAAGAAGATTTTGAATACATCTGGCTTGTAGCGATCGCTCTCAGGATGCTGTTCCCAGATCAGCGAATCCGATGCGACCGCAAAAAGATCGTCCCAATCTTCAGGTATAAGTGGACGAAGCTCGATAAGATCACCCTTTAGATTTGGTTGAAGATCAAACGACATTCCTGCTGCTCCGGCCCATTGAACTGATATCGCGATTGAACGATCCAATTACCTTTCGTTCAAAACCATGCCCGAATGAAGCTGCCGAAATTTGGCAGGAGATCGCCAGCAGCGTGAATGAGCATGAGTGCGAAGAGATTTTTCGTTCGTGCCCAGATTACACCGAATGTGATGCCACTTATGGCCAGCACGACAATGGAATAGGCGACCGCTTCCAGCGAACTCGGATGCGGGCCGAGTCCTTCCAATTCGCCAGCCTGTCGAAAAATAAAACCGGGAGCGTGCGCCAAACCAAAAATCAGGGACATGAGCACAATCCCGCTTGCCTCAGACCTGAACACAGCGGCCAGTTGCGACTGAACCAGAGCGCGAAAGAAAAATTCTTCGACTAATCCGACCTCGAGCAAAAGCCATATGAAGCAAAGGGGTAAACCGATCAGCAGTTCAGAGGCCGTGAAGTGTTCGTGCCGAAACGCAGCGCCGCCACTGCTGACGAAATATTGAAAAGCAAGCAACGCTCCACCTACGGCAAGAACGACAGGCAGATGACTCCTCCCCAACGCGTACAAGCCCTGGCGCTGAATCCCGAAATCGCGAATTCGATAACCAAAGCCGAATCGGAAGATGGCGAAAGGAAGGGCGACGAAAACGAAAAGCTTTTTCGCCAACGTGATCAAAAACCTGATCCGTGTTGAATCAATCCATGAACGCGGCAGATGCTGGTCAATCCATTGGGGACCGCCGATCAGGTAAAGTGACAAAGCGATAATGTATCCACTCAGGACGATCAAATGGAGCGCGCTCGGCTTGATGGAGATCGAGAACGGAATAGCAGGACGAGTTGCGACCCAGGCTATGAGCGGCAACGCAATCCCGAAGACGATGAGCACAACGACGGCACCGGTGGCGTCGAAGCTCTTGTTCCGCAAAAGCATCGCGAAGGCGCAGGCATAAAGAAGCACGCCACCGATCAGGATGAGATTCCGGGACAAAGGCCGCGAGCTAATTGCAGCGTCTTCCATACAAGTGATTGGATGCAGTGAAATGTCCCATGGATTCAGACGAGAAGATTCAGCGCAGACCTGTTGCACCAGTAGCTAGCGCAGGAGGTGGGCCAGGCCGGAAGTTTATGAAGGGGGATTGGTCTGCCAGATCACTAGTTCGTTATCGTTCAACTTTCCGAGCTTATCCGAACGGCGTAATTCGAGCTGGTAATGTTTGCCGCCAATATCGAAGTCGCTCGGATCAATGACGCCGGTGCCGGTAGTCCACGAGACTACTTTGTCGGCCTTTCCTCTGCTGACCTTAAAATCGTAATAGAGAAATCCTCTTGGATAGACCGGCAGGCTTTTCCGGCGTTCGCCCACGTATTCGATCGCAAAATCGGGGAACTCGATTTTCTGGCCAAGCTGGTATTTTACACGCGTCCCGTACGACGCCTTCTGTTCGGACGCGGCATATCCGCAACTCACCGGACCGACAACAGTCAACAAGCCGCTAAGCAGGACGACGAGACTGAAATTATTTGTCACTTCACGAAGTTTTCGGCGTCTTTGGAAACGACGGAAGCGATCCGTCGATGGTAACCCAGGGCAATTTATCTTCGAGCCAGATCGCTTTCTGCGGTGCAAACGGCGCCGGATCGTCGAGTGACGCGATTGTCACATCAATCGTGTCTGAGTCTTTGCTGTCCTCGAAAAACAAGTGAGTACCGCAACAAGCGGCAAAGGATCGAATCCGATTCGCATAAGTAATCTTGCGCGGTTCACCTTTCATCACTTGCAGATCTTGGCGAGGCACTGATCCCCACGCGACGTGAGGTGCGCCGGCGCTCCGCCGGCAATCTATGCAATGACAATCAACCAAGGCAAAAGGCGGGCTCTTCAACACGTATCGTGTTCCACCGCAAACGCATCCACCAGTGAACTCCATATGATTTGCTTAACGAGAAGGCTCATCCGTGTCCATTCGGTACTTCAATAATTGTAAGAGAAGACGCCAGCAGATCTTACTTCGGCGCCAGAGAATTCACGATTTTATCAAATCGCGGGTCGCCTCGGAGCGGGCTCCACAGCGGATGTAGTTTCAAACGGCCATAGTTGATATAGCTCGGTATCGACACCAGCTTCTGCACTAACTCAATAGCGCGATCGCGTTCACCGCTCCAGGTATAAACCTGTGCGAGCCCTTCGAGGACCAGGGCGCCGTCGTAGATGTCCTTCGAGATCGGCATCAGATCGATAGCGTGCTGCGCTTCGCGGACAGCCAAGTCCTTCTGACCCAGTCCCGCGTCCACCTGAGCAAGGACAGCTATGGTCCGCGCGTGCTCCGGTTTGACGACCAATCTCTGCTCCAGAATCGCACGGCATTCGCGAAACGCGGCGGTTGCCCGGGCGGAATCACCTTTTGCCCTCGCGACCATTGCCTCGAACCAAGCCTTCGGATAATAGAAGCTGAAGTCGATGTCTTGAAAGTCTTTCCGCGGCGAAGCAGCAAGGACTCGCTCGGCCTCGGCGTAGTTGCCGTCGAGCATTGCCATCCAGACGCGGGCCGGCGTCTGTCCGCCGGCAAATTCCATGTCCGGAAATTTTGCCAGAATATCGCGGAGTGGCTTGGTGTCGCCGGTTCCGTACAACCAGTTTGCGGCACGTCGGAACCGGACGATTGGGACCTGCTCACCGGCAGCAAGCACGTTGTCAGAGACGTGAACCGCTTCAGGAAACCGGCGTTGGAGCGCGTACGTGTCGCCCAGAAGATTATAGGCATTCGGATTCCGCGGATCGAGCGCGAAGGCGGTGGAGAAATCACGTTCCGCCTCGGAAAAATGGTTGCGCCGTCGATTGATGTAGCCGGAGAGGATTAAGAACGGCGAGTTGTTTGGCAGACCCGGACGCGCGATGGCGAGTTCTTCCTGGGCACGATCGTAGTCGCGCTTACACCGGAAGTAATAATCCGCCAGGGCGAAATGCGCTTCAGCTGAATCGGGCCGAAGCCGCAAGGCTGCCTTCACCGCGGCGTCGGCAAGGGAAATGCGCTCCTGGGTTGGATCGAGATCGAAAAAGTACAGCAGATCGTTCGCACGCGCGGCATAACAATAAGCAGAGACGAAGTTCGGGTCTCGCTGAATCGCTTCATCAAGCGACTTAAGTGCCTGGAGCAATGCTGCCCGCACGTCTGTCGCATTAATATAGCTGTCGATGATTGCCTTGGCCTGAAGGTAAAGCTCGAACGCGACCAGATCTTGCGTCGGGCGCTCTTCGATTTCCGCCTTCTGCTTCGGCGAAAGTTTTGCCTTTAGTTGAGTGACGATCGATTGCGCCAGGTCACTCTGGATCGCGAACAAATCGGCCGCAGTGCGATCATAGGTCTCGGCCCAAATGTGAGCGTCGGTGCGCGCGTCGATCAACGTCGCATTGATCCGAAGGCGATCGCGCGCGCGTTGCACCGAACCTTCCACGATGTAAGCGACGCCGAGCTGCCGCCCAATTTGGCGCAGATTGCGTTCGGCCCCGGTCTTGTATTGACGCACGCTCGTGTGGCTGATGACTTTCAAGTCGGAGACCTTGGCCAAATTCGTAAGGATCTGATCCTGGACTCCATCGGCGAAGTAAGCGTCGTTCTTGTCTTCGCTCAGGCTTTGGAAAGGCAGGACTGCTATCGATTTATCATTGTCCGGTGATGCTGATTTGTTTCCAGCGTGGTAACCCAGGAAAAACAAGGCCACGGAGACGACGGCGCCAATAACAACGATATAAATCCAGGCGCGATTTGTCGGTCGCGCGGAGGGTGGCATTGCATCGGCCTCTTCGGTGCGCTTGACCCCTTCAGGTGTGATCTCGAATGCCCACGCGAAAATGAGGGCGATGGGAAAACCGACGACAATTAAGGCAACAATCAGTCGGACGATCCAATTCGGGACATCGAACACTGGAAAAACCTGTGCGATTCCCTGGGCAAGCGCCCAGCCGGCGACGACGTAGGCAACCGCGACCTTATAGACATTGCGCCGCTTTAGCTCGGCGAAAAAGTTGCCCGACTTCATCCGATTTGGTGTAGTGCCACAGCGTCAGCGCGAGAGCAAGAGACGCCCGGGATCGGTTCGCGTTCCGAGATCCATAGGGCTCGGCCGCACCGGGAATATTTAACCGCGGATTACGCTGATAACGCGGATAATTTCAGATGGCGTGGGGAATCACCTTTTTTTTTCCTATTTCCATCCGTGTGATCGGTGTAATCCGTGGTTTAGAGCTTGGTCCTTCATGGCGTGCGATTCGTGTCGATTGGTGTGCATTCGTGGTTATCTTTGGCTTTCCCGATATGAGCGAGGAACGTATTGAAAAGACGAAGTCAGCGGTTGACGCTGCCGACCATATTCCGGCCGACAAGAAAGCTGCGCTATCGGAAGCGTTGTCGAAGCTGACGCCGGCGATCGGCCAAATTTCAGAAACACATCCCGAACATGCCGAGAGCATCGCTCGTCTGGTCGAAGCTTCAGCGCACGAAGCGACTCGCCACGAGAAACGCCCGGAACATCTTAAAAGGCTTTCGCACGAATTAAGACAATCAGTCGAAAACTTCGAAGCATCTCATCCAAAGCTCGCCGCGTTTGTAAACGAATATTCCACGATTTTATCCGCTCTGGGCATCTGAGCGCGGCGCACCGATCCCTGGGTGACATAGGGGCGCGCCATCGCTGCGCCGGCAATCTGATTCAGCGAGCGCCTGTTTTTACTCGGTCGTGCGTCGCAAACCTGTCGCGATTCTTTAGATGTTTTACAACCCGGTCGGATTCACCAATCGTTGCGCGTCACGCCAGCGATGGAACCGGAATTAGCGATCATGTTTGGTCGATTGAAGAAATGATCGCTCTTTTGCGGAAATAGCCGAATATTGAATAATCGACGCCCTAGCCAAACACATCCGAGAACGACTTGAATCAAGGATGTCTTGCACTGTGTTTGAAAACAGCTTGGCGCGAGTGTGGCCGCTAGGACGGGTAGCCGACCCCAAACGCGCAGAGCGGATCCACGCTTTCGCGAGGTCAAACGGCTGGGCTGCGAAAATTCACGACACTGGTACCCACGTTGTTTTCAAGAAGCTGGCGGCGTAGTTTCAAACTGAGCCAAAGGCGCTATGTCATCACGGCCTGGGGCAACACCGCAGGAACCTGTTCCGAATTATAAATGAGCGCTGAAGGTGCGACTCACGGAACGTGGCATGGATCCAATCCGACAGAAATTGAATCGCGCTTTCAGCGCTGAGGCTCTGCCTTTGTACGAATTCCTGGGGCGTTGCCCCAGGCTACCAATGTTCGCCGCGCCTTTCGCGCTAAAAAGATAACCTCGCACAGCGGTTACACCTTTCGCGGACGTTTCGCGTGCCGAAAGTGACGACGATATTGTCCAGGTGGAATTTTAAGCGCGCGCTGAAAAACGTTCCGCATCGAATTGACGTTCCCAAAGCCGCATTCTCCCGCGATCGCTTCCATGCTGTTCTGACTTTCTTCCAGCCGTCGGCGAGCAGCTTCGATCCGCAGGCGTTCCACAAATTTTGCAGGTGTGGTCTTCATCTCTTTAATGAAAACCCGCGCGAAATTACGCGGACTCATCGCGACTCGTTCCGCGAGCATCGGCACGGTTAGTGGTTTGTTCAGATTGTCGAGCACCCACGCCTCGAGTTCGCGCAGCGGTTGTCGATCGGTCACTTGCAAAGATAACGCGGCGCTGAATTGCGATTGTCCGCCGGGCCGGCGCAAGTAGAGCACTAGGTTGCGCGCTACCTGCAATGCCAGACGTGAACCGTAGTCTTCCTCGACAAGCGCCAGCGCGAGGTCCATCCCCGCAGTAACGCCCGCGGATGTATAAACGTTTTCGTCGCGGACAAAAATTGGATCGGGATCAACCTCCGCGCGCGGAGCTCGCCTGATCAAAACCTCGCACCAGTTCCAATGAGTCGTGGCGCGGCGGCCGTCCAGCAAACCGGCCCGGGCCAGAAGCATCGCTCCGGTGCACACCGAGCCGACCCGGCGAATTCGTCCGGCAATCTTTCTCAGCCAGCGAACTACTTCCGGGTTGATTTCGTCGCGCTCGATCGAGTTCCCACCGGCGACAAGCAGAGTGTCAATCTTTCCGCGCAAATCGCGAAATGTCTTGTGTGCGGTGATGCGCAATCCGCAGTTGGCAACCAACGAACGTTGCGCGGATGTGGTTACGACTTCGACTGAGTAGATCGGCGGCGATCCCGGATTTTCGCGATCGAAGAACTCGGCAGCGCGAGCAAAAACCTGAAGTGGTCCGACCAAATCCAGAATCTCGACCTCGGGCGCGGCAACAAAGACGATTCGACGCGTCGCCCGAGCGGGAGTGGCATTATTTCGATCCGCTCTCATAACTCTTTCGAGAACAGTCGGTGGACAGAATTTACAAAATCCTCAGAATCCATTTCTCTAATTCGGAAAAATTCTGTTCATTCTGTCTTCATCACTTCTCCGTTGCCGCTACAAATTTATCCGGGGCTGTGTCGAAGGTTTTTTTATCGTCGTCGGAACAGAAATAGTAAGTCTTGCCGTTGAAGACAGATTTCGGTGCGATCTTCGGATCCACATCCATTCCGCATACTGCACAGAGCGGATGGTCGGCGGTTGAGGCGGGTGCGCTGGCATAAACCTGATTCGAGTCCGCGTTCATCCAGCCTTGTCCCTGATATTCCAGGTCATAGGCAGTTTTCTGCGCGACCTCGCGTCCGAAGTAGCGTTCAACCACGCGCAGTGCGAGATCGATGCCGGACGAGAGTCCGCCCGCGGTCGCAAGATTTCCATCCTCAACGAATCTGGCTCCGCGCTTGAGTTGGATATCAGGAAACTCCCTCGCAAAAGAACCAAACGCTGAATGAAACGTCGTCGCCGATTTGCCAGACAACAGCCCGGTCTTCGCCAGAACAAATGCGCCCGTGCAAACTGACATGGTTACATCGGTGTCCTTCGAATTTTTGCGAATCCATTCCAGCATTGCCGGGCTCGGTTTACGTTGCGCGGGAATCACGATGACTTTCGGCGCCGGCGCGTTTGTCAGCGTGTAATCGGGTACGATCTGCATCCCGCCGCTGGCGCGGATCGGAGAAGTCGATTCAGAAACCGTGTAAAGGCGGAAGGGTTGATCGTGGCGGCCGGGAACCATGACATCCTGAAAAACTTCCCAGGGCCCGCAAAAGTCGATAATCACTGCGCCTTCTGAGATCAGAAACGCAACGGGAATGCTCCCCTGGGCCGGAGGCTTCAGCGAATTTGGTTCGGCTGCATTTGCAGAAACCTGACCGATAACCCAAAGGGCCGTTGCAGCGATGAAGCCGATCTTCGTTACACGATAGAGGACTTCTCTTCCATTCAGGGCATTGGTTGATTCATTCATGATATCTATTTTGACACGACAGAGCGGCTGGCAGCGATGACAACCATCATCATATTTCTGCCAATTGAAAGCTCGGCCTAATTAGCGTTCGAATTTCCAGATTGCCGATCACCGGGACAGGAATGAAAGCCGATTACGCTGGTAATGCGCAGCCCTGCCTTTGTGTCTGTAGAGGGCAACTCCACCGTTTGGAGCACGAACTGGCAGATAGCGATGATCGCCCCGATGATCAAGAGTGGATAGATTATCATCTCGAGCAGGTTGCGACTTTTTTCCTCCGAGCGCATCAGCAGCGCATAGGTAGATTCATGTTGGTTTTCTGGTTCATCGATTGCGTTTGTTAGTTTGTTCATGCAGCCAACTTCGAGCGTTGCCGATTGGTCGCGATGACAATGATCATCAAGTTTCTGCCACGTCATTCTGGGATCCGAAATGATCGCTAAGGAAAGCAGAAGAATTGTGAATTCTGTTCCTGGCTTCCAGAGTTCCTGAGATAGCTTTTTCATTTTCTTCGGCGCAGCGAGATCACCGATCGCGGCCGCTTTTCCGAGTCAGTTCGAATTCGAAATGCGGCATGGTCGACAAAAAGATTTCGGGCGATTCAATAAACGAAGGGCACAAGCCGTTTGGTGCGCTTCATGTAATTGGCGTAGCGCCGACCGAGCGCGCGTGAAAGCGCATCCTCTTCCACAGTCATGCGGTGAATGAAAGCCGCGCCAATCGGTAGGAGAATGACAAGCAGCGCGGCCCAGTTGCGGAGCGACAAAGCGAAGCCGACGAACGCCAGCAACACACCAGTGTAGGAAGGATGACGCACCATACGGAACGGTCCTCGCTCGACCAGCTCATGATCTTTTTCAATTGTCACGTCCACGGTGAAAAAGCGGCCGAGCGTGATGATGGCCCACCAGCGCAGGAGTAATCCCGCGACGAACAGCACCACGCCGGCGAACGCAAACATTCGCCCGTGAGGCAGCGCAGCCGCAGGCCAATGAACCGCCACGTAAACCCCCGCCGCAATACTTGCCATGATCACCAGCCACAGAACGCGCAATGTACTTCTGTCCTGCTTTGTTCCCGTGCGGCTGCGCGAGCGGCGCGTCACCGTCAGCAGCAATTCCGAGATCAGGTAAACAAGTCCGAGCTGGAGCGGGAGGGACATTACGTAAGTGCCTTTGTTCTTTGGGTGCCGCGCATGAAACGCCATGGTAGCCACGAATCGACTCGCCTGCATACGGTTACGGCGCGGCAAGCACCGATGAACACGAATCAGATTGGTTGTAGCCGTGATCGCTGATCGCGGCGCGAACTATCTGTGAAAATCTGTGAATGGAGCTGATGGGATCAGCGACATAGAAGGCAAAGTCGCGAGGGTAAGCGACGAGGGAGATGGGAAACGACCGAGTTTCAAATCTGTGGCTAAGTTAATGCCCGTCCGGCTCGGACCGAGTCAGTTCGAATTCGAAATGCGTTTTCGTTCCGTCAAAGGGGCGTGGCTCCCACGGAGCTTTACGCTCTCGACCATCAACGTTCGTTTCTGGCTTTCGCTTGCTTATTAGCGTCCGACGCAGCAAATTTGCGCCCCGAACAGCAAAAACCGGTTCCGGCGTAATGAACAAAATTGATTTCGCAGTCGGCATTGGCGGAGAGAACGGCCAGGGGATCGCTTCCACTGGCAACATTCTCGCGCTTATCTTTGCGCGGCGCGGGCTGCATCTCAACGCCTACAACGCTTACCAGTCGATCATCCGCGG
>Ga0137403_10008423_pt1 | contig 11545 bp, 10 predicted proteins | sample CZOMad2_1_16fung_FD_122057 | JGI IMG/M metagenome (GOLD analysis project Ga0137403, IMG submission 122057) | Vadose zone soil fungal communities from Angelo Coast Range Reserve, California, USA - CZOMad2_1_16fungal (Hybrid Assembly) | ecosystem: Environmental > Terrestrial > Soil > Vadose zone...
CGGCCGAGCGTTGAGACCAGAGCAAAGACCCAGAGTGGCATGGGACTCATCCCAAAGAGGTAGCAGACCATGTCTTTGGGCAGGCCGGGGATGAGGTAGATGATGAAGCAAAGGATGGCGCCCTCGGCCTCGACGATGAACCCCATCTTGTCCCAGGTCTCGTGGCTGACCAGGGTACGGACGTAGTGGGCGCCAAGCCAGCGGCCCACGCCAAAGGCGGTCACCGAGCCCAAGGTCAGGCCGATGGTTGAGTAGACGAGGCCCACCGACTCGCCGAAGAGATAGCCGCCGAGGATGCCGGTCACCTCGCCGGGAATGGGGGCGATGATGACCTGCATGGCCTGGAGCGCGATGAAGATGACCGGCGCGAGGATTCCCCACCGGCGAAGCGTCTGCTTGAGGAAGATCCGGTCCAGGTAGAGGCGCACCACGAAGCGGTACACCGGGGCGTCGGTGAGGACGAGCCAGACGCAGTAAGCGACGACGACGGCGGTGATGATGCCGGCCCCGACGAGGCCCCAGCGGCGCCCAGCGATCAGCTGACATCTCCTACCATGGCCGAAGGATGCAGCGCGACTTCATCGCCCCGCCTTGTCCTTCGGACCCTGCGGGCTGCTTGGCGAGGCCGAGGGCGGGAGGGGTGCCAACCCAGATGCCGACGGCCTTTGTACTCGATCGAGGGTTGGATCTTCGACGAAGGTCGCGTAGCCCGTCGTGATGAGCGTCAGCGTATCCCCCGGCTCGAGAAGCAGGTCCAACTCCGCGACCTTCTGCGTGAACGTGACAAGCATCGGCCCCTGGGCCGTGTCCACCTTCAGCAGGAGCCGATTCACATCGCGCTGCTTCCGCAAGACCTCGGCTTGCATCCGTTCACCCTGTCCGCTCATCGACTTGGGCAGGTACGGGGCTACGGCAACCGGTCCCATGGTCGCCGCACCAATGCCGAGGATGACCCCGGTCAGGAGTGTCGCGACGAGGATCAGCCATCCTCTCACGGTGAACTCGAACCACGTGGGGCCGTGGCCCCACATCGAGGGCAATGGCTCCAGTCGCGCTCCAACGAGGCCATGCAGACGGGGCAGGCTCTGGCCGCGGTTGGAGCCTCGGTCGGAGAGCTCGGTGGCCTGGGTGGTTCCTCCTCTCCGGTCTCCGACACTCCCTTCTTGAACTCCTTCATCGATTTCCCGAGCGAAGCCGCCAATTCAGGGAGCTTCTTTGCTCCGAAGAGAAGGAGAACTATAGCCAGGCCGACCAGCAGGTCCTGGGAGCCGATCATCGCCGTCCCTCCTTCTGGGGGTTCAACGCCGTGTGCTACAAGCAGATAGTCGTGCGGGGGCTGGATCTGGCGTATCAGGTGGTAGTGCGGTGCCCTGAAGCAATCGACGGTAGAGGGCCTCGGTCCGAAGGATCTTGGTCTCCTGGGAGAACATCGCCACCACGCGGTCACGACCGGCGCGCGCCATGGCTTTGGCCAGGTCCGGGTGCTCGATCAGCCGCAGAAGCGCTTTCCCGAGGGCCTCGGCGTCTCGCGGCGGAACGAGGAGACCGGTCTTTTGATCCTCGATCAGCTCCGGATTCCCTTCGAGTTGCGTCCCGATCACCGGAGTCTCGGTGGCCAGCGCCTCGCGCAGCGTGCCGGTGATGCCGAGACCAGCATAGGACGCGTCCACGCAGACGTCGCTGGCCGCAAGGATGTTCGGGATGTCTTCGCGGTACAGGAATACCGAGACGCGCCCGGCCAGCTCTCTCGCGGCGGCCTTCTCCCGGAGGATCTTCTCCTTGGCCGGGTTGGCCCCGACGAAGAGCAGCCGGGCCCCGGGAGCCCGCTTCGCTATCAACTGCAAGGCGTCGAGGGTGTCGTCGTTGCCCTTCCAGCTCCGGATGCCGATCTGGGTGATCAGGTAGTGGTCGGGAGAGAGCCCGAGCTCCTTCCGGATCTTGTGGCGGTCCACGCCCGGATGGAACCGGGTCGTGTCCGTTCCCGAGTAGATGACATGGATCTTATCGGCGGGGACCCGCTGCGCCACGAGCCGCCGCTTGATGGACTCGGACACCGCGACGATCGCGGTGACCCGGCGCGTCGTGTATCCGAGCCGGTTGCAGGGATCGAGGGGGAAGCTCACGCCGCGGTTCAGGATCAGCACCGGGATCTTGACGAACAACCCGGCCATGAGGGCGAGGGTACGAGCCTTTCCCTTGTGGCAATGGACCACCTGCACGTGGTGGCGTCGGAGGATCCGGACGAGATCCGGAATGGAACGTACGTCCACTTCGGAGCGCATCGGCACCGCGTGATACGGGAGCCGGGCCTCGGCGCATCGGTCTGCCCAGCCCTCTCCGGGGCGTGTAGCGACCACCACATGATGCCCGCGCGCGGCAAGTCCCTTCGCCAGGTCGAGTAGCTGGATGGCGGCTCCGGTGAAGTAGTCCGACTTCGGATAGATCTGGAGGACGTTCACCGACGCTCCGAACGAATCGGCCCGCTCAGCGAGCACCGAAGAACTCCCTCACCGCGGCCACGACCTCGTCGACCTCGGCCGCGGTATGGTCCGCCGAGATCGGCAGGGTCAGGATCTCCCCGACGATCCGCTCCGTGCACGGGAGGGCCGGAGGATCGAACCGTTCTACCGCCGGCTGCTTGTGGCTCGGTACCGGGTAGTGGATGCCGGTCGCGATGCCCCGCGTCTTGAGGAACGTCGCTAGCGCGTCCCGCTCAGGCGTTCGTACGACGTACAGGTGGTAGACGTGACGGGCACCGATCCGCTCGCCCGGCAGAACCAGTGGCAACCCGGAGAGGCCGGCCCGGTACCGTTCGGCCAGACTGCGCCGGCGGTCGTTCATGGCGTTCAGACGACGGAGCAGCACGCGCCCCACCGCAGCCTGGATGTCGTTGAAGCGAAGATTGAAGCCGACCTCGGCGTGTACGTCCTTGTTGAGGCGGCCGTGGTCGCGCAGCCGACGGCACCGGGCCGCCACGTCTCCGTCATCGGTGGCGAGGAGGCCGCCGTCGCCCATCACGGTGAGGTTCTTGGACGGATAGAAGGAGAAGGCACCGGCCCGCCCGAAGGTGCCCACCTTGCGTCCCTGCCAGGCGGCGCCGTGAGCCTGGGCGCAATCCTCGAGGAGCCAGAGGCTGCGCTCGGCGCAGAGCTGCTGGATGCTGGACAGGTCGGCCGGATGCCCATAGAGGTGCACGGGTACGAAGCCCACGGTTCGCGGGGTGATCTTGGCGGCGGCGTCCGCCAGATCGACCGTGTAGGAATCGTCCACGTCCACGAAGATGGGCACGCAGCCCGCGAAGCAGACGGCCTCGACGGTCGGAAACGCGGTATGCGAGGGGACGAGGACCTCGTCGTCGGATTTGACCCCGAAGGCTTTGAGCGCCATCCAGAGCGCCGCGGTGGCGCTGCTGCTCAGCACCGCGTGCCGGCTGCCGGTGTAGCGGGCGAACTCCTCCTCGAAGGCCTTGCATTCGGGCCCGAGGATGTACTGGCGCGAGTCGATGGCGGCGAGGACCGCAGCCTTGATCTCGTCGTCGAGCGGGGGGCGGGAAAGCGGAATCGGCATCAGCGGGCCCCGCCTGATGAATGAAGACCGGGTGTACTTGCCGGAGCGGAAGAGGAGGGCAAGAGAGAGCATGTGCACTCAGAACGCCACGTCGGGGCACCAGCTTCCCTCGGACTAGATGTGGATCTACAGGCGGACATGTGGAATACCCCCTTCAGCGCGTTCTCGCTGTCTCCGCGCAGGACCTGACCCGGTGAAATGTCAGCCCGACGATGCGCCATGCCTAGCGGCAATGACACCAGACTCAGCGCAACGGGGGTGACTGACCCAACCCGAAATGGGCAGCCGGGCCCATCGCAAGATGAATCGCTTCCAGCCGGGATTGCGGCGGACGAGCCGCCGCTACTGCGATGGGGAATACTTAGGAGAGCGGCGGGGCTCGAGCGTCAGCGGTGGAAAAGTACCGGGTGGGGGCTGTCCCCGGATCTTCCGAGGGCACAGCGCGCCCGAAGACGGGAAACGGGGTCCAGGAGCACAGGGGGAACGCGTCGAGCGTAACCTGACTCGACGTGACGAGGAACACCCCATTGTCATTGTCGTCGTCATCGAAGAAGCCACTCACCCAGGTCGGATCTGGCGGAGTAGCATAGGCCAGTGGTGTCAGCGCTACGAGCACCGTCAGTAGCGCAGCCGTGAGGGCAAAAACCAGGGTCCGGCGTGCCATCTCTTCTGTTAGAGCAGATACTCGGATATTGCGTATTGTCAAGTCAATTTCGCCCATTTCTGCTATGACCCGAAGGTCCTTTCCTTACAGCACAGTCCCTTGTCGTGCCCTTGGGGCGCAAGGCCGGCTTACGTTGGCGCGTTGAGGAAGAGGGCGGCGCCGATGCCAGCGAGGACGATGTTGGCGGTCCAGGCCGCGAGCACCGGAGGCCGCAGGTTGGCCTGGGCGAGGGACAGCGCGACGGAGTGCACCAGCCAATAGCCCACCGCGATCACGATGGCTACGCCGATCCCCATGGCGCGGCCGCCGCTTCGGGGCGACGCGAGAGCGAAGGGGATCGCCACCAACGCCATGATCACGTTGACCAGCGGGAAGGAAAGCTTGGCATAGAGCTGGACGACGTACTTTCCCAGCTGATGCCCACCGTCCCGCAACCGAGCCACATAGGCCCGAGCTCGAGAAAGCTCATGGTCTCAGGGGCGTCCTGAACCTGAATGAAGTCGTCGATGTGCTCCGGCATCACGACCAGGCGGGAGTCGAACACCTCTGAACTCATTCGGTTCCCGGCGCCCATCCGGCGGATGGCGCCGTCGCTAAGCTGCCAGCCGTCCGGAGTCCACATGGCCGCGCGCGCACCGATCTGGTCCACCAGTCGGAAGTTGGGATCGATGTCGATCACGGTAAGCCCCTCGATGGACTTGTCCAGCGGGTCGAGCAGCGCCATGCGGAGGAAGCGCGTGTCCGAGGAGTGATACCAGATCTGCTGTTGGCGCTGGAGGTGGCGAGGGAGCTGGCCGCGGATCTTGACCCGGTCCACCTCCTCGGCCCGGGCGTTGATGTCAGGCAGGGGCGCCTCTTGGAAGATGACGGCCACAATGCTGATGGCACACGCCACCAGCAGGATCGGGAGGCTGGCGCGGTAGAGGCTGACGCCGGCCGCCTTGAGGGCGTCCAGCTCACGGTGGCGGGTGAGGGACAGGAAGAGGGACACCGTCGCGATCAGCACGATCATGGGGAGGCCCTTGTACAGCTCGCCGGGCAGACGGTAAGCGAGGTGCTCCAGGATGTACATGAAGGGGGGTTTCACGCGCAGGAATCGGTCCAGCGTCTGGAGCAGATCCACTACCACGATGAGTACGGCCCCGACCAGGCTGCCGATCCCCAGGGCGAGCAGGTATTGACGGATCAGGTAGCGGTCGATGATAAAGGTGGACTCGCGTGGACCTTGAAACCGCGCGAGGCGGCGCCGGCGGCGGTTCTCCAGCGGCTTGACGGTGCGGCCCGAGCGGTGCCCCTCCACCTTGGCCCAGAGCCGCCAGAAGAGATCCAGCCACGCGGTGGACAGGCCCGCCGTGGTGGCGCGCAAGAAAACCAGGCCGATCAGACAGAAGAGGCCGTTAGGCAGCCACACCGCCACACCCGCCGGCAGTGCCTGGCGCAGCGCCATGCCTTCCATGGCGGTATAGAGCACGTAGTAGGACACGACGACGCCGAAGCTGATCGCGAGCGCGACGGCCCGGCCCCCGCGGTGGGACCGGATGCCCAATGGGAAGCCTACGAGAGTGAAGACCAGCGCCGCCACCAGCAGCGCGAAGCGTTTGTGCAGTTCCACGTAATACGGCGCCGCGATCTGCCCTTCGCGCTCGAGGAGCGCCGCCTCCGACGCGAGCGCGCGCAGCGGCAATTGCTTCTCGGGCTTCGCATCTTTCGACGCAGCGGAGATGGGCGATTCCACCGGCAAGGTCATATCGTAGAGGCTGAAGTAGGTGTGGCGGAAGCGCCGCGGGTCGCCCACGTCGGATTCGCTGATGGAGCCATCGAGGAACCGCAGGGTAATACGGCGGTTGGCCTCGTCGGCGAGCAGGCGGCCCTCTCGCGCGACGACGACGCGCAACTGCTGTGGATTGCGTTCGTCAGAGAGGAGGAGGCCCTTGAGGCGCACCTGGGAGGCGCTGACATCCTCCGCGTAAATGACGTACTGGCTGAAGGTGGCGCTGAAGGTGTGTTCTTTGATCCCGGTAGAAGCGCGGGACTGGAGGATCCGGAACAGCTGGCGCTGGAAGGCACCGCTGGACCACGGGCTGACCATGAGGGTGAGCCAAGCGATGAGCAGCGTGACGACGACGGCCGCGGCCAGGAAGGGACGGAAGATCCGCAGCGGGCTCACGCCCGACGCCTGCAACGCAGGCACCTCCAGGTCGCCCGCCAACCGCCCATCGACCAGGAGCACGGCCACGAGCAATGCCATCGGCAACGTGAGTGCCAGGAACGTCGGGAGCATGTAGATCAGCAGTGGAAAGACGAGCGAGAAGGGTACGCTGTTGGTGATGACGAGGTCGGTGAGTTGATTGACGCGGTCGATGACGAGGAAGAACGTAAACACCCCCACGCCGATCGCGAAGGGCGGACCTAGCTCCGTGATCACATAGCGGTCGACGATACGTGGGATCAAGATAATTCCATGCCAGACGTAACGGGCCGTTTTGTTGACAACCGGCCCGGGCGTACGCAGCTCTGATCCTCGGGAGCTAGGCCCCGGATGCCCGGGCTCCAGGTACGTCGGCCGCCGGCGGCCGCCTTCGGGCGAATAGTGCGTACACCGCCGGCAGCACCAGCAGCGTCAGGGCCGTGGAGGAGATCAGGCCGCCGATGACCACGCGGGCCAGCGGCCGCTGGATCTCCGCGCCGATGCCGTGGGACAAGGCCGCCGGTAGGAATCCGATCACGGCGACGATAGCCGACACGATGATCGGACGGAAGCGGATCTCGCAGCCCCGGGCGATGGCCTCGCGGAGCGGGAGCCCCTCGCCGAGGGCCTGACGGATGGAGGAGACGAGCACCACGCCGTTCAGCACGCTCACCCCGAAGACCGCGATATAACCCACCGCCGCCGAGATATTGAAGTTCGTGTCCCACAGCAACAGGGCCAATGTGCCTCCGATGAGCGCGAACGGCAGGTTCAACATGATGAGCAGGGCGTCGCCCACCGAATTGAAGGCGCCGAAGAGGAGCACGAAGATGATGAAGATGACCAGTGGGACGATGACGTAGAGGCGCGCCAGCGCCCGCTGCTGGTCCTCGAAGCGGCCGCTCCAGACCATATGGTATTCCTCGGGCAGCTTCACCGCCGCGTCCACCTTCTTCATCGCCTCCACGACGAGCCCCCCCATGTCGCGCTCGCGCACGCTCCATTTGATGGCCAGCCGTCGGACGTTGCCTTCTCTCCAGATCTCCGCGAGCCCGTCGGTCCGGACGAACTCAGCGAGCTGGGCGAGCGGGATCCGCTCGCCGTTGGGCGCGCTGATCGTTACGCCTCGCAGGCTGTCTACGGGATCACTGCCTTGTGCAAGCCGCACGGCCACCCCGAAACGGCGCTCCCTTTCGAAGGTCTCCGTCACCACGCGACCCTTCGTCGCGGCCTCGATGACGTCCTGGATGTCCTGAACATTGATCCCGTAGCGCGCGGCGGCGGCGCGATCCACGACGATCTGGAGCTGCGGCTGGCCCGGGGCGTGATCGTAGTCGAGGTCGGCGACCCCGCGGACGCCACGAAGCACGTTGGCGATCTCCTTCGCCTTGGCGTCCATGACGAAGAAATCGGGCCCATACAGCTTGATCGCCAGTTCTCCCTTCGTTCCCGCGAGGGCTTCGTCGACGTTGTCCTTGATGGGCTGGGAGAAGTTGGTCGTGATCCCGGGGATGGTCGACAACGAGACCGTCATGGCCTCGACGAGCTTCGCCTTGTCCTTGGTCTGCCACTCCTCGCGCGGCTTGAGCCCGACGTAGAACTCGACGTTGTCGGGAGCCTCCGGATCCGTGCCGTCGTCGGGAGCTCCAAGCTGCGACACCACGACCCGGACCTCGGGGTACGTGAGGAGGCGCTCGCGGATCTCGTGAACGTAGGGCCTCACCGCTTCGATGGAGATCCCCACCGGAAACTGAGTGCGCACCCAGAGATCCCCTTCATCCAGTTCCGGCAAGAACTCCTTGCCGAGGAGCGTGAAGACAAAGAGGGACAGCACCAGACAGGCTGCGGCACAGACGACGGGAATGACGGGCCGGCGGAGGCACCACTGGAGGGCCGGCGTGTACGGTCGTCGCAACCACCGGAGGATCGGGCTTTCACGCTCAGAAGGTGGGCGTCGGAAGAGCAGGCTCGATAACACCGGGATCAGCGTGAGGGTCAGCAAGAGCGAGCCGATGACCGCCAGCGAGATTGTCACCGCCATGGGCCGGAAGAGCTTGCCCTCGATCCGCTGGAAGGTGAGGATCGGCACGTACACGGTCATGATGATCAGCACGGCGAACGTCAGGGGCCGCGCCACCTCGATCGCCGCGTGCTGCACTTCGGGGAGGATCCGGTGACCCGTCACCTTGCGCTCGCTCAGGTGGCGCATGATGTTCTCGGTCATGATCACGGCGCCGTCCACGATGATCCCGAAGTCGATGGCGCCCAGGGAGAGCAGGTTGGCCGGGATCCCCCGCAGGTCCATGAAGATGAAGGCGAACAGCAGCGACAGTGGAATGGTCAGCGCGACGATGAACGCGGCCCGGATGTTGTAGAGGAAGAGCGAGAGCAGGAGGATGACCAGCACCGCTCCCTCGATCAGGTTGCGCAGCACCGTGGCGACTGTGGTCCGCACCAGCCGGTCCCGGCTATAGTAAGGCTTGAGCTCGACGCCGGCCGGCAGTCGCTTCTGGACCGCCGCCGCGGTGGCCTTGACCCCTTCGATGACCTGGCCCGGGTTTTCGCCCTTCCGCATGAGGACGATCCCCTGGACGAGGTCGTCCTCGTGGTCGCGGCCGAGCACGCCCAGCCGGATGGCGGTGCCGATGCCGACCGACCCGATGTCCCGGACCCGCACGGGGGTGCCCTTCTGCGCCGCGACGACGATGTTCTCCATGTCCGTCGTGGACTGGATGAGGCCAATCCCGCGTACCGGCACCCGGTAGTCACCTTGCGCGATGTAGCCGCTGCCGGCGTTGGAATTGTTGTTGGCGACTGCGTCAAAGACCTGCTTCAGCGTGAGATTGTAGGCGCGGAGCCGCGCGGGGTCTACGGTGATCTGGTACTGTTTGGTGCCGCCGCCCCACGACACCACATCTGCGACACCGGCGACCTTCTTGAACTCGCGCTCGAGCACCCAATCCTGGAGGGCCTTGAGCTCGTAGAGCGGCAGCGTCTTCGACTCGAGGGTGTAGCGGAAGATTTCACCGATGACGCTCGAGAGGGGGCCGAGCTGGCGCTTGGCGTCGGACGGGATCTCTGCCCCGGACAGGCGCTCCTGCACCTGCTGGCGGGCCCAGTAGTCGTCGGTCCCATCCGCGAATAGCACCCGGATGTTCGAGAGGCCGAAGAGCGTATCCGACCGGAGGAACGTGACGTTGGCGATGCCGTTCAGCTCGTTCTCGAGCGGGATCGTGATGAGGCGCTCCACCTCCTCGGCGGCGTGGCCCGGCCACAGCGTGATCACCTCGACCTTCACGTCGCCGACGTCGGGGTAGGCCTCGATGGGCAGGCGCGAGTAGGCGGCGATGCCACCGATGGTGAGGATGAGCGCCAGCGCCACGGTGATGAAGCGCTGGCGCAGCGCGAACCCGATGATGCGTTCGATCATCGGGCGGAGCGCTTCAGGAGGATACCCCCCGAGCTGACCACGCGCTCGGCAGGCGTCACTCCGTCGAGAATCTCCACCACGCCATCCGACTCCGCGCCGAGCTTCACGGGCCGCCGTTCGTAGTCATCCTTGCCCCTCTCGACCAGGACGAAGGGCGCGTTGCCCTCCCGGTGGATGGCGCCCAGCGGCACCACGAGCGCCTGCCGGTTCCCGGTCGCGATGGTGACACGCACGAACATGTCGCCCTTCAGCGCCCGGCCACGGTTCGGCACGACGGCGCGGACCTTGAGCGTACGCGTCTCCTTGTCGATGGCGTCCCCGATGGTCACGACCTGCCCCTCGTAGCGCTCCCCTGGGCAGCAGGGCAGCGTCACCGAGACCGGCTGGCCCAGTCGTACCCGAGGCACGTCGGGCTCGTAGACGTCGGCCAGCACCCACATGGTGCCGAGATCGGCGATGACGAATAGGCTGACCGGCGTGTCCGACTGCCCGTAGGCGACCACCTGTCCTGGACTCACGTTGCGCTCGACGATGACGCCGCTCCGGGGCGCCGTCACTACCACGGTCGTGGTGGCGTCGGCGGGCCGGTCGCTCACGCCGAGTGTGCGCAGGCGCGAAAGGGCACGGTCGCGCTCGGCCATCGCTTTCCGGTAGTCGTTCTCCGCCTCGCGGATCTCTTTCTGGGCGACAGCCCTGACCTCGAAGAGATCCCGGGCGAGCTTGAGCGCGTGGTCGGCGCGTTCCGCGTCGGCCGTCGCCTTCGCGTAGTCCGACTTGGCCAGGCCGACGTCGGGGCTGTCCAGCACGAGCAGCCGGTGTCCGGGCTCGACGACCTCGCCGGGGCGTGCCAGCACTTCCAGGACGACCGGTGGCCGGCGCCGTGATCCGCACCAGCCGTTCCTCGTTGAAGACGACCTTGCCGGTGGTCTCGAGCACCGTCGCGCGCGTCCGATACTCTGGGCGGGCGACCTGTACCTCACCCGGCGCAGGCGCGGCATCGCGGGCCTGTGCGGTGGGCGCGGCGGGCTCCGACTTGCTCGTGGAGGTGTCGCCGCAACCGGTGCAGAGCGCTGCGATCAAGGTCAGTGACAGGACAGGGCGGCGCATGCTAGTTCTCCCCCAGCGAGCCGCCGACGGCGGCTTCGAGCTGGTAGTACGAGGTCCAGTAGCCGCCGAGCGACCGCACGTACTCCGACGTCGTGTCCCGGTAGGCGCGCTGAGCCTCCAGGAAGTCGAGGAGGTTGATGCCCCCTCGCCGGTAGGCGAACTCCACCGTGTCCCGCGCCTGCCGGGCCTTGGGCAGGTACACGTCGCGCAGCCGGTTCAGCTTCTCCGTGAAACTGCCGTTCCTAATTCGATCCTCTAGGTAGCCCGTTCCCCAGAAGTCCGTCCCGTTCTCAAACCCGCCGTTGCGTACGCGGCTCTGGAGCGCCCGCGCCTGTTCTTGCTCGATGAGGAACCATTGCTAGTGCAATCTCGCCCGAACATTCGGGGCGCCGGATCAATCTCAACTTACGCCATCAATGCGCTCCCACGCCGGCTGCGGTCCCTTTCACCGGATTCCCGTCCGCATCCCGCAGTTCTACGGGACCGATGGCGAGTTTCTTCAACGAGTCTTCGACCTTGGCGCGGTCGCCCGCCCCGATCACCACGGATGTCTCCGGATGCAGGTAGGTTGTGGCCATACGCTGCACGT
>Ga0137403_10008427_pt1 | contig 11543 bp, 13 predicted proteins | sample CZOMad2_1_16fung_FD_122057 | JGI IMG/M metagenome (GOLD analysis project Ga0137403, IMG submission 122057) | Vadose zone soil fungal communities from Angelo Coast Range Reserve, California, USA - CZOMad2_1_16fungal (Hybrid Assembly) | ecosystem: Environmental > Terrestrial > Soil > Vadose zone...
CCAACGCCTCGCGTAGGTGCAGCTCGCGTAGGTGCGGATTACCATATTTTGTTGGTGCCACCTCACAGCCCATTACACCATATTGACAGATGTGTATGCACAAGATTGAACTTGGGTTCGGTCGCGGCCAGCGGCACCAGCGCTGCGAAGCCGGGATGCCCGCTCGGCCGTCCTATTGCAAAAGCGCGACGGCTGGAACTATTCTGATACCTGTCGCTGCAGACGCTTGCCGCGTCTTCGTCTTCGTAGGGGGCCGAACTGGGCTGGGAGCTTCGATGAGCTACACAATTCGAGTGAACGGTACCGAACACACCGTGGATGCCGAGGGCGACACGCCGTTGTTGTGGGTGCTGCGAGACGTCTTGGATATGACAGGCACCAAGTACGGCTGCGGCATCGGCCAATGCGGAGCTTGCATGGTGCACGCGAACGGCGCGGCGGTGCGATCCTGCCAATTGCGGTTGGACGCCGTGGGGTACATGTCCATTACGACCATCGAGGGGGTTGGCGACACCGAGATAGGGCGAAAGGTTCAGGAGAAATGGCTGAGCTTGGACGTACCGCAATGCGGCTATTGCCAGGGCGGCCAGATCATGGCCGCGACGGCGCTGCTCGCGCACACCGCGCGGCCGGGTGATGCCGAGATCGACGCAGCCATGGCGGGCAATATCTGCCGTTGTGGATGCTATACGCGAATTCGTACCGCCATCAAGCACCTTGGCGAATCGCAGCAGTCATGAAGGAGTCATCGATGGCCCAATCCAACACGGCAATGACTCGCCGCAGTTTCCTGATCGCAAGCGGCGCGGTGGGCGGTGGCTTGTTGTTGACTGCCACCCTTCCAATCAAAGCTGGCGGTGCCCGTGCGGCGAGCGATTCGGAATTTCCGGTCACGATTTTCGCGCGCATCAGCCCATCAGGGGTGGTGACCATTCTCGCGCCCAATCCCGAGGTCGGCCAAGGCACTAAAACCGCATTGCCCATGATCTTTGCCGAAGAACTCGATGTCGCCTGGAAGGACGTCGTGATCGAGATGGCGGATTATCAGGGCGGCAAAATGGGCAGCCAATCCTCGGGCGGCAGCTATTCCACGCCGGCCAATTGGCTACCGTTGCGCCGGGCCGGCGCGGCAGGACGGCAAATGTTGATTGCCGCCGCCGCGGCGCGGTGGGGCGTGCCCGTGGCTGAATGCTCTGCGGCGGACAGCACGGTGACGCATGACGCCAGCGGCCGTTCGCTCAAGTACGGTGAGCTCGCCGAGAGCGCCGCCAAACTGCCGGTGCCGGATCTGAAAACGGTCGTGCTGAAGGACGAGTCGACTTTCAAGATCATCGGCAAGCCGATACTTGACCCGGACAAGGCCCGCATTGTCCAGGGTCGGCAGCAATTCGGCATCGACGTCAAAGTCCCCAATATGAAGTACGCCGTCTTTCACAAGGGTCCAGTATTTGATGCTGAAGTGAAGGGCGCAAATATCGATGAGATCCATGCCATGCCCGGCGTCAGTCATGTTCTCGTACTGAAGGGCGCACCCCGTGTCATGGAGGCGCCGCCGGGCCAACCCAGCTCAGGGATTGATGATGCCCTGCGCGGCGGCGACGCCATCGTCGCGGATTCTTGGTGGCGCGCCCAGAAAGCCCGCAGCAAGCTGCAAGTGGATTGGGACGAGGGACCGCATGCCAGCGATTCGAGCGCTGTGTTTGATGCGCAGGCGAAACTCTTGTTCGCACAACCGCCGCAGGGGTCGATTCGCGTTGACGGCGATCCTGAGGGCGCGTTGCGGCAGGCGGCCAAGGTCGTCCGCGCCGCCTACGCGTACCCGTTCATCTCGCACGTGCCCATGGAACCGCAGAACTGCGTGGCGTCGTACCGGGATGGCAAGGTGGAAATCTGGGCGCCTACGCAGAATCCCGGTCCGGGGCGAGCCGCCGTCGCCAAGACTCTGGGGGTCGACCCCAACAATGTGACCCTACATCTTATTCGCTGCGGCGGCGGATTCGGCCGCAGGCTCGCGAATGATTACATGATCGAGGCGGCGGTGATCTCCAAGGAAATCGGCGCGCCGGTCAAGGTGCTGTGGACCCGCGAGGATGAGATACAGCACGATTTTTATCGCCCCGGCGGGTACCACAATCTAACGGCAGGGTTGGACTCGCATGGAAAACTCGTGGCGTGGAACAACCACTTCGCTGGCTTCGCCCGTAACGAGAATTTTGCGCGCCTCGCGGTGCCGGGTGCCGATGCGTTTCCCGCCGGCTTCGTGAGCAATTACGCCCTGAAGACTTCGCGCATCCCCTTCAACGTGCCGGTTGGACCGCTGCGCGCGCCCGGAGACAATGCCCATGCGTGGGTGTTTCAATCCTTTCTGGACGAGATAGCGCACGCGGCGGGCCGCGACCCCATTGAATTTCAACTGGAAATTCTCAGCAGCCCCTTGCCCGGCGGGAGCGAAGGCAAGGGCGGCAATCCATTCGGTCCGGGATTCATCGCCCCACGCATGATCAGCGTCATCGAGCGCGTCCGCGACATGTCGGGTTGGACTGCGCGGCGCCGGTTGCCGAGGCACTCCGGCCTGGGCTTCGCCTGTTACTGGAGTCACTTGGGTTATGTGGCGCAAGTGCATAGGGTCAGCGCACGCGCCGATGGCACGGTGACGCCGGAGCAAATCTGGGTCGCCGTCGATGTGGGAAGCCAAATAGTCAATCCGTCCAATGCAGAACACCAGGTGCAAGGGTCCATTCTGGACGGCATGTCCGCAGCCATCGGTCAGGCGATTACCCTCGACAAGGGGCGAGTGTTGCAGAGCAACTACCACGACTACTCGCTGCTTCGAAATCGGAAAATTCCGCCGATACAAATCGAGTGGGTGAAAACCAACTACTCACCGACGGGTCTGGGCGAACCGGCGTATCCTTCAGCCCTGCCCGCGTTTTGCAATGCCATCTATGCCGCCTCCGGAAGGAGAGTGCGCAAACTGCCGCTGAGTGCGGACGGCATCAAGGTGTGAGGTGCAGCTCCCGGGTTTGACGCTGGCGGCGTGGCCGCGGCGCGAGTCGCGGTGCCCTAGTCGCACTCCTTGGCACGTCCCGAGAGGTGCGATGCTCCGTACATATGTGGTTCGAAGGGATCAGTTGGATCAATGCTGACCATGCGACGCTCTGGATCACGGGTACAGAAGAATGTTGCGGATGTCGACGAGAATTCGCTGATGGTCCAACCGCCTTCCATCCATGCGAGCATTGCGGTGATGAATACGTGGGTGAGATTCGCCCCGGCAACTAGTGGTCGCGATTCGATGATGGCGCCGTGCATGCTGCGAACCACGTACCAGCGCGGTGCGGGCGAGGGCTGAAGAGGATTGAAGACAGCACGTCGGCGGACCATGCGTTGAAAATACAGCGCGCATCGATCGCGTGTCCATCCAGTGTCCGTCGAAGCGCAATACTGTATGAGGTTGCAGCGGGCTGGCGCTTCAATCGGGGTGATATCTTTTGTACGAGGGCAACCGGTCGAAGAGGTCTCCCCGCGGTGTGTTGGAAGTATCGAGGCAGAAAGTTGGCTCTCCTATGCCGTTGTCCAGAGCAGTAGGCACTGTTGGAATCGCGCTTGAAATCTGATAGCAATCGTCACTGATAAACACAATCCATTCGCCGGTATCCAATTTGTGTTGCTCGCCTGCACGGTGTGCCGGCGGCTCGGGGAAGATGGATTTTTGCGGCGTAGTCAAGTCCGGCGCCAAACGACTCTCACCCGCAGCGGTGTTCACGACGATGGAAGTCGCCACCGTATGCGCCTGATCCGCCCAGTCAATAGGGACGCCGAAGGTTCCTACGGCAGGAACGAGCTCAGGGCTGAGGGTTAGGGTGGCGTCGACGGATGGAGTAACTCGCGTCTTCTCCAAAGGAGGACCGGGGGATCTGTCTGTTCGCACTCTCTGCGCGGTAACCGGGGGAGGGAATACCACTTCGATAAGGGTCATTGCGGGTATCGAAAGGCGGAGACTTTTCGACGACGCAACGAGAACCGCGATCAAGGTCACATGGAATGCGAACACAAGCAGGAGCACCCCATATCGCGATGGCCGCCAGAGATTGCGTTCATCCATGTTTCGGCGTACTGCACTGAGGTCATTGGATGGTGATGTCGCCGTTAAATGCGACGTTCACTTTGAGCCCCGGAACCTCTAGGGTCATTTTTGCGGGAAATGATTCCGTGCCTGTGAGCGCACCGGCCGCAACAGCTTTGGCAACCGCGTGCTCAATCTCCCGCTGCGAGTTGATGCCCACCATTTTTAGGAACTTGCGTATGCTGAGATTTAGTGCATCTTCGTTCATTGGCATCTCCCGTCAGTTGGGGCGGTGTAACTTGCCATCGAACTCCTAGTTTGACCCGTTTCCGCTCCGGAGTGGAAGCAAATTAAATTTATCCCCCGTAGGTTAGGCACCTAGTCTTCCTATCGGCGCCCCTTGCGAATAGACTCGCTCCGATACGGAGCATCGCGATATTGGAGACGCTGGTCGTTCAGTGCTGTATTGCCGGAGGCGGCCCTGCAGGCATGATGCTAGGCTATCTTCTGGCGCGCGCGGGTGTAAAGACCGTGGTCATGGAAAAGCATGCAGACTTTCTGCGTGATTTTCGCGGAGACACCGTCCATCCGTCCACGATGCAGATCATGAACGAGCTTGGACTTCTCGACGACTTTCTCAAACGACCCCATTCCGAAATCCGCTCTTTCGAGGCAGATATCGGACATCAAAGTTTTAAGGTCGTCGACTTCACGAACGTCCCCATTGGCTGCCGCTTTATCGCCTTGATGCCGCAATGGGACTTTTTGGATTTTCTCAGCGAGAAAAGTCGGCGCTTCCCATCCCTGACGCTGCGGATGTCGACCGAGGTGGAATCGCTGATCGAAGTCGATGGCCGGGTGACCGGAGTGCATGCAAATGGTCCCTCGGGGTCGCTCGACGTCAAGGCGAACCTGGTGGTGGGCTGCGATGGCCGTAGTTCCACTGTGCGTAAGGCGGCGGGGTTTGTGGTCCACGACCTTGGATCGCCCATCGATGTGTTGTGGTTTCGTCTGTCAAAGCAGAAAGGTGATCCCGAACATGTTCTGGGCCATCTCGGCGTCAATAAGATGGTCGTTACCATCGATCGTAATGACTATTGGCAATGTGCCTTCGTAATCGCCAAGGGGAGCGTCGATCAAATCCATCGTGCCGGTATCGAGGCATTCCGCGTTGATATCGCGCAGGGTGCGCAGTTCCTCGCCAATCGTACCGAGGAACTCAAGACCTTCGAGGATGTAAAACTGCTGAGCGTGTCGGTCGATCGGCTTACCACCTGGTCGAAGCCGGGATTGCTGTGCATCGGCGACGCGGCACATGCCATGTCGCCGGTGGGCGGCGTGGGCATCAACCTCGCTATTCAGGACGCCGTAGCCACCGCCAATTTGCTCGCCCGAAAATTAAGGGAGGGTACCTGTAGAGACGAGGATTTGGACGGGGTGCGTCAGCGGCGCTTGTGGCCCGTGAGGGTCGTCCAATGGGCTCAAGTCGCAGTGCACAATCGAGTGCTGCAGCCGACCCTGTCAGGCACTCGCAGCGCGGTGCCTGTACCCTGGCCCGTGAGGTTGCTCGATCGCTATGCGTGGCTGCGCCGTTGGCCCGCCCAAGTCATTGGCGTTGGAATTAGGCCGGAGCATGTGCGCTCGCCCGACGCGGCTTCGTGATCCCGCCGCACATCGTGCCTGCGCACGCGCATACGGCGACTAAACGGTAATCACGCTGCCGTCGACCCGAATATCGGCTGACACGTACGTGTTCATTGGTAGGGAGGCGGCCTCAGTGCGTGCTGATTCTTGGCAGCCTGAGTCCACCATGCGAGATCATCGGCGAACCTAGGGAATGCCTTTTGCAGTGCTTGTCCCGCTTCTCCCGTGGGCTGGCCGGCTGGGCTCAGCGTATGCGCGATTGACCCAACAGTAAGGGTACTGGAGACCACCACCATTCCCATTTCGGAGAGGGTCCCATGCCACAGGGCATTGGACCGAGCTCCCGCAAGTCGCCCGGCTGAATAACTGACGATGGCGGCAGGACGCCAAAACCATTCTTCCAGAAAATGATCGGTGAGGTTCTTCAGACCCGGCTGCATGCCCCAGTTGTATTCGCCGACCACAAAGATGAAGGCATGGGCGGAGCGGATTTTCGCCGCTAGGCTCTCCATGGCGGGCGGCGCTGTACCCGCTGGATATTCCTTGTACATTCGATCGAGCATCGGAAGCCCAACAGCCTTGGCATCGACAAGCTCGGCCGATTCACCTCGCGCCCGAAATCCGCCGACGATGAAGTCGGCCAGCCGTATACCCAACCGATCCGAGCGGTACGAACCATAGAGTACAAGCAGTTGGTCAGCCATCGGCGTCCTTGGATTGTCGGGTTTGTCCTCGATTATAGTTCGGCGAAGTGGTCAATTTATGCTTGGCGGAATCAATTCCCTTGACAGAGCGGGGAGTGCGTACAATTTCCTTGTTTCAGGCACTGCCGACACTTCCATGCACCCAATTTCGGTTTCGCACGCGCGTCTGACCGTTGCCGGCCACCTACTCACGGTGGCCGCCTTGTGGTTTGTACTCGCGCTACACCTACTGCCGACACTATTCGCTGGATTGCTGGTCTACGCGCTGGTCAACGCCCTCGCGCCGGGTTTGCAGCGCCAGGTGCCCGGCGTGCACGCGCACCGGCTCGTGGTCGCACTTCTCGCGGCGTTCGTGGTCGGCGTCCTTACGCTCGCCATTGTCGCCGCCATCGCTTTCCTTAACTCCGAGAATGGCAATCCCACGCTATTTTTCGAGCGCATGACGCCCCTGATCGAGCGTGCACACGCGCAGCTGCCGGCGTACATCGTAGATCGCCTTCCGGACAATTCAGCGGAAATGCGAACTGCCGTGATGGACTGGTCACGCATACACACCGCGCAGCTGCAACTCGCCGGCAAGCACGCCGTGCGGGTGATCGTCCAACTCCTCGTCGGCATCGTGCTCGGTGCGATGCTGGCCTTGTACGGCGCGCGTGCCCGCCCTCAAGGCGGTCCGCTCACCGTCGTGCTTAGCGCGCGCTGCGCGCATCTCGTGACCGCCTTTCACGACGTAGTCTTTGCCCAAGCCAAGATTTCCGCCCTCAATACCGTTTTCACCGGTGCGTTCCTGCTGATTGGGCTGCCGTTGTTCGGTATATCGTTACCGCTGGCCAAGACGCTGGTCGCCGTTACTTTTGTGGTCGGGCTGCTGCCGGTGATCGGCAATTTGATCTCCAACACGCTGATCGTCGTCGTCGCCCTCTCGATTTCGATGTCTGTTGCGCTCGCAGCGCTGGCATTTCTGATCGTCATCCATAAGTTAGAATATTTCCTCAACGCACGCATCATAGGCACGCAGATCCAAGCATTTGCCTGGGAGCTGTTGATCGCGATGCTGGTCATGGAGACCCTGTTCGGCAGCGCCGGTCTGATCGCGGCTCCAATCTACTACGCCTATCTGAAGCGCGAACTTGCCGAGGCGCGCTTGATCTGAGGCGGTGCCGGAAGTTGGGTGAGTCACGTCGGCAAGGTGATGACGAAGCCACTGCGTCCATCGGCGAGCGTTGAACAAAGGGCGTCACCGCCATGACGACGTGCGATTTGCCGTACCAATGCGAGACCTAAACCGGATCCGGAGGGATTGCGGGAGTTCGCGGGGCGATAGAACGGGCGAAACACATTCTCAAACTCCGTCGGCGGTAATCCGGGACCGGCGTCCCAGACCGTAATCGTCGCAGCGGCAGCCGTATGGGCGATCCGTACTTGTGTCGGGGGCGAGCCGTGGCGCCGCGCGTTTTCCAGCAGGTTGCGCAACAGGCGTCGTAGGAGGCGGGGATCACCGCGAACCGTGATTACGGCACCCTCGAGCTGGGTCTCGTCATAGCGAGCGCATTCTTCGGCGGCGAGCGCCAATAGATCGACTTCCTCGTTAGCCACGTCGGTGACGGCGTCGAGCCGGCTGGCCAACAGAATTTCATCCACCAGCCAATCCAGTTCCGCGATGTCTTGTTCCAAACCGATCTTGCGCCTCTCATCGACAGAATCCTTCATGAGCTCCACGGCCAATCGGATCCGGGCCAAGGGGGTTCGTAGCTCATGCGATGTGTTGGCCAACAAGGACTTGTGACTCTGGACGAGTTGCTCGATATGACCGGCCGCTCGATTGAAACTCGTGGCCAATCGGGCAACTTCGTCGCGGCCCTCGACGGCGACTCGGGCCGTGAGGTCGCCTGCGCCGAGCGATTCAACACCGCGCTGCAAACGCTCGAGACGCCCGCTGATCTGCCGCACGAGAGGATAGGCCGCCACGCCGATCGCCAACGCCAGCAATACCAGCATGAGGTGGAATACCGTTCTCGCATGCCCGTAAGCCATCGGCACGCTGGCCACTATCCAGCGACCGTCGGCTAGGTGAACATACGAAATGGGCGCGCCCTCCCAGTGGGCCAGGCCCATCGTCTTGTGACGATGCGCTCCGGGGGAGGGGAGCAGTTGACCGACGGAGGCGACCGGTTGCTCATCCCTGTCAAAAAGAGTCACATCGCCCTTGAGCCCAACGGCCAGCCGCCGCAGGGCTTCTTGCTGCTCTGCGGCCGGCGCTGTCGCCGGCGGCAATATATTTTGGATGATTCGGCCCAATGTCATGCCGGCCTGCTCCGAAGAGCCGCCGGTGAAATGCCACAGAGTAGCGGTCGCGAACACAAACAGGACGAGACTCACCACCAGGGCGAGATAGAATCTCAAGTAAAGGCGCAACATCAGTCTTGCACCTTGGCGAACACGTAGCCCGCACCTCGCACGGTTATCACCCGCCGCGGCTTCTTTGGATCGTCCTCGATGGCAGCTCGGATGCGCGACATATGCACGTCGATCGAGCGATCAAAGGCCTCCAAATGCTCCCCCTTCACCAGATCCATCAGAACGTCGCGCGACAACACACGACCGGCCTTGTTGGCCAGCGCCACCAATAGGTCGAACTGGTAACCCGTCAGATCACAGGGCTCGCCGTCCAAGCGCACTGTGCGGGCGGCGGTATCGATCTCCAGCCTACCGAAGCGCAAAGGTCGCTCGGCGAGGGCTTTGCCACTGACGCGACGCCGCAAAATGGCTCGCAGCCGCGCAAGCAGTTCTCGCGGCTCGAAGGGCTTCGGGAGGTAGTCATCGGCACCTATTTCCAAGCCCACAATGCGATCGATTGCGTCGCCGCGCCCAGTTAACATGAGGACAGGCGTGTCGGAGGTGGTCCGCAGCTGCCGGCAGACATCCAGCCCGTCCATGTCGGGGAGCATCAAATCAAGAACGATGGCGTCATATTCGGCCGCGGAGAAGCGTTCGAGCGCCGCTTTACCCAAGGGCGCGACCGTCACACGAAAACCCGCCTGGCCCAAATACTCCGAGAGCATGTCGGCCAGGCGGGGGTCGTCTTCTACCACCAAAATGCGCTCGGTCATGGAAGTGGCGACTGTAGGGCCATTCAGGCCCCGTCGCCAGGGGCCCTCACGAATGCTTCATGCCGCGCAGGTGTTGTAAATGATCGGATAGCGCTTTGCGTTGCGTGGGCGTGAGCACATCGCCGACGTCACCCATCAGTTGAACTAGGCGCTTGGAGGCTTGATCGGCCAACTGCAGGTGTTCCACGCGCGCGGCCTCGAGCGCGCCTCGATCGAGAGTCGCCTGAGACAGCGCGTCCATGGCGTGTTGATGCGCGGTGTGAGCCTGCGTCTGGAGAGGTAAGAGATCATTGACAGCCTGTTTCACGAGTGGGGCAATCTGCGCCTTCTGGGCTTCGGTGGCGTCGATCTCGACGTAGAAATGCTTGAGCATGTGATCGACGTGGGCATTCACTTCGGCCGCGCTATGCGTGCCATCCATCATCGATCCGTGATGCCAGCCGCCCATGGCGAGGCCTTGTGCGGAGACACCGATGGCCGCTGCGACGGCGGCACCGGCCGCGAACGCGAGGACTGTGGAGCGGTTGAGGAAACGGCTGCGGAACGACCGCTTGCCGGAGTCGATCGGATTGGGAGTAATCATGGTCGGTCCTTGTAAGGGTTGGGGAGGATCACGCAGCCCATTCTGGGCGACCTCCATGTGCAGTCGTTGTGCGGAAGGTAAAGTTTTGTTAAGCGTTCTCGATTACGCCGACGATCCCACACCCTTAGGCAGTCCGAATGGCCCCGTCCATCCGGAGAAATGTCACTTTCGCGTCAGTTCATCCATATCGGCCTGCATGCGCCTCTTGTATTCGTCCGACCAGTGAGCGCCGGGCTTCGCGTCGGATTTCGCGTTGGATTTCCGCTGCGGCTGTGGAATGGGCGGCGCCTTGCTTTCGTCTGGGGACTTGCGCGCCGGGGTCTTGAGCTTCAGCGTGACGCGGGATGAGGGCGGGTTAGACGACGAGTTCGAATTGTTCATGCAGTTTTCGGGCACCGACGGGAATTGGTTGGACGGCCTGTTCCGGCGTTGAGCTGGTCTCTAGGGAGAAATCATGGACATCGGTTGTGACGGTTGTATATTGTCGGTCACACAAAGACGGAACAATTGCAGTGAGGACGTCGTCAAGTTTACCTAAGCCGATGCAGCGTATCCAGAATCATCGTCGGAGTTAACATTAAATTCATCTGGGCAGCGTTGGCTTTTGCTTCCTTGAGTGCGCAGGCAGCGGAAGCCACGTTGGCAATCGTTGCCGACAAACAGCGGCTCGTGTTTTCCCAGTCGCAGTTATTGTCCCGACGTGACATTCAGACCATCTCCATTGCGGACAGCGTTTACAAGCAGCGATTTACCCGATTCAAGGCGATTCCCGTCGCAAACCTGTTCACGGGCTTGACCATCCCGGACCTGGCGGTGGTTCAATGCAATGGCGAGGACGGCTTCTCGGTCACTTTGGAGAAAGCACGTCTCTTCAGCACGGACCCTGCGGCTTCGAAGGCATATCTCGCGATAGAGGATCCCAAGAGCCCCTGGCCGGATCTCCTCGGAAAGACAACTTCAGCGGGACCATTCTATCTTGTCTGGACCACTCCGCGCGCATCCGCCATAGGACGGGAGGAATGGCCCTTCAAGATCGCCTCATTCGCTATTCTGTCAAACCCGCGCAGTGTGTTTCCGAGGATTTACCCTGCCGAAGATGCCGCACAGAATGTTCAACATGGTCTCAAGTCGTTCCTCAAGAATTGCTTTGCATGCCATAAGATGAACGGCGAGGGGGGAGGATCGATCGGCCCCGACTTGAACCTTCCCATGAATCCGACCCAGTACTTCGAAGCGAAGGCGCTCGCCTCATACATTCGGGATCCCGCGAGTGTACGGACCTGGCCGGGTATGGGGATGCGCGGATTCTCCGAAGCGGCGATTCCAGATGCGGAACTCTCGGATTTGATCGCGTACCTTGCGTACATGAGCAAGCGCACGGACAAACGATGATCGCCGCAGATCCGCTCCTTTGCTCATGATGCCGTCCTCGCGAG
>Ga0137403_10008428_pt1 | contig 11542 bp, 6 predicted proteins | sample CZOMad2_1_16fung_FD_122057 | JGI IMG/M metagenome (GOLD analysis project Ga0137403, IMG submission 122057) | Vadose zone soil fungal communities from Angelo Coast Range Reserve, California, USA - CZOMad2_1_16fungal (Hybrid Assembly) | ecosystem: Environmental > Terrestrial > Soil > Vadose zone...
GTCATCCTGGCTACTTTGCCGATTCTTTCACGCGAACCAATGAAGATTCGGCTTACCCGCTTTGAGCGGCGGGTAGCAGCACGCTGGCGAAAGGCAGTTCTCATTATCGGATTAACCGGCGCTCTCGTTGCAATCGTCGTCGCGGCGATATGGGCATCATATGGTTTTCGCTTTTCTCCTTTCGCGCAAAACGAACCGGCACGCCAAGTCTGGAACGTGCGCTGGCAGGCATGCCTGAGCGATCACACTACTCTCGAAAACATAGTTGCCTTCGCCCGTGACCATCACCTTCTACCCGAGGCTTACCTTTATGGTTTCGCCTTCACCAATAAGAGCGCGATGTATCGCCCAGCATTCCTCGATGGCGAATGGAGTAACACTGGCTTCGCCTCGTTTTTCCCGCGCGCCTTTCTCTATAAAACCCCGATCCCCCTCTTGCTGCTATTGATCACAGCGGGCATTGCCGGATCTCTTCGCTGGCGGGATGCCTGGAAGAATCGTGGCGGCGGTGTCATCGCCCGCGATCTGCAACGGCTTTCCCCGATCTGGGCGTTGGTCTTGGTCTACGGAATTTTTTCCCTAACCAGCCACCTCAATATCGGTCATCGTCATTTGCTGCCGATCTACCCCGCAATTTTCATCACCTGCGGAGCGTGCACGTATTTCTTTCGAGGGCAATCGGGTAGAGCCGTGGCCATTTTTGCTATCGCGATGTTGGGCTGGGAGATCGTTGAATCGTCGCTGCTGCGCCCGGATTACCTCACCTATTTTAATCAGGTGGCCGAGGGCCCAAGCAATGGATACAAGCATCTGGTCGATAGCTCTGTGGATTGGGGCCAGGATCTTCCAGCGCTAAAAAGCTGGCTTGATCATCGCCATGATACATCTGCTACCACTCGACTTTACCTTGCTTACTTCGGCACCGCCCTCCCGCGCTGGTATGGAATCGAGGCGACGCCACTCCCACTCGATTCTTCCGCTCAAAGATTATCGTCCCTCGAACCGGGTACCTACTGCATTAGCGCTACCATTCTTCAGCAAGTCTATTCCTTTCAACCTGGAAAATGGAACGACCGATATGAATCAGCTTACCGCCTTGCTCTGGCGCAGCCGGCGCATCATGGCATGGTGGCCAACAATTCAGTCACTAATGGCGGATCGTTACAACGCCTTCAGTTTGCTCGACTGTGTGCATACCTTCGTAAACGCGAACCGATCGCAAACATTGGAAACTCGATCTTGGTTTTTCAACTAAACCAACGAGAACTGGACCAAGCGCTCTACGGTCCGCCAGCCGAGTTGGCACCAAGTCTGTAAGCGCAATTGCGACTTGAAGTGGCTGGGAGAATCCTTAATTGATAGTCAATGAATCAGCTGGGCATTCGCAGCCCATCGGCAAAAGTCGGTGGTCTTGTTTATTTCGGACGTATGCTCGACAAGATTCGGGCGCATGAGAAAAACGAACTGCCGCCCGACTACCAGCCCAATCTCGGCCGAGGTTTCGATGAGTTCTGCACCAAATTTCTGCATGTCCATTATCACGATGTGGCCAGTCGAGTGAAGGAGGGCGGCAGCGATGAGGAAATTTTAGGGTGGTGTTTCGATAAAGGCCGCCGGCCATCGGAAAACGAGATTTATGTCTGGAACGAATTCATGCGGAAACGCGGCTGGAATGATGCGATTACCGAGACTTTGAAACGGCGCAAAAAAGAAGCCGGTTTGGCCGCTCGTTCCGAAATAGACACAATGTTCGCATTTATTGACGTCGACGAAGGCCGCCCGCCGGCTCCTGGCTATTCGTAATTGAGGTGCCGTCGGGCCCTTTATGCGCAGCCAATTGTGGAGGGACGTGCTTCCGCACGTCCAGGACGCGCAGAAGCGCGTCCCTCCATCTTCTTCCAAAACACCGGCCCGCGCGTTACGGTTTCGCCGCCGGGCTAGCAACGCTATTTGGCGGTGGCGGCGGGGTCATCCGCCAGTCGATAAATTTCCAGACCGCCAGCACGAGCAACGCCGCGAGGATAGCGCCGACGACCTGTCGAATGCGCCTGTCGCGCAAAAGACTACTCCGAAAGCGTGTCGATCCGCTCCGCCAGCGCAAAATCGAGATCAGTCAGGCCACCCTTACTGTGGGTCGAAAGCACCAACCTCACCTTGTTAAAACGAATGTCGATATCTGGATGGTGCTCTTCTTCCTCTGCCACCTCGGCCACTGCATTCACAAAATCAATCGCATCGGTGAAATCGTCGAACTCGAAGGTGCGCTCGATATGCTTTTTCTCCAGCTCCCACTCGGGCACTTTTTTCAACCGCAATTTTGCTTCATCGGCCTTGATCAAATCCGCCATATCGGCCAAACGAGTAACACCCGAAAATTGTTTTGCAAACGGCGATTCACGCTTCGCCAAAATCAGGCCGGTGCCGAGGGAAGGCCGAGGATTTTGCGCAGATTCCTTTCCGAATCAAAGAGTTCGACCGCGACCGAGCGGGATTGTCGAGAAACCAAGGCCCAGTCGGAAATGATCTTGTTGATGGCGTCACTGGCCGATTCGAGATCGTGCACGAAACGAAATCCACTTTGCTGCGGTAAATATTTTGACCCTCCGGTGTCTTCGGTAACGACCGGACGCCCCATCGCCAGGAATGTCGCGGCCCGATCGCTCAGCCAGCCTGTTTGCCACGCCACATCGACGCCTTTGATCGCCGTGAATTCTGCGCTGGCCGATGCCACGTAACGCTGATAGCGCGCCGGCGTTTTTGCCACGCGATGAGGATCGCGCAGGTGCCAGCCACTCTCGCTCAAGCGTGCTTGCTCGGGATCGTCCTTGGCAATATTCATTGCCAGCTCGAAGCGCGCTTTTTTTACTCGCGCAGGGAGCTCGAGATATTTTTCGAACGCCACCTTTTTGGAAAGATCGGGAAACTGGCCGTCCACTTCGACCGCTCCGGCCCAATACCATTGGCCGATGGTGGTCAATTTGAAGCGTGCGGGCGCGGTCTGCGGCTGAATGAATTCCGTGTCAACCAGCGGAAAAAATTTTCGCCACTCAAGCTGTGACTGCGGCAAGCGGCAATCGCGTGCCCCGGCATTCAGCCCAATCGTCCAAAATTCGTGGTGATACGACTGGCCCATCTCCATCTTCGTCATCCAATAAAAAATTTCGCTGGGATCGAGATCGCAAAAGATTCGCCGCTCAAACTGCAAAAGCAGAGGTGGATGAACCGAGTAGCTGAGATTTAGGAGTGCATTTGGGCCGGCGAGCCGTGAGCGCAAATCGCCTTCGCTTATACCCAGGCAGCGCATCCCACCTAATTCCTGTGCATCACTGGCTCGCGGCTGATAAAGCAAACAATAATTCTCGGCTAGCCCGTGGCGGCGAAGTTGCGTCTTAAAGCTGCGGATTGCTCTCCTATCCGCGATCTCATCGCCGGTCCCGGGAAAGATTTCCAGCCAGATCGCATTGAGCTTTAGTCGCCTCAACCCGAGCATCCATTGCAACGGAACGGAAAATACCCCCCCACCCTCGCGATATTTCGCCGCAAATCCGCAGCCCAGAAAAATCGTCACCTTGAGAAAATGACGATTTTTGGGGAGAGCGCGACCACTTACTGAATGGAGTTGGCATTCTGACAATGCAGCGCCGGGATAAGGCCTGGTAGAAAAACTGGTTACCAATAATTCTTACTCCCAAGACGTGAGTAGTGAGAATATGCTTTTTCGCATCCTAACAGGCCCGCGGGCGGATCTCTGGTACCTTAAGCTTTCGGCAGCAGACGCGAAATCAAAACCAACAACGCGACGACCACAATTCCAAGCACTCCCCAAAAAATGTAGCGAGCGGACCCATTCAATGTTTCCCTCACCCGTTCTGATTTGAGAGTTTCTTCGGGGCCAAGGGCAGCCGCCATTCGCTCGGAACGTAACAATTGCGCAGCGATGAGCTTCGCGTCGTATTGGGGCGCGGCGGCTTCATCGTTTCCGTAATAAAGAGCGGTCGGCTGCGATTTCGTGGAAATAAAAATGACGCGCGTGGCCGGATAGTATCCGCGAAAATCATGCAATTCGATTGGCGGATTATCTCCGTTATCGGTTTCAATCAGGATCGTGTCGCTTCTGGGCGTGCGTTCCAAAGCAGCAGCCAGTTGCCCGGCGGGTTGATTGGGAACTCGACGCCACGTTGCGTGCGCTAGCTCGCCTGCATATTTATCGCCGCGTTCATCAGTCAATTCTTCCCAAATGCGAAAGGTCCGCTCAAATAACGAGGAATCCGAAGCGCACGTAATGCGCGTGATCGGTGTCGCCGCCTGCGGCAATTTCAATTGCCAGCGCGAAACGTTTGGACGTTCGCTATCATTCGCGCTTCCGGCGGTCAGGGTAACGGTTCGGTTGATCGAGGTGCGCTCGATCAAATAAGGAAGTTGGACCTCTTCGCTAACGACTCGAAGATCGCGAAGGTCCGGCATCGCGCGCGCTAGAACATCGGGATCCAGTTCGAGCTGTTGCGCACCGGCCTTCGCGACTTGAACTGGCTTGCGGAATTTCCACGGCGTAATGTCTATCTTTGCGCCGGTGGCAAAACCTTGCGGCAAATTTGCCGCCGCATCGTAATCCGGATTTAATGCCGGCAGACTCACCCGTCCTTCCGCTGCTCCAGCGCGGCGCAATTGATCCCCGAGTTGACTGAGGTCATAGCGAGGCGGATCGCACTGGCTGTTTCCGGAAAGCAAATTGTAGGAACCGGCTGTCGGCGCGAAAAAGAGGAGGCGCGTCATTCGTCGCTCAGCGCGGATCTCGGAAACGACAAGCGGCGGGCTGTCGCCGTTATCGATCAACAGGACTAGCTCGCGTCCGTAGACTTGTTTTTCAATTGGAATGTCGAGGCGCGCTTCGATTTTCCCATTCAGATCAACGCGATACAAAACTGCGCTACTCAAGGTTTGTTCGTGCAATTTCTCTTCCGATAATTCCGGCGTCGCCACCGTGACTGTTCTGGTGAATACCGGTTCGGACGTTCCGATTCGAATTGACGCAATCCGCAGGTTCGTCGCCCCGAGATCGAGCCCGAGCCGTGTCATCCCGGGATTTTCATCGCGCGATTTGATCGTGACTGCGACGGGCTCCGTCGGAGCCGGCGAACCGGCGATGATCAAGCGAGCGCCGGTCCAAGGCAGAGGTTCCGTGCGATTATCATCAACGACGACGCGCAGGAACTGGCATTTCCCCTCCGGAAACTGGACGCGCAGTCTTGCCGCGCCGTTGCCCATCCTAAAAACAGGATCGCCCGAGCCGAGCGTTCGCCAGTTTTTTTGATCGTTTGATCCTTCCACCCGCACGGACTTGATGAAGTTCGTTCCAGCCGGCGTTTCGAGCGTAATACCCGCAATGGCCAAATCTGTGCCGGTTGTGATAAGCAACCGCGTTTCGACAGGAATGATTTCGGCGTGAAAATCTTTCGGGCGTACGGTCGTTTCCGCGCGTGGCATCGGTTGATCGATTAGAAACGGAAGTTCCTTTTCGCCAGCATCGACAATTCGAACGTCACTGAGATCGGGACGCGCAATGTTGATTGTTTCCGCCGAGAGATCCACCTGCACCAGTCCAGGCGCCGGTACCTCAATCGTCTGACGAAATTGCCACTGGTTCGGCGTCAACGCGTAAACAGCGCTACTCGAAAAAATGAACAACAATGAAATAGCGGCGCGATTCATTGCGTCCCGGACTTCTCGGTTTGACCGAGAAAACGTTGATACAAGAACGACGCCAAAATTGCGATGATGGCGACAACGATGAGCGCTGCGATGCGGTAAAGTTGCTGGAGCTGCGAGAGATCGTGGAAAAAGAGCTTTAGGAGAACGAAGCCCAGTAAGGCGAGGCTGGCGTAGCGGGCCGCCTTGTTGCGTTTGCGAATCCCGACGATCAGCAACAATAAGGCAAAAAGCGCCCAGGCGATGCTGTAACTCATGTCACGGGCGAAGTTTCCGCTGAAGTGAAATGTGAGCTCGTAGGCACCAGGCTTGGTGAAGTAATCCGCAATCTCGATGTTCAATAAAATGAACGCGAGAATTGTCCCGAGGGAGTTGAGGATCGGCGGCGCATTCTTATTCAGTACCAGATTACGCGGCGGCGCCAATAATCTGGCCGCGACGAAAAAGCAGATGGAAACGATTCCGTAGGTGTATAGATACCAGTTGAAGATCGGCGTCGCCGTTCGCGGGTGATAGGCTAGCACAGCAGGATTGCAAACGAGCCGCGCAAATGAAGTCAGCAGCAGCGCGATCCCCGCAATACGCAGACCGGGATGCGGCACGCGATGAAATAGCCAGCACAACGCTGCGCCTTCCAGCGCCCAACCAAGCGTGATCCATTGCCGATCGAATTGGATTGGAAAAATCAAAGTGATGAAAAACAAGGCGGCCCCGCCAAAAAGCGCGAGTTGAGCGTTGCGCGCAGGACTGTCTTTCGGAGTGAGTCGAAGCAATGCCGCCAGCCCGAGTAGTGAAGGAACGGCAAACGCGGCCGGCACCAGACCCAGTATTCCGCTGTTCGGATGCATCGCACGAACAACGTCGTAAACGAGATAGAAATGAAGCGGCGCGGCCAGCGCTGCGCTCGCCCAAACAGTACTCTTGCGAGCGAACTGGCGATGAAAAATAAATGGGAAAATTGTGAAAACGGCGGTGAAACCGAGATACCAAAGAATTGGAATGCCGGCGTCTTCCTTTTTGAAATGGGCGAAATGCCAGGCGTGTTCGAGCAGGATGGTGGAACCGAGCGCGACGCAGGCGAGCAGATCGAGCGAAAATATTTTGGTGAGGCCGAGCAGTAACACCACCAGAAGAAGCGCGAGTCCGAAGACTGGTGATGGATTTGCCAGGGGTAATCGCAGTGTTGCCATGACTAACAGGAGAAATGGAAGGGTGGCGGCGAGAGCGGGAAGCTGAACGGCGAAGTTCGCGGGGGCGGCAAATTCGCCGAAAATATTTCCACGCTGTCCCGGCTCGTATTGCAGAAGTCGCCGCGATATCCACGCCGCAGCCGCGACAAAGAAAATTGAAAACCCAGCGAGCAGGAAAAGTGACGAGGAGAAACCAGTGAGGACGGGTGGAATTTGAAGCATCCAGGCGCCGAGTGCGACGAGAGTGAGCACCAAAACAATTGCCACAGCTGCGAGCATTCCCGTCATCGCGGCCGCCAAGAGCGCAATGACGTCAACGCACAACACCAGCGGCCAGACCAGAAACGAAGCGGTCGCCAATTTGAAAATCGGCAGCAGCACGAGCAACAAAGTGGCGGCGGGAAAAAGATGCACCGACCACGGCGGCGTGGCCTTGCCGAGTCTTTGCATCGCGATTGGAAGCGACGAATGCAACAGCGCGAAAACGAAGTACGCACCCAGCGCAATGTAGAGATTGCGCTGGGTGAGGTAATCGTTGGTCCAAAGTCCGAGAAAAATGAACGCCGCGATGCCAACGACTGCGATCAGGCATGCGAAATATTTTTTTGCGATGACGAGTCCAAGCAGCACCGCATCGACCAGAAAGAGATAACTCAGGATTAAGACCGGCCGGCTTCCGATCGTGGTGAAGGAGAAAAAGTAAAATGCCCAGAGCATCGCGAACGCGCCCACTGCGAGGGCAGCGCCGGAGATCGCAGTGTCCAATTTTCCCGGCCGGCTAGTTGTGAGCGCAGCGAAGAGGAACAGAATTTCGAAGCCGAGAAACACCGCCATCGGAATCAATGTTTTGTTTCCGGCGAAGTACTGTCCGTGCAGAAAGAAATTTCCGACCCACGCGATTTGCATGAGCACCGTCCCAACAGCGCCCAGGATCGGAAGCGAGCTCCATTCTTTGCGCCGCGCGACGGCCAGCAAACCGACATCGAGCAGCGCGATGTAGCCGAACAATCCAAAAGGATTGTCTTGTCCGGTGGACAGAAGGACTGGCGTGAGAAAGCCGCCGGCGATTCCGAGAATCGCCACCACGAGCGCATCCATTCGCACTGCGAGGAGAAACGCCGCTGCCGTGATGAGCGACATCAGCGCAAACGTTGGGATCAGTCCGAAGAACGGAAAGTGGTAGAACGATCTGCAAGCGAAGGTAACGGCATAGAGAATGAGAATGCCGGTCGCACACAAGGTTTGCGCGGTGACAATGTTTTCCTTGCGTTTCAACGCCGCGCCACCAACGACCAGCGCGATGCCGGCAAGAAATCCAATCGCAACCCGTAGTTCCGGCGAAATCAGATTGTGTTCGAACGAATATTTCACGAAGAAGGCGACGCCGAGGAAAAGGGCAAACCCACCAACCCAGGCGAACATTTTCGCGCCCATGAATTGCTCCCAGTCGATGGTCCGCGCGGGCGGCGGGGCGGTCTCCATCTGTACCTCTTCAACCGGGGTGATCGGTTTCGTCTCGGGCATTGGCGGCGGAACGGCGGTAACGGGCAAAGGTGGGGGCACTGAAACCGACGGGATGATTGGCGCCGCCGGTTTTGGTTGCGTTACTATTTCAGGCGGTGTTGCCGGTGCATCCTCGCTCGATCGATGCAGGCGCGCCTCGAGCATCAGCAGTCGCTGTTTAAGCTCTTCAATTGCTCGCGAGGCCCGGCTAGCTTTGGCCAGCGCGACTGCCGGGACGACAAACACCATTACGACAACCACCAAAAACAGCAGAATCAGACCTTCCATAAGATGTCTTGTTGCAGAAGCCTGTTATGATGCGCCAACGGCGGCGTAATCGTGAATCGATAAATTGGCCGGTAAACATCGAATTACTCGATCATGAATATTCATCATCTCGAGCTTTTCTATTACGTCGCCCGTCATGGCGGAATCGTGCCCGCCGTTCGCAATATGCCATACGGGATCCAGCAACCGGCCGTCAGCGGCCAAATCGCGCGCCTGGAAGAATCTCTCGGTACCAAATTATTTAATCGTCGCCCGTTCGCCCTCTTGCCTCCGGGCGTGGAGCTATACGAATTCATTCGGCCCTTCTTCGACGAAATTGACCATGTTGGCGAGGCAATTCGCGGCGGCTCGGCTCAGCAACTGCGAGTGGCCGCGCCCGCCATTGTCCTGCACGATTATCTCCCGGAAATTTTGCGGCGTGTGCGGAAACGTTTTCCGGCCTTCCGGCTCACTCTCCATGAAGCGGCTCGCGCCGAAGCCGAACGACTCTTGCAGGCGGGCGAAATCGATCTGGCCGTTACCGTGATCGAACACAAGAAAAGAAGCGGAATTCGTTCACGCGCTTTGCTCGAATTGCCGCTGATCCTATTAGTCAATGCCACGCAGTGTCTCACTCGCGCCGACAAGTTGTGGGGTCGCGATAAAATTGAGGAAACGTTAATTACTTTTCGGCGCAGCGATCCTGTCTCTGTTCATTTTCAAGTTGGTCTCCAACAACTCGGCGTGGAATGGTTTCCCGGAATCGAGGTTAACTCTGCGCGCTTGATCGAATGTTATGTCGCGCATGGCTATGGAATTGGGTTAAGCGTGGCGACGCCGGGCTTCAAGACGCCGAAAGGAATTCGCGCACTGAAGTTACCGAATTTTCCCAAGGTCATGATCGGCGCCGCTTGGACGGGTACACTGTCCGCGATCGCGCAGCAATTTCTGGCAGAGGTGGAGCACGAAGCGACGTCACTCCGAAAAAGCCGGGTTGCAACCATTTGACGCTTTAGTCCCGCTCCGCAAATTACCGCTTCCCGGGCGCCCGTAGCTCAACTGGATAGAGCATCTGACTACGGATCGATACAGCTACCTCGTGTTTGCCCGAATGCTACGGCTGTTGCTACGGATGATGCCTCCGCGACTGGAAGCAGAATGTTGAACAAACTGACTCTTAACCATAGTCCTCTCCAACATGATGGTGTTGCCGAAAACGCTATCGATTCCAAACATCCAGTTTAGCTGTATCCTGATTACGCTGGCGTGATCCTGAATGCAAAATTGATCCGAGGGTTCGAATCCCTCCCTCACCGTTTCCTTCGTAGATCGGCAAGTAAAGGCAATTGCATAACGATTTGGCATAACGAATGCGCTGAAATTCGTGCATATCCGCTGACGTGCGGCGATGCGATGTAGCCTCTGATTCGCTAGGGAAATTAGGAAAGCAGCCGAAGAAGCCAGCGCAGAAGATTAAGGTATTGGCGCTTCATCCCGAATAACGCTCCTAACACTACGGTTGGCAGCTTGTTGAAAAAATCAAGGATAGAAATGGGAAACGAGCCGTCGCGCGCGCATGGAAAGGGTAGGCAGGAGCGCACGGCAGCACAGCGACGCTTTTTTCCGGCGCCGGAGCAAAGTTGGCAGCGCTATGAGCACCCCGATTCTGATGCGCTCAGTGCGACCGGTACCTTCACTTCTTCAACAATCTTTTCAAACCGAGGATCGCCACGGAGCGGGTCCCAAAACGGCCAAAATGGCGCCTGTTTGTTCAGATTACCTTTTCCGCGCCGCAGCACGACCTCTGGAAGCACTTTGTCGATCTCGCTTACTGGAACGTTGAGCTGCGCGACTAGGCGTCGCTCAACTCAAAAAATGACGGCTTCCCAACCGTCAATCCGGTGCAGACGTCTGTGCGATTCCCTGCGAGCGCAATGGTCACCAGCAAGAAATTGCCAACCTTCATTTTGAAGAAGCCCCGAATTCCCGCGCTGGAACAATGTTCTCGGCGAGCGCTTCGAAACGCGGATCACCGCGCAATGACGCGAGAGCGGATCGATGCGGATTTGGTTGAGGTTATTGCCGTCGCGTTCACGATAGCCTTCTTCCAGCCAGCTGAGTACTTCATTCCGATCACGAAGACCCAGAGCGGCAATGGCCAGGAATAGGCGGCGGTGTATTTTTGGTCGCGCAACTGAAGCAATTTGTCGAAGATTTGTCGTGCTTCATTCTTGCGGCCTGCAATGCCGTAAGCGTGACCCAGCATTCCCAGAGCAACTGGATCATCGCTCATCGCTGCCGCTTTCTCGTACTGGATAGTTGCTTCTGGAAGTTTTCCCTGAACTTCTAAAGTCACTCCATAACTCGATTGGGCAAAATAGAAATGCGGATCCATCTCGATCGTTTTCTGAAATTGTGCGATCGCATCATCCAGCCGCCCGTTATGCAAGTAGGCGTGGCCAAGATTCGTGTTAATGACGAGCGAAAGAGGATCGAGCTCGAGCGCGCGTTTCATCTCCGCTAGCTCGCGCGCATGATCGCCAGCGCTGGCGAGCACGTCTGCCGCAAACCAGTGGTGCGCGGTGGCGTCGTTTGGATTCAGTTGAATCGCGCGCTCGTACTGCGCGCGTGCACCGGCGAAATCGAAATCGTATTCTGCTTTGACCGCAGCGAGAACCGCAACCGCGTCGGACAGATCTTCATCTAACGAAAGCGCTTTTACAGCGAAAGCTTTGGCTTGAGGTGTGCATTTGGTTGGGGCGCCGCCATCGTAGGCCGACAGCGTCATCCACGCTTGGGCGAGACCAGCATACGCAAGCGCGTACTTTGGATCCGCCGCGATAGCCTGATTGAAATAGTCGACCGATTTCCGAATT
>Ga0137403_10008429_pt1 | contig 11542 bp, 9 predicted proteins | sample CZOMad2_1_16fung_FD_122057 | JGI IMG/M metagenome (GOLD analysis project Ga0137403, IMG submission 122057) | Vadose zone soil fungal communities from Angelo Coast Range Reserve, California, USA - CZOMad2_1_16fungal (Hybrid Assembly) | ecosystem: Environmental > Terrestrial > Soil > Vadose zone...
AATTCGTCGGCCGTGGTCTCGCCGCCCCACATGCGCGGGATGACCGAGTAGGTGCCGTCCTTCCGGATATTGGCGTGGCTGCGTTCGTTGATGTAGCGGCTTTGCGGGTCGTCCTTGGCCTCTTTGGGCCAACTGCTGATCAGGTAGTAGTTGACGGCCGGGCGGCAGCTCGAACAGCCGTTCGGCGTGCGCCAGCCCATCGCCTGGTAGACGCCGTCGATCGTGAGCAGCTTTTGCTCCTTGATGGCGTCGCGCACTTCCTGGTGGCTGTGATCGGTGCAGCCGCACATGGCTTTCTTCTTCGGTGCGGCCGAATAGTCGCCGCCCGCCGTGAACATCAAAAGCTGTTCAACCAAGCCCGTGCACGAGCCGCATGACCCGCTTGCCTTGGTGTGCTTGCGCACCTCTTCGAGTGTGAACAGGCCTTTTTCCTTGATGGCTTTGCAGATCGTGCCCTTGGTGACACCGTTGCAGCCGCAGACTTCGTCGCTGTCGGCCATGGCGGCCGCCTTGCTGTGGCCCTCGTGTCCGGTGTCGCCGATGTTGGATTCGCCGAACATCAGCTTGTCGCGGATGTCGGTGATTTTTCGGCCCTCGCGCAGCAGCTTGAAGTACCAGCTGCCGTCGACCGTGTCGCCGAACATGCAGGCGCCGATCAGTTTGTCGTCCCTGATGACGAGCTTCTTGTAGACGCCGCCGTAGGGGTCGCTCATGACGATTTCTTCGCAGCCCTCGCCGCCCATGAAATCGCCGGCCGAGAACAGGTCGATGCCGGTGACTTTCAGCTTGGTCGAAGTTTGCGAGCCGATGTAGCGGCCGATGCCGAATTCGGCCAGGTGCGTTGCGCACACCTTGCCTTGCTCGAACAGCGGCGCCACCAGGCCGTAGGCAATTCCGCGGTGCGCGGCGCATTCGCCGACCGAATAGATGCGCGGGTCGGTGACGGTTTGCAGGGTGTCGTTGACGACGATGCCGCGCGCGCACAGCAGGCCGATCTTTTCCGCCAACGCGGTGTTCGGACGGATGCCCGCAGCCATCACCACCAGGTCGGCCGGCACTTCGGTGCCGTCCTTGAACTGAACCGCCATCACGCGGCCGGCCTTTCCTTCGTCCTGGTCGCCGATCAGCGCTTGCGTCTGGGCGTTCATCAGGAATTTGAGTCCGCGCGATTCGAGTGACCTTTGCAGCAGCTTGCCCGCCACGTCGTCGAGCTGGCGTTCCATCAGCCAGGGTGCGATGTGCACCACGCTGACCTGCATGCCGCGCAGCATCAGCCCGTTGGCGGCTTCCAGGCCCAGCAGCCCGCCACCCACCACCACCGCGTGCTTGTACTTGGCCGCGGCATCGATCATCGTGTTGGTGTCCTGGATGTCGCGGTAGGCGATCACCCCGTCCAGGTCTTTACCGGGCAAAGGCGGTATGAAGGGATTGGAGCCGGTGGCGATCAGCAGCCGGTCATAAGCCTCTTCGGTCCCATCTTCGGAAATGACGATTCGCTTGCTGCGGTTGACATCAACGACCTTCTTGCCCAGGTGCAGCTTGATGCCGTGGTCTTCATACCAACTCATCGGATTGAGCACGATCTCATCGAGCGTCTGTTCCCCAGCCAGCACGGGCGACAACAGAATGCGGTTGTAGTTGGGATGCGGCTCCGCACCGAACACGGTGATGTCGTACAAATCGGGCGCGATCTTCAACAGCTCTTCCAGCGTGCGCACGCCGGCCATGCCGTTGCCAACCATCACCAACTTCATCTTCTTCATCGAGTTCTGCCTCAGTCGTCGTAGTTTGAGAGAAAGGAAAAGCAATCGGGGTGCCAGTGCACGGTGCCCTTTGAAGCGCATGTTGGTGCAAAGCGCACTTCTTTCGGGCGAGATTCTTGCTTTATCGTTCTCAGTGTTTTTTACGTGCCCTCTTTGAGTGCGATTTTGCCGCGAATATGAGCTTCGACATTGACATCGGCCACGCGAGCCAGCCCGGCCAACGCGAAAGCAACGAAGATTTTGCCGCTTCTGCGCGACCCTCTGCTCACGAGGAGATCAGAGGGTTGGTCGCCGCCATCGCCGACGGGGTATCGAGCGGGGGAGAGGGACTGATGGCGGCCCAAACCACGGTGCAGGCCTTGATGGAAGACTATTTTGGTGCGCCACCAACTTGGCACACCACGGTGGTGTTCGATCGCATCATCAGCGCGCAAAATTCCTGGCTGTGGGGTTACAACCGCCGCCGCCGTGACAGTGCGGCGCTGACCGCACTGACCGCGCTCGCGCTGCAGGGCCAAAGCTGGACTCTGGCACACGTTGGTGACACCCGCGCCTATCTGCTGCGCAGCGGCGAGTGCCAGCAACTGACGCAGGACCATTGCATCGACCACATCGATTTCCGCAGCGGTTTGACCCGCGCCATCGGTCTCGACGACTCGGTGCGCGTCGACTACGAGCAAGGCGACTTGCGCTTGGGCGATACCTTTGTGCTGCTCAGCGACGGCGTGCATGGCGTACTTGCGAATGCGCAGATGGCCGAGTTGGCCATGCGCGGAACGGCGCAGCAGGCCAGCGATGCCTTGGTGCACGCCGCGTTGGCTGCCGGCTCGCGCGACAACGCCACGGCGCTGGTGATGCGAGTCAAGGGTCTGGGACGCTCACAGTTGCAGGACGGCTTGCTGCGCAGCCGGAAACTGCCGGTGCCGCCGCGCTTGAGAGTCGGCGATGAAATCGATGGTTACGTGGTCACGGCGCTGGTGGCGGATACCGCGGTTCACCTGCTGTATCAAGTGAGGGACTCGCAGACCCGGGACTTGTGGGCGCTCAAGACGCTGCATCCTTCGCGAGCCAATGACCCCGAAGAACGCGCCATGTTTGCGCACGAAGCATGGCTGAGCGCGCGTGTCGCCGAGCGTGCCGACCGGGGTTTCGTTCAAGTGAAGGACGCGCCCGATTCGAGCGCGTTCTACGTCCTGTATGCATGGCATGCAGGACACACGCTGGAGCAGCACCTCGCAGACTCGAACCGGCGCGCGGTTGGCGTGGCCGAGGTGCTGGCCTGGGGCATCGCGGCGGCGAAAGCACTCGGGCAGCTGCATCGTCTGGGCATCGTGCATCGCGACGTCAAGCCAGGCAACTTTCACTTGGGCGACGATGGCCAGTTGCGCTTGCTCGACCTGGGCGTCGCCGTGTCGGGGAGTGAGCCTGTGGAGCAGCGTGCGTTGCATGCCGGCACGCCGAGTTACATGAATCCCGAGCAGTGGAACGACGAACCCGCCGACGCACAAAGCGATCTGTTCGCGCTCGGCGCGACGCTCTACGAACTGCTCACGGCCCGCCTGCCCTACGGCCAGATCGAACCCTATCAGACAGCACGCCACAAGCGTGATCCGCAGCCGCCGTCGCGGGTCCGGCCCGACGTGCCAATTTGGCTCGACCACATCCTCCTCAAGGCCGTCGCGCGCGATAAGAAGCAGCGCTTCGAGACGGCCGAGGAATTGATGCTGGCCTTGGAACGAGGAGCGTCGCGTTCGCTGCCTGCCCTGGGCGTGCCGCCTTTGCTCGCGCGCAGCAAGAGCGGGCTGTGGAAGGTCGCCTTGGTGATCTCGTTGCTGTTCAACCTGTTGCTGGTTTATTGGCTGCTGTTTCTGCCGCGCTGAGACCGGCAATTGTTCGTGGCACTTCACTTGCTTTCTATCGGGACGTCGGCCCGCTGAACCACTCGCATGCGCCTTGGGGCGTGTCGGCGCGCTGTATCACCACACAACACAACATTCACTGAGGAATTTGCATGGCTTCTGCCAAGGAGTTTTTGAAATCGGGCCATCCGCCCACCTTGTTCGCGGCATTTCTGTATTTCGACTTCTGTTTCGCCATCTGGGTGATGAATGGCGCCATGGCGCCATTCATCAGCGAAACCTACAACCTGACGGCAGCGCAGAAAGGGTTCATGGTGTCGGTGCCGATTCTTGCCGGCGCGTTGATGCGTTTTCCGCTGGGCGTGCTGTCGCAATACATCGGGCGCAAGAATGCGGCGATGGTCGAAATGAGCCTGATCGTGATGGCGTTGGCCTTCGGCTACTTCTTCGTCAACACCTACGACGGCGTGCTGGCGATGGGCGTGCTGCTCGGCATTGCCGGAGCCAGTTTTGGCGTCGCGCTGTCGTTGGGCTCGGGCTGGTTTCCGCCCAAGTACAAAGGCCTCGCGATGGGCATCGCAGGTGCCGGCAACAGCGGCACCGTGCTGGCAGTGCTTTTTGCGCCGCCGTTGGCCGCCAAGTTCGGCTGGCAAGCTGTTTACGGACTGGCCGCGCTGACCATGTGCGTGCCGATGGCCGTGATGTGGTTTGCCGCCAAAGAGCCGCCCGATATCGAGCACCAGACTCTGCGTGAACATGTGTCATGCCTGTTCGAGAAAGACGGCTGGGTATTCAGCCTCATTTACGTGATCACTTTCGGCGGGTTCATCGGCTTGGCGAGCTTTCTGCCGACGTACTTTCACGACCAATTCAATGTCACCAAGATTGAGGCCGGACAACTGACGATGTTGGCCACGCTCATGGGCTCCGCTGTGCGTGTGCTGGGCGGCTATGTGTCCGACAAGATCGGCGGCATCAACACGCTTGGCGGTGTGCTCGGCCTGGTGGCCGTGACGCTGGTGCTGTGCGGCATGGCGTCGACCTCGGTGGCCGTGACCACCTTGCTGTTCATGCTGTGTTTTGCGGCCCTGGGCGCCGGCAATGGAGCGCTGTTCCAGTTGGTGCCGTTGCGCTGGCCGTTGAGCACCGCGGTGGCCGGTTCCATGATTGGCGAGATCGGGGCGCTCGGCGGTGGATTCATTCCCAACGCCATGGGGCAATCGAAGCAGTGGACCAACACCTACCTGTGGGGCTTTGTGGCCTTTGCCGGCTGTGCCTTGCTGGTCATGGCCATGTTGCAGATGGTGCAGATTCGCTGGACCCGGACCTGGGCCGAAAAGGGCGGCCGTCCCCGCGTGCGTTCCTGACTCCCGCACCTTAGGGGGGGCGCTGGCGCCGGCCGCGGGATGGGGTTGCCCGCCGTTATGATGAACCAAGGGGCTTCCCAGGTCGTTCGCAGATCCGATCATGATTTCGTGAACTGAGCCGCGAATCACATTCGCGTCGTCATGGCCCCTGGTGTATACAACCGCAAGGCATTCGCGAGTGAGTAAATGACGGAATCCCAGCATGTCCTGTCCGCGCGCTCGGAACAAATGCGTGGACTGACGCGGGCGCTGGATCTCGATCCGGAAGCCTGGGGTGTCGTATTGCTCACTTTGCTCGACCGCGCCGACGCGCTGTTCGCCATCAAAGAAGCCTCAACCGGCCGTTATGTGCACGCCAACAGCGGCATGCAAGCGCTGCTCGGCCGTCCGGCCGAGGGCATCACCGACGACGATTGGGTCGATCCCGCCGCTGGCGCTGCGCTGCGGGCAGCCGACCATTCGGCCATGGTGCAGACGGTGCCCCAGGTCAGCGAGCATCGCTTCGAGCAAAACGGCCAACGGCGCGAATTCAGTGTCACCCGCGTGCCGCTGGCGCCTGCGGGCGGCGGTGCGGCGCGCTTCCTGTGCAGCCTGTGGATCGAAGTCACCGCACAGCGCCAAAGCGAGGCGCAGTTGCACCTGGCGCTGCAGCAACTGGAATTGCAGCAACAGGCGAACGAAGAATTCCGTCGCGAAGTCCAAGAGAACCAATCGCTGCGCGACAGCGTCACAGGCCTTTACCAACGTGGGCACTTTGACGATCAATTGCGTCGCGAGGTCGACCTGTCGTCGCGCGAGCACCGTGAATTTGCGCTGGTGTCGGTGTGTCTCGACCCGCTGAGCGATGAGGCGCGCGCGCTCGGGCCTGAAGCCCGCACGCGCGTGCTCGAAGCGCTGGGGCGGCTGCTGCGCAGCAACACCCGTGCAATGGACGCTTCCTGCCGTGTACAAGAAGACCTGTTTGCGGTGCTGCTGTCCGGCGTGGGGTTGGCAACCGCTCATGCCCGCATGGAAGGCTTGCGCCGGCAGTGCGCCACACAGATCGTCATGCTCAATGGCAACGATCTCGGCTTCACCGTGTCGATGGGCGTGGCGAGCTTTCCGCACACGGCCCACTCGCAAGAAGAACTGCTCCAGGCCGCAGATGCCGCGCTCACACAGGCGCAACGCCGCGGCGGCAATCACGTCACGCTGGCCAGCATTCGCTTCGAAACGGAGTGATCAGCCGGCCAGCAGCGCCAGCGTCGCCTTCCATTCCTGGGGTGTCACCGGCGTGATCGACAGGCGATTGCCGGGGCGAAGCACACGCATGGACGACAGCGCCGGCTGCTCTCGCATTTCCTTCAGCGACAGCAAACGCGTCTTGCGCTCCAGCTTCACGTCCACATGCCACCAGCGCGGTTCGTCGTGCGTGGCTTTCGCGTCGAAGTAGTGGCTGGCCGGATCGAACTGTGTGGCGTCGGGATAGGCTGTTCCCGCGACTTCCGCCACGCCCGCAATGCCCGGCTCGGGGCATGACGAGTGGTAGAACAGCACACCGTCGCCGGCGCGCATCTGGTCGCGCATGAAATTGCGCGCCTGGTAGTTGCGCACGCCGACCCACGGCACGGTTTTTCGCGGGGCTTTGGCCAGGTCGTCGATGGAGCACTCGCCGGGCTCACTTTTCATCAGCCAGAACTGTTGTGTCATGTGAAGCCTTCGTCCGTCGGGTCCGCCGGCCGCTCGGACGCCTGCACGCTGAGTTGCTGTGGGCAAGTAAGGTGTCCGCTGCGGACCGTGAGCCGCATTCCTGAACCAAGGAGTTCAGGTGGGCGAGGTCAGCCAAGCTTTGGGTTCATCTGACGCGAGACGATCACGCCTGCTTGGCGATGTTCCAAGCCCTTGCTCATATGAGCATCGGTTCAAGGAAATATAAAACTCACGCGAACGCAACGGACGAAAATCATTCTACGCGTGCAGGCTGCAATTGCATGTGAATTCAGAGCAATTGTCCGTCGGCGCCGAGGGCTTGATCGAGGCGCCGAATCAACGCATCGACATCGACCTCATCGGCATGGCCTGGCGAGGCCTTGGGCAAGGGCCGCTCGGCGAGGGCGTAGGCCAGATTCAGCGCTGCCAGCACCGCAATGCGCTCGCGTGCCTTGACACGTCCGGAATCGCGGATCGTGGTCATTTCACGGTCCACATTGCCCACGGCTTCCAGCAGCAAGGTTTCGCCGCCTTCGGGGCAACCGAGGATGTAGCTCTGTCCCATGATGGTGACTTCCATCTGCTTCACGATGCGCTTCCTCCGGTCGGGGTGTCAGTCGGAAAGTCGCCGGGCAGGCGCACCAGCAAGGCGTCGATGCGGCTGCGCGCTGCGTTCAGGCGCGAGCGCAGGTTGTCGCGTTCGCTGCTCAATGCAGTCACCTGCTGTTCGAGCAATTCATTGGTGCGCTTGAGTTCTTCATGCCGAAGCAGCAAACGCTCCACGCGATCCGCGAGTTCCTGGGTCTTCGACATGGCGCTGTGGGTTGAAGTGACTGGCCGTGATTGTAGGGTCGCACCCGTCGCTGCTTACAATCGCGCCGTTGGTGCCCGTGCCGGTTTTCACGCCGGCACAGTTAAACGGGAAGCAGAGGTCCGTACAACCACCCCGGTTGTGCAACCCACCTGCGCTGCCCCCGCAACGGTAAGCGGACGAAGGTTCACGCCTTCGCTCATGTGCATACACCACTGGAACCCCGGTTCTGGGAAGGTCGCATGGGTTGTCCGCCAGCCCGGATACCGGCCAACGAGGGGACTGCGGCTTGCCGCGGGCCATGCGGTGCGCTCTCGCGGGGAAGCAGGAGCGCACGACTTCTTTGTCGAGCTTTCATGACCACCTTTGCTTCCGTGCCGAGTGCACCTCCGGCTGCACGCAGCCTGCTCTGCCTTTGTCTCATCGCGGCCTTCGTGGCCACCGCTTCTGCCCAGTCGGTGCTCCCACCCGTTGTGGTGACGGGTAGCCGCGAACCGCTGCCGCTGGACCGTGTGACCTCCGATGTCATCGTCATCGATGCCGAGCGGATTCTCACCACCACCGCCGATTCGCTGGAAACCCTGCTGCGCATCGAGGCCGGTGTGCAGGTGTCGCGCAGCGGTGGCCCGGGCCAGAGCGCGGGCATTTTCATCCGCGGTGCCGGCTCCAGCAACACCGTGGTGCTGGTCGACGGCGTGCGCGTCGGATCGGCCACGCTCGGGCAGTTCGAATTCGAGTCGATCAGCCTGTCGCAGATCGATCGCATCGAGGTGCTGCGCGGGCCGGGCTCCAGCCTGTATGGCGCGGATGCGGTCGGCGGCGTGGTGCAGATCTTCACGAAGCGCGGCGAAGGCCCGCTGCGCTTGTTCGCCAACGTGGCCGCCGGTGGCTACCACTCGCGCCAGGGCGGTGCCGGAATCAGTGGTGGCGCAGGGGGCTTTGACTATGTCGTCTCGCTGGGCCGCGAAAGCAGCGATGGCGTGTCGGCGACGAAACCCAACGCCCCGTTCGGCGTTTACAACCCCGACCTCGACGGATTCACCCGCGACAGCGGCCAAGTGAAACTCGGGTTCACGCCTGCTGCGGGTCATCGCATCGGCCTGAACTTGGTCGAGACGCGCTTGAACGGGCAGTACGACTCCACCGAACCGCCGTCGTTCCTGCCGGACGCGGACTTTCGCAACAAGTTGACCAGCAGCGTTGCATCGCTTGACTACCGCGGGGTCCTCAGCTCGGCCTGGACCACGACGGTTCAGCTGTCGAAGAACGACGACGACTCGAAGACCGGCGGGGACATCATCGATCGCTTCCGCACGCGCCGCGACCAGCTGACTTGGCAGAACGCCTGGACACCCAATGTCGACACGCAAGTCATGCTGGCGTACGAGCATTTGAACGAGCAAGCCGAGTCGCCGTCGTACGACCAGGAGCGTCGCAACGACGCTCTGGTGCTGGGGTACAGCGGAAAATTCGGTCCGCAGGCGTTGCAGGTCGATGTGCGCCAAGACAGCAATTCCGTCTACGGTGACAACACGACGGGCCGACTGGGCTGGAGCCTCGAAGTCGCGAAGGGCCTGCGCGTGCGCGTGTTGGCTGGCAATACCTTCCGCGCGCCAAGCTTCAACGAGCTGTTCTTTCCTGGCTTCGGTGTACCGGGAATCGAGCCGGAAAAGGGCCGCAGCTTCGAGCTGGGTCTGAACTGGCGTGAGGGCGACAGCAACGCTGCCTTGACCGTGTACCGCAACCGCGTGAGCAACCTGATTGCCTACGACAGCAGCCCCGCGAACTGCCCGCCCGACCCGTCGTACATGTTCGGCTGCGCGGTCAACGTCGGCCATGCCCGCCTGCAGGGGGCCACGCTGTCCGGTTCGCAGCGCTGGAAAGCTCTGGAGGTCGGCGCCACCGTCGACTTGGTCGATGCCACCAATGAAGACACCGGCCAGCGCCTCAACCGCCGCGCGGCCCATCAGGCCAGCCTGACGGCCGACTATCGGATCGGCGACTGGAGCGTGGGCGGTTCACTCGTCGGTGTCGGCTCGCGGCCTGATGGCACGCAAATGTTGGGCAGCTATGAAACGCTGGACCTGCGCGGTAGCTGGCGCTTTGCACGCCAATGGCGGCTCGAAGCCAAGCTGCTCAACGCAACCGATCGCGACTACGAGCCGGCATATGGGTACCAGAGCCTGGGTCGCCAGGCCTGGATCGGTCTGCGTTTCGATGGCGCGGGTCTTTGAGCGAAGGAAACGGTGCAACGCGAACTCGTCCTCGGTGGCCAGCCCAGCGGCAAGTCGCGCTGCGCCGAGCGGCGCGTGGCGGCGTGGCTGACGGAACCTGCTCACGGGGTCATTTTTCTGGCCACCACCCTGGGCTATGGCTCCCAACCTGTTGATGCCGATGGCGAGCAGGTGACCTTGGTAGTGGCGGGTATCGAGATGGCGGTGAAAAAATCCACAATCGCGAGATGAACCGTTTTCTGTTTCGTCGCGGACTGCTCTGCATCTTGCTGCTGCTTGCCACGACGGCCAACGCTGCGGTGACGGTCCCCGACCACCGCGGCACCACGCTGACGCTGCCCGCGCCGCCGCAGCGCATCGTGACGCTGCTGCCGTCGATCACCGAAAGCATTTGCGCCCTCGGCGGTTGTGCGCGCCTGGTCGGCACTGACCGCTTCTCGAACACGCCGACCGAGGTCAAGGCGTTGCCCAAGCTCGGCGGCCTGGAAGACGCACAGATCGAGCGCATCGTCGCGCTCAAGCCCGACCTGGTGCTGGCCGCGCCGTCTACCCGGGTGATCGGGCGGCTCGAACGGCTCGGGGTGAAAGTGCTGGTCATCGAATCCAACACCCATGCCGAAGTGCGGCGCGGTCTCGACACCTTGTCGCTGCTGCTTGGTGTGCCCGACCAGGCAGCCGTGGTGTGGAATCGCATCGAGCGCGACATCGATGCTGCGACCGCCCGGGTGCCACCGGCACTGCGCGGCCGGCGCGTCTACTTTGAAGTCGATGGCTCGCCTTATGCGGCCGGCACCGCTTCGTTCATTGGCGAGACACTCGCGCGGCTGGGCCTGGGCAACATCGTGACGCCCGAGCTCGGCCCGTTTCCCCGGCTCAGCCCCGAGTTCATCGTGCGTGCACAGCCCGACCTGGTGATGGCCGCCGAGCGTGAATTCGACGGCATGCCACGCCGTCCCGGCTGGATGGCGATCCAGGCGGTGCGCATGCGCCGCGGCTGCGGGTTCAACGCCGAGCACTACGAGTTGCTGATTCGCCCTGGCCCGCGTTTGGGTGAGGGCGCGCAGGTGCTGGCCGACTGCCTGGTGCAGTTGAACAAGGCGCGCTGATGTCCGACGACGAACGCATCGAACGACGCCAGCTCGCCATCGGCCTGGGCGTGCTGAGCCTGCTGCTGATCGCCGCGGGGCTGGCCGCCGGCAGCGAAGGCTGGTCGCTGAGCGGGCTGGCGCAGTTGTTGAACTCGCCGGACGGCGCCCTGATCGTCGGCGACATCCGTGCGCCGCGCACGCTGGGCGCTTGGCTGACTGGCGCGCTGTTCGGCCTGGCCGGCGCGGTGGCACAAGGTTTGTTCCGCAACCCGCTGGCCGATCCCTACCTGCTCGGCTCGGCTTCGGGTGCCTCGCTTGGCGTCGTGCTGGTGCTCGGCGCCGGCGCGTTGACGGGCCACAGCATCGGCCTGGCCTCGGCCGACACGCTGGCGCAGCTCGGTCTGGTCGGCGCGGCGTTCGTCGGCGCCCTCGGCGGTGTGAGCCTGACGCTGGTGTTGGCGCGCGGCGCACAGCACACGGTGCGTCTGTTGCTGTCGGGCGTGATCGTCGGCGTGGTGCTCGGTGCGGCCAGCGACATGGTGACCACCGTGGCGCCTGACGCGCTGCGCGGCAAGCAGGCCTTCATGCTCGGCTCGACCGGTTTTCTCGGCTGGGACAGCTGCCTGGTGCTCGGCATCGGCCTGTCACTGACGGTGCCGGTGGCGTGGCGCTTGTCGCGCGCGCTCGATGCGCTGACGCTGGGCGAAGAAAGTGCGGTCAGCCTGGGCCTT
>Ga0137403_10008430_pt1 | contig 11541 bp, 9 predicted proteins | sample CZOMad2_1_16fung_FD_122057 | JGI IMG/M metagenome (GOLD analysis project Ga0137403, IMG submission 122057) | Vadose zone soil fungal communities from Angelo Coast Range Reserve, California, USA - CZOMad2_1_16fungal (Hybrid Assembly) | ecosystem: Environmental > Terrestrial > Soil > Vadose zone...
GGCTGGATGGATTGGCCCACGGCGACCGGCGCAGCGACGGCGGCCGGGGTCTGCGCCGCCGTGCCCGAGAGGCCTTTCGCAACAGCATGGAATACAAACTGATGCACCGCGCGCGGGTCACGGAAGCGGATCTCGATCTTGGCCGGGTGGACGTTGACGTCCACCCCCAGCGGGTCGATCTCGAGGAACAGTACGTAGGCCGGATGACGCTCGCCGTGCAGCACGTCGCGGTAGGCTTCGCGCAACGCGTGCGAGATCAACTTGTCGCGCACGAAGCGCCCGTTCACGTACACGAACTGAGTGTCACGCGAGGCCCGCGTATAGGCGGGTGAGCCGACGAAGCCGTGGAGCCTTATGGCGCCGCCGTCTGCTTCGATCGGACGCATCGATTGAGCGAACTCGGCCCCGAGCGCCACTTCAACTCGCTGGGCCGGACCCGAAGGCGCGATGCGCGCCACGACGCGACCGTTGTTCCTCAAGGTGAAGGTGATATCCGGGTGCGACAGGGCCGCGCGGGTAAACGCGTCCTCGCAGTGAGCGAATTCCGTGGAATCGCTTTTCAGGAATTTGCGCCGCGCGGGCGTGTTGTAGTAAAGATCGTTGACCTCGACCGTCGTCCCAAGGGGGTGCGCGGCCGGCTGAACGCTGCCGATGCTCCCGCCTTCCGCGCTGAGCGAGAAGGCGCTGCCGGCACCGGTAGTCCTGCTCGAAAGTGCCACCCGTGCAACCGAGGCGATGCTTGCGAGCGCCTCGCCGCGAAAGCCCAGGGAGCGAACCTGTTCGAGATCGTGCAGGGAGGCGATCTTGCTCGTCGCGTGGCGTGCGAACGCCATCGGCAAATCCTCGCTTTGAATGCCGGTGCCGTTGTCGACGACACGGATCTGCTTTACGCCGCCTTCGATGAGCGCGACGCCGATATCGGTCGCGCCCGCATCGAGGCTGTTCTCGAGGAGCTCCTTCACTACCGACGCCGGCCGGTCGACCACTTCCCCGGCCGCGATCTGGCTGATGAGCGTTTCGGGCAGCGGGCGGATGGCGGGCACGTTTGTTCCAAGGAAGCCGGTTGAACGGCGCGCTAGCGTCCGTTTCCAACCGGCCTGCGGCTCAAATTATATGTCGCGGTAGAATGCCGCGGTGGACCTCCTTTTCTCCGGTTGGGATCTGATCGTCCATCTTGACCGGCACCTCGCAGCATTGCTTCAGCAGTACGGCGCCTGGGTCTATGTGCTGCTCTTCGCCATCATTTTTTGCGAGACCGGGCTGGTCGTGACGCCCTTTCTTCCCGGAGACTCCCTGCTTTTCATCGCCGGTGCGCTCGCGGCCGGAGGCGGCATCGACGTGCACCTGCTCGCGCTGGTGCTGGTCGCCGCGGCGGTGCTCGGCAACACCGTCAATTACTCGGTCGGCCGATTCATCGGCCCGAAAGTATTCCATTGGGAGGGCTCGCGCTTCTTCAATAAGAGAGCCCTGGAGCGGGCCCACGCCTTCTACGAGAAGCACGGGGGCAAGACCATCATCATCACTCGATTCGTGCCCGTCCTTCGGACTTTTGCGCCGTTCGTCGCCGGCATCGCGCGCATGACTTACCTCAACTTCACCGCCTACAACCTGGCCGGAGCGCTCGCGTGGGTGCTTTTGCTCCTCTACGCGGGGTATTGGTTCGGCAACGTGCCCTTCGTGAAGGAGAACCTCACGTGGGTGATCTTCGGCATCATCGCAGTTTCGCTCCTACCGCTCGCGTTCGAGTACCTGCGGCATCGGCTGAACAAGACAAGAGCCTGAACGGGGCCCGCCCGGGATCAGCGTATCGCCGCGAGGGTGGACCGGGATAGAGGGGGATTCTTGGCGACGTAGCTCTTGACGCCGCGGAGGATCGCGTGCGCGATTTTTTCCTGATAGGACGCGTCGTTCAGACGCGTCTCCTCGTCCGGATTGCTGATGAACGCTGTCTCGACGAGGATGGACGGGATAGGCGATTTCAGCACTGCAAAACCCGCTTGCTCCACGCTTCCCTTGTGCAGGGGGCTGATGCCTCCCAGCTCCCCCAGCACGGCGCGGGCGAGCTTGAGGCTGTCATTGACTTGGGCCGTCAGGCTGAGGTCGTTGAGGGTCATTTGAAGGTAGCGGTCCCTCTTGCGCGCGAGGTTGACCCCGCCGATCAGGTCGGCGCGGTTCTCGCCTCTCGCCAGCCACTGGGCAGCCGTGCTCGAGGCACCGCGCTCCGAGAGCGCAAACACCGACGAGCCGCGAACGTGGGGCTTGATGAAAGCGTCGGCGTGGATCGACACGAACAAATCCGCCTTGACGAGCTGAGCTTTCTCGACGCGCGCCCCGAGCTCGATGAAGTAGTCTCCGTCCCGGGTCAGCATGGCGCGCATGTTGGGCTCGGCGTCGATCAAAGACTTCAATTTGCGCGCGATCGTCAGGGTGACGTGTTTTTCCCGGGTACCGCGGCGCCCCCGGGCCCCCGGATCCTCTCCGCCGTGCCCTGCATCCACTGCGATCGTGACCAGGCGGTCAACGCTTGGACCCGCCGGCGGCTGTTTGAAGCTCGGGCCTGCTTGCCGTTTCTGCTCATCAGCGGTTCCGTCGTCGAATACCCCGGGTGCGGTCTTCAGCTCGCGCTTTTGCAGAAGCGCCAATATCGGGTCCACGGGCTCCACCGGGTAGATGTCGAGCACCAGGCGGTGCCCGTATTCTCCGATCGGTTCGAGGGTGAAAATCTGCGGCTTCACTTCGCTTTTCAGGTCGAGCACGACCCGCACCACGCCGGGCTTGAAGCGCCCCACGCGCAAATTCGCTATGTAGGGGTCGCTCGTGGAGATCTTGTCGGAGAAACCTTGCTGCACGCTCTGCAGATCGACATCTTCCAGATCGAGCACGAGCCGCTCCGGATCGCGGACCCTGAGCAGGTTGTGCTTCAGCGACTGGCCGGATTCGACCGTCACGCGCGTATAGTCTTGCGCCGGCCAGACGCGGATCGCTCGTATGGCTTCGGCGGACGGTTCTGCGGCAAGGGAAAAATCCGCAAGGATCAGAAGCGCGAACAGCGCAGGGAGCGACAACCCTCTTGCGCCCGCGTTCAGATGTCTTGGGATTTCGCTAAACATCGCTCTCCCGCTGCGCTATGAGCCCTCACGCTGATTTCTCTCCCCGTCACTGAATAAGCCAAGCTGATCTCCAGGTCGGGTGGAGGAAGGGCATCGCCTGCCCGGTCCGGCCACTCGACCAGGCACACTCCCTCGCCGTGGAAATAGTCGGCCAGACCTGCATCTTCAAACTCATGAGCATCCAGGAATCGATAAAAATCAAAGTGGTACAAGTTTAATCTAGAAACCACATAAAGTTCAACTAGCGCGTAGCTCGGGCTCTTCACAGTATCTTCAACGCCCAAGGCGCGCAACAAGCCACGAATCAGGGTGGTCTTGCCGCTGCCGAGGTCGCCGCGCAGGTAAATCCGCATGCCGGCGCCGATGCCCGCGGCGAGCTTCGCCCCGAGGCCTGCGGTTGCGCCTTCGTCCGGCAAATGGGTGGTCCAGTGCGCCTTTGCCGGCGGCTGGCTATGATCTGGAGGATGAGTCATCTGAAAGCGGTCCGGGCGCGACGGATGCGGCCCGCCGATCTTGCGATGCTCGCCGCGACGATCAAGTCCTGGGGGCGCGAGCTGGGCTTCCAGGCGGTCGGAATCGCCGACACCGACCTCTCGGCGGCCGAGCCCCGCCTCGCCGCATGGCTCGCATCGGGCTTCGCCGGCGAACTGGATTATATGCGAAAGCACGGCGGCAAAAGGACGCAGCCCGCATCCCTCGTTCCCGGCACGCTGCGCATTATTTCGGCGCGCATGGACTATCGTCCCCGCGCGATCGAAAGCTGGAGCGTTCTCGCCGACGGGTCCAAGGCATTCGTGGCCCGCTATGCGCTCGGGCGCGACTATCACAAGGTGCTGCGGGGGCGGCTGCGGCAGCTCGCTGAGAGGATTGCAGGCGAAATCGGTGAGTTCGGTTACCGCGTGTTTACCGATTCGGCGCCAGTGATGGAAGTGGAGCTGGCACGCAAGGCGGGGCTCGGCTGGCGGGGCAAACACACGCTGCTCCTCGCGCGCGAGGCGGGCTCGTATTTCTTTCTCGGAGACATCTACACGGATCTGCCGCTTCCCCTGGATACACCGGTGAGCGAGCACTGCGGCAGCTGCACCAAGTGTCTGGATGTCTGTCCTACGCGCGCCATCGTCGCACCTTATACGCTGGACGCGCGGCGCTGCATTTCCTATCTCACGATCGAGTTGAAAGGGAGCATTCCCGTCGAACTGCGGCCGCTCATCGGCAACCGCGTCTTCGGCTGCGACGACTGCCAGCTCGTTTGCCCGTGGAACCGCTACGCGCAGTTCGCGCCGGAGCCTGATTTCCAGGTGCGTAACGGTCTGGACAGCGCCCAGCTCGTCGACCTTTTCGCGTGGAACGGAAACGAGTTCCGGGAGCGCATGTCCGGCAGCTCCATCCTGAGGATCGGCTACGAACGCTGGCTGCGCAATCTCGCCGTGGGGCTCGGCAATGCCCCGGGGAGCGGGCGCGTGCTCGCGGCACTGCGCTCGCGCGCGCAGGACTCGTCGGCACTCGTGCGCGAGCACGTCGCCTGGGGGCTGGAGCGTCATGGAGCGGGCTGATCCCGGAAATTCACCGTCGGAAAGGTCTCCTTCGGACTGCGCAAGGTCCTTTGCTATAATGCCTTGGCTTGTCACCCGCCCTGTCCGCAGATCTACCGTCACCGACTGAAGTTTCTTCGGCCCGGACCGAGGGCGGAAGGAGAGTATTCGTTTGCCGAGTTTTGCTGAACTGGACCTGCTGCCCGAGCTGCTGAAAGCGGTTGCTGAGCAGGGATACGTCGAACCTACGCCGATCCAGGCGCAGGCGATTCCGTTGGTGCTGCAAGGGCGCGACGTCCTGGGGGGCGCCCAGACCGGCACCGGCAAAACCGCCGGATTCACTTTGCCGCTCCTGCAGCGGCTCGCGCGGCACGCCAATACCAGCGCTTCTCCTGCGCGCCATCCGGTGCGCGCGCTCATTCTGACCCCGACCCGCGAGCTGGCGGCGCAGGTGGAGGAGAGCGTCCGGACCTATGGTAAGTACGTCGGTCTGCGCAGCACCGTGGTGTTCGGGGGGATCGATATGAAGCCGCAGACCGCGGCCCTGCGCCAGGGTGTCGAGTTCCTGGTGGCGACTCCCGGCCGCTTGCTCGACCACGTGCAGCAGAAGACGGTGAACCTGCAGCAAGTCGAGGCTTTTGTGCTCGACGAAGCCGACCGCATGCTCGACATGGGATTCATCCCGGACGTGCGTCGCATCATGGCGCTCCTGCCCAAGCAGCGACAGAACCTGTTGTTTTCGGCCACCCTGTCCGCAGACATTCGCACGCTCGCCAACTCCTTCCTGCACGACCCGGTGCTCGTGCAGGTGGCCCGGCTCAACACCGCGGCCGAGTTGGTGCAGCACGTGGCACACCCGGTCCGGCGCGAGCGCAAGCGCGAGCTGCTTGCGTATCTCGTGCAGTCGCGCGATCTGCGGCAGGTATTGGTCTTCACTTCAACCCGCATCGGCGCCAACCGCCTCGCGTACCAGCTCAACCGCGACGGCATTCATACCTCCGCAATCCATGGCGACAAGAGCCAGCCGGAACGGCTTCAGGCGCTCGCCGACTTCAAATCGGGAAAAGTTCGCGTGCTGGTGGCGACCGACGTCGCCGCGCGCGGTCTGGACATCGAAGACCTGCCGCACGTCGTGAATTTCGAGCTGCCCGGAGTGCCCGAAGATTACGTCCATCGCATCGGCCGCACCGGCCGGGCCGGGGCGAGCGGTGAGGCGATCTCGCTGGTGTGCGCCGAGGAGCATGAACGGCTCGATGCGATCGAGAAGACCATCCGGCTCAGCATCCCGAGGAAGATCGTTCCGGGATTCGAGCCCGATCTGAGTGTCGCGCCCTCGATGATGAGCAAGCCGGCCGCCCGGCGTGATCACGCGGCGCGGGAACGCCGGCCGCGTCAAGGCGATCGGGAGCGCGACCGCCTGACCCATGCGGTCGCGAGCCCGAAGAATGTCGACCCGATTTTCGATTCTCCCTACAAGCCGGCTCTTGCAACGTCGGCCGTTGCTCGGCCGGCGGCTCCCCAGCAGGCCCCTCGCCAAGTCGCCGCGCTGCTCTGCGGCTTGCCCAAGAACAAGTAGGCGCTTTCTAGTTTTTTGTCCGGAACGGACTGCGTTCGGCCAGCTCGTCGACGTAGCGCTCGATTCCCTTCGACTCGCGGGCAAGAAATTTTTCCACCGCGTTTGCGAACTCGGGATGACGCAGCCAGTGCGCAGACCACGTGGGGCTCGGCATGAATCCCCGCGCGAGCTTGTGCTCGCCTTGTGCGCCCCCCTCGAAGACACGGATGCCGCGCTCTATGCAGAACTCCAGCGCGTGGTAATAGCAGACCTCGAAATGCAACAGCGGCACGTGGCCGATCGAGCCCCAGTAGCGGCCGTACAGCACGAGCGGCGAGAAAATATTGAGGGAGCTCGCGATCGGCTTTCCGTCGAGCTCGGCAAGCACCATCAGGAGGTGTTCGGGAAGCGTCTCGCCGAGCCGCCGGAAGAACTCCAGATTGAGATAGGGCGTCGAGTGATGCGCGCGGTACGTGTTGTTGTAGCAGCGTGTGAAAAAGCTCCAGTGCTCGTCGCGGATTTCGGCTCCTGTCAGCCGCCGCACCTGCACGCCCGTTTCCCGTACCCGCCGTCTCTCCTGGCGGATTTTCTTGCGCTTCGCGGAGGCGAGATCGGAGAGAAACTCGTCGAAATTCGTGTATCCACGGTTTTCCCAATGAAACTGGACCGAACGGCGCAGCATCATTCCCGCCGCCTCCATCTCGCGCGCTTCGAGTTCGGTGGGAAACAGCACGTGCAGTGACGAGACCTCGAGCGAGAGCCTCAACGCCGCGCGAACGAGGAGTGCCCGGGTCTCGCCGTCGCGCGCAAGCAGACGGGGTCCGGTGACCGGTGAAAACGGTATCGCGCCGAGCAGCTTGGGATAGTACGAAAGTCCGTGACGGTGATAGGCATCGGCCCATGCCCAGTCGAAGACGTACTCGCCGTAGGAATGCGACTTGGCGTACAGCGGCATGGCACCCACGAGCGACGCGCCCTGCCACAAGGTGAGATAGTGAGGCGACCAACCCGTCGCCTCGCAGGCACAGCCCGTTTCATGAAGCGCGTGGAGAAATTCGTGGCGAAGGAACGGATGTCCCACGGCGAGCGCATTCCATGCCCGCGGCTCGATTGCCCGGAGCGTATCGACGACTTTGACCGAGGGCGTATCTTCCTTCAACCGACTGGTCCCGAGGTGGCGCTCACGGCTGCCGATTATAGAATCGATTGAGCTGCACCGAGCGCGAGGGTTCGCCCCCCGATGCTAAACTTGCCGGATGGCGAGCATCGTCAAGATCGCGATTGCCCAGATCAACTGTGTCGTCGGTGACCTTGCCGGCAACGCCGCCAAGATCCTCCGATACTGCGAACTTGCGCGCGCCGCCGGCGCGGACTTGATGCTGACCCCGGAGCTCGCGCTCTGCGGCTACCCACCCGAAGACCTCCTGTTGCGCGGCGGTTTCTATCGCGACTGCAACGCCGCGCTCGAGCGCTTGGCGCGCGAGGTGAGCGGCATCACGCTCGTGGTCGGGCATCCGCATGAAGATCAGGGGAAACGCCACAACGGCGCGTCCGTCGTAAAGGACGGGCGGATCCTGGGCACCTACTACAAGCACGTCCTGCCGAACTACACCGTGTTCGACGAAGAGCGCTACTTCGAGCCCGGCGACCGTCCATGCGTTTTTCAGGTAGGGGAGACCCGCTTCGGCGTAAACATCTGCGAAGACACCTGGGGGCCGCAGGGGCCGCAGACCATCCGGCCGGATGCCGTCCGTGTCGGTATCAACATCTGCGCGGATGCCTGGGGTGCTAAGGCGCCGCAGGCGGCCCGCGAGGCGGGCGCGCAGGTTCTGCTGGTGCTGAACGCCTCGCCCTATCACATGCGAAAACAGGAGTCCCGCTATGACGTCATGCGCGAGCGCGTGACCGAAACAGGCATGGCGCTCGTCTACGCCAACTTGGTGGGCGGCCAGGATGAGCTGGTGTTCGACGGCGCCTCGTTCGCGCTCGACCGGCGAGGGGAAGTGGCATGCCAGCTCCCCGTTTTCGAGGAGACACTGGAATTCGTGACGGTGGCCGATGGAGAACCGCAACGGGGCCGGATTGCAGAACCGCTGCCGCTCGAATCCGAGGTGTATAAGGCGCTTTGCCTCGGCGTGCGCGACTACGTCGGCAAGAACGGATTTCCCGGAGCGCTCGTCGGCCTCTCGGGCGGGGTCGACTCGGCGTTGACGCTGTGCATCGCCTGCGATGCGCTCGGCTCGGAGCGGGTGCGCGCGGTCATGATGCCTTCGCAGTTTACTTCCCAAATGAGCCTCGAAGACTCGCGTGAGCTCGCCAAGAACCTCCGCGTGCGCTACGACGAGATCCCCATTGGTCCGGCGTTCGACGCCTTTCTCGCTTTGCTGGCGAAGGAGTTTGCGCGCCTTCCGGCGGACGCGACAGAGGAAAATCTCCAGGCACGAATCCGCGGTACTTTGCTGATGGCCTTGTCGAACAAATTCGGAGCGATCGTGTTGACCACCGGCAACAAATCGGAGATGGCGGTCGGCTACGCAACGCTCTACGGGGATATGGCCGGCGGCTTCGCAGTGATCAAAGACATTCTCAAGACCCTGGTGTACCGCTTGTGCCGCTATCGGAACGGCGTCGAGCGCGTTATTCCCGAGCGCGTGCTGACCCGCGCGCCCTCAGCCGAGCTCAAAGCCAATCAAACCGACCAGGACAGTCTCCCTCCCTATGACGTTCTCGATTCCATCATTTCGGCTTACATGGAAAACGACTTGAGCCCTGCTGAGATGGTGGCGCAGGGATTCAGCGCCGCGGACGTGAGGCGCGTGGTCGAGATGATCCACCGCAGCGAGTACAAGCGCCGCCAGGCGCCCATCGGCATCCGCATCACCCACCGCGGTTTCGGCAAGGATTGGCGCTATCCGATCACATCACGCTACCGGGAGCCGTACGAGTAGCCGGCGATGGCGCGCGGGTCTCATCGGGCAAGTTTCGACGCCCGTTTGTTATACTGGCGAGCAGCAGTCAACGCGGGGGAATGGCCATGAAGAAAATCGAAGCCGTCGTGAAGCCCTTCAAGCTCGACGAAGTCCGCGAAGCCCTCGCCGAAGTCGGGGTTACGGGGCTGACCGTGACGGAAGTGAAGGGCTTCGGTCGCCAGAAGGGGCACACGGAACTCTACCGCGGGGCCGAATACGTCGTGGACTTCCTGCCGAAGGTCAAGATCGAGGTCGTGGTTACGGAGAAGATGCTCGAGGGAGCGATCGAGGCCATCGTCAAGGCGGCGCGCACCGGCAAGATCGGCGACGGAAAGATTTTCGTGACTACGGTCGAGCAGGTGGTGCGTATCCGGACAGGCGAAACCAACGAGGCTGCCGTCTAGAAGCGGCGCCGAGTATCGACGGCTGGGGGAAACGCCTATTCGGCCTGGATCGATACTAGGCTTTCAGTAGCACCAGCAGCGCGCCGCTTCCACCCTGATTTTTCGGGGCCTCGCAGAAGGCGAGGACTTCGTCGCGCTGCGCCAGCCACCGCTGCACTTTTCCCTTCAACACCGGCTCCCGTCCGGGCGAGCGCAGGCCCTTTCCGTGGATCACGCGGACGCAGCGCAGTCCGCGCTTGAGACATCCGCCGAGAAATTCCGCGAGCAACGACCGGGCCTCCTGCCGGTTGAGCCCGTGCAAATCCAAAACATTTTGCACCACCCAATGCCCCCGCCTCAGCTTGCGCAGCACATCGCGAGCGAGGCCGGTTCGCAGGTAGGAGGGCTCTTCCCCGGTCTCGATCGATTGGTCCCAGGAAAGGGCGCCGGCCAGACTCTCGACGAGCGCGTCATGTCCGTCGAGCAACGATTGAACCGGTACGGGCGGGGGCGAGTCGGTCTTGGACCTCACCCGCGCCGAGGATTCGAGGGGTGTCGCATCGCGCACCGCGTCGTGAAACAGGGCGGCTTCGTTTTCGGGAAGCCCGCTACTCGCGCGTTTGCGCATGGCTTCGTCGCCGGCACGACATCCGAGCCCGGTCGCGGGGCTCAGCGCAGGCCATCCAGATACTTTTCCGCATCGAGCGCGGCAATGCAACCGCTGCCGGCGCTGGTCACTGCTTGCCGGTAAACGTGGTCCTGTACGTCCCCCGCTGCGAACACCCCCTGGACGCTGGTTGCGCTGGCGTTACCCTCGCTCCCCCCGCGGGTGACGATGTATCCGCCCTTCATCTCGAGTTGTCCCTCGAAAATGCCGGTATTCGGAGTGTGGCCCACGGCGATAAACAGCCCCTGCACGTCGATCTGCTGCGTCGCGCCGGTCTGGATGTCCTTGATCCGGGCGCCGGCTACTCCCCTGGCATCGCCGAGGACTTCGTCCAAAACGTGGTTCCAGCGCATCGTGACGTTGCCTCTGTCGAAGAGCTTCTTCTGAAGGATCTTCTCGGCCCGGAATTTGTCTCGTCGGTGGATCACGGTGACGTGACGCGTAATGTTGGAGAGGTAGAGCGCTTCCTCCACCGCGGTGTTCCCGCCGCCGACGACGGCGACGTCCTGACCCTTGTAGAAGAACCCGTCGCAGGTGGCACAGGCGGAGACCCCTTTTCCCATGAACCTTTTCTCCGATTCGAGCCCGAGATAGCGGGCAGAGGCGCCGGTGGCGATGATGAGGGAATCGCAAGTGTATTCACCCGCGTCGCCCTGGAGCCGAAGCGGTCGCTCGCGGAGGCTTACAGCGTGGATATGGTCGAATACGACCTCGGTTTCGAAACGCTCGGCGTGCTTCTGGAAACGCTCCATCAGCTCCGGACCCTGCACTCCCTTGGCGTCAGCCGGCCAGTTGTCCACGTCTGTCGTGGTCATGAGCTGTCCGCCGGGAGCGAGGCCCGTAATGACGACAGGTTTCAGGTTTGCCCGCGCGGCGTAGACGGCGGCCGTATAGCCCGCCGGACCGGACCCCAGTATCAACAAGCGAGAATGTCTGGTCTTTTTCGACATAAAGGAGTTGTGGGTACGAAGCTGTGCGAATTCAATTCAACCGCCTTGCGCTTCCAAATTATAACCCGGCGGTATCGCCGCTCCGTCTGACGCCGGGCTCCTGAAGGTCTTGCGCCGTCGACCGGATCTGCCGTGTGAGGGGGTCTTCGCGAGTCTGTTAAGATACGCGGGTAGCAACTAGGTTCCGTGGAGGAAGGAAGATGCCGGCCCCGGCCAGCGTATCGATGCTGCTTTTGCGCAACGTGCCGCTCTTTTCGATGCTGTCCGAGCATCAGCTGGCGCTGCTCACCAGCGCGGTGAGCCGCAAGGGCCTTCCCCGCGGGACCACCATCATTGCCGCGGGCGACGTAACGGAGTCCCTTTACGTGGTGATAT
>Ga0137403_10003387_pt1 | contig 11540 bp, 12 predicted proteins | sample CZOMad2_1_16fung_FD_122057 | JGI IMG/M metagenome (GOLD analysis project Ga0137403, IMG submission 122057) | Vadose zone soil fungal communities from Angelo Coast Range Reserve, California, USA - CZOMad2_1_16fungal (Hybrid Assembly) | ecosystem: Environmental > Terrestrial > Soil > Vadose zone...
CGGGCTGCGCCGACGGCGGGCCCGAGGACAGCGCGCCGGATGACGCCGGCCCCGACGTTTCCGCGGAAACGTGGCGGGATCCGGCACCGGGACCGGTAGATGGTCTCGCGGCCGCCCGACTATCAGCGGCCATCAAATCACCGCGCAGAATGCGCCCGCCGGGCCCCGAACCTGCAATGGTGGACAAATCGATTCCTGCCTCACGCGCCCGGCGGCGGTTGGCCGGCGAGGCCTTCACCCGGCCGTGGCTCTGCCGCTCCGCAGGCTCGCCTTCCCCTCGATTGAGCCCGCCGGAATCGGGCCGACCCGGATCGGCGGCGGAAATCATTGCGGCTGACGCGCGCATCGGCGACGCCCGCGGCGGCGGCGGCACTGCTAAATCCGCGCTTGGCGGCGGGGCGGAAGCGGCTTCAGGAGCCGCCGGAGCTGGCTCGTCTGGAGCAGCGTCCGACGACGCCAATTCGAACACGATCAACGCCGAGCCGACCGCGACCTTGTCTCCCGGTTCGCCCGAGATCGACAGCACGCGGCCGCCCACCGGCGCCGGAACTTCCACCGCGGCCTTGTCGGTCATCACTTCCACGATGACTTGGTCCTCTTGGACCACGTCGCCCGGCTTGGTGTGCCACGCGACGATCTCCGCCTCGACCGTGCCTTCACCCAAGTCGGGCATCTTGAAGATGAACTGGCTCATGGCGCCTCCGTGACGGCCTTGAGCGCCGTGGCGACGCGCGCCTGCCCGGGAAAATACTCCCATTCGAAGGCATGCGGATAAGGCGTGTCCCAGCCGGCGACACGTTGGATCGGCGCCTCCAGATCCCAGAAGCATTCCTCTTGGACCACCGACAGTATCTCGGCTCCGAACCCTGAGAAACGAGTGGCTTCGTGCGCCACCACGCAGCGCCCGGTCTTTCTGACGGAACTGCACATGGTATCGACGTCGAGCGGCACCAACGAGCGCAGATCGATGATCTCGGCGTCCAGCCCCAACGCCGCGGCGGCGGCCAGCGCGACGAACACCATGGTTCCGTAGGTGATCACGGTCACATCCGCGCCGCTGCGCACGATTTCCGCCTTGCCGAGCGGAACGGTGTAATGGCCTTCCGGGACCTGGCCCTTCGGATGGGCGCTCCACGGCACGGCCGGCTTGTTCGGATCGCCGTCGAAGGGCCCGTTGTAGAGGCGTTTGGGTTCGAAGAAAATCACGGGATCATCGTCCTCGATCGAGGTAATCAACAATCCCTTGGCATCGTACGGGTTCGACGGCATGACGACCTTGAGTCCGCTCACGTGCGTGAAAATGCCCTCCGGACTCTGCGAGTGCGTCTGGCCCCCGCGGATCCCGCCGCCGCACGGCGTGCGAATCGTCACCGGCGCGAAGAACTCGCCGGCGCTGCGATATCGGATCCGCGCCAGTTCGCTCACGATCTGATCGAAGCCGGGATAGATGTAATCGGCGAATTGAATCTCCGCCACGGGCCGCAGCCCGTTGACGCTCATGCCGATCGCCGCGGCAACGATGCCACCCTCGGCAATCGGCGTATCGAGAACGCGATGCTCTCCGTACTTGCGTTGCAGACCTTCGGTGGTGCGAAACACGCCGCCGAAATAGCCGATGTCCTCGCCCATGAGCACCACCGAGGGATCCTTCCCCAGCATGATGTCCATGGCGGAATTCAAGGCCTGGATCATGTTCATGTTCGCCATCGTCAACCTCGCTCTGCGCGCATCAATGCCCGCTGGCGTTCGAGACTCTGCGGCATCTCCTTGAAAACGTCCTCGAACATCAGGTCCGCATCGAGGCGCGGGCCTTCGCTCATCGTGCCGAAGGTCACCGCCTCCTTCCAGCTGGCGACGACCAACGCGTCCAGTTCAGCGGCGAGTGCCCGGTGGCGTTCTTCGGACCATTCGCCGAGAGCAATCAAGTGTCGCTTGAGCCGCTCGATGGGGTCACCGAGGGGCCAATGCTCCTGGTCGTCTTTCGCGCGGTAGCGCGCCGGATCATCGCTGGTCGAATGCGCCGCGGCACGATAGGTCACCAACTCGATCAATGTCGGTCCCGCGCCGGTGCGCGCTCGTTCGGCCGCCCACTGCGTCACCGCATAGATGGCGAGAAAATCGTTGCCGTCGACGCGGATGCCGGCAATGCCGTAACCCGGGCCGCGGGCCGCGAAGGAGCGCTGCTCCCCGCCGGCGTAGCCTTGGAAGGTCGATATGGCCCACTGATTGTTGACCACATTGAGAAGGACCGGCGCTTGGTATACGGAAGCGAACAACAGGGCGTGGTGAAAATCCGCTTCCGCACTGCTGCCCTCGCCGATCCAGCTCGCGGCAAGGTGGTCCTCGCCCTTGATCGCAGCCGCCATCGCCCAGCCCACGGCCTGCGGGAACTGCGTGGCCAGATTGCCCGAGATGGAGAAAATGTTGCCGGCCTTGGAGTGGTACATCACGGGGAGCTGGCGTCCCTTGCACATGTCCCGGGTATTCGACAGCGTCTGATTCATGAGATCGACCAACGGGATACCGCGCGCGATCTGCAAACCCTGGTTGCGGTACGACGGAAACAGCATGTCGCCCGGGCGCAGGGCCATGCACTGTGCGACCGACACCGCCTCTTCGCCCAAAGAACGGATGTAAAAGGAAATCTTTCCGGCGCGCTGAGTCCGTTGCATCCGGTCGTCGAAGAGCCGGGTCAGCAGCATGTGCCGCAAGCCGATTTGCAGGTCCGGGGGATCCAAGTGCGGATGCCAGGGTCCCACCGCCGTGCCCGCATCGTCGAGAACGCGCACCAGTTCCGTCGACAGAAAGGCAATGTCCCGGGCGCGCGCATTGATATCCGGCCGCGAAACCGCCCCCGCCGGCGATAGCTGCACGTAGCTGAAGTCGGGCGCTTCGCCAGGCCGCGCGGGTGCCCGCGGCAGATGCAAACGAGACCGGCTCTTCATGGACTCCCCCAATTGCCCGACCGACCGCCAATTTACGTCCGCTCGCGGCCCAGTGTTGCATTCGTTAGGAGGAGCCCCGATAATTCGGTATGTACATTCCGATTTTCCACCTTTGATGGAACATTCCAACCGACCCACCCTGGATCGACTCGATCTGCGGTTATTGGACGTTCTGCAAAGGAGCGGAGCGCTCTCGGTCGCGGACGTCGCATCGCGGCTGAAATTGTCCACCACGACGTGCTGGCGGCGCATCCAGCAGCTCGAACAGGACGGTGTCATCAAAGCCCGCGTGGCGCTGCTCGATCGCAATGCCCTAGGGCTGGATGTCACCATGTTCGCGCAGGTGAAGCTGGCGACCACGGGCCGCGACGCGATAGCAAAATTCGAAGAGGCGATCCGGGACCGCGCGGAGGTGCTGGAATGCTACACGCTGACCGGCGAATGGGACTTTCTGCTGAAGATCGTCACGCGCAACATCAAGGCGTACGAGGCGTTCTACCTCGACTACTTGTCGCGCATTCCGTATGTGCAGTCGGTCAATTCATCGGTGGCGGTGACCGTCATCAAGGAGTCGACCGCGCTACCCCTCGGCGTCTGACCGTGAACCGCGAGGGAGGGGGTTGCGCCCTCGTTAGTCAGGGCGCGCTCAGGTTCAGGTCAAATTGAATGACCAGGGTGTCGTTTCGCGCCGTGATATTCGCGATATGAAACTGGTCGACATGCACCGCGAAGCCGCCGGACGTGAAGGCTTGCCGGCGCAATGATTCCAGGACGTCGATGCGCGCCGTTCGCGGGATGGAGTCCGGTGCGACCTGCACCGCGAGATTCAGGGCATTGCGAGCGGCCTCATCGTCGACGCGATCGATCCGGATGTCGTCGAGTATCAACTGGTGGTCGGTGCCGCGGACTTTTCCCGATACGGTGACGTTGGAGGCGAGGTCCGCGCCGACGCAATTGCCGCCGAAGCGTTGGCCGAGCCTGGAGACCATATGCGCCTTCAGCACCAACCGCTCGGAGGCAAGCCTGACATGCGGCGATTCAAGGTAGGTATAGCACACGCCCTCATCGTCGATGAGATACCACCGGCCATCGCGATTGAACAGCTGATCCGCAACCAGGCTCTGCACGCCTCGCGGACCCAGGGAGAGTGTCGAGCCCGCCGCGGTGGGAAGTGCCGGCGCAGCGGCCGCCACCGCGGCCGTGCATGCCGCTGCCGCGAGACCCGCGCAAAGGTGCCGCGCCCGGCCGACGGTGCGGAGGTTAAAGGTCATCAGGGCAGCAGGACCGTCGCGCCGATGGTGCGGCGGCTGGCGAGCGCACGGTGCGCATCGGCGGCGTCGCGCAACGCCATTTTCTGACCCACATGAGCCTTGAGGTCGCCGGCTGCAAGCCGGCCGAAGAGATCATCCGCGCGCGACTGCAGTTCGCCCTGCGTCTTGATGTAGTCGAATAGCATCGGTCGGGTCGCGAACAGCGAACCACCCGTTGCCAGGTCCAATAGCTTGAAGTCGGCGATGGGACCGGAAGACTGGCCGAAGCACACGAACATGCCGCGCAGCTTCAGGCACTTGAGCGATCCCCGCCACGTATCGTTGCCCACCGAGTCGTACACCACGTCGCACCGGCCGCCGCCGGTGATCTCGAGCACGCGCGCCGCGAAGTCCTCGGACTTGTTGTCGATGACATGCGAGTAGCCATTGGTTTTGGCGATTTCCACTTTGTCGGCGGCGCCCACCGTACCGATGGCCGTGGCGCCGAGCAGTTTCAACCACTGGCCCAGCAACAGGCCCACGCCGCCGGCGGCCGCGTGCACCAGGACGACATGTCCCGGTTTGACCGCAAAGCACGACGTCAACAGAAATTGGGCGGTCAAGCCCTTGAGCATCACGGATGCAGCGACCTCGAAGGTGATCGATTCCGGCAATTTCACCAGCCGGTCGGCGGGCAGCACGCGGCGCGTACGGTACGCGCCGTGCGGCATGGTATATGCGACCCGATCGCCGGGCTTCAATCCCGTCACTCCCGGACCCACATCCTCGACCACGCCGGAGGCTTCCGCGCCGGGAATCAAGGGCGTCGAAGGCCATGGGTACAGGCCGCTGCGAAAGTAGGTGTCGATGAAGTTGACGCCGACGGCGTGCTGCACGATCCGCGCTTCGCCCGGGTTGGGCGCCACCGTGTCGAGTTCCGTCCACTCCATCCCCTCGGGGCCGCCCGCCGCTCGCACCACCACGCCCATGTCAGCCATGTGTCACCTCAACCGATTTTCTTTCGACCGCACGAACCGCCGGATGCGTTCGCAGGCACTGCGCAACAGACCCTCGTCGGCGGCAAAGCATACCCGAACGAAGTCTCGCGTCCCTTTGCCGAATGCGCCGCCGTCGATCACCGACACGCCTTCGGACTCATAAAGCTGCGTCATGAACTCGTGGCCCGTGAGCCCGGTGCCCTGTACGTCGATCAACATGAACATGCCCGCGTCGGGGACGCAGCAGCGCAATTGCGGTATCCCGGCGAGGCCCGCGAGCAGCGCGTCGCGGCGCTGGGCGCAAAAATCGCGGATTCGGGACTCGGCCGCGGGCGCCAGCCCAAGTGCCGTCAAGGCGGCTTCCTGAACGAATCCCGGCAGCCCGTACAACATGCATATAGCCAATGATTCCACGTGGGTGATCAGCGTAGGAGGTCCCACCATCCATCCGGCGCGCCAGCCCGGCATGGCATGCGACTTCGACAGGCTGCTGATGGTCACCACTTGGTCCGGCAGGCTCGCTGCGAGGCTCGGCACTCGGCCGCCGGGTGCAAGACCCGCGTAGACCTCATCGACGACCACCCAGAGTCCGTGCCGACGCGCCGACTCGCCGATCACCTCGAGGTCCGATTCGCTCAGGATGACTCCGCTGGGATTATTTGGAGTGGCAAAAAACAACGCGCGCGTATTGGAAGTGATGAGCGCTTCGAGAGACTTGGGATCGACGCGAAAACCGGCGCCCGGCGATGCCGGCGCCCGCACCATACGGGCTCCCGAAACCTCGATGGCAGCCGGATATGTGGGATACAGCGGCTCGAACGCGATCACCTCGTCGCCCGGACCGGCCACACAGAGGGACGCCGCAAATAGGGCGTTCTGCGCGCCGGAGAGAAAGATCACATTCCCGGCATCGACATCTTGGCCGCAGCGGACCCGATGCTGCTCGGCGATCGCGGTGCGCAGGGATTCGCGCCCGGTGGCGGCCGTGTAGTGCGTATCGCCCGCCCGCAAACATTCGATCGCGCGATCCACGACGGGTACCGGCGTGTCCAGATCCGGATCGCCGACGCTGAGCAGAATGACATCCTCGCCCCGCTCGCGCGCCCTGCTCGCCTGATAGTGGATTTTCCACGCATCGGCGCCGTCGCCCGAGATTCTGTCGACCAGCTTCGAAAATTTCATGCTATACCTTTTTTTCAGGCGACAGCCGCGCCTTGCTTCTTGCAACACCGGCGCCGACCACCGATACTTTTGCACATGTCGCGGACCACAGGCTGTTATCTCGTCGAATTGCTTGCGGCCAACGGTATCGACACCGTATTCGGCATCCCCGGCGTGCACAACCTGGAATTGTATCGCGGGTTGGCGGCTTCCAACCTCCGTCACGTGCTGGTGCGCCATGAACAAGGCGCCGGTTTTGCCGCGGATGGCTATGCGCGAATGAGCGGGCGTCCGGCTGCCGCGTTCACGATCTCAGGTCCCGGCCTCACGAACATCCTGACCGCGGTCGCGCAGGCATACTCCGACTCGGTGCCTCTTTTGGTGGTGGCCAGTGCGCCCGTGCGGGCGTCGCTGGGCAAGCAGTGGGGCGTGCTGCACGAACTGCACAACCAGTGGGCGCTTGCCGCCGGCATTTTCGGGGTGGCTCGTGCCGCGGCGAGCGCCGAGGACGTGCGCGATCATCTCCGGGTGTGTTTGGCGTCGCTGCGCGCCGGCCGGCCGCGGCCCGCTTATCTCGAAGTTCCCTTGGACGTGCTGGCCGAAATGACCACGCTGCCGGCAACGCGCTTTGCCGAGGCGGCGCCCCTACCCCAGGCCGCGGACGAGCAGATCGAGGCAGCCGTTCGGTTGCTCGCCGTGGCGGCCCGGCCCATCATCATCGCCGGCGGCGGTGCGCGACATGCCGGGGCGGAGCTTCACCGCCTCGTCGACAAGTTGGACTGCCCGTGCGTCACCACCGCGGCGGGCAAGGGAATCCTCGCCGAAAGCCATCCGGCGAATCTTGGTACCTCGCTTCCGTACCGCGCCGTCCAGACGCTGCTTGCCGACGCCGACGTCGTGTTGGCGGTGGGCACGGAAATCGCCGAGACCGACCTCTTCTATCTGATGAAACTGCCCTTGAGCGGCCCGTTGATTCGCATCGATGTCGATCCGGCCAAGCTCGCAGATCACTACGGCGCCGACGTGCCCATTTGGGCCGACGCGCGCGGCGCGTTGCGGTCGATCGAGCAACGGCTCGCACCGCGGCGCGGATGGAAAACCGAGATCGGAGGTGCGGCAAGTTACCGCTCGCAGATCGAGAACGGTTTCGATGCGAAAGCGCGTGCGCAACTCGAGGCGCTCCGCGCCATTCGCGCCGCACTGCCACGCGATGGGGTGGTCTTCAGCGACATGACGCAGATCGCCTACCTCGGCAACTACGCATTCGCGACGGACGGCCCCGGACAATGGTTTCACCCGTCGGGTTACGGCACCTTGGGATTTGCCATGCCGGCGGCGCTGGGCGCCAAGATTGCGGCCCCGGCTCGCGCGATTCTGGCGCTCGTCGGCGATTTCGGGCTGCAATTCACGCTGAACGAACTCATGACCGTGGTCGAAGAGAACTTAACCCTGCCCATCGTAGTGTGGAACAATTCAGCCCTGGGCCAGATCCGCGACGATATGCAGGCCTCCGCCATTCCGCTCACCGGGGTGATCGCGCGCAATCCGGACTTCGTCGCCTTGGGGTTGGCGTACGGCGCGGCTGCCGTGCGCGTGACGGATGCGCACGCGCTCACCGAAACCATTCGCGCGGCATTCACCCGATCGGGTCCCACACTGATCGAAGTGGTCGCGCCGCAGTTCGCCTAGCCACGCAGCTGGCAAAAACCACGCTTTTTGCCAGCGGAAACGAAGCTGGTGTTTGAAAAAGCGCCGCAGGCGACTTTTTCCAATGAACTAAGGGTCCAACAGGGCCGCGACGGCGGGCGACGGATTGCCGCCGCAAATCAAGACCACCACCTTCTTGTCCGCATACCGCGTGCGCTCCTTGAAGCATGCCGCGAGCGCCACACCGCTCGCGCCCTCAACTGCCCAACCTTGGCCGTGACCCCAGCGCATCGCGTCCAGGATCTCCTCTTCTGTGACGAGGACGCCGCGATGCATCACCTCGCGGCATAGATCGAACGTGATGGATCCCTCCTCGATACCCCCGGCGGTACTCTCGCTCAACGTCTTGGACTCCGGTGCGTCGAAGATCCGGCCGGCCCTGATGCACTCGTACAGGACCGGCGAGTTTTCCGGCCAGCAGCCGATGATCTCGGCGTGCGGCGCCGCAGCCTTGAGGTAGCTGCCGATTCCGCTGATGAGGCCGCCGCCCCCGGTGGCGATGTAGATGGCATCCAGATCCGGTGCCTGGCGCATCAACTCGACGGCGATGGTGCCATGGCCGGCCACCACGTAGGGGTCGTTATAAGGAGAGACATACGTGCGCCCCGATTCCGCCGCCGCGGCGCGCGCCGCAACCTCCGCGGCGAGCGGATCGGCGCCGACGATCCGGACGCGCGCACCGCATTGACGGATCTTGTCGCGTTTGGCGGAAGTAACCTGCGTACTCAAGAATACTTCCGCATCGATGCCCAGCGTTTTCGCTGCGGCCGCCACGCCCAGCCCATGATTGCCGGTGGACGATGCGATCACGCCGGCCGCGGCTTGGCGCCGGGTGAGGCTCATCAGCTTGTTGGTCGCGCCGCGCAGCTTGAAGGAACCGGTGACCTGCAACTGCTCGAGTTTCGCGAATGCCGCGCCCGACTCGCAGATTCCGCTCGGCATCGGCACTAGGGGCGTCTCCGTGACTACCGAATACACGCGCGCCGCGGCCTCGTCGATCAGCGGCAATACCTCGCGGCTCAGCAAAGCGATCTCCCAAACAAGCAGCCAGGGAAAAATTCCCGCACCTTGCTATTATTGCAAGGAAATCGGCCGGGCGCCTGCTGCGCGGAGCGCCCGTGAGGCGCAATAATCAAAGGGGGATCGGAATGACGACTTTCTTGACCACAATGACGGCGGAGGCTGGAACGGGGCGCGCGGATGCTGCGGGGCGCGCGGCGGCCCGGCTTGCGATACTGACCGCAGCGTTGCTGGCTGCGCCCACATTCGCCGCCGAACAAATCAAGGTTGTGGAGCGACCGGTGGGTGAAACCACCATCGACCTGGCCGCCAAGGGCGATTCGGTGGGCGATATGCTGGTGTTCGCCAACACCGTCTTCGACGCCGCGAACAAGGTGCAGGTCGGCACCGATCAGGGCTATTGCATCCGCACCGTCATCGGCAAGAGCTGGGAGTGTTTCTGGACGCTGAACTTGAAGGCCGGCCAGATCACCATCGAAGGACCCTTCGCAGACACAGGCGATTCGATTTTCGCCGTCACCGGGGGCACGGGAAAATACGCGGGAGCCAAGGGCAGCATGAAGTTGCATCCGCGCGACGCCACGCCCACCGGCTACGACTTCACCTACGACCTGCTGTAATGGCGTTCACGGCCGATCACAGCGAACGTTGCCGCCGGGATTTCCCGGCGCTGCAGCAGCCTTTCGAGGGTAAGGACCTCGTTTTCCTGGATGGTCCCGGCGGCGTCCAGGTGCCCACCGCCGTGATTCAGGCCATGACGGATTTCTACCGGACATGCAACGTGAACACCCACGGCAATTTTGGCCCCTCCCGCGAAGTCGACCGGCGCATGCAGGTCGCGCGCGAAACTCTTGCCGCCTTCCTCGGCGCCGCCGGAGCGGAATGCATTTCCTTCGGTCAAAACATGACCACGCTCAATTTTGCCCTGAGCGCGGCCATCGGGCGCACGTTGAAGGAAGGTGATGAGGTCCTGATCACGCAACTCGACCACGAGGCCAATCGCGGTCCGTGGCTGCGGCTGCGTGAGCGCGGGGCCGTCATTCAAGAAGTGAAACTCCAGGCATCCGGTGAATTGGACCTGGCGGACATGGCGGCGAAGGTCACCCCCCGCACCAAGGTCTTCGCGATCGGTGCCTCATCGAACGCGCTGGGAACGGTGAACGACCTTGCACTCGCGCGGCGCTTGACCCGCGCGGTGGACGCACTGCTGGTGGTCGACGCGGTCCACTACGCGCCGCACTTCCCAATCGACGTAGGCGCCATGGACGCCGATTTTCTCCTGTGCTCGGGGTATAAATTCTACGGCCCGCACGTGGGCGTGCTGTACTCGAAGCCAGGGGCTCTCGATCGTCTGCCGACGGACCGCCTGAGCGTTCAAGATGCGGCGGCGCCCTATCGCATCGAAACCGGCACCCTCAATCACGCAGCCATCGACGGAACGCGTGCGGCGGTCGATTATCTCGCGAGTTGGGGCACGGGCGGCTCGCTGCGCGAGCGCATCGTCGACGCGATGAACGGAATCTCCGCGTATGAGCATCGCCTGGCCCAGTCGTATTGCGATGAGGTGCGGCGTCTGCCGGGCGTTCGCGTATGGGGTCCGGACTTCGCCACCCGGGCGCGCGCGCCCACCGTCTCGATTACCTTGGACGGGCACACCGCGGGCGAAGCCGCCACCGCGCTCGGCGCGCGGGGCGTGTGCGTTTGGGACGGGAATTTCTACGCAGCGCGTGCGGTCGAGGTCCTGGGACTCGCCGACCGCGGCGGACTGCTGCGCACCGGCGTTTCGATGTACACCACGCAACGCGATATCGGTCGATTGTTGGAGGGGCTGAAAACCCTGGCGTAGGCTCACCCGCGTGGGAATTACCCCGCGGCGTCCGCCAGGTATCGCGCCAGCTGCTCGGCGTGATTGCGCAATTCGGTCGCCGCGGTCGCCTCCCAATGATCCGCCCGCAACATGGGACCGAGATAGAAGAGCTGCTCGCCCGCGCGGCCGTCGGCGCCCACACAGGCTCCGTGAGCGGTGGTGCGCAAACCGAGATCCAACGAGTCTTCGGATACCAAGCCCGTGGTTCGCAGTGCTTGCAGCAGCGGATTGCGCGACCTCTTCACGGCATAATCCGGTCCGGTGGCATTGACGACGGCGTCGACCACGCAGGTTTCCGGGCGGTCGGCGCCGCGCCGGCGCCACGTGACGCGCAGCCGATCACCGTCGGGCTCCACTCGGTGAATGCGGCCGGCGTTTATTTCGAGCATGCCGCTGCGGCGCAAAGTCTCCATGTGCGCGGCCAGCTGCGGCGGCAGCCGATGCCGGTGGATGTCCCAGTAGCTTTGCAAATGTCGGACGAATCGCCTTCGTTCTGCTTCGGGCAATCGCCGCCAAAGAGCCGGCGCCACGTTGCGGATGAAGGTAACCACTTCGCGCCAGTCGCCGCCGAGCCGTTCGACATCCCGCGCCA
>Ga0137403_10008432_pt1 | contig 11539 bp, 11 predicted proteins | sample CZOMad2_1_16fung_FD_122057 | JGI IMG/M metagenome (GOLD analysis project Ga0137403, IMG submission 122057) | Vadose zone soil fungal communities from Angelo Coast Range Reserve, California, USA - CZOMad2_1_16fungal (Hybrid Assembly) | ecosystem: Environmental > Terrestrial > Soil > Vadose zone...
GAAGCACGGATTCGGCTGGGCGCTGGTGGACGGCGAAAAAATCTATACGCTGAAGGGAGACTCGCCAGTTCTGGACCGACTGGCGGGGGAGCGGGTAACTGTGTCTGGCACGTTGGAGGGGAATACTATCCACGTGCAGTCAGTCGAATCCCAGAACCGTTGAAAATTTGCGGTTCTGATTAAGTAGAAACGGGCGGATTGAGACAAGCAAGAAATCTTATTCGTTCGGCCGCTCAGCCATGAGAGGCGCTGGCTTTTTCACCGGATCCAATGTGGGTCCGTTCGTTCCGGTAGAGGAAGACACTGGCGCCACAATCGGTATTCCCGGCTTCGACTCGTGGCGCGCGGCGGCGCGCTCATCCCATTTGCCGAAGATCATCTTGCCTGCGGTCGTCTGCAATACAGAAGTCACGGCAATGTCCACCGTCTTGCCGATCATCTTGCGCGCGTTGTCTACCACCACCATGGTGCCGTCGTCAAGATAAGCCACACCCTGGTTGTATTCTTTCCCTTCTTTCAGGATGAACACGCGCATCGCCTCACCCGGCAGCACGATCGGCTTCAGCGAATTTGCCAGTTCGTTGATGTTCAACACTGCCACGCCCTGCAGCTGAGCGACTTTGTTCAGGTTGAAATCGTTGGTGATGATCTTGCCTTCGTAAAGCTTAGCCAGTTCGATCAGTTTCATGTCCACTTCGCGGACAGTGGGAAAGTCGTCTTCAACGATCTGGATTTGCAGGGAAGCGGTCTTCTGTAGGCGCTGCAGAATATCGAGCCCGCGCCGGCCGCGGTTGCGCTTAAGCGAGTCGGCCGAGTCCGCGACAAGTTGCAACTCGCGCAGCACAAACTGCGGGATTACGATGATGCCATCGAGAAAACCAGTCTCTGCGATATCGGCGATGCGGCCATCGATGATCACGCTGGTGTCGAGGATCTTGTAACTCTTTTTCCCCGTCTTCTCGCCGCCGAAGACTCCGCCCAGCGCGGCCAGGTTCAGCAGGTCTCCTTTGTTCGCGCCCACCGCCAGGCCCACGTAGGACATGATCAGCATAACCATGATCTGCAGGAAGCTCTGGGTCGGGCTCGCGGGGATGCTGTTGCGGATGACCAGTGCGAAAAGATAAGCACCAATGATACCGAGGATACTGCCGATAGCCGCACCGATCAGGCGCTTCAGGCTCATGGCGCGCAGGCGCCACTCGAAAATGATGATACCGCAGCCGATCAGTATCCCGACCGCAGCGTCAAGGTATTGAGGCAGATCAAACGGTCGAATGCGGTAGCAGGTAAAGCCGACAAACAGAACAAACAAAAGGCGTATAAGTACGACATCCACGGATAGACCTCCCCGGGAGAGGCGCCTCCGAAGCGACTCCGGTCCCGCGCCAGCTGTCCCAGGGTAGGAAAAAGAAGGAAGCCCCGACGCCAGCATTCTATTAACGGGACTGTATTAGATATGAAAGCATGCCCCGTTTCCGGCCCAAAGCCGGATTCAGCCAAGAACTACCGGCAGCAGTATATACCCGGCGTCAATGCCGGACCAGGGGTTAGAAAACAGCACTTGGCACTTAGCACTTAGCGCTTACGCATTCGGGTGATCTACACCGGTCGCCAAAGGCTAAATGCTAAGTGCTGCTCCCTCACATCCCGTCATACTTGGGCCCGCCCCCGCCTTCCGGTGGAACCCAGGTGATGATCTGGTAGGGGTCTTGAATGTCGCAGGTCTTGCAGTGGACGCAGTTGGCGGCGTTCAAGCTGATGCGCTTGCCGTGCGGCGCGCTCGGGTCGTCCAGCATTTCGTACACATTCGCCGGGCAGAAATTCTGGCATGGGCTCCCGAACTCTTTCACGCAGCGCTCATTGCAGATGTTCGTATCGTGGATCACCAGATGCGCCGGCTGATCCTCTTCGTGCTTCGTGCCCGAGTGATAGAGGTCCGTGAGTTTGTCGAAGGTCAGTTTGCCATCGCCCTTAGCGGGGCCGAGCAGGTGCGACCGCGGACCGCCGTCCGGTGGCAGTTGCGAGAGAGGCTTCATGCGCTCGTGGCCTGGATGCGACGGCACACGGTTGCGCAGGCCTCCATCGAAGATTTCCTGCAGTCCGGTATTGAAAACGCCTGCGATCATGCCCTTCTCGAAGCCCTGATGGAAGTTGCGCACCGGCCAGAGTTCATCCTTGATCCAGCTGGCCTCGACACGCCGTGTGAGCTTGCCGAGCGTGGCGGACGACGAATCGCTCTTCACTAGCGCTTCGAACGCGGTCTCCGCCGCCAGCATGCCGCTCTTGATCGCGAGATGAATTCCTTTCAACCTTGCCGAATTCAAGAAGCCCGCTGAATCGCCGACAATCATCCAGCCGTCTCCGCCCAACGGAGGCAGCGACCACCATCCGCCGTAGGGGAGCGCTTTCGCACCGTAGCGAATCATCTTCCCGCCCTTTAGGAGATCGGCGATGAAGGGATGCTGTTTGAATGTCTGCAGCACATGCTGCGGGTCGAGGCGCGGGTCCTGGTAGTCGAGTCCGGTTACGAAGCCGAGCGAAACAATGTTGTCCTTCGAGCCGTAAATCCACGCGCCGCCGTATTCCTTCGTGGTCAGCGGATAGCCCATCGTGTAGATGACCTGGCCAGCCTTGATTCGTCCCGAGGACACTTCCCACAGTTCCTTCACTCCGACGCCGTAGGTTTGCGGGTTACGATCTTTCATCAGATCAAATTTCTGGATGAGTTGCTTGGTGAGCGATCCGCGTGTGCCCTCGGCGAGCACTACGACTTTTGCTTTCACATCGTAGCCCGGCTCAAAGTTCGATTTCGGCTGGTTCTGTTTGTCGACGCCTTTGTCGTCGGTGCGTACACCGATGACGCGATCGGCGTCGTAGAGAAGTTCCGACCCGGCGAATCCAGTAAAGACCGTAATCCCCGCCTCCTCAACTTTGCCGGCCAGCCATTTCACAAATTTGTTGATCGAAATCACGTAGTTGCCGTGATCCTGCAGTGGGGGAGGAGTAAGAGGGAGCTTAAAGTGTTTCTCTTTCGTCAGGAAGTACACGCCTTCTTGGTGGACTTGGGCGTCGAGTGGGGCTTCGTTTTCGAATCCTGGCAGCAACTCCTTCATGGATCTGGGATCGAGCAGGGCCCCTGAGAGGCAGTGCTGACCCGCCTCGCGCGCCTTCTCGAGCACATAGATATTTTCTTTCGAGAGTTGTGCCTCAGGATGCCGCGCATTGTGAGCGTCGATCAGCTGGGACAGTCGCAGAGCACACGCCATCCCCGCCGGCCCGCCGCCGACAATCACCACATCGGCGGGCATCTCGGGATGTTGGACGTTGGGAAGAGGTTTGCGGAAGATCAGTGTCAAGGTCAGCGATCTCGGTCTTCGCGAATTAATGGTGCACTGTCGGACAGAGTTCTGGCTCTCTTCCGGATCTCCTCCCGGCGCTGCCGAATGCGGTCCACCAATTCCCGCCCGAAGGCAGATTTTGCGACTTTGCCATTTGCTTTAGCGGATCTCGTAACGGCAGGCTTAGATGCTCTTCGCATAGGGGAATTGTACGATGGCGGAAGCCGATCCGGTCATCGGAAACTTTCCCCAAGTTCCTGGTGTCTGCAAAACGTATGAAGCCCACTTGGACGTTGCCGCAGTTTCTAGCGATCCTGCGCGGGCTCGCCCTCATGGTCGCTCTATTTTGGGCGCTGATCCTCCTGCAACTCGTGCCCGCACGCGTGCGGGGCGGCTTGGCCGGGGTTCACGAGCACATCGCACGCGTTGCTGTCGCAGGCGTTCCTCCGGAACATTGGGACATCGCGATCTCGCGCATGTACTTGGCCCTCGGCCTGACTTTCGCTGTCGGGATCGTGCTGTTTCTCGTACAGCGCTACCTGGGGCGAAAGCTGGCATCGCAAGGCCGCACCCCGAGACGCGCCTGAAACACGCGCGCTTGTATCTTCTGTTGGCAGGCTGCTGCCGCTTTCGCTCACCGCCGGGCGCGTGCCAGTTTCACGGCGATAAAAATGACTGTACAGATAATAAAATCCACCACCAATCCCCAGTCTTCGACGAATCTCCCGTGCCGCATCGCTACTGGCAGATGGGGAGCGAGCAGGTAGTAGATGGCATTTCCGGCGAGCACTGCGAGCAACGCATCCAGGAAATTGCTGACGGTCTCGCTCTTCGCCATGCCACCCTCCGGTCCTGCTAACATCCCCTGAGATGCTGGAACTGTCCACTCCTGTTCAGTACGTCAAAGGGATTGGTCCGCGTCTCGCCGAAATCCTTGCCGCCAAGGGCCTCAACACAGTGGACGACCTGCTCCACTACTTGCCCTTCCGCTACGAAGACCGGGTGAATCCGCGGGGCATTTCCGAGCTGCGGGTGGGAGAAATGGCGACGGTGATCGCCGAAGTACGCACTTCGGGGTTGTTCCGGACCCGCCGCATGCCCATTTTTCAGATGACGGCGGGCCAAGGCAGAAGCCGCCTGAACTGTATCTGGTTCAACTCCACATATCTGCGCGACCGCTTCAAGCCCGGGCAGATGGTGGCGCTCTATGGCAAGGTGGAGGAAGACCATTACCGTGGTGAGTTGCAACTGATGCAGCCCCAGTTCGAAATTCTCGGCGATCCCTCCGAGGAAACTGACGGAGAGCAAAGGGCTGCCTCCTCGCTGGAAGTCGGGCGGATCGTCCCCATTTACGAGTCGGCCGGACAAGGCCGTCTGACTCCTCGCTGGTTTCGAGGCGTCATCAATACCGCGCTGGAGAATCTTCCGCCGGAACTTCCAGACCCGGTGCCAGCCGTGGTCCGCCGTCGGATGAGCCTGATCGCTCCCCGGGAGGCGCTGTGGCGGGTGCACTGGCCCGATCCCGGCGAGAGTTTTCAGGATTTGCAAGCCTCGCGCACGCCTGCTCATATCCGGCTGATCTTCGAGGAGCTCTTCTTTCTGGAGCTAGGTCTCGAACTCAAGCGGCAGGAGCAAAAGGCACAAGTCGGCATCGCATTTAGCCTGGGCAATCGGGTGCGCGAGGCGATCAAGAAGATTCTGCCGTTCCACCCCACGGCGGCGCAAAAGCGGGTGCTCAAGGAAATCGCCTCCGATATGGAGAAACCTTTCCCCATGCGGCGCCTGCTGCAAGGCGATGTTGGATCGGGCAAGACCATCGTAGCCTTCGAGGCGGCAATCATCGCGATGGAAAACGGGCACCAGGTTGCGCTGATGGCGCCTACCGAAATTCTTGCCCAGCAACATTATTTTTCGGCGCGGCGAATCCTGGAAAACGCCGGATACCGGGTGGTGCTTCTGACCGGATCTCTGGAAGAGGACCGCAAGCGCGAAATCCGCCGCCACATCGCCCAGGGCAATGCCCAACTGGTGATCGGCACCCACGCCCTTATCGAGCAGAAGGTGGAGTTCGCCGGACTGGGGCTGGTGATCGTGGACGAACAACACCGCTTCGGAGTGATGCAGCGCTTCAAGCTGATGAAAAAGTCTAGCGATGACGTCCCCCCGAACCATACCGGGACGGGTTCGGAAGCTGCCCGGGCAGGGAGAAGCCTGGCAGTTCAGGGCGAGGCCGATGTCCTGGTGATGACCGCCACTCCCATCCCGCGCACTCTCGCCCTGACTCTCTACGGCGATCTCGACGTCAGCGTGCTTGACGAAATGCCGCCCGGCCGCACACCCATCGTTACGCGCCGCGTGTCTAGCGACCGCGCTGACGAGGTTTGGCAGTTCGTGGGCAAGCAGGTAGCCGCCGGGCATCAGGCTTACGTGGTCTATCCCGTAATCGAAGAGAACGAGGAGAGCGAACTCAAAGCCGCCCTGAAGATGTCAAAAGAACTCGAAAAGCGCATTTTTCCTGAATTCCGGGTGGGGCTGTTGCATGGCCGCATGAGCGCTGATGAGAAAGAAGACGTGATGCGGCGGTTTCAAAAAGGCGAGCTGGACATTCTGGTTTCCACCACCGTGATCGAAGTCGGAGTGGATGTGGCCAACGCCACGGTGATGGTGGTCGAGCATGCGGAGCGCTTTGGACTGGCGCAGTTGCACCAGCTTCGTGGACGCATCGGCCGCGGCGCGGCCAAATCCTATTGCATTCTGATGACTGGAGGAAAAATTTCCGAGGATGGCGAACGCCGCCTCGATGCCATGGTCCGCACTACCGACGGCTTCCAGATTGCCGAACTCGACCTTGAGCTGCGCGGGCCAGGTGAATTCTTCGGCACCCGCCAAGCCGGGATGCCAAACTTTCAGGTGGCCAATCTCATCCGCGACGGCCAGCTCCTGGAAGCCGCCAAGCGCGAAGCCGCCGCGGTGCTGGCGGGCCCCAATGAAGAGGTCTCGAAAGAAGAGATCGATCATGTACTACGCCACATGCGGACGCATTGGCAAAAGACCTACGGGCTGGTAGAGGTGGGGTAGGGGTTGGTGTGGCTGGTGGCGCGGGCGCGTTCGCCCCGCAGGTGAGCGTTATCGTCAAACGCGGCGGACAACAGTGTCCGCCCCACGCGTTCCTGTTGACAACTGCTGCGTAAATCCAGAATCTGTTTTGTCTCGTATTTGAGGTGGGCCCAAATAATCCCCATTGATTGAGGAGAAGACTCACCATGTCAAGAACCTTTCGGAATTCTCTGCTTTTGGCGCTGATGCTGGCCTTTATTTCGCCTGGCGCATTGAAAAGTCTCGCCGTTCCCCCGTCCGCGGGCGCGCCCCAGGCTACCGCGCAGGACTCGCTGTACAAGCGACTGGGCGGCTACGATGCCCTGGCCGCTGTGAGCGATGACTTCATCGGTCGCCTGGCCACTGACCCCAAAGAGGGGCGCTTTTTTGTGGGCTTGAGCACCGATTCCAAAACGCGCGTCCGCCAGCATGTCGTGGACTTCCTTTGCGTGGCCACGGGTGGGCCGTGCAAATACACCGGACGCGACATGGAGACGGCGCACACCGGCCTGAATATCACCGAAGAGGACTGGAATATTTCCGTTAAGGCCCTGACAGACACGCTGAGCAAGTTCAAGGTCGCGGCTCGCGAACAAGGAGAAGTGATCAACGCAATCGCTGGGTTGAAGAGCAAGATTGTGGGCAGGTAGGGCCGAAGCAGGATAGCAATTTTTTGGTCACACCCGGGAGGGCCCGACTGGAGAGTCGCCCCTGCAAATATTCTGATATCGCAGATCTTTTGGCTTCCGGCGCGCTGGATGGGATAATCGTCACCGGTGCCCGTGACTTCCAAGACCGATCTTTACCGCAGGCTTCCATCTGTCGACGAGTTGCTGCGCAGTCCGGAACTGGCTTCAACCGTCGAGCGCGAAGGGCAGGCAGTTGTCACCGATGCCGCTCGCGCCGTGTTGGGCCGGTTGCGAACGGAGATTGCCGCCGCGCGATTGGATGCCGGCGGCGTTGACCTTGCCCTCTCTGGAGTCTCGGGCGCGGTCGAACGGCAGGTCCGGCAGTCGGCGAGTTACTCGCTGTGCGCAGTCATCAATGCAACCGGAGTAATTCTGCACACTAATCTGGGACGCGCACCGCTGGCGGCTTCCGCGTTGGAGCATCTTCGAAAGGCTGCCTCCGGATATTCGAACCTGGAGTTCGATGTCGATACCGGCGAGCGCGGCAAGCGTGATGTACATGTGGAGCGGTTGTTCCGAAAACTTCTGAATGGAGAGTCCGCGGGCGTGGGCGCCCACTCCACGTACGACATTTCCACGATCGTCGTCAACAACAATGCCGCCGCTGTTCTACTGGCCCTGAATACCCTGGCCGAGGGCGGGGAAGTTATCGTCTCGCGGGGAGAACTGGTGGAGATCGGAGGATCATTCCGCATCCCAGAGGTGATGTCGAAGTCCCAGGCAACTTTGCGAGAAGTGGGCACAACCAATCGCACCCGGGTCGCCGACTACGAGCGCGCCATCAACGAAAAGACGCGGCTGTTGCTACGCGTGCACCGCTCCAATTTCCAGATCACTGGATTCACCGAGCAGTCGGCCATCGGCGAACTGGCGGCGCTGGCACGAAAGCGCAACGTTCCGCTTATGGAAGATCTGGGCAGTGGCGCACTCTTCGATTTACGCTCCATCGAAGTGGAGGGGGAACCAGGCGTGCTCGACAGCCTCCGCGCCGGCGTGGATGTGGTTAGCTATAGCGGAGACAAGCTGCTAGGAGGCCCCCAGGCGGGCATACTCAGCGGCCGCAGCGATCTCATTGCTCGGATGCGGTCCAATTCCCTGTTTCGCGCCCTTCGAGTGGATAAGCTGACCTACGCTGCGCTGGAAGGGACTCTGCTCGCTTATGTGAAGCAGGACTTCGAAGCGGTCCCTGCGTTGCGCATGATGCATTTGTCGAAAAACGAAATTGGCAAACGGGGGGAGGCGGTTGCAGAAAAGACGAGGTCGTCGAGATTAAGGATAGAGATCATTGACGGTGAATCCGTGATTGGTGGAGGCGCAGCTCCGTCGGCCGTGCTGCCCACCCGTTTGCTGGCGGTGACTCGTGACGGTTTGACCGCCGCCGAACTATCGAGTCGGCTACGGTCCTCGGATCCACCAATCATCGCGCGAGTGGAAGAAAACCGTGTGCTGCTGGATTTGCGGACCGTGTTTCCCGAGGAGGACCGCGCTGTGACTGCGGCGCTGCAGGAGCTGGCTGGGTGATCAGAAGAAGATTTCCGATTTCACATTGCTGCTCGCGTGCGAGTGCGTTTAAATCCGTAATCTAAAATGTACAATTTGCCTTGTCGGCCGTCTACTCCAACGGTCATTCCCCTCGCCCGTTCGACGAACTACCCGAAGCCCATGTCGACGTGGTCGAGGACACCTCGAGCTACGGCGGCTACGGCGTCGGCTCCCGAACGCGCTGCTCGTGGGCGAGCTCGCCGGGATGAAGCCCCACGGTTTTGCGATCAACAACAGCCCGGCAGAGGTCGCCATGCGGACGGACATCGCCCGTCCGATGATCCTCCTCTCCTCGTCGGGGACACGACTGATGCATGCGGCGCGTGGCAGCCAGACCGCCTACGTCGCCTGCTTCCGCAATGCGGCGTCGCTCGCCATCCACCTCGCGGGCCGGCACGACCGTGTCGCCATCATCGGCGCGGGGAGCCGGGGGGAGTTCCGGAAGGAGGACCAGATCTGCTGCGCCTGGATCGCTGCCGATCTGATGCGGGCGGGATACCGGACGGCGGACTCGAGAACGACCGGGGTCGTGGAGCGGTGGGGCGACGCGCCGGCCACCGCATGCGCGAACGGCAAGAGCGCGGCGTACCTGCGGGACAGCGGTCAGCGCCGGGACCTCGACTTCATCCTCGCACACGTCAATGACCTCGAGGAGATCTTCTGGCTCGACGGCGCCGAGGTCGTCATGATGCCGGTGGAGGGAGACGAGCGGGCGACGGGTGGGGGCGCGGCGGTCGAAGCGGGGGGCGCCTGATGCCAGTCGAGACGTCGACCCCGGTGATGATCCTGCAGGCGGTCAATCATGGGCCGCTGGGGATCGCGCGCAGCCTCGGACGCATGGGGGTACCGGTGTACGTCGCGGATCTCGACGCGCGCGCGCCGGCCTGCGTCTCCCGCTACTGCCGAGAGGCGTTTTCCTGCAGCCTCGACGATTCCGAGACCGCCGTCCGCACGCTCCTCGCCGCATCGCGGCGGATCGGGCGACGGCCGATTCTCATCCCGACCACCGACGACGCGGCGATCTTCGTGGCGACCCATCAGGCGAGGCTCGGCGCCGCTTACATCGGCGTGAACATCGATGTGGATCTCGTCCGCGGCCTCTGCAGCAAGAAGCGGATGCACTTTCTCGCGAGGCAGTGCGAGATGCCGACCGCCCAGGCCGCGTTTCCGGAGCGTCGGGAGGACGTGCTGGGCTTCCTCGAGGATGCCGTCTTCCCCGTCATGCTGAAGGGGATCGACGGCCTCCGGCTGTGGCGCGAGCGGGGACAGCGGATGCGCATCGTCCACTCCCGGGAGGAGCTGCTCGCCGCGTACGACCGCCTCGAGGACCCGCACGACCCGAACCTCATGCTGCAGGAGTACATCCCGGGCGGCGACGACACGGTCTGGATGTTCAACGGGTATTTCAACGCACGCTCGGAGTGCCTGATGGGTGTCACGGGCAAGAAGATCCGGCAGTATCCCGTGCACCGCGGCGCGACGACGCTCGGCATCTGTCTGCGGAACGAGGCCGTGGAGCAAGCCACGACGGCGTTCATGCGCGCCCTCGGTTACCGCGGCGTGCTCGACATCGGATACCGCTTCGACGCGCGCGACGGCCAGTACAAGGTGCTGGACGTGAACCCGCGCGTCGGGGCGACGTTCCGGCTCTTCGTCTCCGACAGCGGCATGGACGTGGTGCGGGCCATGTACCTCGATGTCACCGGGCAGGCGGTGAGCCCGGGGACGGCGCGCGAGGGGCGGCGGTGGATCGTGGAGGACCTCGACATCGCTTCCTCGCTCCGCTACCGAGGTGAGCGCGCGCTGACGCTCGGGGCGTGGTTACGCTCGCTGCGGGGCATCGAGGAAGCGGCGTACGTGGCGCGCGACGATCTCCGGCCGCTGCTGGCCATGTGTGTTCGCCGCGCGGGCAAGCTCTTGCAGCGCGTCTCCCTGCAGGCGCGGCGCCGTCTCGGCGCATCGACGCGCGGGAGGCCGGTGACGAGCACCGCCTCGCGGCCTGTCGATCGTCGCAACGAGCCCCTCCGCCCGGAGCTCAATCCGTCCACCGGCTGACTGCTCCGCCGTCAGCCGAACGTGCGGGCGAAGAGGGCGTCGATGGCCGCGCGGCCGTTGTCTTCGAGAAAGCGCGTCCCCGTCCCGCAGAAGAGGGGCTGGCGGATGATCGGATCGCGCGCCGGCTCGAACCGCTCGCCCGTCCAGGAGAACCATCCGTCCTGGGGTTGGTCGAAGACGAACAGCGGCTTGTTGAAGAGCTTCCCGAACTCCGCGGCGATCCCGGTGCCACCGACCACCGTGTCGTCGGGCTGGATGCGACCCACGACGACCACCTCCTGCCCGTTCTGCACCTGGTGCCAGAGGGTCTGGAGCACCTTCCGGAAGAGCGGGGTGTCCGGGTACTTCCGGTGCATCAGCTTGCTCACGTAGGCGAGGCTCACGTCGCCCCGCCGGAGCTCCGCGTTGGTCAGCACGCGGAGCCCGCGCCGGCGCGTCGTCTCGTGCCCCTCGAAGGTGAAGTTCACCTCGTCGACGCGATGGCGCTCCGCGGCTGCGCCAAATGCTGCCTCGGTCCCCCGCGCTCCACCGCTGAAGAGAATGCAGTCCTCGCGCCTCACGTCGTCGTCCCCCCCGTTGACTTCTCCCGGATCGCCCGCGCAGGGTCAAACGGGGATCACGGTCCCCCCGACCCTTCGACGCGCTGGGGGTGGCATTCGCGGGCGGATCGACGCCACATTGAAGCCGCCGCTGGTTGACCCGGTGGGGGGCATTCGCTATATCCGCGACTCCGCAGCACATTTCCCGCCTGTGGGGCCGTAGCTCAGTTGGGAGAGCGCTTGAATGGCATTCAAGAGGTCGAGGGTTCGACTCCCTTCG
>Ga0137403_10008434_pt1 | contig 11537 bp, 9 predicted proteins | sample CZOMad2_1_16fung_FD_122057 | JGI IMG/M metagenome (GOLD analysis project Ga0137403, IMG submission 122057) | Vadose zone soil fungal communities from Angelo Coast Range Reserve, California, USA - CZOMad2_1_16fungal (Hybrid Assembly) | ecosystem: Environmental > Terrestrial > Soil > Vadose zone...
GAGAGCGTCGCCGGCTTCATGGCGGACGTCTATTACCGGGTTTCGGGGCGGCCAACCGCGACCTTCACATCCTGCGGACCGGGTTCGGCGAACCTGCCGATCTCGCTCGGCAATGCGTTTCTCGACTCGGTGCCGTTCCTGGCGGTAACCGGCAACGTTCCGACCAGTCAGTTCAATCGCGGCGCGTTCCAGGAATTGTACCGGCATTATCAGGCGGACTTTCCCGCGACGGTGCGGTCCTACTGCAAGAAGGTATTCCAGCCGACGCGCGGCGAGATGGTGCCGCTCGCGGTCCGGCAGGCCTGGAAGACCATGACGTCAGGCCGTCCGGGTCCTGTCGTGCTCGACGTTCCCTTCGACGTGTTTCTGGAATCCGCCGCCGAGGAAGCCCCGAACGCGCAAGCGTGGAACGGCAATATCTCGAGCCGCTGCGGCGCCGATCCGGAGGGCGTCGTCAAGGCGGTCGATATGCTGCTCGGTGCCGAGCGGCCGGTGATGATCGTTGGCCAGGGCGTGCGCTACGGCGGCGCCGCCGATGAATTGCTGAAGCTCGCCGAGCGGCTGCAAATTCCGGTGGCGGCTTCCGCCAGCGGCCTTGGCGCCATCGACTGCAATCATCCGCTCGCGCTCGGCCTGGTCGCGCGCGCCGGCCACTACCAGGCCAATCATGCGACGCGTCAGGCCGACGTGCTGCTGGCGATGGGCATGCGGTTTGACGATCGGACCTCGAGCTCATGGATCCCGGGTTATTCCTTCACGATTCCGCCGACCCGGCTCATTCACGTCGACATCGATCCGGAGGAAATCGGCCGCAATTATCCGGTCGCGCTCGGCCTGATGGCCGATGTGCGCACCTTCCTGCGGCAGATTCATGCCGAACTCGATCGCCGCGCCGACCTCACCAGGCAGGCCGATGCCCGCAAGAAATGGCTGGCGCAGATCGACACCTATCGCAAGGAATGGGACAAGTTCGTCGCCCCCGGTTTTTCCGACGACACCACGCCGATCAATCCGCAGCGCGCAGCGCTCGAAATCGACAAGGCGCTGCCTGAGAATGCGATCCTGGTCAGCGACATCGGCGTGCACCACAATTGGCTTTTGAGTTTCTGCAAGCCGAAGCGGCCGGACTCGCTGATCGGCTCGATGGGCTTCGGCCCGATGGGGTTCGGCGTTGCCGGCGTGATGGGCGCGAAGTTCGCAGCACCGGATCGTCCCTGCGTATCGGTATGCGGCGACGGCGCGTTCTTCATGCATGCCAACGTGCTGGGAACGGCGGTCGAATATAATCTGCCCGTGGTTTGGGTGGTCTGGAACAACTACGCTTACGCCTCGATCCGCGGGCTGCAGCGCGGCTACCTTGGGGGCCGCGAACTCGCCACCGACTTCCACGATCCAACCACCGGCGCGCGTTACAATCCGGACTTCGCCGCCATGGCGCGCTCGTGCGGCGTCGAAGGTGTTCGGGTCGATCGCGCCAGCGATCTCGGCGAAGCCGTTCGCAAGGGCATCGCCGCCAACAAGCCCTATCTGATCGATGTCGATATCGCCGCCGATATCAATCCCAGCGGCGCCGGCGTTTGGGAGCTTCCGGGACTCGGGCAGAGCAAGCCGGGCATTGGAACCCGATTCGATCCGACCTGATGGCATTCTCTCCGCGTCATTGCGAGCGGAGCGAAGCAATCCAGAGCGACACAGCAAGACTGGATTGCTTCGTCGCTGACGCTCCTCGCAATGACGAGTTGAGACATCGCCGAAACCGCAAAACAGAGGAGACGGCATTATGCTCGCAGGTAAGAAAGTCGTCGTCGTCGGAGGCTCTTCCGGAATCGGTCTTGCGACCGCCGAACTCGCCAAGCGGGAAGGTGCCGATGTCTTTGTTGCATCCCGTAACGTAGACCGCCTGGATGCAGTTGCAGCCCGGTTGAACGCCATCGCGATCCCCGCCGATGTCACCAGTGATGAAAGCATCGCCAGTCTTTTCCGTCGCTGCGGCCCGGTCGATCATGTCGTGGTCACCGCCGCGCAACTCCGCACCGGACCTTTCAAGACCGTTTCCATGGAAGACGTGCACGCCACGATGGAAAGCAAGTTTTGGGGCGCCTGGCGCGTTGCGCGCGCGGCAGATATCCGTCCGGGTGGATCGCTCACGCTGGTCTCCGGCTATTTGAGCGTTCGTCCCCGGCCCAACTCCGCCATTATCGGCGCCGCTAACGGCGCGCTGGAGTCGCTGGCGCGCAGTCTCGCGCTCGAACTTGCGCCGGTGCGCGTCAACGCCGTCTCGCCCGGGATCATCGACACCCCGATCCGCGCCGCCATGCCGGAAGAGGCACGTCGCGACATGCTCGCCAAGACGGCAGCCTCCTTGCCGGTCGGCCGCGTCGGCGCAGGTGAAGATATCGCGCGGCAGATCCTCGCCTTCATGACGATCGGCTTTGCGACGGGATCGATCGTCTATATCGATGGGGGCGCCCTGATCACCTGAACTTCAGGTCGAACCGTGATTGCCTTGAATGACGCAAGATCTTCAAAGGTTGGTTGTCGTGGGACACGGAGCGGCCGGTCTCGCCGCGGCGCTTTCAGCCGCCGAGCAGGCTCGCAGCCTCGACTTGCGCGTTGATATTACCGTGCTTGAAAAATCGCGCGAAGCCGAAGCCGGCGGAAATACCCGCTGGAGTCCTTCCTATATGCGGCTCGATGCCCCTGACCGGCTTGCACCCGGTTTTGAGAACGATATGCAGCAGTCGTCCAGCGGATTGGCCGATCAAGGCTATTTCCGGACGCTCGCGGAGAACGCGGTTCAGACCATTGGATGGCTCGGGACGCACGGCGTCGAATTCGTCACCCCGATTTATTATCTCAGCGCCGGCCCGGCCCGTATCCAGCCGGTCGGCGGCGGCAGCGCCATCGTCGCAAAGCTTGCGGATGCTGCAAAAAGGGCAGGGGTAAGGTTTCGCTACGAATCCGAGGCGACCCGGCTCGCGATGGCGGAGGGGCATCGCATTGTGGGCGTGGACATTCAATCCAGCGAAGGCGTCGCAACAACCGTTGATGCCGACGCCGTCATTCTCGCCGCCGGTGGATTCCAGGGTAATCCAGCGATGATGCACGCGCATTTCGGTCCCGCAGCCGAAACCATCAAGCTCATTTCTCCGGGAACGCGATTCGACACCGGTGACGGCATCCGCATGGCCACGGACCGGGGCGCAAGTATTTCGGGCGACTGGAACGGCATGCACGCCGAGCCGATCGATCCGCGCAGCCAAAGCTCCGCGCCGGTCGTGCTGGTGTATCCTTACGGGATTGTCGTCGATCAGGATGGCCACCGTTTCTTCGACGAAGGCGGCGGCCTCGTGCACGAGACATGGGAAACCTTCGCCCGGGATATCCATTTCCGAAGACCAAACCATATCGCGCATGCCATCCTCGACAGCCAGCTGTTCGATATTCCCGGCTATCAGCGCGCGATCAGGTCGGAAGTGCCGCCGTATCAATCCGGGTCGCTCGAGGATCTTGCGGCCCAGATCGGGATTCCCGCCCGCAATCTGAGAGAGACGATCGATGCGTTTAACGCTGCCGCGACCGGCGATGTCGCGCAGTTCGATGCGACCCGCTGCGATGGACTGGCGGCGGCCGACACATTGAATCCGCCGAAGTCGAACTGGGCCCGGGCTATCACCAAGCCTCCGTATCTCGCTTACCCCCTGGTCGGTGCCGTCGCCTATACCTTCGGCGGTCTCGCCACCAACGAAAAGGCGGAAGTGTTGTCGGAGCGAAGGCCGATGCCCGGCCTGTACGCGGCAGGAGAAACCACCGGACATTTTTATCGCACCGCACCGAACGCCGTTTCGGTGCTGCGTGCCCTGGTGTTTGGACGAATTGCGGGACGGGAGGCTGCAAGCTTCCTGCGAAGCGGTTAGCATCGAAGCCGGCCCGTGCCGGATACAACCTTAGGACAAGGAAAACGACCATGGCCTCAGAAGATAACGGCGCCTTCATTCGCAACATCGCCGAGGTGCCCTGGCGCGAATTCCCCAATCACTTCGGCGGCGCGTTGTCGAAGCCTCTGGTGATGCCGGAGACGGCGGGCTCGCGTCACCTCGATTACCGGATATCGATGTATCAGCCGATGGCGCGTGTTGCCCGGCACAAGCATCAGGTTCAGGAGCAGATCTACCACGTGCTTGAAGGCGAAGGCTTGATGGAGATTGCCGGCAAGAATCACGTCGTGCGCAAGCACGATTTCATCTTTCTGCCGCCCGGCGTGGAACACGCGATCTCGAATTCGGGCCTGGTCGATCTGGTGTTTCTGGTCATCACCTCGCCGGTCACGGACGATAGCCCCGCCTAGAGCGGTTGGTGGCCAAAGAGAAGGCGGCCAAGCGTCTACAATTGATGCAAGACATATGCCCATAACGGCAGCGTCAGGAACGAGAGAGAAATGCCCAGGCCCACCATCAGGGAAACCAGCGGCGGGTTGAGGCCATGTTGAATCGCGACAATCGCGCCCCCGATCTGCGGTCCCATCGCGGCCTCGAACAGGGTTACGCGGGTAATCTCTTCTGTTCTGCCCAGGATGCCGGAATAAAGCAAAGCGAGCACCGCGGGTGCGAGCAGCAGTTTGAAACCGAGGCCGGTCGCAAGCGCAGACTCAATCCCTCTGGTTTGATCAAACCTGAGCTGCAACCCGACCGAAACAAGTGCAAGCGGGGCAAGCGTGTCGCCCAGGCGCTTCAGCGCCTCGGAAACCCAGTCCGGAAACTCAAAGGGGATGAGCGCGAACGCTGCTATCAACGCCAGCAAGGGAGGAAATACGATAATTCGCCTGAAGATGGCCGCTCTGGATTCCGAGTTGGTGGAGTAGATTGTCGCGACCGTCACGCCCAGCGTACTCAGCACCAGATAGGTGCCGAGCTGGTCGATCAGAATGCCCGTCGCCATGCTCGAAGCGCCGAAAAACGCTTCTATCATCGGCAAACCGACGAAAGATGTATTGGCCAGGCCCCCGGACAGCATCAGCGCGCCGGTGGTTTCCCGCGAGAAATGCAAGCGGGCAGAGAGCACCCAAAAGAATCCAACGCCGATCGAAAACATGATCCACGGCATCGCGATGCTGAAAAGATGCTCAGGGCGCAGCGAGACGTGGTGGATTTGCACGATAATGAGGGCAGGCAGCGAAATATGAATGATGAAACTGTTTAGCGAAAGATGTGCATTGTCGGGAAATTTTTGCATCACGCGGAGCGCTATTCCGAGCAGCAAGCACAGGAAAAGCAATACGATATTATTCATTGAAAAAACTCCCAATGACGATCGTTAAATGGCCACCGAACAATTCATTTGCGGGGAATTCCAGCGCGCTTGATTTCGATGAGCGATCAGTGAAGGCCAGCGGGTTGTTATGGCAGGGCCGATGTATTGCTATAATCGTGCGGCTCTGGCGCTGACGAAACAAGGGTCGCGCAGGTTGCGGCTAGAATGGCGAGCGCCACGGACACAGCGATCAGGGAAAATTTCCGATCGCCCGGACTTGTTGCGACGGCGTGGGTGGTTTTGAAATTGGAAAGCATGTCTTCCTCCAGCAAAGCTGAGGGTTCAGCAATTCAACTCACGCATTGTGCAATCCGGCCTCGTCTAACGCCTCATCTGTTCGGGTGAATTTGAAGAGTTTCGGCGGCTGGTCGTGCGATTTGCGGCTTCAAATCGTGTCCAGACGCGCGCGAGCATCGCGTCAGGATTTTTTCGAAAGCGAATGCCGGTCAACGGACGTCCGACTCTTCGCGGGCTCGTTATTCGGATTTCGTAAAACAGCAAGGAATCATTCAATCAGATGAAGTGAAAGCATGCCGAGCACTGCAATGTCTTCGCCAGGCTACTCAACCTCTTGAGATATTGCAGAGCGGAAGAAGCGTGTGGAGAAGTAAAATGCTGGCGGAAATGGCATGGTTCGGTTTCGTTGCCTTTAGCGGCCTGCGAATGTTTTCTTACATCCCTCAAATCTGGCGCATCGCGGCTGACAAGACCGGGGCGGCGGCGATATCCTACACAACATGGGGACTTTGGACCGGTGCCAACGCATCGACTGCGGTCTATGCAGCAACGAGCCTGCACGACGTGTGGCTCGCATTCGTAAGCGGGGTTTACGCGATATGTTGTGTGACGGTAATCGCCCTCACAGCGCTCAAACGACAGGCCGAAATATGCGCGCCTCTGATCGAAATCGAAAGACAGGAAAAAAGCCTCGAGCTTGTGCAGATCATTGCTGTTCAGGAACTGAAACGAACGAAGGCTAGGCGCACGCTGAGGCGCCACAGCAAGCTTGTTCAAGACATACACCATTGCCGTTTCTCCTGGTTTGCGTCGAGTTCGGCTGAGTCAAGGAATCCTGTGTCTGGAGAGACGCCTGAGCCTGGTTCGATACCCCCAATCGTATCGTCGCCGTTCGAGGTCACGGAATGCCCAGATGAGCAAAGGGATCAGAGCCGCAATGATGGCGCAGAGCAGTTCTGTCGTTTCGGGCGGTCGTAGTTCGGGCATGGCGTGGTGCTCCAGTGCGGGGTTTCGCAGCGACGCTGGGCGGTCTTTATGCCCAGTGTGGCAGCGTGAACCACGCGGCAATCATTTGTTCGAATGAGCGACTTCCGAAAAATGCCATGCAGCATCAAATCACCACCGTGATTTGCCGCACACAGGTGCGCAACCGTCCGCGGCGGCCGACTTCGTGCCGTGCCGCGAGTCGTCGTCGCCGCTTGATTTATCGAGGGGGAGGTCCGGGAGGCAGGTTCAGCACCCGCGCGGTATATCCGTTGCGCAGCACGCCGTTGCGGTCATGCGCCGCACACAAGGCGCGAAACTCCTCGAGCCGCGGATACCGCGGGGCGATATCGGCATACTCAAGGGGAAAATGCTTGCCCCAATGCAGCTTCGCGTTGACGAGCTTCAGCAGCGAATGCGCCAGGAACGCGCAGAACGCGTAGTAGGCGTCACGGTGCCCGGGCCGATCGTACGTGAAAACGGATATCGAATACATCGGCCCATCTGCGGAGGCCGTCATCGAAATCAGCGTTTCTTCCGGCAGGACGCGCCGGCAGAACAGCGGATAATGATGAACGTAACTGCCGCGTTTGGCTGCAATCGCCGCTTCAGAACCCGTGTCCTTCAATACGGCCTGAAATTCCTCCGGGAATACTGTGTCGATGTCGGCAAAGAGTTCGATCGACGCGCGCAGGAACCGCATCGCGCGGGGAAGCTCGGCCTCGCTGACGAATATCTCCATCTCCTCATGGCGAAAAAGATAATGGTGCGAGGTCAGGATCTGCTCGGAATCATCGATCCGAACATGGCCTTTCGGAAGCGTGTGCGGCACAATTTTGTGGAAAGCCTTGATCGCCCGGGGACCCGCTATTCGGCTTGCGATGACAAACAGATGAAAGAAGATATCAACGACAATGAAGCTGAACAGCCGGAAGAGCCATGCCCGCAATGTCGCGCCAAGCGTCGGAGCCTCGCGTTCGATCGGCTTGCGCTCGAACATCGTGAATGCCCAGCCGTATGGCGACAGCAGGAAGTTCGACAGCGGTTTTTCGGCAAAGGCCGCTACGATGTCCTCCACACTTCCGTACGCTCGAATGGTTTCAGCCACCATGTATTTCGGAACGGTGTGCAGATCGACCGACAGGATAATGCCGAGGCATCCGAGCCCGCAGCGTGCCGCCAGCAATTCCGGCCCCTCGGTGAATTCGCGAACGACGGGATGGCCTGTCGATGGGTCGAACACCACTGCACGCAGGCTGGCAACGAAATGCGACAGGCTTTGCCGGCCGGAGCCATGGGTGCCGGTTGAAATCGCGCCGGAGATGGTCTGCTTCTTGATCGCGCCCAGCGTGGGAAGCGTGCGGTCGGTCGCGGCATGCAGTCGATCCAGCAACTCCTGAAGCCGGCAACCGGCCCCGACCCGCACCAGATCGAGACCGTTGGTCTTGATGGGTGTAACCGAATTCAGTGCGCTCAGATCCAATGCGATATCGGCGTTCGCGGCAATATCGCTCCAGGAGTGTCCCGACCCCGCAACTCGTATCGTGACGCCGATATTTCGGGTCAGAATGTCGAGCACTTCCGCTTCCGACGCGGGCGCATAACAACGGGCGTACCACCTTTGATTGCCGCCGAAGTTGGCGATCTGCTGCAAGCTGTCTTTGCGTTCGGCGCCCATCGGAAGGCTCCAAGAGTCAAAAAGAGTCAAAAAGCTGGTCGATACAAAGAACTTGGACTAGTGTTTCCGCATAAGTTGAAAGCTTTTTGACGCGATATCAAGACCAATATCCAGCCGATTGTCATCATCATGATGCGCTTTATTGAAGCGCGTCATGAAGCCTGGGAGGCGGTGGTGCTATTTGAGCCGTTTCAAATCAAGAATGTAACATTTGCAAATCGCATACTGCGTTCTTCGATGGGTGGAAGGAATTCTTATTACGATGGGACGGTGTCTCCAGCCTGGATTCATTTCGAGAAAAAGTTCGCAGAGGGCGGTGTCGCCGGAATTATCTCGCCAACCATCAGCGTCAACGAAGCGCGGATGTCGCCATTGGAATATCCGTCGCTGCACGACGACCGCTTTGTTGGTCCGTTGCGCGACGCGGTAAGCAAGATCAAGGCTGGCGGCGGTGGTAAGGAAGAATGCCGGTACATCATTCAACTCGGCGACACGGGGGGACACACCCACACCAGCCTCAAACCGCAGGACGCCGATCGCGTATCGGCTTCCGCATTTTTCGACGCTCTGTATGGATATCAGAACACCGCCCGCGCGATGAGCCTCACGGAGATCAAGGCAACGGTCGATGATTTCAAACAGGCCGCCGGGCGCGTTGTTGCCGCAGGATGCGACGGCGTCGAAGTTACCGCGTCAAAGGGATACCTGATCCATCAATTCCTGAATCCGGCGATCAACCGACGAACGGACGAATACGGCGGATCGGTTGAGAAGCGGTTCCGGCTCCTGCGCGAGATTGTTGAGGCGGTGCGTAGCGAAGTCGGATCCGGCTTTCTGTTTGGAGTTCGATTGTCGGCCAGGGACTCCAATTTGTGTCCGCTTAATCTGAGGATTCCCCTGGGGTGGCCGCCGCCTTCCTGGCGACAATATTCTGCGGGCAACGATTTGCCGGAGACAACCTACTACGCGCGGGAATTGGAGCGGCTCGGGGTCGATTACCTGCATATCGACAGCGGCTTCGGCTTTCCCAACCCCAAGGGAAGCCCGGGCGATTATCCCGATGAAGGATTTCACGCCTTTGTAAATGCGACCCGCTATCTCAGTACAAAGGCTGCATTCCGGGCGACGGTCTTCAACATCTTTCCGGTTTGGTTCCGAAAGAGCGTGTTTGGTTTCGGTTGGCGGTTCAAGCCGGCCGCCAATGCGGACCTTGCAGCCGCCATTCGCCGTGTCGTCAACATTCCGGTCATCGCCAACGGCGGATTTCAGGATCGCGACGTCATCGATGGCGCTCTGGCCGCAAGGAAGTGCGACATGGTCGCGATTGCGCGGCCGCTGCTTGCCAATCCGGATCTGCTCGCTCAATTCAGGGCCGGCGCCAACACACCTGAAGTGCCGTGTTCATTCTGCACGCTCTGCTGCTCTCAAACAGCCGTCTTCCCGCTTGGCTGTTACGATCGAGGCCGCTTCGACACCCAGGAGAAGATGATCAATCAGATCCTGGCCTGGAGTTCGCCGGATGCGCCGTTTCACATCAAGGATGGGACCAGGATAGAAATCAGCAAAGCCAACGCTGGACAGCTGCAATGAACAGCGTCGCGTTTCGTTCGGCCACGGAGTTGTCGGCGCTCATCAAGAAAAAGAAAATCGGCTCCGAGGAATTGCTCGATCTTTATTTGGCACGCATCGAGAAACATAACCCCCGCATCAACGCCGTCATTGCCACGGATATTGCCGGCGCGCGACGGCGCGCCAAGGCCGCTGACAGCGCGCTCGCCAAAGGTGAGGACTGGGGGCCGCTGCACGGGCTGCCGATCACCATCAAGGACAGCTTCGATCTTGTCGGGTTGCCATCCACATGGGGCGTCCCGGAACTCAGGGATCATCGGCCAGCGACAAACGCCTTGGCGGTTCAACGTTATATCGACGCGGGCGCGGTCGCGTTCGGCAAGACCAACGTCGCGGCCTACCTTGTGGGTTGGGCGACCCGCAATGACATCTATGGGACAACCAGCAATCCCTGGGATCTGGTTCGCTCCCCGGGCGGATCGTCGGGCGGTGCCGCGGCGGCCCTGGCGGCGGGATTGACGGCCCTCGAAATCGGTGTGGACTTTGGCGGGGGTGTGCGGAACGTCGCTCACTATTGCGGGATTTACGGTCACAAGCCGACCCAGGGCATCACCAACTGGGTGGGTCACGTCATGCCGGGCATCGGGAACAAGCCGGACCTGTGTGTGGCCGGGCCGCTCGCCCGCAGTTCGGAAGATCTCAAGACCGCGCTGTCGCTGATCGCGGGACCCACGCCGGACGATGCCATTGCCTGGCAACTCAGGCTTCCAGCGCCACGCACTCTGAACCCCAGGGAATTGCGGGTCGCCGTGATGCTGGAAGATCCAAATTTTCCCGTCGATACCGAGGTCCAGGAACGCATTCAGGCGGTGGCCGATTTTTTTGTGAAGAACAATGCCAAGGTGAACAGCCGGGCTCGGCCGGCGATCGACAGCGCGGCCGCGTTTCGCATTTTTGGCGGGTTGCTGATGGCGGGCCTCGCCAGTCGCCAGAATGACGAGGCATTTTGGAACAGGCTAAGCCATCTCCGGGCGCGCTTCATGACCACCGATAGCGGGGGAAATACGGTCGAAAAAATCTTTACCCACGCCGAATGGTCCGAACTGGACGCCGCCCGAAACCTTCTGCGGCGCGCCTGGAGAGCATTCTTTCAAGAGTGGGATGTCCTGATATGTCCCGCCGCGCCAACCGTCGCCGTGCCGCACGACCCCAAGCACGAATGGCACGAACGAAAAGTCATGGTGAAGGGACGTCCGACTTCTCCGGCCGATCCGACCTTTTGGGGGGCATTCTTCACCGTCGCCCATCTTCCGTCCACGGTCGCGCCCGCGGGATTATCGAAGTCAGGCCTTCCGGTGGGCGTCCAGATCGTCGGCCCGGAATATGGCGACCTCATGTGCATCGAGGTTGCGCGTCAGTTGGAACAAGGATTTCAAGGGTTTGTGGCGCCAAAGGGGTGGACCTGAGCAGCTTGCGTCGCCGCATCCAGCGAATAAGATGGTTTGAGACTCATATTCGTCGACATGCGCGCGTGGCGTCGCGCGTCCAATTGTTCGGTAACGCTGACAATGCGGCCCGAGATCCTGTCTGACATCATCGGTTCCGTCTACGACTGCGTGCTTCAGCCGCACGAGTGGTCTCGCACCTTGCCGCTCATTTCAGACTTTGGCGAGAGCGCGGCAAGCTCCATCGTCGTGCAGGATCGGCTGAGCAGCACCGGCACCAGCATTTTCGAGCACGGCGCGGATCAGTCGTATCT
>Ga0137403_10008436_pt1 | contig 11537 bp, 5 predicted proteins | sample CZOMad2_1_16fung_FD_122057 | JGI IMG/M metagenome (GOLD analysis project Ga0137403, IMG submission 122057) | Vadose zone soil fungal communities from Angelo Coast Range Reserve, California, USA - CZOMad2_1_16fungal (Hybrid Assembly) | ecosystem: Environmental > Terrestrial > Soil > Vadose zone...
GCGGTCTCATTGATGATCCCCACACGCATCGCGCCGCTGCGGTCACTCGACTCGAATTCACGTCCCTCGCGCAGCCGGATCCCCATCGCGTGGAAGTACCCGGCGCTGATGACGCGGGGGAAGATCGTCGGGGTGTCTTCCAGGCGCGCAGGAGCAGGCTGGCCCTCGATCACGATCGAGAAACTGTATCCGGCGCCGCCGAACGGCACGTTGGACGCGACGGCGCTTTCCTGGACGCCGGGCACGTCGTGGGCGCGGGCGACCAGCGACTGATAGAACAGCACCGCCTGCGCGGGCGACCCGTAGCGCCCGCCTGGCAGCGCGATCCGCACCGCCGTCACGTGCTCGGCATCGAAGCCGGGATCGACGCGGGTCACCGCCGCAAAGCTGCGCAGCAGCAGGCCGGCCGAGACGAGCAGCACCAGCGCCACGGCGATCTCGCCCACGATCAGCGCCGCGCCGAGTCGGCGTCTTCGGGGACCTCCGGAGCCGCGCGCCGTTTCCGTCAGTTCTGAGACGAGATCGGGGCGCGCCGCGCGTAGCGCCGGGGCGAGTCCGAATACGATGCCCGTCAGTGTGGCAACGACGAGAGTGAATATGAGCACCATGCCGTCGAGCCGAATCTGATCGAGGCGCGGTGTACCGGCGGGGAGCGCCTGCACGAGCAGTCCAGTGCCCCACGCGGCGAGGAGCAGGCCACCGGCGGCACCGAATAGCGCAAGCAACACACTCTCTGTGAGCAGCTGCCGGATGAGGCGGGAGGGCCCCGCGCCGAGCGCGGTGCGGATCGCGCTTTCGCGGCCGCGGGCGGTCGCACGCACCAGCAGCAGATTCGCCACGTTGGCGCAGGCGATCAGCAGCACCAGGCCGACCGCGCCGAACAGCAGCAGCAGCGGGCGGCGGCTGTCGCCCACCACCGTCTCGGTCATCGGAACGAGCTCGGCGCTGACATCCTTGTTCGACCAAGGCCGGACCTCCTTGAGGCGTGCCGCGATCGTCTTGAGCTCGTCGGACGCCCGTTCCGGCCTCACGCCTGGATGAATCCGGGCCACAACGTCGAGAAAGCGCGCGCCGGTGGCAGCGATCTCGTTCCGCCGCAGGGCCAACGGCACCCACACGTTCTCGCCGTTCTCCAGCGCTTCAGCGTCGGCACCCATCACCCCGACGACCGTGTAGGGCACATCGTCCAGGGTCAGCGTGCGGCCCAACGCGGATGAATCGGCACCCAATCGTGTGCGCCAGAAGCCTTCTGTCAGCACGGCGACATGCGGACCGCCTTCAGGCTCCTCATCGGGCGTAAACACGCGCCCCAACAGGGGCCGCACTCCCAGGACCGCGAAGTAGTTGGCCGTGATGCGCGCGGCGCTCACGCGCTCCGGCTCGGCGATCCCCGTGAGATTGGCGTTGTAGGTCGTCATCGCCGCGAGGTCGAGGGTGCGGCTCCCCGCGCGCCAGTCGATAAAGTCCGGCGCGGTCACGCCGGCGCGCCGATCGCCGAAGACGCCCACCGCGAGCATCAGGCGCTCGGGCTCCGGGAACGGTAGCGGCCGCAGCAGGACGCCGCGAATGACGCTGAAAATGGCGGTGTTGGCGCCGATGCCGAGGGCGAGGGTAAGGACGGCGACGATCGTGAAGCCGCGATTCCGCGCCAGCTGGCGCACCGCATACCGCAGGTCTTGGAGTAGGGTGTCCATTACTCGCTCCTCAATGCGACCATCGGATCGATCCGCGCCGCGCTGCGCGCGGGTCCGAACGTCGCGAGAAACGCGAACGCCAGCACCGCCACCGCGACGACCGCGTACACGCGCCAGTCGGTCGTCGTGACGCCGAACAGGATCGCCCGCAGCGACCGTGAGACGAGTGTCGCGACGATGGCCCCCGTGCCAATGCCGGTCACCGCGAGCCGCAGCGCATCGGCGAGCACCAGTCGATGGATCGAGCGCGGCAACCCGCCCAAGGCCAGGCGGATGCCGAATTCGTGGCGGCGGGTCAAGACTTCGTGTTTGCAGATCGCGTAGAGCGCCACGAGAGTCAGCGCGAGCGCCGCAACCGCAAAGACACCACACAGAAGCATCGGAAAGCGGCGCGTGAAGATGGCCTTCGACTCGCTGAGCTGCCGGTCGAGCCTCGTGACCGCGTACACCGGAACTCCCGGGTCCAATGTCTTCACGATCGACCGGAGCTGACTGGTGAGTGACGCGACACCGATCCCGGTTCGCATCACGAGCGTCATTCGATTGTCAGGCGCTTGCAGATGGGACAAATACACAGCGGGCGGAGCGGTGGCATCGAGCGCGACGATCTGCACGTCACCGACGACACCGATCACCTCCCATTCAATGAGGCCGGTCGCGCCAAGTCGCACTCTCTGACCCACCGCCTCGCTCGGGCCGCCGAGCTCCCTCGCGAAGCTTGCGCTCACGACGGCGACTGGCAGCGACGCGCTGCGGTCCACCGCATCAAATGCGCGGCCCGCGATGACCGGGATTCCGAGAGTGGCGAAGTACGTTCCGCCCACGATCCGCAACATCGCGCGAGGCTGCTCAGATCGCGGCCGCGGACGCTGGAGCGATTCGAACGTCGTGATGCCTCCGCCGCCCCCCGGGACCTCATTGATGAGCGCCGCCTGCTGGACACCTGGAAGTGCTGCGGTCCGCGCGAGGAGTTGTTCAAAAAACTGGGTCTGCGCGAGCGGCGGTTGATACCGCGGACCGGACAACGGCGCACGCGCCGTCACGATCTGATTTGCGTCGCGAACACCTACATCGCGGCGCACCAGGTTGCCGAAGCTCACGACGAGGAGACCCGATGAGACCAGCAACACCACCGTGAGCGCGATTTGCGAAGCGACCAGGACCCGCCGAACCTTGCGATCGCCGTGCGCGAGGGTCATCCTGACATCGCCGGCTCGCGTCCGGTCCTTGGTGATCAGCACAGCCGGCCCGAGCCCGAATGCTCCGGCGAGCGCGATCGCAACGAATAGAGTCATGCCGATCACTCTGCCATCGAGGCCGGTGGTCAAGAGGTAAGGCATGTCGATCAGGACACCTTCGGGAATGGCAGCCGTTAACGCGCTTATTGCTATCTGGCCGATAGCCAAAGCCAATCCCGCGCCGAGCAGACTCGGCGCAAGATTCTCAAACAGGAGTTGACGCAGAACGCGCGCGCGCGTGGCACCGAGGGCGGATCGCAGGGCGAGCTCCGGAGCGCGCTCCATGTACCGCGCCAGCATGAGCAGCGCAAGATTTGCACCCATGATCACGAGCAGGAGAGCCACGGCAATGAGCAGCCCCGTGAGGGTCGCCTTCATGTTGCCGAGCAGCGCGTCTTTGAGTGGCATCGCGGTGGCGGTACGGCCCCCCAGTGCATCAGGATACTCACGTGCCAGGGCCGCCATCACACCCGCAAGGTCTCTTTGGGCAGCCTGCAACTGCGCATGATCCTGCAGTCGTGCCACCACGTGAATTGTCCGGTTAAACCGGTTCGTACGGCGTTGATCGCCGAGCTGGATAGGGATGAACACGTCCGCGTTTTGCAGCAGCGCGAACTGTGACGCACCCGGCAGCACCCCCACAATGACGCGTGGTATCCCGTTGACCGTGATCGTCTGATCGAGTGCACTCCCAGCGGCAACGGCACGAGCGAAGCGTGCGCTGACGATGGCTACTCGGGCGCCGGCAGCGTCGCCCTCGTCGCCCACAAAATCCCGACCGGTTGACAGACGTACGCCCAGGAGCCGGAAGAACCCCGCGGTCACCTCCGCGCCGCGTAGCATCCGGGCCTCATCACCTGTCCCCACGACGGGGATGCTGGGATCGTAGCCTTCGAGGCCGACGAAGCTCGTGGTTCGCGCACGCCAGTCGAGGAGCGTCGGGTAAGATGTCGGGCTTCGTTCGTCAGTTCCTGCCCGTAGCTCCCACAGGTGGACGAGGCGGTCAGGCGCCGCGTATGGTAGCGGCTCAACGAGAGCGGCTTCGGAGCTCGTGAAGATCGCCGCGGCCGCTCCGAGGCCGAGGCCAATCGTCAACACAATGGCCGTTGCCAGAACGGGAGCGCGCCGCATCTGCCGGAGGGCGTAACGCACATCCTGCAGCAGCGCATCCATCATTCGTTCCTCAACGCGATCATCGGATCGATGCGCGTTGCGCGGCGCGCCGGGAAGTAGCACGCCAGTAGCGCGACAATTCCGACGAATACGGTGAGACTGGCGAACGTCGCTGCGTCCGTCGCGGGGACGTTGTACAAGAGTCCCGCCATGAGACGAGTCAACGCGAACGCGGCCGCGAGGCCGAGCACGAGCCCCGTGGTCACAATCCACGCTGTCTGACGGATCACGAGCCGCACGATCTGGCGCGGCGTAGCACCCAGAGCCGCACGCACGCCGAACTCGCGTGTCCGGAGTGTCACGACGTACGCGATCACACCGAAAATGCCAAGCGCCGCCAGCAGCAATGCCCCGCTGGCAAACCCCGAGAGCACGGTGACGGTGAGACGCTGGCGCGCGAGCTGGCCGGACACGACGTCAGTGAGCGCGCCAGGCCGTTGCGCACCTGTGACCGGAATGTCCGGGTCGATGGCGCTGATCACGCGTGGCAGGACAGGCAGCAGAGCGTTCGGATCGCCCACCGTGCGGACCACGACGTTCATGTGTCCCCAAGGATTCAGTGTGTACGGGATGTAGACCTCGGGGGAGGGCTCGTCCTGCAAGCCGGTGTGCCGCACATCGCTCACAACGCCGATGATCTCGACCGAGAAGCGTTGTCCGAAATCCGCTCGCGCCTGCGCTGATTTGAACAGCGTGATGTACGTGCCGACGGGATTCTGCTTCGGCCAATATCGCCGGGCGAGCGCATCATTGATGATGGCCACGTGCGAGGCCAATGCGACGTCAGTCGCCGTAAAGGCTCTGCCCCGGTGCATGGGAATGCGCATCGTTTCGAAATACTCGGCTGAGATCGTTCGGAACAACACGGGCTGATCGTTCTGCGCGTCGGGGGCGCGCCCCGGAATCTCGATGGGCCGGGGGAGGTATGAGCCGCTGAGCGGCAAATGGTTCGACAGCGCGACTTCTTTGACGCCCGGAAGCGCCGCGATCGCGCCGGCTACACGTTGATACAGCGCGACCGCACGCTCAGGAGCGTCATACCGCGGCGGCGGAAAAACTGCGAATGTCACGACCCCCTGCGGGTCGAATCCAGGACTGACGTGGCTCAGTGTCCACAGACTGCGTACCAGCAGACCCGTCGCGATCAGTAGCACCAGCGCCAGCGCAACTTCTAACGCAACCAGTGATGACCGCAGCCGCGGCCAAAGTCCCGAACCCGCGGCGCCCGGTGACCCCGTCTTTAGCGGTTGGGAAAGATCCGGCATTGGCGGACGCACGGCCGGCGCGATGCCGATCGCCACTGTGACCAGAAGCGAAACCAGCGCCGTGAAACCCAGCATCCGCGCATCGAGCGCGATCTCACTGACTCGCGGCAACCCCGCCGGGGCCGTCGCTCGCACTACGCCCGTCGCCCACCACGCCAACAGCAAACCAAGCCCAGCTCCCCCGAGCACCACGAGGATGGCTTCGGTCAACAGCAGGCGTGCGACGCGGCCTCGTCCAGCGCCCAGCGCGGCTCGGATCGCGAGCTCCCGAGATCGCCGCGCTGCCCGCACGAGTGTCATGTTCGCGACGTTGGCGCACGCAAGAAGCAAAACGGCAGCGACCGCCGCCGCGAGCAAAACCAGCACGGGCCGCACCGCACCGAACCGCAGCTCCTCCTCGAACAGTGACACGAACTCGACTCGGGTCCAGCCCCGGTTGTCGACGGGATAGGCGCTCGCCAGCCGAGCCTTGATGGCGGCCATCGCGGCCTGCGCCTGTTTGATCGATACATCAGGTTTGAGCTTCGCGACGATTCGGCTATCGGCATGAAATCCGCGCTGTGCGAGGATGCGGTCCGTGGGAAGGATTGTGCTGAGCGGCAGGTACACGCCGGCCCAACTGGGGAACTGGAACCAGTCGGGAAGCACGCCAACAACGGTGTAGGTCGCCTCATTCAGCCGGATTGTGGATCCTATGGCACTCCGATCACCGCCGAACGCCTCACGCCACAGGGCATGCGTGAGGACGGCCACTGGTGCGCCGCCGGGTCGCTGCTCATCGGGCGAGAATAGGCGGCCGAGCAGCGGCGGGCCTCGCAGTACTTCGAAGAACTCGTCAGACACAAACGCGGCGCCCACCCGACGAGCGCCGTCATGTCCCGGCATGAGGGCGGACGATCCCCGGATGTACGCCAATGCTTCAAAGACGTCGCTCTGCGCGCGCCAATCGCGGAACGCCGGGTAGGACCCCAGCCGGTAGCCCCCCTGCTCGTTCTGCTCCCAGACACCGAAGAGCCGGTCGGACGCTTCATACTGCAGAGGACGCAGCACGACGCCGTTCAGGATGGCGAAAACGACCGTGGTAGCGCCGATGCCCAACCCCAGAGTCAGCACCGCAACAAACGTGAACAGAGGCGCGCGCTGCAGCGTCCGCAGCGCATAACGGAGGTCCTGTGCGAGCGTGTCGATCATTCGTACCTCAGAGCCACCATCGGGTCCACCTTTGCCGCACGGCGGGCCGGGAGATAGCTAGCCAGCGCAGCCACACCGAGGAGCAGCGCAATCACGAACCCGAATACGAACGGATCGCGGGGCGACTGCTCGAACAGCAGGGGACCCACCCAGCGGCCGCCGATCAACGCGAGCACGACGCCGACGGCGACGCCGGTGACGCCGTGTCCGAGACCTTCGCCGACCACGAGCCGGACGACATCCCCGAACTGGGCGCCCAAGACCGCGCGAACACCCAGCTCGTGCGTACGCTGCGCGACGCTGTAGGCGATCACGCTGTACAGACCGATGGCGGCGAGCGCCACCGCGAGCGCACCAAAGACGAGGAACATCGTGGCGCCGAGCTGCCAGGATCGCGTCCGGAGGCTGATGATCTCGTGCAGCGGCGTGACCGTCACGTACGAGGCGCCCGGCATCGCTTGCTGGAGCAGCCGGCGGAGGGGTTCGGCAGACCGGGCGGCCACCCCGCGGATCCGGACGAAGAGTCCCCCGTGCTGGGGATACCATTGCTCCGACGACATGTAATAGAAAAGGCCGGGGTCGTCACTCAGCTGTTGCTCCTTGATGTTCTCGGCGACGCCGACGACAGAGGTACAGGGCACGGTGTCGGCGCTCACCTTGACGCAGCGCCCAATCGGGTCTTGACCCGGCCACAGAGCCTTTGCCATCGCCGCGCTCACGACCATGACGCGCGGCGCATTCCTCGAGTCCTCTGCAGAAATGGCGCGGCCGCGCAGGATGCGCGTGCCCATCGTCGCGAAATAATCGGGCGTCACAGCGTTGAGGTCGAACCTGCCCAGCCGGCTCACCGAATCGATCCCGGCGACGTAGAGGCCCACATTCCAGGTATTCCAGAAAGGCACGGTGAGCTGCCGCGTCGCGCGCTCGACTCCCGGCATCGCGCGGGCCTTGTCGAGTAGCATGCGGCGCAGTGCAAGCTGCGCCGCGCTGTCCACCCGCTCGCCGCGCATGTTCAGGTCCACGAGGAGAACGGGATCGACGTCGTAGCCGAGCGGCACGGCGCGCACGTGCTGCAGACTCCGCACGAACAGGCCGGCGCCGACCAACAGCACGACGGAGAGCGCGCCCTGCAACACCAGGAGGGCCACCCGCGTGCGCGAGCGGCGGTAGGTTCCCTCGCGCGTGCCCGCTTTCAAGTCGCTGAACAGATCCGCACGCCACGCCTGGAGTGCAGGTGCGAGCCCGGTGAGGATGCCGGCGCACACAGCCGCGGCGCCGGCGAAGAGCAGGGTGCGGGGATCCCCGACCACACGTACGTCCGCCGACTTCGACAGGAATCCGGCGCGCAGCAGAGCACCCCCCCACTCGGCGATGAGGAGCCCGGCCAGCCCGCCCAGGCCGGCGAGGAGCAGACTCTCGGCGAAGAGCTGCGACAGCAACCGCGTCCGGCTCACGCCAAGCGCCAGGCGGATGGCGATCTCGCGGCGGCGCTTGATCGCCCGGGCGAGCAACAGGTTCGCGACGTTCGCGCACGCGATCAGGAGCACGATGACCGCCACGCCGGAGACCCACGTGGCGACTTTGGCGAAGCTCGACTGATCGGGACCGCGCTCGCTGAGGACAGACCCGGCCGCGGCGCGCGGCCGAGTGACCTCGAGTTTGGGGAGCCGCGCGGACTCGGTCTGTTGAACCGTGTAGCTGCGAAGATAGGCCTGGGTCAGATCGGCGTCGGCCGCAGCGACGCTGACGCCCGGCTTTCGCTGCACGATCATCGAGGCCCACATCCAGCTGTAGGTAGTCCACCAGCTGCGCTCTGTGCTTGGCGCTGTCGCGCTCCCATGACTGGTGATCGGGATGAACGCGGCCGGCGGCTGGTCGGGCCACAAGCCGACGAACCCTCGGGGTGCGACGCCGATGATCGTGTAGAGGGTGGGGCCGATCTGGAGGGTGGTGCCGAGCGCGTCACGACGTCCGCCGTATCGCGTCTGCCAGAAGCCGTAACCCAGCACGGCGACAGCCGCCCCGCTGGGCGGCCGGTCCTCTTCGGCGATGAAGTAGCGGCCGAGGGTCGGCGGGGCGTCGAAGAAGGCGAAGAAACTCGCGCTCACCACGCCGACCTGCATCTCGCGGGCCTCGGCACCGGTTCCGATGGCGAGGTCCGCCTCCGTGAACTCCGCCGTGCGCGAGAACGACGAGGTCCAGCCGGTCAGGTCGACAAAGCGCGGGTATTGCACGCCGCTGGACGCGTACTCGGTGCCATCGTACGTGGACATGAGGTACACGCGGTGTGTGGAGTCGGGTGCGTGCAGGAACGGCGGTGGCCGAAACAACATCCGATCCACGAGCGAGAACATCGTGACGTTCGCACCGATCCCGAGCCCGAGCGTGAGCACCACGCCGAACGTCAGACCGGGACTTTGCGCCAACGAGCGAATGCCGTAGCGGATGTCCTGCACGAGGGCGTCGATCATTCGTACCTCAGCGCGACCACGGGATCGACGCGTGACGCACGGCGCGCCGGCAGATAGCTCGCCACAGCCGCGACGACGACGGGCACGAGCGCCGCCACGACCAGCACGAGCGGATCGTGTGGCTTGACGCCATAGAGCAGCGAAGCGATCGCACGACCCACCGCCAGTGCACCTGCGACGCCCAGCACGAGACCCCACCCCGTCACACGAAGGGCCTGTCCCATGATGAGCTCGAGGATCTCGCGCCGTCCCGCACCGAGCGCGATACGGATACCCATCTCCTGGGTGCGCTGGGACACGACGTAACTGTGCACGCCGTAGAGCCCGATCGCCGAAAGCACGAGGCCCAGGGCTCCGAACAGGCTCAGGAGCACCGAGCCCAGGCGCCAAGGACGGAGCTGCGATGCGAACAGTCGGGGCATCGGGTCGATGCTCGGATACGGAAGGTCCGCCGCCGTCTCTTGAATTGTGCGTCGCACGGCACCGACCAACGCGTCCGCCGGGCCGTTGGTGCGGACGAGAAGGGCCGTGACCGGCGAGCTCGTGACCGAGTCGGCTTGCGCAAGCGGGATGAAGTATTGGATAGCGCCGCCCTCGTCCGTCACTTGGTTGAGCCGGGCGTCCTCAACCACTCCGACGACCTGGGTACACGGCGCTGCCGGGCTGATGATCTTCAAGCACTTGCCGAGCGGGTCCTGCCCGGGCCAAAAGCGCCGGGCCATCGTCTCGTTCACGACGGCGACCCGCTGCGCTCCCGCGACGTCCGTCGGGACCAAGGAGCGACCGTGACGCACGGCCGCCCCCATGGTCCGGAAGTAGTCGGGCGTCACCGCTTCGAAGTACGGTCCGCCGCTCGGCGCTCGGGGGAGCGAGTCCAAGCCCGGCACGAAGAGCGTGACGACGAACGCCATACCGAAGGGATGCCCGACGGCCAGGCTCGCTCCACTCACGCCGGGGAGCCGCTTGACGCGGTCCCGCATGTCCTCGTACAGGACGTTGGCCGCAGCGCGTTTGTAACCCAACCGATGTAGATCCACGGAAGCCACGATCAAACGGTCCGCGTCGAATCCCAGTCGCAAGCCTTGCACGTGACGCAGGCTGCTCACGAACAGTCCCGCGCCCGTCAAGAGCACGAGGGTGAGCGCAACCTGGCCCACGAGCAGGCTGGTGCGAACAGGCGAGCGCTGGAAGGTACCTTCGCGCTCCCCGGCCTTGAGCGCCGAGGAAAGATCGGGCGCGCTTGCGTGATAGGCCGGAGCGAACCCCGAGAGCAACGTGGTCACGAGCACGGCGACAGTCGCGAAAAGAAGGACACGGGTGTCGAGAACTGCGGTCGTCGCGGAATCGGAGAGTAGAGAGGCGGAGAGCACAGGCCCAACCCAGAGCGTGATGAGCAAGGCCGCGGCCCCTCCGAGCACCCCGAGCACGACGCTGTCGGCGAGCAGCTGTCGTGCCAGGCGACCACGGCTTGCGCCGAGTGCCAGGCGAATGGCGATCTCCCGCTTGCGCTGCACCGCTCGGGCGAGCAAGAGATTGGCGACATTGGCGCAGGCGATCAGCAGGACGATCGCGCACATGACGCCAAGCCAAACGGAGAGTTTCGCGTCTCTACTGGCGAGAGGTCCGATGGCCTCGTGCACAGAGCCCAGGGAGACGGTGCCGGTGGAATCGCCGCTCTGGACAAATTCGCTGCGGTAAATCGCTGTCGCCTCGGCGGCAGCCTGTTCCGGACTGACGCGGGGACGGAGCCGGGCGACGACCCCAGAGAGCCAGAAGAACCTGGGACCCAACGCAGCGGGACCCATAACCTCCGGGGCTGCGGCCGTGAGCGGCAGCCACAGGTCTGGCACCTCGAGGTCGATCCCCTGCAGGATGTCGATCCGCTCGCCGCCCCGCCGGTAGATCTTGTGCACGTCGTGGACGCGGACCGCCGCGCCGTAATTCGCAGTCGCTGTAGTCGCTGCCATCGTTCTCTCCTCAGCTCTTGGTCTGGACGGCGGCGCCGTCCTTGAGGTCCGCCGGCCCTTCGATCACCACCCGCGCCCCGCTGTAAAAGACCACCTCGGCCAAACCCGATTTGAGCCGAAGCAAGCCGGGGTCCAGTGGTGCGCCCAGTTGCGGCGCTTCGCCGGGCAAACCCCATTGCGCGTCCACCACTTTACTCAGCATGGCGACCGCCTTGCTGGTAGGAATCGTCGCCATCCCGCGGCTCCTGAACTTTGTGGCCCGCTTTCAGCGCAGCGAGATGCTCACCGGTGCGGGCAACGAACTCGCGGCTGACCGTCGACTTCGACGGGCTGCCCGTCCAGTTGATCAGCGTCCCTTCGCGCGACGACAATCCGCAAACGACGGTCGAGCTGCGGACCGTTTCGCCGCCGATCCCGGGACTGCTCGGCTTGCCGAGCTTGTTCGGCGCGTCGCTCGGCACGACCGACTTCATGGGCGGGGTCTTCTACCAGAACCGCCGGCTCGACAATGACGAGACGACGATCAACATCGACACCC
>Ga0137403_10008437_pt1 | contig 11536 bp, 11 predicted proteins | sample CZOMad2_1_16fung_FD_122057 | JGI IMG/M metagenome (GOLD analysis project Ga0137403, IMG submission 122057) | Vadose zone soil fungal communities from Angelo Coast Range Reserve, California, USA - CZOMad2_1_16fungal (Hybrid Assembly) | ecosystem: Environmental > Terrestrial > Soil > Vadose zone...
GGTGCTGCGACGGTTTGTCCAGAGAAATCTCATATGCAATCGTGGCTCTGCAAGGCAGAACGATAAACAAGGCGAGAAGAATTTGCGGAAACAGGGAAACCGGAACGGGCGGAAATCGCAAATGGAAGCTGTTCACCTAGAGTTGGCCTCGACAGGGGCGGGCTGCGGCGCTCCCAATTTTTTCAGAAGCCTTTCACAAAGTCCATCGAAGCTGCCGTTGGACATGATCAGTAAAAGGTCGTTGGGCTTGGCGTTGGAAGCAAGGAATTCGGCCATGGCTTCTCCGCCGGAAATTACATTTGCTTCCTTGCCGAGGGAGCGAACGCTGGTGGCCACGGTTTCAGGGTCCAGCCGGTTTTCGTCGCCGAGTTGCTGCGCTCGGAAAACTCCGCCAAGTGCAACGCGATCTGCGAGCGCGAGTGCTTGCGGAAGCGATTCCTGGAAAACTTTGCGGCGCATCGAGTTTGAGCGCGGCTCGAGAATTGCCCAGAGGCGGCGATTAGGCCAGCGGCCGCGCGCGGCTTCGATGGTAGCGCGGACTGCTGTTGGATGGTGCGCAAAATCATCAACAACGAGAATTCCGTGGTGCTCGCCCTTTACATCGAGACGCCGTCGCACGGAGCGGAACGAGGCCAGTGATTTCTGCAGCGACTCGACAGAAATACCTCTTCCCTGCGCGACGATGACCGCGGCGAGTGCGTTTAAAACGTTGTGGCGCCCTGAAGCGGTCAGAGAAAATTCTGCGAACAGTTTTCCCGCGTATGTGACACGGAACCGCATGGCGTCACCTGCAAACTGCGGTTCGCTTGCGACCCATTCGTTTTCAGAGGAAAAACCGTACGTGATCACAGGACAGAAAGCCTTTGCGGCAGCTTCGCGGAGAGCGGGGCCCGATTTTTCCGTGTCTCCCCAGATGACCACGCGTCCGTTGCGCGGAACAAGATTGACGAGGCGTTTGAAGGCGAGCTGATAGGTCGCGAAATCTGGATAGATGTCTGCGTGATCGTATTCGAGTGACGTAATGATCAGGTCGTCGGGATGATAGTGGAAGAACTTTGGGCCGCGGTCCCAGAAAGCGGTTTCGTATTCGTCGCCTTCGAGAATCATTTCAGTTCCCTGCCCGAGGCCATAGCTCTTGCCGAAATTCTCGGCGACGCCGCCGACGAGAAAAGTTGGTTGCTTTCCGGCGGAGTAGAAAATCCAGGAAAGCATCGCAGTAGTGGTGGTTTTTCCGTGCGTGCCGCTGACGACGACGGAATGTTTTCCGGGAAGAAAAACTTCTTCCAGAATTTCCGGCATGGAGCGATAAGGAATCTTACGGCTGAGTGTTTCTTCAAGTTCAGGATTGCCGCGAGCGATGATGTTTCCGACGATGACGAGATCCGGCGACGGCGTGAGGTGCGCCGCGTCAAACGAGGGGAAATAGGAGATGCCAAGATTATCGAGAAGCGTGGACGCAGGAGGGTAGACGCCGGAGTCGGAGCCAGTTACGCGAAAGCCCTGTTCGCGCAGCATTCCGGCGAGCGGAGCCATGGCCGAGCCGCCAATTCCGATGATGTGAATATGTTTTGCCAGAGTCCGTTCAGCCTGAGTCATTCGATGACCGCCGGTTCGAGAATTTCGAGTGTTCCGCTGCCGCGTGCGTCGAGACGTGCCCGGACGCCGAGAGGCAAAGTCAACATCGGCCGCGCAGTGTGGCCGATTGGCGCGCCGTAAACGAGCGGAATGTTAAGCGGTCCAAGAATTCGGGCGCACACATCGCGCACGGAAGGACTGCCGGGCACGGGCGTTTGGCATTCGGGAAAATCGCCCAAAATCATGCCACGAATCCGGGACAGTTTTTCCGCGTGCTTCAGGTGCATGAGCACGCGGTCGATTTGATAGGGCCTCATGGCGCGGTCTTCGAGAATCAGGATCGCGCCGTCTGTATCAATTTCCCACGGCGTTCCGATCGTGGCTTCGAGGAGCGTCATGGCCCCGCCAAGCAAAGTGCCTTCCGCCGAACCTGGCTGCAGGGCTTCGCCATCAAGCGGTATTGTCCAGGTTCCAGAAGTCTTGGTGAGCGCGCTGCGAAAGGATGGTTCGTCGTATCCGCCCGGTGCACCGGAGCCGCAATCCAGACCAGCGGCCAGCATCGGGCCGTAGAAACCGGCCCAGCGATGCTCTTGCCAAAGATAGATTTGCAAAGTGGTCAGATCGCTAAAGCCGATGAGCGGCTTCAAAGGCGAAGATGGTGGAAGGTCTTGTTCAAGAAGATAGACCGAGCCATATCCGCCGCGCGTGGCGATAAGCGCGTCATTGGCGGAATTGCTCAAGGCCTTCAGGAACTCGCTGCGACGTTCCGTTGCGGAGCTCGCGAAATATCCGTCCGGCTGAAGATGATCTTGAAGCGCGACGGAAAAACCCAGACGCTCGAGTTCTTTCTGACCGGCTGCGACACGATCGGGTTTTCCCGGCGATGCCGGCGCGATGACGGCGAAACGCGAGCCACGGCGCAGCGCTTTTGGTTTTTGAACCGTTGCCGCGGCGATCATTCGAGCTGCCTTTCGACCGGCAACATTTCCACCGCGATGCCGGGGCGAGTCATTGCCGAGAGGACTTGTTCCTGCTGGCGCTGGGTGACGTCGGCATCAAATTGGATCAAGTGTTTCTCACCTGCGACGTTCACCTGGAAATTGTCCAGCTTGATATCGAAATCCCTAAAGATACGATGCACTTCCGGAACCATGTCGACGGCACTGGTAGTGGAGATGCGAAACAGCATGTGGCGACACTTCAGCTTTAGTGCGTCTTCGACATAGATCATGCCGGTAAGCGCAAAGAGCACAATGAGGGATGCAATGCCGGAGACGCGATACATTCCCGCACCTGCACCCATGCCGATCGCGGCTTCCATGAAGATGGCTGCCGCGGTGGTCAAGCCAACGACGCTGCCACGCTCGCGAAGGATCACTCCCGCGCCGAGAAAACCGACGCCCTGCACGATGTTCGATGCGATGCGCGTGGTGCTGGCATCGCCCGTCAGCTTTGCAATTTCCGACGAGAGAATCGTGAAGAGCGCCGCGGCCATGCACACGCAAAGGCTGGTACGCATGCCAGCGGGACGTTTGCGGACATTGCGCTCGATGCCGATCACGGAGCCGAGAAAGGCGGCCCACAGCAGACGATAGGTGATAGTGCTGAGAGGAAGCATGTAAATTGTGGCGCCGGGGCTCAAACCCCGACCGGCACTGACAGAATTTTACACACTACAATTTGAACTGCGTGAGTTTCGAGAAGTGGCGTGCCCTGGCGTGTATCTCGCGCAGCTTGAGCCTGCGCAGACGTTCGGGTCCAAATTCTTCTACCGCAAAACTGCCCAGGACAGAGCCATAAACCATCGCGCGACGGAGCGCGGCATCGTTTGATTGGCCGCAGCCAGCGAGATAGCCCATAAATCCGCCGGCGAAAGAATCTCCCGCGCCTGTGGGATCGTGCGGTTCCTCAAGCGGAAATGCGGGAACGCAGAACACGCCGTTCTTATCCACCATCATTGCGCCGTATTCGCCACGCTTTACGACCAGTGTGGACGGACCGAGATTAAAAATGTGGCGCGCCGCGCGGAGCAAATTATGTTCGCTTGAAAGCTGGCGGGTTTCGGCGTCGTTGATCATTAGGACATCGACGTGCTTGAGAGTTTTGCGCAGTTCGGCGGGAGTGCGTTCAATCCAATAGTTCATGGTGTCGAGTGCCACGAGCTTAGGCTTTCCTTTGACTTGCTTGAGAACACTGCGCTGCAGATCGGGTGCGATGTTGGCCAGAAAAACGTGCTTTGAGGCGCGGAAGTTTTCCGGAAGTTTGGGATTGAAGTCCGCAAAGACGTTAAGCTCGGTGCAAAGTGTGACACGTTCGTTCAGATTTTCTGAATATTTTCCAGCCCAAAAGAAGCATTTGCCCGGGGCGCGTTCGAGCCCGATGATGTCAATCTTGCGGCGGTGAAAGATGGATTCGTCTTCTGCGGAGAAATCGTCGCCGACGATACCGACGAGATTTACGTGCGAGAAAAAACTGGCGGCAACGGCGAAATATGTTGCAGCGCCGCCAATGATGCGGTCAACTTTTCCGTAAGGGCTTTCGATGGCGTCGAATGCGACGGAACCTACGACGAGTAGTGACACGTATCTCTCCTAAAAAGGATTGTGAAGATTTTGAACAGCGCGCCGAGATTCCTGGGCTGCCAGCCGAAAGGCGCGGCCCTTCGCGCGAAATGACAGTTTCAGCAAAAGTAACGCCAGTTCTCTCACGAAATGTATTTACCTATGATGGCGGCCAGGCGTTTCTTTGTGGCGGCGGGGACGAGCCGTGGATCGGTGATGAGCGCGTGAGCCAGCGCCGAATCACATTTGCATTCGTGTTCTAAAGGTAATGCCTTGACGGCTTCGCGCACCACGTGTTGGGCGTTCTCGGCGTTTTGGTTGAGCGTGGCGATGATTTGCGCGCCAGTGACGGATTCGTGATCGGGGTGCCAGCAGTCATAGTCGGTGATCATGGCGATGATGCCGTAGCAGAGTTCAGCCTCGCGGGCGAGTTTGGCTTCCGTAACATTGGTCATGCCGATCACGTCGAAACTCATGGCGCGGTGCATGGTGGCTTCGGCAAGCGTGGAAAATTGCGGGCCTTCCATGCAGATGTAAGTACCTTTGCGATGGACTTTAACGCCGCAATGAACGCAGGCGTCGGCGAGGATGCGCGAGATCTGCGGACAGGTGGGCTTGTCAAAGGTGACGTGGGCGACAAGGCCTCCACCGAAGAATGTAGAGATGCGATTTTTTGTGCGATCGACAAACTGGTCGGCGACGAGAAATTCTCCGGGAACAAGTTCTTCCTTCAATGAGCCAACGGCGCTGACAGAGAGAATACGATCCACACCGAGAAGCTTGAGCGCGTAAATATTGGCGCGAAAATTAATTTCGGTTGGAAGGATGCGATGGCCGCGACCGTGGCGGGCAAGAAAGGCGACGCGTTTGCCTTCGAGAAGTCCGGTTACGATGGCTTCGGATGGATCACCGAATGGAGTCTTGACGCGAATCTCTTTTGTATCCGTGAGGCCTTTCATCGCATACAGGCCGCTTCCGCCGATGATTCCAATATTCGCTTGACGATTTTTAGCCGCAGTCTTCGCCTTCGCTTTTTTCAAGGCAGGTGTTCCCTTTCCTATTGGGAGTTACCGGTTGAGGTCTACAGGTTCGAATGCAACCTTATTTTCCCGCTCATACAGCGTCGCAGCGGGAACGTCCGGGTCGTGGCCGAAAACGACGATCCAGCCGTCCTCGACGATGGTGCGCATCCATTTTCGCTTGGTTTCGAGCGTCTGCAAAGGGTAAAGGTCGTAGGCCATGATCCACGCGAGCGGAAGGTGGTGGCGAGTGGGAAAAAGGTCGGCGACAAAGAAGACGGTCTTGCCACCGCCGGTGAGTTTGATGGCCTGGATGCTTGCGTTGTGGCCAGGAATGCGAACAACAGAGATGTCGGGAAGAATTTCCGTGTCGCCGGAGATGAGCTTCCACTGTCCGGACTGCCGCATAGGCAGAAAATTATCCTCGAAATAGCTTGCGCGATCGCGTTCGGTGGGATTGGCGGCGTGCGCGAATTCGTCAGCCTGGACGAGGTATTGCGCGTTCGGAAAGGAGGGCACGGCATGGTCGTCGAGGAGTTTTGTGTTCCCGCCAGCGTGGTCGAAATGGAGATGCGTATTGATAACGAGATCGACCTGGCTCGGGCTGACACCAGCGGTTGCGAGGTTTTGCGCGAGAGGGTCGCCTTCGTCAATGGCGTAAATGTCGCGGAGCTTGGGCGTCCATTTGGTACCGTTGCCTGTTTCGATGAGGATATTTTTATTGGCTGCGCGGACCAGCAGGGAGTTTGCCGCAAGGCGGATACGATTGCGCGAGTCGGGTGGGGATTTTTTCTCCCATAGAGGTTTCGGAACAACGCCGAACATGGCGCCGCCGTCGAGATAGAAATTGCCACTGTGGATGTGCCGGATTTCGATGTCGCCCAGACGCATTCGCGATGATCCTAGATTTGCAGGCCACTTTTGGCGAGAATTTCGTTCACGGCGGAGAACGGATCTTTCAGCCGTTCTGCAACATCGGCGGCCAGCTGATTGAGCGCCGCTTCGCCACCCGCTGCGTTGAGGACGCGTTCGAGAATGCGCGATTCGATGAGTTCGACCAGGCGATTGCGCCAATGCTCGGTGTGTTTTTTGGCGCGTTCGCCGCTGGATTCGAAATGAGTGCGGAATCTGGCGATCGCTTCGGCGAGTTTTTCGATGCCCTTGTTTTCCGTGGCAACCGTACGAACGACGGGCGGATGCCAGCCATTTTCACCGCTGACCGAAGAGCGGTCAACCTTTGGCATCGCCATCGAGAGCATGGCGTGGAGCTGCTCTTCGAGGCGGTCGGCGCCCTCGCGATCTGATTTGTTGAGGACGAAGATGTCGCCGATTTCCATTAAGCCGGCCTTCATGTTTTGAATATCGTCGCCGAGGCCGGGCACCAGTACGACGACGACGCAGTCGGCGAGACGCACGATTTCGATTTCGTCCTGGCCGACACCGACGGTTTCGATGAGGATTTGGCGCTTGCCCGCAGCGTCGAGGAGAAGTGCCACTTCGGCGGTGGCGCGAGCGAGGCCGCCGAGGAATCCGCGGGTGGCCATGGAACGAATGAAAATCCCGGCATCGCCTGCGTGGCTCTGCATGCGGATGCGATCGCCGAGAATCGCGCCGCCCGTGTACGGGCTTGTGGGATCAACGGCAATGACGCCGACGCGATCTTCCTGTCTGCGGTAGTGGGCAGCGAGGCGGTCGACGAGCGTGCTTTTACCGGTGCCGGGCGCCCCTGTGATTCCGGTGAGATAGGCTGCGCCAGTTTGAGGAAAAAGAGTTTTCAGAAGAGGCTCGGCCTCGGGAGCGTGATTTTCGATGGCGGTGATGGCACGAGAGATCGCGCGGATTTCTCCTGCGCGAACTTGCTCCGCCCACGTTTCAATGGGCAGAGACATTTTGATCCTGTCGCTTTTGTGCGGAAAACACAGGCGGACGCATGTTCGTATTATTTCTTTCCAAGTAGCTGGCGGGCAATGACGAGTCTCTGGATTTCGCTGGTGCCCTCGCCGATAGTACAGAGCTTCACGTCGCGATAAAACTTTTCGGCGGGGTAATCCTTGATGAATCCATAGCCGCCGTGAATTTGCACGCACTCGTTGGCGACGCGGACGGCCACTTCGCTGGCGAAAAGCTTGGCCATGCTGGATTCGCGTGTGAAGCGAACATCTTTCTGGTCGGCGAGCCACGCGGCTTGATAAACGAGGAGGCGCGCGGCCTCCACCTCCGTGGCCATGTCGGCGAGCTTAAACTGGATGGCTTGAAATTCGCTGATGGCTTGGCCGAATTGCTTGCGCTGCTTCGCATATTTTACGGCTGCGTCGAGCGCTCCTTGCGCCATGCCGAGCGCGAGCGCGGCGATTGAGATGCGTCCACCGTCAAGAATTTTGAGGCTGCCAATGAAGCCTTCACCTTCCGCACCAAGAAGATTTTCGTGAGGCACTTTGCAATCAGAGAAAATGACTTCTGAAGTGTCGCTGGCACGCATGCCAAGCTTGTTCTCCTTTTTGCCCGGTTTGAAGCCAGGAGTTCCCTTTTCTATGATGAAAGCGCTGATGCCGTGCGAGGATCTGGATTTATCGGTGACGGCCATTGCGACGCAGACGTCGGCGTAATGGCCGTTCGTGGTGAAGGTTTTCGCGCCGCTGAGGACCCAATGGTTTCCGTTGCGTGTAGCGATAGTTCGTGTACCGCCGGCGTCGGAGCCGGCTCCAGGTTCGGTGAGGGACCACGCGCCGATTTTCTTTCCTTGCGCGAGTGGAGCGAGATATTTTTGCTTTTGCGCTTCGGTGCCGAACTTGAAAATGTGGTTCGAACAAAGTGAATTGTGCGCGGCGACGATCAGGCCAACGGAGCCGTCTACGCGAGAGATTTCTTCGATGGCGCTGGCATATTCGATGTAGCCGAGTCCGGCGCCGCCATACTGCTCGGGGAAAATGACGCCAAGAAGGCCCATCTCCGCGAGTTTGGGCATGATTTCCATGGGAAAGTGCGAGACTTCATCCCACTCCATGACGTGAGGCGCGATTTCGCCCGCGGCAAATTCGCGAACGCTGCGGCGGAGTTGTTGCTGTTGATCGGTAAAGTGGAAGTCCACGTGGCCTCATGGGTCAGCTTTTCGTGAAAGAACAACTATAGCTGAGTAAAGATAATGTTATACCAAGTGGCTTATTGTCTGGCGGTGGATGCCGCGGTTCCTTGAGATTTCGCGACCACCGCTCGCAGCACTTCCAGAGCGCGCTCGATGCCTTGCGCGTCGACATCACAATGCGTGACAAAACGAACAGAATACGGAGCAGTATCGAGCGCCCAGACTCCGTGCGGTTTCAGCGCATCGCAAAGCTGGACGGCATCCATTCCGGTTTCTTTGCAATCGAAAATGACGATGTTGGTCTTGACGGACTTTGCGTCAATTCGTAAAGATGGGACCTGCGCGATGCCTTCGGCGAGGCGCTGCGCGTTTTGATGATCGATGTTTAGGCGCTTGGGAGATTCTTCGAGCGCGATTCTTCCCGCAGCGGCAAGGACGCCGACCTGGCGCATTCCACCACCGAACATTTTGCGGTAAATGCGCGCCTTCTCAATAAAAGCGTGCGAGCCGACGACCATTGAGCCCACCGGAGCGCCAAGTCCCTTGGAGAGACAAAACATGACGGAATCGAGATTGCTCGCCATCTCGGCGACTTCTACACCAAGTGCGACGGCAGCGTTGAATACGCGGGCGCCATCGAGGTGAACTTTCAATCCGGCTGCGTGGGCGCGCTCGCAGATGTCCGTAATTTGGTCGGCGGTGTACAGCGTTCCTCCCGCCATGTTGTGGGAATTCTCCAGACAAACGAGAGCTGTTTGCGAGTCGTAATAAATTGTTGGGCGAATGACGGCTTCAATTTGCGGCCAGGTGAGGATGCCATCCTCGCCCCGAGCTACGCGTGGCATACAGCCCGCGATTGCGGACATCGAAGCGAGTTCATAGAGATTGACGTGGCTGCGTTCCTCGCAAATAACTTCGTCGCCGTGGTGCGTCCAAACTTTTATGGCGATGAGGTTGCCCATGCAGCCCGAGGGAACGAAAAGCGCTGCTTCTTTGCCGAAAATGTCGGCAGCGCGGCGTTCGAGAGCATTAACGGTGGGGTCTTCGAGATAGACGTCGTCGCCAACTTCGGCTTCGGCCATGGCGCGGCGCATCGCGGGAGTGGGCCGCGTGACAGTGTCGCTGCGCAGATCGACAACGCCGGCGTCATTTTGAGAGGATTGCAGTTCCCTATCCGGATCCGTGGTCGCTTGTGTCGGCATTCTTTCTGTTCCTCCGCTGAAAAACTGACTGCCCGCTAGCGCATTAGCGCGACAAAAACTTCGTTTGAAATACTGAGGTGTGCTGGTACGAGGCGAACTACGCTTCCCGAACATTCGATCAGACCCGCCGACTCAAGCGAAGTGAACCGGTCTTTTAATGAAACGTGGTAGGACTCTTGCAGGCGGTCGAGATCGACGCCCGCAAGTTGGCGAAGTCCGAGGAAGAGTTCTTCTTCGAGCGCCTGAGAGCTGGAAATCGTTTCCAATTGCTCGATGGGAACTTTGCCTGCTGCGATCGATTGCACGTATGCTGCCGAATCGTGAGCGTTAGCCCATCGTTGCCGGGAAGAAAAAGAGTGCGCGCCAGCGCCAAATCCGAGATACGGTTCGCGACGCCAGTATTTGCGATTGTGCTCGGACGCGAAGCCCGGTTTTGCAAAGTTTGAAATTTCGTAGTGCTCGTAGCCCGCCGCCGTAAGCACGTGGCGGGCGGAATCGTAGGAATCGGCCATGGCGTCGTCCGAAGGAACGGCCGAGGCGGAATACTTTGCGCCTCCGCGGAGGAGCTCGCTGCCGAGGCGACTGCCTTCGTCCACTTCGAGGAGATAAATGGAAACGTGCTGCGGCGCGATTTGAATTAGTTCTTCAAGAGAATTGCGCCAGGAATCGGAACTTTGGTGCGGCAATCCTGCGATCAAATCAAAACTGATATTACAGATGCCCGCAGCGCGCAGAATGGGGACGGCAAGGTAAATATCCGCGCGGCGATGCATGCGGCCTGCGGCTTTCAGTTCGACATCGGAAAAAGACTGGACGCCGAAGCTGACGCGATTGATTCCAGCGGCAGCCCAGGCTTCAGCCTTTTCTGTGACGACTGTTTCGGGGTCAGCTTCCAGAGTGACTTCGCGAAATGTTGAAGGAAAAGTTTCACGAACGGCATCGAGCATTCCCTGGAGATGTGCAGGCTCGAGCAGGCTTGGCGTGCCACCGCCGAAGTAGACGGTGTCGACTGTCAAGGCCGCGAGTGAGTCCGGCAACGCGACGCCCGCTGAGCTGAGGCGGCTTCGGTGCTCACGGATTTCGGTCTCCACGGCTTTGGCGTAAGGGGCGAAACGAGCGCTCGACACGACACCTGTGTGGAAATTGCAGTAAGTGCATTTGGTCTGGCAGAACGGGACCTGGATGTAGATGCCGAGGCTCATGGGCTAAACCAGAACTGTAGCATAAGGCACAGGTGCTGCTCGCGCGCCAAAATGGCATCCGGCAAATGGCGGGCAAAGACGAGGTGGCCGCTTGCATAGATATGCCGTGCGTTCTTCGGCCTAGTCTTCGACGAAATCGCGGAGGCGGGAGAGAGCGGAATCCCACTGTTTCGAAATCAGGTCGAGAAAGCGGTGGGCTTCGTCTAGGCGGCGCCGCTCCAATTGCCAGACGCTTTCGCGTCCTTGCCGCGCACTGCGCACCAGGCCGGCTCGCTCCATCACGCGCAAGTGTTTCGAGATCGCCTGACGACTGAACTCGGAGCCAGCCGTGAGTCGCTTGATAGACATGGGCCCGTGATCACACAGGCGCGAGACAAGGCGTAAGCGGGTGTTGTCACCCAAGGCCGCGAATAGTGCCGCAGAGCCTTTTGGCGTCGCTACGACTCTAAAGCTACGGTGTTTGGGCAAGGTACTCCTCGATTAGTTTCAATACCATCGTCCAGCCCTGTTCGTTTGCCGTGAATGCTTTTGATCTGCGTTCGAGCGGGATTTGATCGAATCCGGACTCGGTGACGGTGAGCAGAACACCATCCGGAGTTTCCTCCAGCGTAAAGACGACAAGCGTCGTCGGCTCCGCAGAATAATCGACGCCGCGCTCAACGGCGAAGGGATGCCAACGGAAGGAGAACAGCCGCTCGGGCTCGATCCGTTCGATGGTGATCTCGCCCGACATGCCTTCGTATTCCTTCTGAGCTTTGGCGACCTCCGCGTTGACCTTGGTGCCTACGATGACACCGCGCATGACGGCGCCTGGCACAAAGGGGCCGTCAAACTTCATGCCAAACCAGGTTCCGAATTCCGTGGAGTCCGAAAGCGCGCGCCAAACTCGTTTCCG
>Ga0137403_10008438_pt1 | contig 11536 bp, 5 predicted proteins | sample CZOMad2_1_16fung_FD_122057 | JGI IMG/M metagenome (GOLD analysis project Ga0137403, IMG submission 122057) | Vadose zone soil fungal communities from Angelo Coast Range Reserve, California, USA - CZOMad2_1_16fungal (Hybrid Assembly) | ecosystem: Environmental > Terrestrial > Soil > Vadose zone...
GCATTTGGACGAGGCCCGGGCCAAAGTCGCGGCGCTGATCAACACCGACCCCAGGGAAATCATCTTCACGAGTTGTGGCACAGAGAGCAACAACTCCGCCATTCACAGCGCCTTGGTCACCCACCCGGAAAAGCGGCACGTTCTCACCACGGCAGTCGAACACTCCGCCAACATCAAATTCTGTGATTTTCTCCAGAAGCATGGTCACGCCGTTACGTTTTTGCCCGTGGAGTCCGACGGCTCGCTCGACTTGCACCTCCTGGAAAAGTCAATTCGTCCCGACACCGCGATCGTTTCGGTGATGTCGGCCAATAATGAGACCGGCGTGGTTTTTCCCATCGAAGAAATCGCAGCCATCTGCCGCAGCAAGGGTGCGCTGTTTCACACCGACGCGGTGCAGGCCGCGGGCAAGTTGAAGATTGATGTGAAGGAGCTGGGCGTGGACCTGCTCTCTTTGTCCGCGCACAAGCTCTACGCGCCCAAAGGCATTGGCTTGCTCTACGTGAAGCGCCGGACGAAATACCATCCGTACGTGATTGGCGGCGGACAGGAGCGGGGCCGGCGCGGCGGCACGGAAAACGTGGCGAATATCGTTGCCTTTGGCCGAGCGGCGGAACTGGCGATGGCCCGGCTGGATGAGGAGAACACGCGCGTGCGTAAATCGCGCGACAAACTGGAGAGCGGGATTCTCCGCGAAATTGCCGGCGCGTCCCGCAACGGCGCCAAGGAGCCGCGCCTGCCGAACACCAGCAACCTCGCCTTCGATTCGGTCGAAGCAGAGGGCATTCTGCTGCTGCTGGACCAGGTCGGGATTTGCGCTTCGAGCGGCTCGGCCTGCTCGACCGGTTCGTTGGATCCATCCCATGTCCTGCTGGCGATGGGTTGCAGCGCCGCCCGCGCGCGCGGCAGCGTCCGCTTCAGCCTGGGCATCTACAACACGGAGCCAGAGGTGGATTATCTGTTAAAGCACCTGCCGCCCATCCTCGCGAAGCTCCGTGCCCAGGCGCCCGCGGACCAGCCGGAGCCGGCTCGGCCAGTCGGCGCACATGCGCTGTGAAACGGCAAAGGGCGAGCGAGTGAAGGGAGGAGGAACAGCGGTGCTTCTCACCCCTCCACTTTCCCTACTCGCCAAGTTTCGCCAGCACCCGCTCAATCCGGCGGTCCGGCACCAGCCACAACAGCGCGACCAACACATACAGACCATTGGCAATCCACGGGCTCACAAACGCCAGCGGAATCGCCACCAGATAAATCACCATTGATACCTTGCCTTTGAAATCTCCGCCCAGCGCGGTTGCTAAAACGGAGTTCGGCCCGTGGTGAGAGAGGAGCGCGCGCACCAGGATGAAGTAAGCGATCGCAGCGAACAACATTCCCATTCCATAGAGAGCGACAGGTCGGGGCGCAAAATGGCTTTCGCCCATCCAGGCCGTAACAAACGGTATCAGTGACAACCAGAAGAGCAGGTGGAGATTGGCCCAAAGAATACGGCCATCTACGTGTTCAACTGCATGCAGCAGGTGGTGATGATTGCTCCAGTAGATTCCCAGAAATATGAAACTAAGTACGTAACTGAAGAACACTGGAACCAGTGGCCTCAGCGCTGCCAGGTCGGATCCACGCGGCACTCTTAGCTCGAGCACCATGATGGTGATGATGATAGCAATCACACCATCGCTAAATGCTTCCAATCGATTCTTGGTCATCGCGTTACGCCCAGGAGCCACGATTTCAGAATGCCTGGATTATCTTGATCAGTCGCGAAATATTCCTGGATTAGTTTCGCATACAGGTCGCGCCGGTCGGCGACTCTGAGTTGGTGGCCCATCGGCATCTCGCCGCCGTTAATGAATGAGCTGATCAAAATCTTATCCATCGGCCAGTTCAGAGCTCCAAGACGTTCAGGATTATGGCAGGATGAACAGACCATGGCATTTGCCGCCGGAGTTTTGTCAAAGTGCGCACCGAAACGTTGCTTGCGATCTGCAACGGTCGCGGAGCTGAGTCCTGGTCCAAGTTTTCTTCCGTCCAGATAACGGCCAAAACGCGGCGAGCCGTAAGTCAGGAAACGCTCATTGACGGACAGCAAAGCCTGTTGCTCGCCTTCACTAACGCTGCCCCGCACGGGGAAGATAGGGAGAACACCGCTCTTGTGACACTGCGTACAGTTATCATCGCCTTCACCCAGTTCCCAGCGTCCCTTGATGCTGATCAAACCATCTCGGCGATAGGTTCGGTAGAAGTCTTTGAAGTAAGCATCAAAGGTTCCATTCGAGCAGGGCACGGCTGACACGACTGACACGTTGCGCACTCGAGCGTGCGCCCCCGGATCCGGAACGCCAAACTGAACCCACTTATCCGGCACTCCTTTGCCAGCATTCCCTGGCACGACAATTAAGAGCCGGCGATGACTCGCGTCGTTATCAGGCGTCCCCAGGTGTCGCGACTTGTAACTGAAGAAGATGAGTTGCTCAGCAGGATCTCTGTTTGCGTTGAGTTGTCGCAGGAAAGACTTGGCGCGCGCGAGTGTCTCATAACGGCTAACAGATCGGAGAAAGGTTTGGTCCAGGAGAAACTCGGGAATCTCCACAAACTGGCGCGTTTCGGCGAAGTACTGTTCATCGGGCACGAGAAAACCGAGCTCACGATCTGGCTGTCGATCAAGGGAAGCTGTTTCTACATACTCGACAAAAACGCGATAGCGGCTGATGAAGTCGGTATCCTGGGAAAGCCGGCACTGACGAATCGTGGCGGAGATTCCGTCAAGCACCTTCCCATAAGCCGGAATCTTTCCATCACTCTCATATGCGCCGCGTGCGGCCTGGACGAGAGCATCCACCCTGGCCGCGACCCAGGCGTCCGGCCGCGCCTTCAACCGCGCACAAGGAGAAGCGTTAACACTATGCCCGGCGAGAACCAGACAGAGGGCGATGCTGCCTGTAAGAAACAAACGCGTCTTGCGTGTCGGTTGAATTAGTGAGGTTGGCAAGAGTTTCTCCTCAATGAAATTGTTCGATGATTACCGGCCGGTGAAGAGTGTCTGCTTATCGACGAAACAAAGTCCATTGCCCCATGGGTCTTCCACGTAGAACGAACGTTCACCCCAGGGCCGAACAACTATCTCGCCGGCACTCGCACCGTGAACATCTTCTGTCGAAAGACAATGGAGCTCAGTTGCCCGCGCATGGAATGGCTCGAGATCGCCTACCGCGAAATAGATGTAATCAGGAATCGGTTTTGCCACCTCGCCGCCTGCTGCGACGTCCACCAGCGCCAGAATTACCGGCCCGCAATCGATGTAGTGACGGGAGGCTCGCGGAATCCTTCTTCCCGGATCATTAAGCAGCTTTGCATAAAACTCTGAAGCTTTATCAAGATCGTCAACCTGCAGAATCAAGCGGAACAGCGCCGGTGCATTGGCCATCGTTCTTCTCCTTCGGGAAAGGAACCAAGGTGAGGCCTGATTATAGCGCAGCCCTCCGTAGCTTCCTCCAGGGAAAAGTCGTAAGAAGATCGTGTTGACCAGTCACATCAGACGGAATCCAGGATTCAATCCGACAATCCTTGTTCAAAGTGTAATCTGTTTAACCTGCGGATTGCTTCACGCAAATAACTATCATTGACTGAATCATCAAATGCAGTTAAAAATTCAGCGCTTCAAGTGAATTCTAAGACAATCCAGGTGAGGAAAGATGACCCTGACAAACTTGCGCCGCCCGCTTTCTGTTTTCTCGCTTTTGTTCTCAATAGTTACGATCAGCTTTACCGCGCACGCGCAGTCGGCTGCAACCGAACTCAATTCCAATCTGCTCTCGGAGTTCAAGTGGCGGCTGGTTGGGCCTTCAAGTCCGGCAGGCCGCGTTTGGCAAGTTGTTGGCGATGAAAACGATCCGAAGACTTTCTATGTTTGCACCGCGGGCGGAGGTCTATGGAAGAGCACTGACAACGGTACGACGTTGGTTCCTATCTTCGATAACCAAACGTCTGCTTCGACTGGCGCGGTCGCCATTGCCAGGTCGAATTCCAATCTCGTTTGGGTGGGAACGGGGGAACCTGCGAACACACGCGCAAATTCCTGGGGCGATGGCGTCTATAAGTCCGGCGATGGTGGCAAGACCTGGGCGCAAATGGGCCTCGCGGATAGCCGCCAGATTAGCGCCATCGTGATTCATCCTACCAAGCCCGACATAGTTTACGTGGCCGCGATGGGCTACGAATGGGGCCGCAACAGCGAGCGCGGAATTTTTAAAACCACAGACGGCGGCAGGAGCTGGAGCAAGATTCTGTTCATTAACGACACGACCGGTTTCATCGACCTGCAGGCAGATCCGAATAATCCCGAAGTATTGTATGCCGCGGCGTGGCAACGTTTCCGTTTTGGTGGTGGCGATATGGCCGAGTCGGGACCGGAAAGCGGTCTCTACAAAACGATCGACGGCGGCAGGAAGTGGACAAAACTTACGAACGGTTTGCCCAAAGAGGAAATCGGTAAGATTACTGTGGCGGTGGCGCGCAACAATTCGAAGATTGTTTACGCCGCGATTCTTACCGGCGAACCGGCGGTCGGCGGAAAGAGAACTAGCGACACTGGCGGTGTGTTTCGTTCCACCGACGGTGGCAAGAGCTGGCAGCGCATGAACCCAACGATGACCAGCTACTACTACGACCGCATCAATGTCGATCCGGGCGATGACAACCGCATCTGGATGCCGGTATTTGATCTGATGGTTTCCACAGACGGCGGCAAGACGCTCGTGAAGTCAAACATAAAGCACGTGCACAACGACGAGCATAGCATCTGGATTGATCCACGCGACCCTCAACATCTGACAATGGGCGGCGATGGCGGTGTAAACATTTCCTACAATCGCGCCGTTACCTGGCAACAGGCGGTCCTGCCGATTGGCCAGTTTTACGAGGTCGCAGTCGACAATCAGGATCCTTACTACGTCTACGGCGGCATGCAGGACACCGGCCACTGGCTCGGCCCCAGCCAAACTTACGACAACGAAGGGATAACCAACCACGATTGGATCAAGCTGCGTTTCAATGGCGATGGCATGTCGATCCATGCGGACCCAGAAGATCCAAATGTAATCTATATGGTGCAGGAGTTTGGCAACTTCTCGCGGCTCGACCTGCACACGTGGGACCGTAAAGAGCTGCTGCCCGACGCTGACGAAGCAAAGAAGCGCGGGCTGCATTCGTTTCGTTACGACTGGACGCCGCCGATGATCGTCTCGCAGCACGATCCGGAAGTGTTGTACCTGGGCAGCAATTATTTGTTCAAGTTCACGAAGCGAGGCGATAAGTGGGATGTGGTGAGTCCCGATCTGACAGCGCAACAGGACAGGGAATTGAAGGGCAGCAAGAAAGACTATACCGGTTATCATAGTTATGGCGCGCTCTTCTCGATCGCCGAGTCACCACTGGACGCCAAGGTGATTTGGACCGGCGCAGACGATGGCCCGATTTACGTTACCCGCAACGGCGGCTCCTCCTGGACCAACGTCACAGAAAACTTTCCAACCGGTGCGCCGACCTATGCGGTAGTTGGAGAAATCGAAGCCTCGCGTTTCGACAAAGGCACCGCCTACGTGGCCTACGACGCCCACACCCGGGAGGATCACAAGCCTTATCTCTACGCGACAATTGATTACGGCAAAACCTGGACTGATATCACAGGCGATCTCCCGAACGGCGGATCGAGCTATGTCGTCCGGGAAGATCCCATCAACCCTAGGCTGTTGTTTGCGGGCACGGAGTTTGGAGTCTACCTAACGATTGACCGAGGCCGGCATTGGGTGCAGTTGAAAAACAATCTGCCGACGGTGGGGGTGCGGACGATGGTGATTCAGGCAAGGGAACATGACCTTGTTGTGGGAACCTTTGGCCGCGCCATCTGGATTACTGACATCGCACCTTTTGAGCAAATGAGCGCGCGTGTCCTCGAACAACCCGCACATCTCTTCGACGTCAAGCCTGGCACTCTCTTTAAGACTCGTTACACTTACGGGGCGACGATTGAGGAGTTGAATGGCGACATGTTTTTTCGCGCGGAGAATCCTCCCTTCGGAACTACGATCACTTACTATTTACGAGAAAATGCCGGCCATGACGTGACGCTTACTATCAAGGACAAGAGCGGCAACACGGTTCGTTCGCTCAACGGCGCGGGGGCGGCGGGCATGCATCGGGTTGTTTGGGACCTTAAACGGGCGGAAAAGGTGACTGACGAAGAAGCGAAGCGAGCGCGGGTTGAGACGCTTTCGGAGCGTGATGCGGTCGCCTGGGTCCCGCCTGGAGATTACACAGTTACGCTGGAGTTGGGCACAGGCGCACTGAAGACGGAAGTAAACGTGCAGAAGGAACGACAGGGTGTAAAGCGAGTGGAGGTTAGAAAGTAATTGCGAATCAAACGAGACACAGCTAAAAAGACTACGGGCGCCGACCTCCCCCAAGACCGGCGCCCCTGCCTTTATCTCAGTTCTCCCATGGAGAATTAACGATGAGGCATATTAAGCCGGGCCATTTCAGCGATGGTTGCAGTAATCTTGCAAACACTTCACGACACCGTAACAAAACTATCCCCAAACCTTTCGCCACAGCCCACTCGTATCATGCCGATTGTCCCTGGGGACAAAGCCAAGGGGAGCTTGAGGACTCAAAAACATTAGCCTGATTTGGAGAAGATCCCTTATGTCGCACTCTCGCATCGCGCCCTATGGTTCCTGGAAGTCACCGATAACTTCCGACTCAATCGTAAAGGGTTCGATAGGACTGTCGCAGCCATTGATTGATGGACCGGACATTTATTGGATTGAAATGCGGCCTACTGAAGGTGGGCGCAGCGTCATAGTGAGACGGGATGCGACTGGTGTCGTAAACGATGTAACGCCGCCGCCCTTCAACGCCCGTACTCTCGTGCATGAGTATGGGGGAGGAGATTATACGGTCAGAGACGGAGTCGTTTACTTTTCCAACTTTTCCGACCAGCGACTTTATGTCCGGAGAGGGGAAGCGGCGCCGGAGGCAATTACTCCCGCCGCGGACGTTCGCTACGCCGACGCGGTTATTGATCAGGCGCGTGGACGATTGATTTGCGTTCGGGAGGACCACACGGTCGCTAATCGCGAAGCAGTAAACACTTTGGTCGGCGTCAAACTCGAAGGTAATGAAACTCCAGGTGAGGTATTAGTATCAGGGAATGATTTCTACTCGTCGCCGCGAGTGAGCCCGGATGGCTCCCGGCTGGCGTGGCTCACCTGGAACCATCCCAATATGCCCTGGGATGGCTGCGAACTCTGGGTCGGAACATTTGGCAAAGATGGTTCAATCGTAAAGAGTGAGCGAATTGCCGGCGGCAGAGAGGAGTCAATCTTCCAGCCGGAATGGTCTCCCGATAGCGTGCTTTATTTTGTTTCGGATCGAAGCGGCTGGTGGAATCTTCACCGGGTGAATTCAGATGGGAGCGTCGAGCCGCTACGCGAAATGCAAGCTGAGTTTGGTATGCCCCAATGGGGGTTTGGCATGTCCACTTATGCTTGCGAATCAGCGGAAAGAATTGTTTGCGCTTACATCGAAAACGGTATTTCGCAGCTTGCGCTACTCGACACCCGCACAAAAAAGTTTGAACCGATCGTTTCTCCATACACGGACATAAGGTTTGTACGGGCCTCTCCAGGGTATGCAGTAATGCGGGCCGGCTCGCCGACTGAAGCGGCCGCGATTGTAAGATTTGATCTCGAAACAAGAACGTTCAAAGTTCTTCGCCGCTCCAGCACCCTCGAGATTGACGCCGCATATCTCTCAACTCCGCGGGCTGTTGAGTTTCCTACGGAAGATGGTCGGACGGCCCACGGATTTTTTTATCCGCCAAGGAATCGCGATTACAGCGCACCCGATGGCGAGCGACCGCCGCTGCTGGTCGAAAGCCATGGTGGGCCCACTGCCGCGGCAGCAACAGCCTTGAGTCCTGGTATTCAATACTGGACGAGCCGGGGCATCGCGGTGCTGGATGTTAACTATGGCGGCAGCACGGGATTTGGGCGTGCTTACCGGGAAAGACTAAAGGACAAGTGGGGCATGATCGATGTTGACGATTGTGCCAACGGAGCCCGCTATTTAGTCGGGCAAGGCAAAGTCGATGGAGACCGCCTGATGATCACCGGCGGAAGCGCCGGCGGTTACACGACGCTTTGCGCGTTGACCTTTCGCGATACGTTCAATGCCGGCGCGAGTCATTACGGCGTCAGCGATGCCGAAGCTTTGGCTAAGGAGACGCACAAATTTGAATCGCGGTATCTCGATGGACTCATTGGGCCTTATCCTGAAAAGCGGGATGTTTATGTTGCACGCTCGCCGATCAATTTCACGGAGCGATTGTCTTGTCCGGTGATCTTCTTCCAGGGACTCGAGGACAAAGTGGTGCCGCCCAACCAGGCGGAGACTATGGTTGAGGCGTTGCGTGCGAAAGGGATTCCGGTTGCGTATCTTCCTTTCGCTGGCGAGCAGCACGGGTTTCGCCAGGCCAAGAACATCAAACGCGCGCTCGACGGCGAACTCTATTTCTATTCGCGTGTGTTTGGATTTGAACTCGCGGAGCCGGTGGAACCAGTAGAGATAGACAATCTGTAGAAAAAAGCAGTTTGAGATCTCAGATCTCATTTCACAGGCATGGCGCCCCTGGGCGGCTACGAAGAAGCCGCGGATTAACGCGGATGACACAGATCAGAATTTGATTGGTTCTGATCCGAGTTATCCGCGTGCCGCCGCGGCCTCTTATGGTCCCTGGCTATTATCGGAAGCGCGCCCGGTATTCATCCGAGACGATGAATGCCTTGACCATTTCCGCCTGTTCGAAGTTGCCACCAAACTGGTTCAGTTTGTTGAGCCAGAATTGATAGCCGCTTTCATCCGGGTCGCGGCGGAGATAGCCGAAGTATTCCATCATCACAAAGCTCTCGTTGCGCTTCGCGTTCACAAAACGTCCATCTTCGGCGATTTGCCTCAGCATATCGGCCCGCGTTAATGTTCCGCTGCTCAGGCCGCCTACCAGCGCATCCCGCTCGCTCTGGCTAAAGCTAACGCCCGTATGGCTGATCAACGTGTCGACGTAGCCGGTGTTGGTCAGTCCTTCATAACCGGCTCGGAACTCAGCACGCAGCACCCAGGCCTCGACAAACGCTTGTTTGTTCGAGGCTAACAACTGCGCCCAACCGGGTCTGCCTACAACTACACCGTGCGCGACCGTTCCGGTGTCAGGCATGAACTCGTTGAAGAGCGGCCGCCGGTTGTAACTCGCGCGGTAGAGTCCATCGACTAACCCGCCGGTCTCCTGGAACTCAATGGAGAGGAAGTAAGCAGCCGAGACATTGATCGTCTGCCGCTCGATGCAGGCGGCGTTAGCGCCGCACGACAGTATCTCGTCGCTCCAGAAATTGAAGCCGCTTTCATCCGGCTCGCGACCGAGGAAGTCGAGATAATTCTGGCGCACGAAATACTCCGGCATGTCGATCGGGCTGCCGCTGATAACGGCATCGCGCGTGGCGGTGAAGACCGCGTCAGTTTTGTTGACAAGTTGCGAGAAGGAACGACTCGTTGGACTGAAGTGATAATTCACCAGCGCCGGTGTCACCGTATAGAAGCCGTTGGTTTCGACCGAATCGAAGCGATAGTTCCCACTGGCGTCCGTGATCGTTTTGCGGTTTTGCGTTCCGCTCAATTGAACTACCGCACCGGCAACAGGCATGCCGTCGCTGTTTGTTACCCGACCACTGACAAGTCCGTCGGCCGCCGTGGGTCCGCTGTTGAAACAGGCGGTGACGTCACTCACTGTTGGCGTGACGGTGGGGTCGGTTGTTGTGAAATAGGCTTTGTACTTCAGATAACGGTTACCATTCACCAGGTTGAAGATAGTTGCCGGGCTGGTAGTAAAGAAGGTAGCAGCCGTGCCATCCGGACCGATAAAGTTGAACGGCCCGGCGGCGTTGTTACTGCCAGCAATCTGGAATTGCAGCGTGGTGTTTGCCGGAACAGTGGCATTCCACGACAGCGAATTCCAGCGGGTGAATAGAGGGCTAACGGGATTGGAATCCTTCGCTGCGGAGACAAAATTGGCGGCGGTGGCCGTCATAAAGGTACGGAATCCGCAATCAGTGACGATGCCGCCCGTCGTGTTAATGGTCCATACTCCGCCACTGTCGACGCTGGAAACCCGGTCACCGTTTGCATAGACGCTCTGACCTGTTGTGGCGCTACCACTACGAGTCAGCGCGTAAGTCCCTGCCGAAGGAGCCGCCGTCGGACGGATTATCAAGGCGTACTTTGTGCCGGCTGTAAGCGTCGCCGGACTGGAAAAAGTTCCCGTATAGAAGATTGCAGCGCCACTGGAGAAGCCTGTGAGGGTCGTGCTCGCCAGATCGGCTCCGGTCGGCAAGTTTGCGCTGGTGGCTCTGACTGAAAGCGTGAGCGTGGGCGTCGTGCCTGTGCAGGTGCTGCAGAACAGGTTTATATCAGCTCTCGTAAGCTGCCCGCTGACAGCAGGGATAAAAGTCTGACCACCCCATGTCGTGGTATTAATACCAACGCCGTTGCTGCCAAGTGCTTCGTTGATTTGATCCAGGTTCTTATTCAAGATAACTGCATCACCTGGAGTGGTAACAAGATCGACCGTGGTAGGTGTGCCCAACGAAAAGTCCGCTTGTGACGTGTCTGTCAGACAGGCGGGGGCTGCGGCAGCAGTCAATGCGAAATCCTTTACGGTCGTGCCACTGTCAGAGATAACGACAGGTGCAGCAGTACCGGAATTTGAGCCTGGGCTACTGGCCGTGATAGTCGGATAATTTCCGGCAGGTATATTCGTGAATGAATAGAAGCCGCTGCCATTGGTAGTCGCGGTCCTGCTTCCAAACGCCACAGTCGCGCCACTGATTGGCGTACCACCCGGATTGGTTGTGACGGTACCCTGCAAGGTACCATTGCCGATTGGAGTACACGAAGGAAACGCGAACGAGCCGATTCGAGTCAGGTAATTTAATCCGTCGACGGCATAATATTCCGACGTGTACCAGAAGGTGCAGCCATTCGGATCAAGCGACATCGCGCTGTAGTCGCCCCAACGCGTACAAGGAGCCCCTCCGCAATTTCCGACTTGAGTGCCTAAGCCCTGGATGAGATCGGTCTCAGTTTGCGGAAGGGTACTTAGGGGGTCACCGGCCAGTCGTCCCGCGTATCGGATTGCCGGTTTTATGGCAGCGCTTGAAGCGCTGTAACCGACCATCATGTCGCCGGCGCGATCGACAGCCACACTCGGCATGAAACGGTTGGTCGTATCTGGCTCATGCCAGGCGGCCTGAGTTGTGTTCGCGGCTACCGTGCCACTGGTCACATCCAACTGATACCACCGAACTGCTGATACCCCGGCCGTAGTTGAATTGCGTACTGTGTGTGTCAACCAGATGGACTCCGCGCCGCCGAGATTGGTGTATTGATTCTGCATCATTGCGCGAGTCGCAAGCGTGTCGAGGTTGTTCCC